>JAESFM010000142.1_pt1 | contig 26145 bp, 22 predicted proteins | sample 9266171 | NCBI WGS metagenome assembly JAESFM01 (sample SAMN14505069, study PRJNA617099) | algae metagenome | isolation source: Hassallia sp. WJT32-NPBG1 and co-occurring heterotrophs from well developed... | place: USA: Mojave Desert, Joshua Tree National Park, California | collected 2006-06-22
CACGTCTGAAAGAGTGGCGAGCGGTCGCTACTCGCTACGAGAAGACCGCACGCTCCTTCCTCGGCGTGCTCTGCCTCGCCGCCACCGCAGACTGGATCAAAGTCATCAAGCTCTAACAGGCCTTAGAGCGTTTTCCCATCAGTCTGCATCATAGCCTGCGTTGGCGAAGTAGTTGGCGCACTCGGTTGGCGTGAAGGTTTCGATGATGCGGCCGATGGCAGTCCACAGGCCGTCGAGGCTGCGTTCGGCCGCTGCGCGGAGGGCAGCCTTCAGCTTGGCGAAGGCCTGCTCGATTGGGTTGAAGTCGGGGCTGTAGGGTGGGAGGTAGAGCAGGCTTGCGCCTGCGGCCTCGATGGCAGCCCCGACGCCTGCGCCCTTGTGGCTGCTGAGGTTGTCCATCACGACGATGTCGCCAGGGCGGAGCTCGGGCACCAGCACCTGCTCCACATAGTCCACGAAGAGCGAGCCGTTAATCGGCCCGTCGAGCACCATGGGCGCGACCATGCCGGTGTTGCGCAGGCCGGCGACGAAGGTGGTGGTCAGCCAATGGCCATGTGGGATGGCGGCCCGCAGCCGCTCGCCTCGGGGTGCCCGGCCATGGGTGCGGGCCATGTTGGTCGAGGCCCAGGTTTCGTCGATGAACACCAGCCGGTCTGGGTCGAGATCAGGCTGCGCATCGAACCACGCCCAGCGCCGCCTCAGGACGTCCGGGCGGTCCTGCTCCGCGGCGTGGGCTGTCTTTTTTTACGCGTCATCCCGCGCCGGTCGAAGAACCGCCACAGCGTGCCGATGCCGGCTGACACACCAGCCTTGGCCAACTGGGCCTGGATCTCCCGCAGCGTGATGTCCGACTTCTGGTCGACGAGGCGAAGGATCAGCGCCGCATGCGCCTCGATCTGGGCTGAACGCCGGTCCCCGCCCAGCGGTCCTGGCGCGACCGACCCCACCTCCCGCACCAGCGCCGCCCACCGGACTGCGCTTGCCGCGCTCACCCCGAAGCGGACTGCCGCCGCCCGACAGGACGATCCCGCCGCAATCGCCGCCACCACGCGCTCCCGCAGATCGACCGACAGAGCCTTCGACATGCCCATCGCCCCCATCCTCAGGGGCAATCGAATCACGACCGCGCAGCCCGTGGGATCACAAGCGATTCAGTCAGGCAGGAAACCGCTCTAATGACTCGGCCGCCCGCGTCGTTACGCCGCGCGGGCGGCTGAGAGATTCGCGCTCTCGCCTGAACCCGGCGAGGAGCGGCCATTGAGCGAACTGGTACTCCACACCCCGTCGAACCGAATCCTCGCCGCCCTCCCGCCCGCCGACCTGCACCGCCTCTGGCCCAGCCTGAAGACCGTCGAGCTCCCGTTCCGGCAAACCATCCAGACGCCCGGCGGCTCCATCGCCGACGCCCATTTCATCGAATCCGGTTTCGTCTCCATGGTGGTCACGCTGCAGGATGGCGACGGCGCCGAGGTTCGCCTGGTCGGCTCCGAGGGCATGCTCGGGTTGCCGCTCCTCTACGGCACCGACCGCTCGGACATCGAAGGCATCGTCCAGCACAGCGGCCGCGCGCTGCAGCTCGAGGCCGAGGCCCTTGCCGAGGCGCTGGACTGGAGCGCCACCCTCCGCCGCCGATTGCTGCTCTATGCCATGTCGCATCACCAGCAGGTGGCGCGCACCGCCGCCTGCAACGGCCGCCACCGTACCGAGCAGCGCCTGGCCCGCTGGCTGCTGATGGCGCATGACCGTGCCGATGGCGACCGCTTCGCCATCACCCATGAGCTGCTCTCGATGATGCTCGACGTCCGCCGCGCCGGCGTGACGGTGGCGGCCGGCGGCCTGCAGCGCGCCGGGCTCATCCGCTACGAACGCGGCCAGATCGAGATCACCAACCGCAGCGGCCTCGAGGCGAGCGCGTGCGAGTGCTATGCGGCGGTCCTGCAGGAGTCCGCACGTCTCATCGGCCGCTGACTGCCTTGGCCAAAAGCGTACCGACAGGGGCAGCCAGGATGCGTTTGATCATCCCCTGCCGCCGAAGGACGCAGGACGGACGTGACGGCTCCGGACGATACCCTTGTCAGGCTCGACTCGTTGCGTCTCCTCGTCGTCGAGGATGAGGCGCTGGTCGCCATGCTCGTCGAGGAGGAGCTGGCGAGGGCCGGCGCCACCGTCCTCGGCATCGCCTGTTCGGTCGAGGGCGCGCTGTACCGGATCGAGGCCGCACGGGAAACCGGCGGGCTGGATGCCTGCCTGCTGGACATCAATCTCGGCGGCGCCAGCTCGCTGCCGGTCGCCGACCGGCTCGCCCGGGACGGCGTGCCCTTCGTGTTCATGACCGGCTACCACGACGGATTTGTCCAGGGCCGCCATGCCGGCACCCCGACCCTGCACAAGCCCTTCGACCCGCAGAAGATGATCGACCTCCTGCGCCACGCCGTGCCCGAACGGCGCCTCACCGCCCCCTGCCTCGACGGCGTCCGGCCAGGCGGGACCACATGATCGAATCAGCCTGGCCGCCCCGGAGCGGGTTCGGTGCCACCAGGCCCACGGAAGCCGCTCCGGCCTGTCGTCTGGTCGGGCAAACGTCGATCGGGTGAAGCCACCCGAGCGGAGTTGCCTCTAGATGTCCGGGTTGAGCGTCGCGCTGCTGCCGAAGGGCCGGCTCTCCGGCAGGTCGTCGGCGCTGCGCGGCCCATCTGGCGCCGGATCGCCGCTGCCCTCGCAGGCCGCCTTGATGGCGCCCAGGGTCCGCTCCATCGAGAGCCGCATGGCATGGTCGACGGCGCCCGATTCCCGCTCCATCCGCTCGGCGACCTTCGGCTCCGGCACGATGCTGAGGCGAATCGACACCTCGGCCCCGCCGTCCGCGTCGACCACCACCATCTCGCCGCTGTAGTCCTTGAGGCGGTCGGAGCCCCAGCGCATCCGCCGCGCCTCTGCCTCCACCTCGATCCAGCCCTCGTCGCGGTACTGATGCCCGTGCGCCTCGCCCTCCATGGCGATGCGGCCCGGCCCCTGCTGCTCCACATGCCGCACGGTCTCGAGGTAGCGCGGCATGGCGGTCGGGTCGGAGAGGAAGGCGAAGACATCCGCCGCGGGCCGGTCGATCCTGATCCTGCCGGTGAACTCGCCCATGCCCGCCTCCTCTCGCGTGTTCCTGGCGAAACGCGGGGCAGGGGAGGGGCGTTCCCCATGGTCTGTTCCAGGGTCAGGCGCGCGCGCGCTTCCGCCCGCCCCGCCGCTTTTCCGGGTCGTATCCGCCGCCCCCCGGCCCGAGCGGCTTCGGCTTCCAGTCGGCCTTGGCCCTGCCTGGCCCCCTGGCCGGCGCCTTCGGGGCGCTCTCCTGCAGGCTGCGCCCGGCGAGGTTCGGCTCCAGCCCGAGATCGAGCGCCTCCATGCGCTTGATCTCGTCGCGCAGCCTGGCCGCTTCCTCGAATTCGAGGTCGGCTGCGGCGGCGCGCATCCGCTTCTCGAGGTCGGCGATGGTTGCCCGCAGGTTGCTGCCGATGAACTGCGCGCTCGCGTCGCCCTCCACCGCCTCGACCGTCACGTAGTCCTGTTCGTAGACCGACTGCATGACATCGGCGATCTGCCGCTTGATGGTGGTCGGCGTGATGCCGTGCTCGGCATTCCAGGCCATCTGCTTGGTGCGGCGCCGCTCGGTCTCCTCCAGCGCGCGCCGGAGGCTGTCCGTCATCCGGTCGGCATAGAGTACGACCCGCCCCTCGGCATTGCGCGCGGCGCGGCCGATGGTCTGGATCAGCGAGGTGGCGGAGCGGAGGAAACCCTCCTTGTCGGCATCGAGGATGGCGACCAGCGTGCATTCGGGGATGTCGAGCCCCTCGCGCAGCAGGTTGATGCCCACCAGCACGTCGAAGACGCCGCGCCTGAGGTCGCGGATGATCTCGATCCGCTCCAGCGTGTCGACGTCGGAGTGCAGGTAGCGGACCTTGATGCCAGCCTCGGTCATGTACTCGGTCAGGTCCTCCGCCATGCGCTTGGTGAGCGTCGTCACCAGCACGCGGCCGCCCTTGGCGATCTGGTCGCGGCACTCCGCGAGCAGGTCGTCCACCTGCCCCTCGACCGGGCGGATCTCCGTCACCGGGTCGATCAGCCCGGTCGGGCGGATCACCTGCTCGGCGAAGACGCCGCCCGTCCGCTCCATCTCCCATGGCCCGGGCGTCGCGCTGACGAAGACGGTCTCGGGCCGATATGCCTCCCACTCCTCGAATTTCAGCGGGCGGTTGTCGGTGCAGGAGGGCAGGCGGAAGCCGAATTCGTTGAGCACCGTCTTCCGCGCGAAGTCGCCCCGGTACATCCCGCCGAGCTGGCCGATCGTCACATGGCTCTCATCGACCACCAGCAGCGCATTCTCGGGCAGGTACTCGAACAGCGTCGGCGGCGGCTCGCCCGGCCTCCGGCCCGTCAGGTAGCGGCTGTAATTCTCGATGCCCTTGCAGGAGCCGGTGGTCTCCAGCATCTCGATGTCGAATTGCGTGCGCTGCTCCAGCCGCTGCGCCTCCAGCAGCCGCCCCGCCTCGTGCAGTTCGGCCAGCCGCTGCTTCAGCTCCGCCTTGATGGAGATGATCGCCTGCTGCATCGTCGGCCGCGGCGTGACGTAGTGGCTGTTGGCGTAGATGCTGACGCGCGCCATCTCGCCGGTGATCTCGCCGGTCAGCGGGTCGAACTCCTTCAGTCCGTCGATCTCGTCGCCGAACAGGCTGACGCGCCAGGCGCGGTCCTCGAGCTGGGCGGGCCAGATATCCACCGTCTCGCCGCGGATGCGGAAGGTGCCGCGCGCGAAGAAGCTGTCGTTCCGCCGGTACTGCTGCTCGACCAGCCCCTTGATCAGCGTGTCGCGGTCGATGCGCCCGCCGGTCTCGAGCTTCACCACCATCCGGCTGTAGGTCTCGACCGAGCCGATGCCGTAGATGCAGGAGACGGAGGCGACGATCACCACGTCGTTCCGCTCCAGCAGGGACTGGGTGGCGGAGTGACGCATGCGGTCGATCTGCTCGTTGATCTGCGCATCTTTCTCGATATAGGTGTCCGTCCGCGGCACATAGGCCTCGGGCTGGTAGTAGTCGTAGTAGGAGACGAAGTACTCCACCGCGTTCTCGGGGAAGAAGCTCTTCATCTCCCCGTAGAGCTGGGCCGCCAGCGTCTTGTTCGGCGCGAGGATTAGCGTCGGGCGCTGCAGCTGCTCGATCACCTTGGCCATGGTGAAGGTCTTGCCCGAGCCGGTGACGCCGAGCAGCACCTGGTCCCGCTCCCCGGCTTTCAGGCCCGCAACGAGCTGCTTGATTGCTTCCGGCTGGTCGCCATTGGGCTCGAAGGGCGAGACGACCTTCAACCGCCGCTCCGGCGGCGGCGCCGGCCGCTTCGGCGGATAGAACATCACAGGCGGGAGGATCTGGTTCATCGCCCCCTATTTTGGCCTTCGAGGGCGATGAATCCAGCGGAAAAACCCGAGCGCGAGGGGGGCCGAAGCCCCCCAAGCCTCACCGCCTGCTGCGCAGCATCGAGCTGATCACCCAGGTCGCAGCCACCGCGACGCCGATCGCCAGCAGCGGCCGCGACCGCGTCACCTCCCGCAGCTGGTCGGCCACGTCGTAGGCCGCCTCGCGCCCGTCGCGCGCATAGCTGCCGGCCCGCCCGGCGACGTCGTTCGCCGCCGGCCCCAGCCGCCGCTCGACCAGATCCTCGAGCTGTCCCCAAAGCCGGGACAGCTCGCCCCGCGCGTCGTCGCCCCGCTCGCGCAGCGAGCTGCCGACATCGCGCAGGTTGCTCGAGGCGCGGCGGCCATAGCGCTCGGCATCATCGCGCACGTCATCGGTCCGCGAGCGGAGGCTGGACAGGAAACCATCGGCCATCGGAACTCTCCATTTCGGTTCCGCTCCCTAACGGGCTTCGCCGCCCCGGGTTCACCAGCCATCCCCGCGGCGTTACAAGCCGCCATGACCCCCACCGCAATCGCCGTCATCGGCGCCGGCCCCGCCGGGCTGATGGCGGCCGAGACGCTCGCCGCCGCCGGCCTCGCCGTCACCGTCCATGACCGCATGCCGAGCCCCGGCCGAAAGCTGCTGATCGCCGGCCGCGGCGGCCTCAACCTCACCCATTCCGAGCCGCTGGAGAGCTTCCTTCCCCGCTACGGTCCTGCCCGGGTGCGGCTGGAGCCTGCGCTGCGCGCCTTCCCGCCCGCGGCGCTGACGGAATGGGCGGAGGGCCTCGGCCAGCCCCTCTTCACCGGCACCAGCGGCCGCATCTTTCCCCGCGCGCTGAAGGCGTCGCCCCTGCTGCGCGCCTGGCTGGCCCGGCTGGCAGGGCAGGGGGTCACGCTCCGCTTCCGCCATCGCTGGGAGGGCTGGGACGAGGCCGGCGCCCTCCGCCTCGCTACCCCCGGGGGCCCGCTCACGCTCCGCCCCGCCGCGACGCTGCTGGCGCTCGGCGGCGCCTCCTGGTCCCGCCTCGGCTCCGACGGCGCCTGGACCCGCTTCTTCCCGGAGGCGGTCACGCCCCTCCGCCCCGCCAATTGCGGCTTCCTGTGCGCGTGGTCGGAGGTCTTCCTCCGCCGCTTCGAGGGCCAGCCGCTGAAGCGCATCGCCCTCGAATTCCGCGGCCAGTGGGTGAGGGGAGAGGCGCTGGTGACGGCGACCGGCCTTGAGGGCGGCGCCCTCTATGCCCTTTCCGCCCCGTTGCGCGAGGCGATCGCCGCCGAAGGCAGCGCCACCCCGACCCTCGACCTGCGCCCCGACAACCCGCCCGCGGCGCTGGCCGCCCGGCTCGATGGCCCCCGCGGCGGCCTCTCCCTTGCCAACCACCTCCGCCGCGCCGGCCTCGCCCCCATCGCCATCGGCCTGGTGCAGGAGGCGCTGCACGGCGGCGCCACCCAGCCCCTCTCCCGCCTGGTGAAGGCGCTCCCGCTCCGCCTGACCGGCACCGCCCCCATCGAGCGCGCCATCTCCACCGCCGGCGGCCTGCGCTGGGACCGGGTCGACGAGCATCTCATGCTCCGCGGCCGGCCCGGCACCTTCATCGCCGGGGAGATGCTGGACTGGGAGGCGCCGACCGGCGGCTACCTGCTGCAGGCCTGCTTCAGCACCGGCGTGGCGGCGGCGCACGGCATCATCCGCCACCTCCGCGGATGACGGGTCACTCGTCCAGCACGGCGAAGACCAGCAGCAGCGTCCGCTGTAGCATGTTCTCGTTGTCGTCGGAGACGAGCGCCAGCATCGTCCGTCCCTCGGCGCGGAACACGGTGATGCCCTCGAAATTGTCGCGCGGCACCGGCCCGTCGAGGCGGAGGATCTCCTCCCCCTGCAGCACCGCGCCATCCATCTGCGCGGGCGGGATGCGCACGACCCGCCCGCCGAAGCCGGCGAAGATGGAGAAGCTCCGCTCCAGCACCAGCGCCCCGCCCTCGGGCAGCGCCGCCGCATCCGCCGGGTCGAACCCCTCTTCCGGCCGATAGGCGATGCGCCGCCACCGGCCTGGCCCGCCGATCCAGGCCCGCCGTAGCGCCTCGTTCCCCTGCGGGTAGAGCTTCTCGGCGATCGCCAACCAGCGCCCGTCCCGCAACACGGTGAGCGATTCCAGCCCGCCATTCCGCGGCGCGAATTCCAGCCCCGGCGGCGCCTCGACATACTCCCCGGGCCCGTCGATGCCGCGGTAGCGCCGGATGCGCTGCCAGCGCTCGAACCCGACCAGCCACCCCCCGCCGGGCAGCCGGGCGAGGGATTCCGCATCCCCGCCATAGCCCCGCCGCAAGGGCGCCCCGCTGCCGTCGCGCAGCGGCCCGGTCCGCAGCTCGGCCAGGCCCTGCGGCCGCCCCTCGCGCAGCACCAGCCGCGCCGTCACCCAATGGCCGACATCGCTGATCGCCGTCAGCCGCAGGTCATCGTCGATATGCAGCGCGGAGAGCCCGCCGAAGCCCAGCGCCTCGCCGCTGAGCTGCAACCCGCCCAGCGCCTCCAGCCGGCTCCCTGCCGGCAGCGGGTCGAGCGCCAGGGGCCTCGATACGGATTGCGCTCCGCCGCGGGAGCACCCGGCGAGGGCGAGCGCCGCGAGCATCGCCCGGCGGGAGAGGCGGTGCGAAGCCCGCGAGCGCATGGAAACCCGGTCCTTGCCGATCAGCCGTCAACAAGGTCCAGCCAATAGGGCGAAAACCCGCCCCGTGTCACACAAGAACGGCGGAGCGCTCCGCCGAGGCCCGCTGCCAGGCCTCCGCCGCATCCTCGTCGAAGAGCTCGGCCAGCTTCTTCATCATCGTCCCGCCCAGCTCCTCGGCATCGACGATGGTGACCGCCCGGCGATAGTAGCGCGTCACGTCATGCCCGATGCCGATGGCGATGAGCTCCACATCGCCGCGCCCCTCGATGTCGCCGATCACCTTCCGCAGGTGCCGCTCGAGGTAGTTGCCGGGATTGACGGACAGCGTGCTGTCATCCACCGGCGCCCCGTCTGAGATCACCATGAGGATGCGCCGATGCTCCGGCCTGACGCGCAGGCGCTTGTAGGCCCATTCCAGCGCCTCGCCGTCGATGTTCTCCTTCAGCAGCCCCTCGCGCAGCATGAGGCCGAGATTCTTCCGCGCGCGCCGCCAGGGCGCGTCCGCCGCCTTGTAGACGACATGCCGCAGGTCGTTGAGCCGCCCCGGATTGCGCGGCTTGCCCTCCTGCACCCAACGCTCCCGGCTCTGCCCGCCCTTCCAGGCGCGGGTGGTGAAACCGAGGATCTCGGTCTTGACCGCGCAGCGCTCGAGCGTCCGCGCCAGGATGTCGGAGCACATGGCGGCGACGGTGATCGGCCGCCCCCGCATCGAGCCGGAGTTGTCGATCAGCAGCGTGACGACCGTGTCGCGGAAATCCGCCTCCCGCTCGCGCTTGTAGGAGAGCGAGAGCATGGGGTTGGCGACGATGCGGGCGAGCCGCGCCGCATCCAGCGTGCCCTCCTCGAGGTCGAACTCCCAGGCCCGCTGCTGCTGGGCGAGCAGCCGCCGCTGCAGCCGGTTCGCGAGCTTCGAGACGACGCCCTGCAGGTGGCTGAGCTGCTGGTCGAGCTGCTGGCGCAGCCGCCCCAGCTCCTCCGGGTCGCAGAGCTCCTCCGCCTCGGTGATCTCGTCGAAATTGGTGGTGAAGGGGTGGTAGCGGCTGGCGTCGTCCGTCTGCGGCACCTCGCGGCGCTGCTGCGGCCCGCCGGGCTTGTCGTCGCCCTCGGCGGCGGCGCCCTCGTCCTCGGTTTCCTGCGCCTCCTCCTCGGCCGCCTCGCCCTGCATGGTCTCCGGCTGGGCGCCGAGCATGCTCTCCTGGTCCTGCGCCTGGGCCTCGCCCTCGCCGGACTGGTCCTGCTGGCTGGACTGCTCGCCGCTCTCCTCGCCGTCCTCCTGCTCCTCCGCCTCGCTCTCCACCTCGGCCTCGGCCAGGTCAAGCGCGGTCAGCAGCTTGCGGGCGGCGCGGGCGAAGGCGTCCTGGTCCTCGGTCGAGCGCGCCATCTCCGCGAGCGCCGCATCGGCATTCTCGCCGAGGCTGTCCCGCCAGAGATCGAGCACCCGATGCGCCGCCGCCGGCGCCGGCTCGCCCGAGATGCGCTCACGGGCCAGGAGGGACAGCGCCGCGGGCAGCGGCAGCTGGTCCTTCCGGGTCATCCGGTCATAGCCCTCGGTCTCGCAGAGATCCGTCAGCCGCGCCCGGAGATTGGCGGCAACCCCCGACATGTGCTTGCTGCCGACGGCCTCGACCCGCACATCCTCCAGCGCGTCGTAGACCTCGCGGGCCTCGCGCCGCTGCGGCACCCGGGCGGAATGGACGGCCTCGGAGTGGTGGCGCAGCTTGAGCGCCGCCGCATCCGCTGCGCCCCGCAGCTTCGCCATCTCCGCCGGCGGCAGGGCGCGGGTCGGCAGCGGCAGCCGCACGCGCTTGCCCGAGACGCCCCCCGGCCCCGGCTGGAAGGCCACCTGGACCTCGGCATTGGCATGGGCGACGGCGCGCAGCGTCCCGGCCGTGGCGCGCTTGAACTCTTCCTGGCGGGTCAGGTCTTGCTTGGACATGCTATCGCTTCCGCTTCATCCGGCCGCGGGCCCGGGCTCCTGGCGGGGGCTTATCCCGCCTTCTTCAGCAGCCCTGTGCTCGGCAGGTCCTCGTTGAAGCAGCGCTGGTAGTACTCGGCCACCGTGCTGCGCTCCGCCTCGTCGCACTTGTTCAGGAAGGTGAGGCGGAAGGCGAAGCCGACATCGCCGAAGATGCGGGTGTTCTCGGCCCAGGTGATGACCGTCCGCGGCGACATCACGGTCGAGATGTCGCCGGCGATGAAGCCCGCGCGGGTCAGGTCGGCCAGCGCCACCATCGCCTCGACGCGCTTCCTCATTTTGGCGTCGGACGGGTCGATGTCGAGCTTCGCCATCACGATCTGCGTCTCCTGCGCATGCGGCAGGTAGTTCAGCGTGGCGACGATGTTCCAGCGGTCCATCTGGCCCTGGTTGATCTGCTGCGTGCCGTGATAGAGGCCCGTCGTGTCACCCAGCCCGACGGTGTTCGCCGTGGCGAAGAGGCGGAAATAGGGGTTCGGGCGGATCACCCGGTTCTGGTCGAGCAGGGTCAGCTTGCCCTCGACCTCCAGCACGCGCTGAATGACGAACATGACGTCGGGCCGGCCGGCGTCGTACTCGTCGAAGACGAGCGCGCAGGGATGCTGGAGCGCCCAGGGCAGGATGCCCTCGCGGAATTCCGTCACCTGCTTGCCGTCCTTCAGGACGATGGCGTCCTTGCCGATCAGGTCGATGCGGCTGATATGGCTGTCGAGATTGACGCGGATGCAGGGCCAGTTCAGCCGCGCCGCCACCTGCTCGATATGGGTCGACTTGCCGGTGCCGTGGTAGCCCTGGATCATCACGCGGCGGTTGTTGGCGAAGCCTGCGACGATGGCGAGCGTCGTCTCGCGGTCGAAGCGGTAGGTGTCGTCCACCTCCGGCACATGCTCGGTGCGCTGCGAGAAGGCCGGCACTTGCATGTCGATGTCGAGGCCGAAGGCCTCGCGCGCATTCACGCTGGTGTCCGGGGCTTCGATCGCCGAGGTGGGACGGATTTCGGCGAGGTTGGCGACCTTGGTCATCGGCATCCGCTCAGGTTCTTGAGGAAAGTCTAGGGCAGGCACAGCCGGGAGGCTACCCGGCTTGGGTCGATTTCCGCAGCGCCGGACGGCTAGCGCGCCTCGGCCGGCGCCGCCTCGAAACGGCTGGCCCCGGCGCGCTGGCGCAGCAGGCTGTAGGCGCGGTTGACATCCTTCAGGCGGTCCTCCGCGCCGCGGTCGCCGCCATTGGCGTCCGGGTGCAATTGCTTGGCGAGCTCATGGTAGCGGGCGCGAAGCGTCGGCTGGTCGAGCGGCCACTCCAGACCGAGAACGTCGAGCGCGGCCCGCAGTTCGGGCGGCGCCTGCGGCCGGGCCTCCGGCTTCGTCCGCTTGGCATGGAGCGGCGTCGCATAGAGCAGGCCGAGCGGGTCGCGGAGGAATTCCGGGCTGAGCCGGCGATGGCTCCCGCCGAGCCGGCCGAGCGGCCATGTCGGCCGTTGCCAGGCGGTGTCGTGGCGGAGATTCGCCTCGATCTCGTTCGGCCCCATGCCCTTGTAGTAGTCCCAGGAGGCATTGTAGTCGCGCACATGCGGCAGGCAGAACCAGCGGTACTCGTTGAGGCTGGTGCGGGACTTCGGCGCCCGGTACTCGCCCGCGGCCTCGCAGCCCGGCATGTCGCAGGGGCGGGGCGGGCTCACTGGCTCGGGCTTGGCACCACGTCGGGGGGGCATCGGTGATTTATGGGCGCCCACCCCCGCCTCTGCAAGCCAAGCGGACCCCGCTTGCCCGATCCGTCCAAAGGGGGGAGAACCCAGCGATGCAGACCCGTGCCAGCCGCATCGAAGCCGCCCTCCTGGCCGCCCTCCCCGGCGCCTCGATCACGGTGGAGGATGACAGCCACCGCCATGCCGGCCATGCCGGCGCCCGCCCGGGCGGGGAGACCCATTACAGCCTGCTGGTCGTGAGCGACCGCTTCGCCGGGCTGAGCCGCGTCGCCCGCTCGCGCGCCGTCCATGCCGCGCTCGATGCCGAGTTCCAGGGCGGCCTCCACGCCCTCTCGTTGCGCCTGCTGACGCCGGAGGAGGCCGGATCAAAGGGGTAGCGGTGCGCCGCGCCTGGGTCTATGCCTCCGCGCTCCCGTCTTTGTCAGGATAAGCCAGCATAACCCCAGCCGAACTCGCCGCGGTGCAGGCGCATCTCCGCCGGCTGCTGGGCAACGACAAGATCAAGCTCAGCACCCCGCAGCGCAAGAACGCCTCGGTCGAACTCTTCGTCGGCACTGAGTTCGTCGGCACCGTCCACCGCGACACGGAGGACGGCGAGGTATCCTACGCCATCCAGATCGTCGTGCTGGCCGAGGACCTGTCCCAGATCAACTGAACCCCGCCCCGCCTCGCGCATTGAGGCCGGCATGAGCGACAGCGCACCCCCGCCCGCCTCCCCGCGGCTCGAAGCCGTGCAATGCCCGCATTGCGAGGAGGTGACGATGCCGAACCTGCTCGCCGATGGCAGCACGGTCTGCTCCTGCACCGCCGAGCGCGCCCTTCCGCTCGGCGAGGACGGCCCGGTGCTCGGCGCGCCGATGGACACCGGCCAGGCCGCCGAGCCCGGCCCGTTGCCCGAGGACCGCGGCCAGTTCGGCACGGATGTGGCGACCGAGGACTACAAGCGGATGTAGGTCAAAGGGCCGCTGCCGCCTTCAGCACCTCCGCCGCATGCGCCTCCGGCTTCACCTTGCGCCACACGCGGGCCACCTTGCCGTCGGCGCCGACGAGGAAGCTGCTCCGCTCCATCCCCATATACGTCTTGCCGTACATCGACTTCTCGACCCAGGTCCCATAGGCCTCGGCCACCCTGTGGTCCTCGTCCGAGGCCAGCGGGAATTCCAGCCCGAATTTCCTGGCGAATTTCTCGATGGGCGGGATCTTGTCCGGGCTCACCCCGATCACCGTCAGCCCGATCCGGCCGAGCTGCGGCAGCGCCTCCTGGATGCCGCAGGCCTGCTTGGTGCAACCCGGCGTATCCGCCTTCGGATAGAAGTAGAGCAGGAAGGGCTTGCCCTTCAGCCCCTCGAGGCTGACCGTCCGCCCCCCGCTCGCCGGCATGCTGAACTCCGGGGCTGCCTGCCCCTCCACCGGTCCCGCCTCGCTCATCCCGCATTCTCCAGCCTGCCGACCCGCCGCTCGAAGATCGAGCGGACCGTTCCGGCCATGTCCTGCATCTGAGTGCGGAGCGCCGCGAGGTCAACCGGCCGCGGATCGAGCAGGGGTGCCACGGCCCGCAGCAGCGCCGCCTCCGCCGGTGCCGGCAGCGCCACCTCGCGCGACTTGCCGATGGTCAGCCGCACCAGCCCGGTGATGGTCCGCCACAGCCGGTCGGCCGCGATCAGCGTGGCCGCCTCCTCCGCCGGCAGCACCCCGTGCTGGCCGAGCCGGGCGAGGGCCGTCCGCGTCGTCGTCGCCAGCACCCGCGGCTCCCGCGGCGCATGGGCGAGCTGGAGGGCCTGGGCGATGAACTCCACCTCGATCAAGCCCCCCGGCATCGCCTTCACGTCCCAGGGCCCCTCCGCCGGCAGCTCCCGCAGCATTCGTGCCCGCATGGCGGTGGCATCGGCCAGCGCCACCTCCGCCGCCCCCGGCTTCAGGATCGCGGCGCGCAGCACCTCGTTGATCCGCCGCTTCAGGGCCGGCGGCCCCGCCACCGGCCGCGCCCGGGTCAGCGCCATCCGCTCCCAGGTCCAGGCATTCTCCCGGTGGTACTGCTCGAGCCCGGCCAGCCGGATCGCCACCGGCCCCTTGTTGCCCGAGGGGCGGAGCCGCATGTCGACCTCCCAGAGCCGCCCCTCCGCCCCCGGCGCGGTGATGGCGCCGACCACCTGGGGCGCGAGGCGGATGAAGTACTCGGAGGGCGCCAAGGGCTTCCGGCCGCCCAGGCTCTCGGTCGCATCGGCGTCGTGGTCGTAGAGCAGCACCAGGTCGAGGTCGGAGCCCGGCAGCATCTCCCGCCCCCCGAGCTTCCCGAAGGCGACGACGGCCAGCGCCCCGCCCGGCACCCGCCCGTAGCGCTCGGCGAAATCCGCCGAGACCCGCGGCAGCAGTGCCGAGATGGCCGAATCCGCCAGGTCCGCCCGCAGCTCCCCGGCCGCATCGGCATCGAGATGGCCCTCCAGCGCCGCCGCGTCGATCTCGAATTTCCGCTCCGTCGCCAGGCGCCGCGCCGCCTCCAGCGCCTCCTCCAGATGGCGGGCATCCTTGACCAGCGCCGGCAGGCAGGCCGAAGGGTCCGCCCCGGCCGGAGAGAGGCTCCCCGCCAGCAGCCCATCCAGCGCCGCCGCGTTGTGGGCCAGATGATCCGCCAGCTGCGGCGCCGCGCCGAGCAACCCCGCCACCCGCTCCAGCAATGCCGGATTGCGCCGGAACAGGCTCAGCACCTGCACCCCCGCCGGCAGGCGCGACAGCACCCGGTCGAACCGCGCCAGCGCCTGGTCCGGGTTGGATTGCTTGGAGAAGGCGCCGAGCAGCGCCGGCATCAGCTCGGTCAGCAACTCCCGCGCCCGCTCGCTCCGCGTCGCCCGCGGCCGGCCATGATGCCAGGCCCGGATCATGGCGGAGACGGAGGCCGGGTCGCCGAACCCCATCCGCTTCAGCGTCGCCGCCGTGCCCGGGTCGTCCTCGACGCCGGTGAAGACCAGGTCGCCCCGCTGCGCCTCCGCCGCGGGCAGGGAGAGGGGCGGGGAGGTCTCGAAGAAATTGCCGTAATGCCGCTCCACCCGCTCCAGATGCCCCATGAAGGCAGCGGAGAACTCGGCAAGCGACCCATAGCCCATGAAGGAGGCGATGCGGGCGAGCCCGGCCTCGTCCTCCGGCAGCCTGTGCGTCTGCCGGTCCGCCACCATCTGCAACCGGTGCTCGAGATTGCGCAGGAAGACATAGGCATCGGCGAGATCCGCCGCCGCCCGCCGGTCGATCCGACCCGCCCCGGCGAGCGCCGCCAGCGCCCCGAGCGTCGTCGGGTCCCGCAGCCCCGGGTCGCGTCCGCCCCAGATCAGCTGCAGCACCTGCGCGGTGAACTCGATCTCGCGGATGCCGCCGCGCCCGAGCTTCACGTCATGCCCGGCGAGCGCGATGGTCGCCCCCGCGCCCTTCGACGCCTTGTGGGCATGGATCTGCCGCTTGATCGAATGGATGTCGGCGACGGCCGCGAAGTCGAGGTGCCGCCGCCAGACGAAGGGCCGGATCTCGCGCAGGAACTGCTCGCCGAGCGCCCGGTCCCCCGCCACGGGCCGGGCCTTGATCATGGCCGCCCGCTCCCAGTTCTGCCCCATGCTCTCGTAGTAGGAGATCGCCGCCTCGAGCGAGACCGCCAGCGGCGTCGCCGCCGGGTCGGGCCGGAGCCGCAGGTCGGTGCGGAAGACATAGCCCTCCGCCGTCCGCTCCTCCATCAGCCGCACCAAGTCCCGCGCCAGCCGGACATAGGAGGCGCTCGCCCGGTCGCTGTGATAGGCTGCCGCCTCCGGGTCATAGAGCACCATGAGGTCGACATCAGAGGAGTAGTTCAGCTCCCGCCCGCCAAGCTTCCCCATGCCGAGCAGGATGAGGCCGCTACCCGCGGCCGGGTTCTTGCCGGCGATGCGCAGCTCCCCCCGCGCGGCAGCGGCGAGCAGCAGATGGGTGCAGGCGAAGTCGATCACCTGCTCCGCCACGGTGGAGAGCGCACCGGTCACCCGGTCGAGCGTCCACAACCCGGCGATGTCGGCCGCCGCCGCGATCAGCGCCGCCTGCCGCTTTACCTGGCGCAGCAGCACGCCGACCGCCTCCCGCGTCGCCGCCGGGTCGGCCCGGCCCAGCGGGTCGAGGGCCAGGGCGAAGGCCTCGTCCGGCCCGCGCTCGGCGAGCCGCAGCAGGGCAGGGGCCTCGCGCACCGCGAGGTCCGAGAGATAGGGGCTGTGCCCGCCCAGCGCCCCGAGCAGCGCCGCCCCCTCGGCGCTGGCGGCGAAGCCCCGGCAGGCGGCATCCCGCTCGGCGAAGCGTTCCAGCAGCCGTCCGGCGGCCTCGGGGTCGAAGGGACGGGGCAGGCGGTCCATGGTCAGCATCACCCCCGAGGGAAGGCGTGAGCGCCCCTGTAGGTCAAGCGCCGCGTCGCATCGGCTGGCGCTGGATTGGTCGTGCCTGCCAGATGGCGCTGGCCTTCGCCCTGCTGCTGGCCCTCGCCCTCGGTGGGCTGGCTTGGCGGCTGAACGAGTCCCCGCTCGAGATTCCCTTCCTCGCCCGGCAGATCGAGTCCGGCGTCAATGACCGCAGCGACGGCCTCCGCCTCGAGATCGGCCGCGCCGCCATCGCCTGGGAGGGCTTCCGCAACGGCTTCTCCGCCCCGCTCGACATCCGCCTCGCCGATGTCCGGCTGCATGGCCTCTCTGGCGCCCCGGTGGTGGAGCTGCCGGATGCCGCCGCCACCCTCTCGCTCCGTGCCCTGCTCCGCGGCACCATCGCCCCCGCCGGCATCACCCTGCTGAACCCCCGCCTGGAGGCCGTCCTCGCCCCCGATGGCAGCATCGCCATCAGCCCGCCGGGCGAGGCGCAGGCGACCGTCGGCGACCCGCTGGCCCCGCTGCGCGACCTGATGCGCCCGGCCTCGGACCGCAGCGCCGCGACCTCGCTCCGGCGGCTCCGCATCCAGGGCGGCAGCCTTTCCCTGCTCGACCCGATGAGCGGCCGCCGCTGGACCCTCGCCGGAACGCGCCTCGACCTCCGTCGTGCCGCCGCCGGCGGCCTGGCCGGCGAGGGCTCTGCCCGCCTCGAATCCGGCGATGCCTCCGTCCAGGTCCGCCTCCAGGCCCGCGCCGAGGGCGATCCGATGCGCCTGTCCGCTGGCATCAGCCTGCCCGCCCTCCGCCCCGCCGAGCTCGCTGCCCTCTGGCCGCCGCTTGCCCCCCTCGGCCTCGTCGATGCCCTGGTCAGCCTCACCGCCCATGCCGAATTCGATGCCGAGGGAAGGCCGCAGCGCCTGCGCGCGGCGCTCGGCGCCGGTGCCGGCGCGATCGATTTCGGCCCTGGCCCCGACGGCGCCGCCCGCCGCCTGCCCTTCGCCGGCTTCGCCCTGGCGGCCGGCGGCACCGGCCGCGCCCTCCGCCTCGAGACCGCCCGGGTGACCCTCCCCGGCACTGCGCCCGGCACCTCCGGCCCCTCGCTCACCGCCCGCGGCGAGCTGCTGAACCGCGACGGCGGCTGGAACGCGGCAGTCGACCTCGCCGCCGAGCCGATCCAGGCCGCCGACCTGCCACGCTACTGGCCCGCCGGCCTCTCCCCCAAGGCCCGTGCCGCGACGCTCGCCACCTTGCCCGCCGGCCTGCTGCGCGAGGCCCGCCTCCAGGCCCGCTTCCGCATGCCCGAGGCGCTGGACGACCTCATGCTGGAGGACGCCCAGCTCACCCTCGCCATCGCCAATGCCGTGGTCGATCTCGGCCGGGGCCGCCGCATCAGCGCCGATGCGGCGGAAGTCGCCCTCTCCGGCACGCCCGACCACCTCCGCCTCGACCGCGCAACCCTCCGCCTGCTCCGACTTCCGGGCAGCGGCCCCGCCCCCGTTCTGCAGGCGAGCGGCGCCGCGACCCGCGCCTCCGGCCTCTGGCGCGGCGCCCTCGACCTCGCCCTCGACCGCCTTGCCTTCGCCGACCTCCCAGGCTACTGGCCGCGCGGCCTCGGCAGCCCCACGGGCGGCGAGCGCGAATGGATCACCCAGAACATCACCGCCGGCGAGGTCCGCAACGGCCGCTGGCGCATCGAGGCCGAAGCCCCCGCCGGCACCCCCGACGACCTCAGCGTCACCGGCCTTTCCGGCACCGCCGAGGCGAGCGGCGCGACGGTCCAATGGCTCCGCCCCGTCGCGCCCGCCACGGGCGTCGCCGGCACAGCCGAATTCTCGCTCAGCGAGATCACGCTTCGCGCCCGCGCCGGCCGCCAGGGCATCGCCGAGGGCAGCCGCGCCGGCCTCGACCTCCGCGAGGGCACCGTCCGCTTCCTCAACCTCGACACCGAATCGAGCAACGCCGAGATCAGCCTCGCCGTCGCCGGCGGGCTCGCCGATGCGCTGGTGCTGCTGAAGCACCCCCGTCTCAAGCTTTTCGAGCGCCAGCCGCTGAAATTCCAGGTCGGCGGCGGCACCGCCGAGGCCCGGCTCGACATCGCCTTCCCCCTACTCGAAGACCTTCCCATCGACCTGCTGAAGATCAAGGCCACCGCCCGCATCGCGGATGCCCGCCTGCCCGGCCTGATCCTCGACCAGGATCTCGAGCGCGCCGCCATCGAGCTGTCCGTCGACACCGACGGGCTGCGCGCCAGCGGCCAGGGCAGCTTGCTCGGCGCGCCGGTGAGGGTCTCGGCCGAGCTCGACTTCCGCCGTGGCCCGCAGACCCAGGTCACCGAGCGCGCGACGCTCGCCGGCCGGCTCGATGCCCGCCAGATCGCCGTGCTCGGCTTCGACGCCATGCCCATCCTGACCGGCCCCGTCGCCCTCGAGGCCCGCAGCGAGCGGCGCCGCAACGGCCAGGGCCAGGCGGTGGTGCGCGGCGACCTCGCCGAGGCCCGGCTCGGCATCGAGGCGCTGAACTGGGCGAAGCCCCCCGGCACGCCGGGCACCGCCGAGGCCACCCTCCGCCTTCAGGGCGAGGCGCTGGTCGCCGCCGAAAGCTTCCGCGTCGAGACCCGCGACCTGTCGCTGCGCGGCGCCGTCCGCTTCGCCGCCCAGTCCCGCCTGCAGCGGGTGAGGATCACCGAGAGCCTCTTCGCCGGCTCCCGCCTGACCGGGGAGGTGCTGCCGCCCGAGCGGGGCGGCGCAGCCTGGACCATCACGCTGCGCGGCCCGCTGCTCGACCTCCGCACCGCGCTCGGCCCGCCCAACCCCGCCGCCCAGCCGCCGCCCACGGCCGCGGACCCGCAAGGCCCGCCCCTGTTGCTCGACCTCCGCTTCGACCGGGTGACGATGGGCGAGGACCGCAACCTCCTCGGCCTCCAGGCCCGTGCCCGCGTCGATTCCCGGGGCGTGGTGCGCGAGGCCCGCGCCACCGGCCGCACCGCCCCGCGCGGCCTCGGCCCCGCCGCCGGCCGTGCCCCGCCCGGCGCCTTCGAGGCCTCGCTCACCCCGCGCGGCCAGCAGCGCGTGCTGAGCCTCACGGCAGCGGATGGCGGTGGCCTGCTCAACGCCCTCGACCTGGTGAACGAGATCCAGGGCGGGCGCCTCACCGTCACCGGCCTCTACCCCGAGGCCAGCCCCGGCGCGCCGCTGAGCGGCACGGCGGAACTCACCGGCTTCGTCCTGCGCGATGCCCCCGCCGCCGCCAAGCTGCTCCAGGCGATGACGCTCTACGGCTTGGTTGAAGCCGCTGGCGGCAATGGCGGGCTGGTCTTCAGCCGCCTCATCGCCCCTTTCACCCTGACGCCCGAGGCGCTGGTGCTGACCGATGCCCGCGCCTTCTCCGCCTCGCTCGGCGTCACGGCGAAGGGCCGCATCCTCCGCGAGCGCGCGGTGGCCGAGATCGAGGGCACCATCGTCCCGGCCTATGTCTTCAACACGCTGCTCGGCAACCTGCCGCTGGTCGGCCGCCTGTTCAGCCCGGAGGCGGGGGGAGGGCTCTTCGCCGCCACCTACCGCATCCAGGGCCCGCTGGCCGACCCCGCGGTGACGGTGAACCCGCTGGCGGCGCTGACGCCCGGCTTCCTGCGCGGCCTCTTCGGCCTGTTCGAGAACGGCCGGGAGGGGGCCGCCCGCAATGGCGGCGCCCCCACGGAACCCGCCTGGGACGGCCGCGGCCCGCCGCCGCGTTGAAGCGAACGCAGCCGGGTTGCGTCACCCGGCTCGGGCAAGTGGCCCGTTCACACAACCGGCTGAAGCGGCTTTCCCCCATCCCCGGGCGCTGGCGAGGCCATGCGATCGGGGCCAGCAGAGGCATCCGGATCATGGACGAGCGGCGGGCGCCGCAGTATGGCAGTGGTTGCCACCAGCAGCGCAATGAGCGCCAAGCCCGAGATCGACGGCAGCGAGGCCGTATCCGGCAGCACGGCCGTCTGCCCGGAACCCGGTGTCGTCCAGATGCTCATGAGCAGACCCCAGCCGGCGGCCAGCCAATACAGGGCGATCAGGCCGAAGAGGTGAGTCGGCCGGGCGCGGGTCATCAGCAGCGGCCACAGGATGGCGGCGGCAATGCCGAGGACGGCAAGGTCGTAATCGTAGTTGTAGGGGCTGACCAGCATCGAGCCGAAGGCAGCCAGCGCGGCCACATATCGCCTGTCCTCGCATCGGATCGCGGCTACCACGATCGACACGCAGGCGATGAGTGCGCTGATGGCCTGCACCAACAATGCAAGGCCTGGCGAAGCTCCGGCCGTGAAGAGTGCGGCGTAGAGCGAGGTCATCCGGAACAGCGGGTAGAGCCCGAGGGCGAGGAAGCGGCCAGCTTCGCCCGTGGCAGCCAGGAAGGCGGAGAAGACCTGCAACCCGAACACGGCGGCGGACAAGCCGACGAGAGCGAAGACAGTCACGGCACAGGCGACGATCCTGCGCCACCGCCATTCGACGAGGGCGAGCACGGCGGAGCCAACCGCCAAATGCGGCTTGAAGACCATGCAGCCGAGGGCGACGCCGCCACCGGCTTGGCCGCGCAGGTAGGAGAGCAGGAACAGCCCGACCAGGGTGCCGGTCAGGAGGCCGTTCTGGCCCGAGCGGATGTTGACGGCGACCGTCGGGAACATCGTCACGAGGACCGTGGCGGCATGGATGCCCGCGATGCGGCGGACCACGACCGCATAGGCCGCGAAGCTGGTGCCGATGAAGGCCAGGTAGGCGAGGCCGACCGGCAGGCTTGCGAGCGCCGCCGTCACTAGGTTGAATGGGGGCGGGTAGGTCCAGGGCATGAAGCTGTTGACGCCCGTGAACCGGCGCTGCGCCTCGTACAGGCGGGCGAAGTGGTAGGCCTCGTTCAGCCTGCCCTCCCAGTACATCAGCCCGGCGACATAGAACGCATCGAAATCGGTCATCGTCTTTCCGGCGCGCAGCAGCGTCGGATGCTGGAACTCGATTGCCGTCCAGATCATAAGCAACAGCAGGAGAATCATCAGCGTCACGGTCACCAGGGGCGACATGAGCGGGGCGGCTCCGGCCTCCGAAGCCTTCGTCCGGCTCTGCGAGCCCTCGAATACGTCGGTGCCCGGCGCCCTGAGGGGACTCATCCTCTTCCACTCCACGACATGCCCCCAGCGACGAGCAGGCCGTCGAACCGACAGCCGTGACAGTCCCCCTGCCCGGAAGCGGTCCTCATCCTTGCGCCGCCATCTCCACCCGGTTCCGCCCCCGCTCCTTCGCCGCATAGACCGCCGCATCCGCCCGCCGCATCAGCGCATCCAGCGAGCGATCCGCCAGCCCGGCCTCGGCCACGCCGAAGCTGGCGCTCAGCCAGGTCGCGCCGTCATCCCAGCGCATGTCGCGGAAGGCGAGCCGCAGCCGCTCCGCCACCGCCGCCGCCTCGGCCAGCCCGACGCCCGGCAGCAGCACGGCGAATTCCTCGCCCCCCATGCGGAAGAGCAGCGGCACCTCCCGCAGCACCGCCCGACAGGCGCGAACCACGCCGCGCAGCGCGGCATCCCCCGCCTCATGGCCGGAGCGGTCGTTCAGCGCCTTGAAGTGGTCGAGGTCGAAGAGGATCATCGAGAAGGGCTCTCCCCGCCGCCGCGCCCGGTAGAGTGCCGCCCCGCCCGCATGGTCGAAATGCCGCCGGTTGCCGGCGCCGGTCAGCGGGTCGGTCAGTGCCTCGCGCGCCAGGGTCTCGGTCCGCGCCATGCTGCGTTCCAGGGTGCCCCGCGTCTCCGCCAGCCGCGCCCGCGCCTCCCGTCCCTCGCTGGTCAGCGCGATCAGCGTCAGCGCATCCATGGCGAAGAGCACCGTCATCAGCCCGACCGACTGCAGCGGGTTGGCGACGCCATGGCCCTGGAACGGCCCCTGGCCCATCACCGTGCCGACGGTCGCCGCGATGCAAATCGCCGTCAGCAGCGTATAGGCCGCCCGCAGCGAGATGCGCAGCGTGATCCAGGAGAGCGGCACCGTCAGCAGGAAGACCGCATCCGGCCGCACCAGCAGCCCGACCCCCGGCACGGCGAAGAGCGCCGCCACCGCCCCCACCGTCCCGGCGAGGACCATGTGGTCGACCAGCCCCGGCACCCGGTCCGTCGGCGCCGCCCGCCGCTCCGCCCCGAGCCAGAGCAGCAGGGCGGGGGCGAAGAAGAAGGTCCCCCCGCTGTCGCACAGCCACCAGGCGGAGAAGACGGCATAGGCCTGCGCCGCCGACATCGGCCCGGCGAGCGAGAGCGCCAGCGTCCCGACCGCCGCCGTCACCGCCGCATGCAGCAGCACGCCCCCGAGGATGAAGCCGAGCACGCCGACGAAGCGGGTGAAGAGCCCCGTCGCCGGCCGCATCGCCCGCGTCAGCGCCATCCCCGCCCAAGGGCCGAGCGTGTTCCCGGCCGAAATGGCGAGGGTCAGCCAGGGCCCGGTGCCGAAGAACCAGCCATTCACCAGGCAGGAGCCGAGGAAGATGCCCGGCAGCAGCCCGGGCCCGCCCACCATGGCGGCGACGCAGGCAAGGCCCGCCGGCAGCCAGATCGGCGCCGGGAACAACCCGTAGGCGCCGAAGAACCGCCCGACGATGGCGCCGAGCCCGGCATAGAGCAGGGCGACGACGAGGTTGCCCGCCACCCACCGCGCCGCCCCGCCGCGCGCCAGCCAAGGCAGCAGCCAGGGATTCGCCGAGGGTTTCTCTTCGGTCGTCAGGCCATAGCCGGGCGCCGCAGCAGTTTGAGTGAGGAACATCGACGCTGCCACACCATCACCTGATCACGCCGACGTGATATTACGGCAAACCTCACCTGTCCTCAAGGAAATGGCTCAGCCGGGCCGCACCAGGACATGCCGCTTGCGCCCGAGCGAGAGCTTCGCCGCCCCGTCGCGCAGATCCTCCGGCGTGACCTCCCGCGACGGGTCTTCGACGGTTGCATCGTTCAGCCGGATGCCGGCCTGCGCGATGAGCCGCCGCGCCTCGCCCTTGCTCTTCACGAAATCCGCCGCCACCAGCAGGTCAACCACTGGCTGCGGAAGGCCCGCCGTGATGCTCGGCAGCGTCGCCGCCGCCTCGCCCTGCTCGAAGGCACGGCGCGCCGTCTCCGCCGCCGCCTCCGCCGCCGCCCGCCCGTGCAGCAGGGCGCAGGCCTCGGTCGCCAGCACCTTCTTCGCCTCGTTCACCTCCGCCCCGGCCAGCGCCCCGAGCCGCCGGACCTCGTCCATCGGCAGCTCGGTGAAGAGGGCGAGGAAGCGTCCGACATCCGCATCCTCGGTGTTCCGCCAGAACTGCCAGTAGTCGTAAGCGGAGACCCGCTCCTCGTTGAGCCAGACGGCGCCCGCCGCGGTCTTGCCCATCTTGGCGCCCGAGGCCGTGGTCAGCAGCGGCGTCGTGACGCCGAAGGCCTCGGCGCCGTCCATGCGCCGGCACAGCTCCACCCCCATGACGATGTTGCCCCACTGGTCGGAGCCGCCCATCTGCACCGTCACGCCGTGCCGCCGCCGGAGCTCGGCGAAGTCGTAGCTCTGCAGCAGCATGTAATTGAACTCGAGGAAGCTGAGGTTCTGCTCCCGGTCCAGCCGCAGCCGCACGCTGTCCATGGTCAGCATCCGGTTGACGCTGAAATGCCGGCCCACATCGCGCAGGAAGGGGATGTAGCGCAGCCCGTCCAGCCACTCCGCATTGTCGAGCATGATCGCATCCGCCGGCCCCTCGCCGAAGCGGAGGAACCTGTCGAACACGCGGCGGATGCCCGCCTTGTTCCGCTCGATCGCCGCATCGTCGAGCAGCGGCCGCGCCTCGTCGCGGAAGGAGGGGTCGCCCACCTTGGTCGTCCCGCCGCCCATCAGCACCACCGGCCGGTGCCCCGAGCGCTGCATCAGCCGCAGCAGCATGATCTGCATGAGGCTGCCGACATGCAGGCTGTCGGCGGTGCAGTCGAAGCCGATATAGCCCGAGACCACCCCCGCCCGGAGCCGCGCCGAGAGCGCTGCCGCATCGGTCACCTGGTGGATGAAGCCGCGCTCCCGCGCCTCGTGGAGGAAGTCGCTGTCCGGGCCGGTCATGGGGCTTTGCGTCACATTCTGGTCTTGTGGAGGGGGCCGCCCCCGTAGCACACGATCCGGATGCTGAGAACGATCGGGCTGATGAGCGGCACCTCCCTCGACGGCGTGGACGCCGCCTGGGTGGAGACGGATGGCGAGACGATCGGCCGCATCGGCCCGACCGTCACGCTCCCCTACGACCCGACCTTGCGCCGCGACCTCCGCCGCCTGCTCGACCTCGCGCCGACCCTCGCGCCGGATGACCCCTTCCTCGCCGAGTGCATCCGCCGCCTGACCGACCGCCATGCCGATGCCGTCGCCCGCATCCGCGAGCTCGCCTGGGAGAGCTTCCGCGAGGGCGCCGACCTCGTCGGCTTCCATGGCCAGACCATCCTGCACCGCCCGCCCGCCAGCCGCCCCGGCCGCAACGCCGCGACGGCGGCCGAGGCGCTGCGCGAGCCCGGCTTCACCTGGCAGGTGGGCGACGCGGCGCTGCTCGCCCGCCTGACCAACCTGCCCGTCGTCCACGACTTCCGCTCGGCGGACGTCGCCGCCGGCGGCCAGGGCGCGCCCCTCGTCCCCGTCTTCCATGCGGCGATGGCCGCCGCCCTGCCCAAGCCGCTCGCCGTGCTGAACCTCGGCGGCGTCGGCAACGTCACCTGGATCGGGGAAGGGGGGGAGCTGATCGCCTTCGACACCGGCCCCGCCAACGGCCCGCTCGACGACTGGGCCCGCAAGTCGACGGGCAGCGACTACGACCAGGACGGCCGCCTGGCGCTGGCCGGCGAGCCCGACGCCGCCGTGCTCGGCCGCCTCATGGCGCATCCCTATCTGGAAGCCCCGCCGCCTAAGTCGCTCGACCGGCTCGACTTCAGCCGCGCCCTGCAGGAGGCCGGCGCCGACCGCCTCTCGCCGCAGGACGGCGCTGCAACGCTGGCGACCTTCTGCGCCCTCTGCGTCGCCGCGGCCGGCCGCCACTTCCCGGCGCCGCCGCTGCAATGGCTGGTCGGCGGCGGCGGGCGGCGCAACCCGGCGATCATGCGGGCGCTGGCCGGGGCGCTCGAGGCGCCGGTGAGGCCGGTGGAGGTAGCGGGCTGGAACGGCGACGCGCTGGAGGCCCAGGCTTTCGGTGTACTGGCGGCGCGGGTGAGGCGGGGGCTGGCGATTACGTTTCCAGGGACGACGGGGGTGGCGGAGGCGATGACGGGAGGGAGGGTGGTTGAGCCATAAGGATCGTTTGAGTGAATCGAAGCCCGCTTTCCGATGATGCCGGGATGGCCGTTGCAGATCCGAAGGAGACATCCCGTCACTGCTCGACTGCACCTTCGACGTATTGTAGGGAAGCATTGATGCTGCGCAGGCCATAGCAACCGGATCACTACAAGCAACTGGCTCCCGCCGCTCCGCCTATGCTCTGGTGTCCGCAAGAGGCGTTCCGAATGCCTGATTTCGCTCCATTGATAATCTTCAGCAACCCATCCGGAACGACGCAGTTGCGTCTCGATAAAGAGCACCGGGCAGTTGATAAGGCTGCGCAAAGTGTGGCCCCCGAAAGTGTCATTCGGTTGCATGCCGCTACTCTTGAAGATGTACTGCACCTACTCGCACGTAGGCGATTTTCGTTGCTACACTTCTCAGGTCATGGTCAACCAGCAGGAATTTACATGGAGGACCCGCAAAACGATGGCGAGATCCTCATTGACATAGAAAAAGTTCGAGCAATACTTAAAGCTGCGGCGCCACAACTCTGCATAGCGATGTTTATGTCATGCTTCTCAGCGAGTATGGCCGACAAGCTGATCGATCTTGTCCCTATTAGAGCCTGTCCGAGAAGTTTATGAGCGGCCAAGCGCCTTGCCATCAGCTTGATCATCGCCAAGCGGATCAGGGCAACCGAGGTTCGGACTAGGTTTTCGAGATTGCGCGCGAGACGGCGGCAGC
>JAESFM010000143.1_pt1 | contig 26033 bp, 24 predicted proteins | sample 9266171 | NCBI WGS metagenome assembly JAESFM01 (sample SAMN14505069, study PRJNA617099) | algae metagenome | isolation source: Hassallia sp. WJT32-NPBG1 and co-occurring heterotrophs from well developed... | place: USA: Mojave Desert, Joshua Tree National Park, California | collected 2006-06-22
GCAGCCGCTTCACCGCCTGCACCTTGAACTCCCTCGTGAAGCTCCGTCGGGTTCGCCTCTCCGCCATCCTTCCCTCCTGGGGTGCCTGGGTTCGTTAGCAAACCCTCCAGCCCCAGGGGGAAGTCCACGCGTCGATGTCGTCCTTGTCCCGCTCGAGGACGGTGCAGCCCTCCATGGCGGCATGGTCACGACCGCCAGCTCGATCAGCGGGCCGCGGGTGATGACGAAGCCGCCGACATGGGTGGCGGTATGCCGCGGCAAGTCGAGGACCTCCTCGGTCAGCTCCAACGCCATGGCCAGGTGGGGGTCGGTGGTATCGGCCCCTCGACCTCCGCCAAGCCCATCAGGCCCATCGCATGCCCCGGCCCCCAGCTGCCCTTGGCCAGGCGGCGGTGACATCCTCGCTCAGCCCCATCGCGCGGCCGACGTTGCGAACGGCGCTGCGGGTGCGGTAGCGGATGATGGTGACGCAGACCGCGGCCCGCTCGCTGCCGTAGCGGTGCTGGATCACCTCCTCGCGCCGCTGGTTCTGTCATCGCTCACGCCAAGCCTGGCGTCACGAGTTGGATGGCGAGCTCCTTTTGTGCTGCCGCAATGAGGGCGAGCACAGCAGCACGGCGGAGATGAAGCAGGCGTTGGCGGTTGGCAGGGACGTGCTGGTTGTGATGGGTTTGGAGGCGGATAAAGTTGCGGAGTTTGTCGTGACTCCGGCAGAACCGCTCTGCTGAATCGAAGCTCTTGAAGCGGTGCATCCACCGAATGCGGCCTTTCACGCCGCGATGATCTTGCTCCAATCTGTTTTTGTAAGCGCTGGTGCGGTGGACAGCTCGCCGGCCGAGTGTCGATCGGATGGCTCGTGGGTAGCAGCCATGGCCATCCGTGATCGCCTGGTTGGGGACTTGATCGGTGACCGACTTCGCCGAGCAGAGGAAGGTCTGGGCCGCCGTCATGTCGCGGTATTCTCTCAGTATGGTGTCGACAAGGTTGCCGCTGCGGTCGACGGCTCGGTACAGATATGCCCAGCGACTACGAACCCTCAGATAGGTTTCATCGACGTGCCACCGCCGGCCGCAGGCACTGCCCTCGCCATGCCGGCGTTGGCGGAATTCGTCAGCCAGCACCGGTGTGAGCTTCGCCTCCCGGTCGCAGACAGCCTCATGGCTGAACACGAGGCCGTGCAGGCGGAACATCTCGGCCAGATTGCACAAGGTCAGGCGGTAGCGCAGCCGCCACAACACCACCAGCGCGACGACGGTCGAGGGATACTGGGTGTGGTTCAGCAGCCCGACACTGCACTCGCTGAACTGCTTGCCACACTCACGGCAGCGGAACCGGCGGTAACCGAGCAGTACGCTCCGGCCGCTCCGCCACAGCGGCAGGCCACGCAATCCATCCTCGGCTCCTGCTCCGCTCACACCCGAAGCTTACCAGCCCCGCTCCAGAAGACGAAAAGAGCCCTTTGGCACGACGCCTGACAGAACCGTAGGGGCAAACCGCAAGTACTAAGGAATTCGCGGAGGGCATTCAGGCAGGGCCCTGAGAACGAAAGAAACCCAAGGATTCGCTTGCTGTGGGAACGCGGTTGCGCAACCTCAGTAGAATAATGCCCGCGCTGTCTCCAAAATCGGTCTGCTGGTCGTACCGAAGGAGGCCACCGCGAAGGTGAACGGATATTTCACCTCGATCGTCACCGTGGTGACGCCATTCGCCGTCGCGCAGCCGCTCATCGTCACCTCGAGCTTGGCCGCTTCGAGAAAGGACGTCCGATGCCCGGCGCCAGAGAGGCTGCCACTCAGGCCGGAGCAGGCCGTAGCCCCGGTATTGAGGTTTTGGCTGCCGCGCAGGGTCGCCAACCGCACCGCCTCCGCCGCTGCCACTCGCACCAGCTCCACGGTGAACATGTACCGGCCCATCTCGATGCTGCCGAGCAGCAGCGAGAGCAATATGCTGCCCACCAGCGCGAACTCGAGGGTCGTCGCCCCTGCCTGCGCCCGCCGGCGGCGGGCCGCGCCACGCCTAACGAATGCGGACCACGGCACGACCGGTCCCCCGTCCGAAACCCGTCAGCAATTGTGGCGAAAGGCTGCGCTGGGCCGAGATCTCTACCGTCTGGATCAGCCCGCTTGGGCAGCTCTGGTCGCAGGCGATGACGGTGCCAGCGCATTCGCAGACCAGGAACGGCAGAGGCACATCGGCCGCTGTCAGCTCCGGCCAGGCGGCCATGACCTGCGCCCGAATCCCCGTAAGATCCGCCTCGTTCCCCGCCGCGTATTGCGCACCGGCCCGCACTGCACGGTCCAGCCGGATGTTCGTTTGGATGAGGTTCGCCACATCCGCCGTGCCGACCAGCAGCAGCAGCAGGACTGGTGCCATGACGGCGAGTTCCGATGCGGCAACGCCGCGCGAGCCCAGCTTTCGCATCATTGCCCTACTCCACCAGCCGGATGGTCTTGATCGTGGCATAGCCGGTGAAGCCGGCGCAGCCGGAGACGTCGACCTGCGTGTCGGCGGTGCCGGAGAAGGACAGTCGGTAGCCGACCACGCCGAGGCAGCTGGAATAGCCGATGTCGCTGTTGCCGTTCACGACGACATCCGAGGTGGGGAAGTACATCCCACCGAACAGCATCATCGTGGCCCCGCCATTCAGCTGGACCTTGTTCTCATTGCCGTTGTTGGTGGCACGCGCATCGCGGTAGAGCACCACCCCGGCCGCCTCCGGATGGTCGGCGATGAGGGAGCCGGTCGGGCCGCGCAGCACGCCGGTCGCCTGCGCGTTGATGGTGAGGGTGCCGACCCTCGAGGTGTCGCCGGTGAAGACCAGGGTGACGCCTTCGCCCATGATCTTGCCCTGCACGGAGAGGTCCGCGTTCTTGAAGTAGTAGAGGCCGGGTTCGAGGGTAAGCGTCTCCTTCGGCCCGACGGAGAGGTCGTCGCAGATCGCGGCGCCAGGCGAGAGCGTGGCCTGATTGCTGCTGAAGGTCACCGCGCCGCTGCGGCAGGGCGGCGGGCTCGGCACCCAGTTCTGCAGCCCGGCGAAGGGGTCATGGATCGGCTTCGACCGGTTTGCACGCACTGTGGGGCGAATTCCCTTGGCGGCATCGGCCCAGACATCCCCACTGTCGCAGCCCGTGCAGGTGCCGGTCGTCACCAGCCCGTCCACTCGGACGCTGGCATTGCCGAAGATGTTGATGCCGCCCGGGGCTGTGGAATTGGCGCCCAAGGCGCAGCGCCGAGCATTGGTGGTGCTCCGGCCCCCAAGCTCGAGCCCGCCCCCGAGCGCCAGCAGGCAGACCTCCTCATCTACGTTGGAAGCAGCCACCGCCCGGCTCCGGACGGTGGGCGCGCTGGCGAGGAAGAGGCGCGAGAGGCTCATGGTCTGGGTCTGGGTGATGATGACCTCGACCGCCGCCGCATTGTCGGCATAGGCGCCGGATAGGGGCGGGTTGTTGACCGTCACCCCGATGCGGCCGCCATTCGGGAAGCCGTTGCGGGCGGCGCTGTCGAGGGCCACCGCACTGGCTGAGCCGCCCTGGTCCCGCGCCGAGGCACCGGCCATGGCTGCAAGGTCCGCAGCGGAAGTCGCCCGACGCATCGCAAGATACCAGCTGCCGCCCTCGACCGCGAGCCCGGCAAAGCCGATCAGTACGGTGCCGCTGGCGGCGACCAGGGCGGCGACGGTGCCCCGCTGCCCCAATCCCGGCCATCGCGGATCGCCCCGCCTGTTGAGACAAATACGGTGAAAGCGCCAACCAATTGCCGATTCATCGGCATATCGTTGTGACACCAAAAGGCGGAAACTTTTGGCGAACTGGCGTGGAAGCTCCGGTGCTGAGGCAGCAATCCCAGCCAAGCCGCAGCGGAGTCTCGATTTCCGCTGCAGAGCTTGCCCGATACTCGGGCAAAAGGCGGGAGAGTAGGGCAAGAATTTATCTACCATTAGCTGCGCTCCTCCTTAGCCTCACCGCTCTGACGTTGCTGGACCAGCCCTGCTCACTCCACCGACAGCCAGACAACCAGGGGTTAAGCCGGTCCCGAACACAGCTAAAGGGTGTTGACGTAGCGTTAAATACTATCATAAGTTGATAGGAGCGAGACGTAAACAGCCAAAAAGACGCCTCGCTCGGGCTGCTTGCGACACGGCACCGGCTCGCTTGCCGCGGAGTCCGTTCATCACCGTCAAACAAGAGGGCAACGCACCATGATCCGCTTCCTGCTGACCTCCGCCGTCTCCGCCCTGAAGGACCGCAAGGGTGTGACGGCAGCTGAGTACGCCGTGCTTGCTGTCGGTATCGTCGTTGCCGTCGGTGCGGCAGCGGCGACCCTCGGTACGACGATCAGCGAAAAGTTCGGGACCATTTTTGGAACTTAATCGTAAGAAAAGGGCCGGCCTGCACCAACCGCCATGGGCCGGCCCCTCTTCCAAGAATGAGCATACCGCACAAACCAACGGCACCCCCGCCATGGAGAGCACCCTCGTCATTGGCCTGCTACTGCTGCTTGCCGCATGGCGGGATGTGGTTACCCGCATCATACCGGACGTGCTGGTCCTGTTCATTGCCTTGCTCGGCATGGCTGGCCGATTGTCCCTTGGCTGGAGCGCTCTGCTGGAAGCGTCGCTCGCTGCATTCCTGCTTTTCGTCCTTTTGCTAATCTGCGCCATGCGCGGTTGGCTCGGCGGTGGCGACGTGAAGCTGGCCGCCGCCCTGGCCATCGGCTTGCCGCCCTCCGCTACCTGGGATTTCATAGTGGCTACCACCTTGGCCGGCGGGCTGCTCGCCCTGGGCTACCTCAACGGCCATCGCTTCACCCCGCGCCCTGCGCCAGGCGGCGCGGCCCATCCCCTCAGGCGCATTCTGGCCGTGGAGGCCCGGCGCCTCCGCCGCGGCGGCCCGCTGCCCTATGGCGTCGCCATCGCAGCCGGCGGCCTTCTTACCCTGCTGACTCTGCTGGAGGGCTAAGGCATGTTCCTTCGCCTAGTGGTCATCGCCTCGCTGCTGCTGAGCGCCCTCGGCCTCGGCGGCCTTGGCTACCAGATGCTCATACCGCGCCCAATGCCCGTCACCGTCCTAGCCGACGCGCCCGCGCCACCCCCGCCGCCCCGCCCGCGCATCGCGGTCGCCGCTCGCGCCCTGCCGGCGGGCACGCTGCTGAAGGATGAGGACCTTGCGATCCGCGAGGTGGCGCCGGATGCGGTGCCGGAAGGCGCCATCGCCGCCGGCGAGGAAAGCCGCATCGAACTCCGTGGCGCCCTGCTGCGCCGCTATCTCGACCCCGATGCCGTGCTGCGGCGGGAGGATGTGCTCCGCCCGCGCGACCGTGGCTTCCTCGCCGGCGTGCTGCGGCCCGGCACGCGCGCCATCTCGGTCGGCGTCGATGTCATCACCGGCGCCGCCGGGCTGATCTGGCCGGGCGACCAGGTGGACCTGATCCTCACCCAGGAACTGGCCGCGAACGACGCTCCGCTCGCACGCCGCGTCATCGGCGAGACGGTGCTGACCGATGTGCGCGCCATCGCGGTGGACCAGCAATTCACCCGCGGCGCCAATCCCGGCGAGGCGACCCTCGGCCGCATCGCCCGCACCGTCACCCTCGAAGTCACCGCCGAGCAGGCGGAGCGCGTTGCCGTCGCCAGCCGCCTCGGCCGCATTTCCCTGACCGTGCGCGCGATCGAGCGGCCGGAACTGGAACTCGCCACCCAGGGCGGCCCGGTCTTCGGCGCGGATGTCTCGCCGGCGCTCGCCGGCTCGGCGATCTCGCAGGGCGCCCGCATGCGGGTCGTCCAGGGCCAAGAGCAACTGGAGGTCACCTTCCGATGAATCCCGCCAGCCTCATCCTGCTGGCACTTGGCCTGCTGGCCCTGGCGGCACCCGCCGCGGGGCAGCGCCGCAGCACCGATCCACTGGCGCCGCCGGCCTGGCCGGGACGGGATGCACCCCAACCTTCGCCACAAGCCGCGGCGTCCCAGCCGCTCGCCATCATGCTGGAGGCCGGCGCCGGCCGCCTGCTGCGGCTGCCCGCGCCGGCCATCACCGTGATGGCGGCGGATCCCCGCATCGCGCGCGTCCAGCCCGCCTCGCCGACCAGCCTTTTCGTCATGGCGGTTGCCGCCGGCCGCACCACCGTCGTCGCCCTCGCCGAGGACGGCACGCCGGTCGCGCAGTATGACATCACGGTCCAGCCTGGCCGCGTTGCCGCCCAGCCCTCCTCCGCGGAACCGGCTGCCGCCCCGGCCCAGCCGGCCGCCAGCCCGCCCCCGAACCCCGCCGCGGTGCAGAGCATGATCCGCCGCATGGTGCGAGGTGCGGAGGGCGTGCAGGTCACCGCCTCCGGGCCGAACGGGCTGATCCTGAGCGGTGAGGTGCCGACGGCAGGCGATGCGCAGCGCGCCGAGGCCATCGCCCGCACCTATGGCGGGGAGGGGAGGGAGGTGATCAACAGCCTCGCCCTGCTCTCCTCCATCCAGGTCAATCTCCGGGTCCGGGTCGCCGAGATCTCGCGCCAGGTCAGCCGCGACCTGGGCTTCAACTGGCAGGCGGTCGCCAATGGCGGGAATGGGCTGCTGCTCGGGCTGCAGACCGGTGGCGCCGGCGCCGTCCTGAACGCACTGACCAGCCGACCCTCAGCCACCGACGCGCAGGTCGGCCGCATTGGCGCGGGCTATCGTTCCTCCCGCTTCGACATCAACACGGTGGTCGATGCGCTCGCCTCCGACCAGCTCATCACCATTCTGGCGGAGCCGAATCTGACCGCCCAGTCGGGCGAGGTGGCAAGCTTCCTCGCCGGCGGGGAATTCCCGGTGCCGGTCGCGGCCAGCTCGGTCAGCAACAGCATCACCATCGAGTACAAGCAGTTCGGCGTCAGCCTGGCCTTCGTGCCGACGGTGCTGGGGCCGGAGCGGCTCAACCTGCGGGTCCGGCCCGAGGTGAGCGAGCTGTCGGACAATGGCGCCATCAGCCTGCCGCTCGCCAGCGGCGTCGTGCGGATTCCGGCACTCAACGTCCGCCGGGCCGAGACCACGGTGGAACTCGGCAGTGGCCAGAGCTTCGCCATCGCCGGCCTGCTCCAGCGTAACTCCGTCCAGTCCGACAGCGGCCTCAACGGCCTCGGCGACGTGCCTGTGCTGGGCGCCCTGTTCCGCTCCGACCGGTTCCGCCGCAACGAGACGGAGCTGGTCATCATCATCACGCCCTATCTGGTGCGGCCCGTCTCCGATCCGCGCGCGCTCGCGGCGCCCACCGACGGCTTCCGCCCGGCGACCGATCTCGACCGGGTCCTGTACCGGCGGCAGATCGCCCGCGGCCAGCCCGCGCCGCCGCCGCGCGGTGCCCTCGATGCAGGGTTCATCATCGAATGACCGGATTGTACCGCCGCATCCTCCTGCTCGCCCTGCCGCTCGCGGCCTGCGGGCCGGGCGATGACTTCACCCGCCCCGGGACCTGGCGCGCGACCGGGGCGAATGACGCCAACCTCGCCACGATGCTGGTCGAGCCGGCGCATGCCCGGGCCGGCGTCGCAGCACGGACGGATCGCGGGCAGCCAGGCAGCCATGCCATCCGCCTGCTCGAGCAGGATCGCCGGCGCCCCCTGCCGGACAGCCGCGCCGCCACCATCGGCAATATCGGCGCCGCCTCTCCCGCAGCCGCGGCGCCGGCCAATGCCCGTTAGGCCCGCCATCACGCGGGACATGCCGGATGCGGCGCGGGGCGGGGCGCGGCCGACTCCCGCTCAGATGGGCGACCGGCCGGCCTTTCAGGCCTTCGTTGCCGACGAGGCGAGCGAGGCCGCGCTGCGTGGCGGGCTGCCCGAGGCGCTCGGCGCCCTGCAATTCCGCCGCGGTGATATCCGCACGGCGATCCGGTTGCTGGAGCGGGAGCCGACGCCCGCCGTCCTTCTCGTCGATATCGCCAGCGTCGCCGATCCCCTGCAGGCGATGGAAATGCTGGCCAATGTCTGCATGCCGGATGTGCGCGTCCTGGCCATCGGCGACCAGGCGGAAATCGGCTTTTACCGCCGCCTGACGCGGGAGCTCGGTGTCGCTGAGTATCTCCACAAGCCGCTGACGCGGGACATGGTGGCGCGCCTTTTCGGTCCGCATCTCGCCGGGCAGGCCGCCGCCGCGGCCGAGGTGCTCGGCCGCGGCAGCCAGGTTGTCGCAGTCTGCGGCGTGCGCGGGGGCAGCGGCGCCACTACAATTGCTGTCAACCTCGCAGTGCAGCTCGCGGAGCAGGGCCGTGGCCATGTCGCGCTGCTCGACCTGCATCTCCGGGGTGGCACGGCCGGGCTGATGCTCGGCGTCCGGCCGGGAACGGGGCTGCGCGTCGCCCTGGAGCAACCGGACCGGGCGGATGCCCTGTTCCTCGACCGGGTTGGCATCCCAATCTCCGACCGGCTCCGGCTGATCGCCGCCGAGGAGCCGATGGAGTCAGAGCCGCTGCCCGCAGAATCCGCCATGCAGGCCGTGCTGGCCCAGTTGCGCCAGCGCTTCAACATCGTTGTCGTGGACCTTCCGATGCCGCCCGGCTCGGCCGAGCGCGCCGTGCTGGCCGCGGCCCGGCACAGCCTGCTGGTGCTCGGGCCGGACATCGCCGGCATCCGCGATGCGCTCGCGCTCCGCAAGCTGGCAGCCAACATGGGCAGCTCACGCGCCACCATCGTGCTGAACCGGTCCGGCCTGCCCGGCGGGCTGAAGCCGAAACTGGTCGAGGAAGGGCTCGGCGCACCGCCCGATGTGGTGATCCCTGACCTGCCACGGCACCTGCCGCGCGCCGCCAATCTCGGTCAGCCCGCCTCGCGAGAGAATGCTGTCCTGCGCCGCGCCCTGGCGCCGCTGCTGCAGGACATCGCCGGGGTGGCGGCTGGGCGGACTGGCAGCAGCCTCCTCGGCCGCTTGCTGGGGCGGGGTAACAAATGAACCGCGTCTTTGGCCGCCGTGTCGCTACCGAGCCGGAGCCAGTGGCGGAGCTGGCACCGCCGGTCCTGGCCCCCGAACCTGCGCCCGTGCCCCTTTCGGCCCAGGATGCGGCCAAGGCGGCGGTCGACCGGCTGCGGATGCTGGTGATGGAGCGGGTGGATCCGGTTGTCGCGGCCGAGCTTCCGGCCGCGGCGCTGCGTGCCCAGCTTGAGTCCCTGGTGCATGAGATAGCCAACCGGGAACGCGCAGAGATCTCCGCCCGCGAACAGGCGCGCATTGCGGAAGAACTCGCGGACGACATGGTGGGCTACGGGCCGCTCGAGCCGCTGCTCAAGGACGAGAGCATCAGCGACATCATGGTCAACGGACCGAACTGCGTCTTCGTCGAGATTCGGGGCAAGGTCCAGCAGACCAAGGTCCGCTTCCGCAGCGCCTCGCAGCTCGGTGCGATCGCGCAGAAGATGGCTGCCTCGGTTGGTCGCCGCGTCGATGAAAGCAGTCCCCTGGTGGATTGCCGCTTGCCCGATGGCAGCCGCGTCAATGTGGTCTTCCCGCCCCTGGCCATCGACGGCGCCTGCATATCCATCCGCAAGTTTGCCAAGCGGAAGGTCGAATTCGCAGGCATGGTTGCGGGTGGTTCCATGTCGCCCCAGCTCGCCCGCATCCTCGAGATCGCGGCGCGCTGCCGGCTCAACGTCGTCATCTCCGGCGGCACCGGCTCCGGCAAGACCACCATGATGAATGCGATGAGCCGTTTGATCGATCATGGGGAACGCATCGTCACCATCGAGGATGCCGCGGAGCTGCAATTGCAGCAGCCTCATGTCGTGCGGCTCGAGACCCGGCCCGTGAACCTCGAGGGTCGTGGGGAGATCACCCAACGCGACCTGATTCGCAACGCACTGCGCATGCGCCCGGACCGCATCATCGTCGGCGAGGTTCGCGGCGCCGAGGCTTTCGACATGCTCCAGGCCATGAACACCGGCCATGACGGCTCCTACTGCACGGTGCACGCCAACACCACGCGAGATGCCGTCATTCGCATCGAAAACATGGTGCAGATGGGCCAGAGTAACCTGCCAAGCCGTGCCATACGCACCCAGATCGCCAGCGCGGTCGATGTCATCGTCCAAGTCGCCCGCATGCGGGATGGAGGGCGCCGAGTGCTCCAGGTTTCCGAGGTCTGCGGGTTGGAGGGCGAGGTGGTGACGATGAACGACATCTTCGCCTTCGAATACGGGGGCGAAGACCCAAATGGGCGCATCCGCGGCCGGTGGGTGACGCCCGCCCTTAGGCCCGGCTTTTTCGACAGGCTCGAGTATTTCGGGCTTGGCGACGCCTGGATGGCCGCGCTGCGTGAGGCCTGATTGTGCCAAAAGCGCTGCTTCTCTTGCTGGCGACACTGCTGCTGTTGAGCCTGCTTCTCGGCTGCATAGCGCTCGCCCATGGTGGCTCGGGCCGCGCATTGCGGGAGCGGGTGCGCGCCGTGGCCGAGACGCGGCAGATGGCCGCCCCGGTGCTGCCGAGCATCCGCGTCGGCGGAACGACGCATGGCGCACTCTCCCTCCGGCTCTTCCGCCTGTTGCGCTTCAACCCTGACATACCGAACGAGCAGATTCTCGCCTGGCCGTTCGTGGCGCTGCTCGGCCTTGCCGCGGGTTGTGTCGCAACCTGGGCCGGCAGCGGCTTTCTGGGCTTCCCGCTCGCCCTGCTGCTGGCGCCGGCTGTGGCGCTGCTGACGGCGCGTTTCGTCTTCGGCTGGCAGCATGCCCGCTATTGCGATGCGGTCTTCCAGCAGATCCCGGACGCCCTGGGGCTGCTGGTTCGCGCCATCCGCGCCGGCCTGCCGCTGGCCGAAGCCTTGCGCGGCATCAGTCGGGAGATCGCCTCTCCGAGCAGGGAGGAGTTCGCCCGGGTGGCAGGCGACATGGCGATAGGCCGGCCGATTGAGGCCGCGCTCGCCCGGCTCTACGACCGCACCGGACTGACCGAGTACGCCTTCCTCGCCGTCACCCTCGGCCTGCAAGCGCAGACCGGCGGCAGCCTCGCCGAAACACTCGAGAATCTCGCCGAGATGGTACGCAAGCGCGTTGCCATGGTGAAGCGCGCCAAGGCCCTAGCTGGTGAGGCCAAGGCGCAAGCGGGCTTGCTGGTCATCCTGCCCTTCGTCGCCGCGGCCGCGATGGCCGCCATCCAGCCCTTCTACATCGAGGCCTTCACTCAAAACCCAACCGGCCAACGCATGGCGCTGATCGGCCTTGGTCTGATGCTGCTCGGGCTGCTGATGATCCGTTCGATGATTCGCCGTGCGGGGCGGGATTGATGTCGGCCCTACCCGATACCGAGACGCTGCTGCTGGCGGCTTGCGCTGCGGGCGCCGCTATCGGCCTCGCGGTGCTGGCCGCCGCGCTGCTGGCTCATGGTGCGGAAGACAAGGATCTGAGCCGTCGCCTGCGCAGCGTGCTACAGCCCGGCACGGCGGGGAATGCGAAGCGAGCCGCCCGCGGGGTCACGGCCGGACTGGTCCGCCCCTTTCTCAGGTTCGGCGAGCTACTACGCGACAGTGCCATCGTCTCGCCAAAAGAGATCCAGGAATTTCAGCGGGCGATGATTGCAGCCGGCCTCGATGCCGGCCGGGCAGTACCTTTCTTCCTCGCGGCCAAGGCCATTGTGTTGGCCGCCCTGCCTTTGGTCGGGCTCGGCTACGCGTGTGTCAGCGAGATGGATCAGGCACGAGGCGCACTCACGGTCATCCTGTGCCTTTTCCTCGCGGTATTCGGGCCGAACCGCCTGCTCGATGCCCTGCGGCGGCCCTTTCAGGAGCGCCTGCGGCAAGGCCTGCCGGATGCGCTCGATCTCCTCGTGGTCGCCGCCGAGGCCGGCTTGGCGTTGGAGACTGCAGTGGATCGGGTCGCCCGGGAGATGGAGGGCTCCAACCGGGCCATCGCGGGCGAGATGAACACGCTGTTGCAGGAACTCCGCATGTTGCCGGACCGTCGGATGGCGCTGGAGCGGATGGCCGAGCGCACGGACATCGAAGGCTTTAAGCGTCTTGGCTCCACCCTTTCCCAAACTCTCCGCTACGGCACTCCGCTCGCCCAGGCGTTGCGGGTGCTCGCTGCCGACATGCGGCAGGAAAGGATGCTCCGCATCGAGGAGAAGGCGATCAAACTGCCCGCCAAGCTCATCCTGCCGCTGATTCTCTTCATTCTGCCGGCGCTGTTCATCGCCCTGCTCGGCCCCTCGATTCTCGAGATCGGCAAATCCTTCGGAAGTCCCAAATGATCGCGCCGTTGCGTCGCCTCACAACTACCCTTGCCACCAGCCTCCTGGTCGCCTGCTCCAGCACTGGAGAAGGCCCGACAAGGCTTTATGACGGCTCTGCGCGCCTCAGGGTGGCGGAGGCGGCCGAGACTTCGGGCCAGGGCGAGGTCGCGCTTTCGCTTTTTGCCGCGGCTGCAGCGGCCGAGCCCGACCGTGCGGACGTGCAGGCGCGCTTCGCCGCCGCCCTCGCCCGTGGCGGGAATATCGGCCAAGCTGAGCAGGTGCTGACCCGCGCGCTGGAGCGTCGGCGCGACCACCCGCTGCTGCTCGCCGGGCTCGGCCGACTGCGGCTTCGGGCGGGTGCCGCTGAGCAGGCACTCGAGATTTTCACCCAGCTGGTTGCTGCCGCGCCGCGGGATGCGGCGGCGCTGGACGGCCAGGGTGTCGCGCTCGATCTTCTCGGACGGCACGCCGAGGCGGAGCGACGCTATCGACAAGCCATGGCATTGGCGCCGGACAGCATCGCCCCTAAGAACAACTTAGCCATCTCTTTACTACTGGCTGGCAGGGCCGCGGAAGCGGTTGCAGTACTCGAGCCACTCGCGTTGCGCAGTGGAACTCAGCCGCGGATAGCGACCAATTTAGCCATCGCCCGCGCGGCAGCCGGTGATGGTGGCGTATCGCAAAATGTTGGAATTAATCCAGATAAACCGAATGATCTGACCGTCCTGCTACAGGCGCTAGCGGCTGATGTTCGCTCTGGACTGACCAGGCGGCACCGTCAACTTCCTGGTGCAGAGGTAGCCATGTAGGCAATCCAAGGGCAGTAGCGGAGCAGGGCTAATGCTTTGACGGCATTCCTGCTGATGTCGGCCCACACCGCGAAGGCACGCGCCATTGCGGTGCGATACTGGACGGCAGTGACGTGGTCGCGGCGGCGCTGAAAAAGATTGCTGGTTTGATCATGAGCGGAGAAGAAGCGTAGGCTTGGCGTGCCGACCTGAAGCGCTTCATCTGCCGTTCTCGTCGTCGTGTCGGCTGATGTGAATTTACGGACCATTTGTTCGGTCCCTGGCGCCGCCGCCGCTCAGCATTGGCGCTGAAGCAGGTTGGGTAGCAGAAGCTTCAAGGCTTGCTTGTTGCGTCGGCTCTGAACGAGAACGTCAAGCACCATCCCGGTCTGATCCACGACAAGCCAAAGCCAGTGACCTACACCGGTGATTCTGATGGCGATCCGGCGCAGGATGCCGGGCTCCAGCAGCTTGATTGTCTTCCGCCGCCACTCGGGGACACACTGGCCCGCCGCTCCCACCGCCTGCTCCATCCTCGTCATGATCGCCCAGCCGACGAAGGGGATCAGCGTCAGCCCGAGGCCCAGCGCCGTTAGCCGAAGCATGTGGCCGAGGCCCGGCCGCTATGGACATGCCCGACCTGCTGGCGCAGCACCACGAGCGGCACCGGCGGCAGGGCAGTGGGGCGGCTTTGCGGGACCATGAGCTGCAGCGGCAATGGCTTGTGCCGGACGCACCATCGGATCGGCCTGAATTACTCCACCTTTTGGGTGAGTAGGCTTGTCTGCTTTTCCCCAGATTAGCAATTGTCGCTCCGTCAGGAGCGAGCGTCTATCCCGAGCGCGACTCACCTCTGCCCAACTCTTTCCCAACCCTTTTCTTTTTCAGACCAAGGTACCGGCCGAACCGCGATCGCCTTAGCTGCGATGCGGGCTGCGGCTGACCCGATTGGTTGGACTGGGTCGCGCGACTGCCGACGCTGCCGACGGAGGGTTCGATGCCAGCGTTGATGAGGCGCTCGGTGTACCGAATGCTGAGATATTGGCCCCCACGATCGCTATGATGGACGAGGCTGCCCTTCACCGGATGGCGCTCATGCAGCGCCTGCTCCAGGGCATCGAGGACAAAGAAAGCATGGGCCGTGCGCGATTCCCGCCAGCCGACGATGCGGCGAACGAAGACGTCGATGACGAAGGCCACGTACGCGAAGCCCTGCTAGGTCGCCAAGTAGGTGAAGTCCGAAACCCACGGGATATTCGGACGCGACGCCCGGAAGTGCCGGTTCACTTCGTCGGCCGGGCAAAGCGAGGCCTTGTCGGCGATCGTGGTTCTGGTCTCCTTGCCTCGCGCGGCGCCATGGAACCCCATTCGTCGCACTAGGCGTTCCACTGTGCAGCGGGCCACTGTAACGCCATCGCGGCCGATCAGAACGATGGCGGCCGACGGCTCAGGCGCCAATCCAGCCGCAGCACGAAGATTGTGGAGGAGCCAAACTAGGAAGACTGACAGTTGAGGAGGCACGCGCCCTCCACCTCCTATTTCCCTGGCCCGGCCACCTCGACCGCAATCCCGCAACAGTCGCCCCAAGCCGTGGAAGGTCGGCCCCGGGTTCCATCGGCATCCTTGCTTCATTGAGAACAGCCGAGGGGAGCCTTCCCATGGCTTACAGGATCAGGGTCAACGGCCAGGTTCATGCGGTCGATGTCGATGGCGACACTCCGCTGCTTTGGGTGCTGCGCGACATTCTCGGCCTGACCGGCACCAAGTTCGGCTGTGGCCAGGGGTTGTGCGGCGCCTGCACCGTGCATCTGGACGGCATGGCAATCCGTGCCTGCATCACCCCCGTGGCGAGCCTCGGCAGGGCCGAGATCCGCACCATCGAGATGGTTGACCAGACCCCGGCCGGACGCGCGGTGCAGGCGGCCTGGCTCGCACTCGATGTGCCGCAATGCGGCTATTGCCAGTCAGGCCAGATCATGGCCGCCGCCGCCCTGCTGGCGGAGAACAATCATCCCTCGGACGCCGATATCGATGCTGCCATGTCCGGCAATGTCTGCCGCTGCGGCACCTATGTGCGCATCCGGGAAGGCATCAAGCAGGCGGCCGCGCAACTCGCCCCGGCGGGAGGCTGAGATGAGCATCGCCACCCCATCCCGTCGCAGCCTGATCAAGGCCGGTCTCGGTGCCGGCGGCGCCCTGCTGCTGGCCTTCAGCATGCCGGCCGGGGCACGTCGCGCCCTTCTTGCGGATCCGGCTCAGCCGGCCTCCGCAGGCCCGCCCGCCGCGTTCCAGCCCAGTGCCATCGTGCGCATCGAGCCTAATGGCGCGATCATCCTGACCATGTCCCAGGTGGAAATGGGCCAGGCCGCGTACACGGCCATGTCCATGCTGATCGCCGAGCAGCTCGAGGTCGATCTGAGCCAGGTCACCGTGGTGGCGGCACTGCCGGATGACCGTCGCTTCGCCAACCCGCTGCTCGGCTTCCAGAACACCGGTGGCTCCACCTCCGTCCGCGGCTTCTTCAAGCCGCTCCGCGAGGCAGGTGCCATCGCACGGGAGATGCTGGTCGGCGCTGCGGCCCAGTATTGGCAGGTGGATCCCGCCAGCTGCCGGGCGGAGCGGGGCCGGGTGCATCACGCGCCGAGCGGCCACAGCCTGAGCTACGGCGCGCTCGCCAGCCTCGCTGCTGCCCAGCCGGTGCCCTCACAGGTGAGGCTGAAGTCTCCAGACCAGTTCCGACTGATCGGCACCTCCGCCAAGCGAATCGACACTCCGGCCAAGGTGGAACGGCACGGCCCGCTTCGGGATCGATGTCCGTCTGCCGGAGATGAAGGTCGCGACCGTGGCAGCCTGCCCCGTGCTCGGCGGTCGGCTGCGCAGCGTCGATCCGGCGCCGGCCCTCGCCGTCCGCGGCGTACGCCACGTGGTCCGGCTGGCCGATGCCGTAGCCGTGGTGGCGGATCATATGGGCGCGGCCCGGACGGGGTTGGAGGCGCTGACCATCCATTGGGAAGAAGGGCTCAATGCCGCCGTGTCCACCGAGGATGTAGTGGGCGCTCTCCGCAGCGCCGCGGACCAGCCCGGCGCGGTCGCCGTCGACAAGGGCGATGTCCGCGCCGCCATGGAAGACGCCGCACAGCGCGTCGAGGCTCGCTACGAACTGCCGTTCCTCGCCCATTCCGCTATGGAGCCGATCAACTGCACGGTGCGGCTGAGCCCGACCCAGTGCGAGGTCTGGGTCGGCACCCAGATCCTCACCCGCGCCCAGCAAGCGGCGGCCGACGCCGCCGGCCTGCCGGTCGAGCAGGTGATCGTGCACAACCAGCTGCTGGGCGGCGGCTTCGGCCGGCGGCTGGACGTGGACAGCATCACCCAGGCCGTCCATATCGCCCGCCAGACCCGGTGGCCGGTGAAGGTGGTCTGGACGCGGGAGGAGGGTACCCAGCACGACCTCTACCGTCCCTACTACCATGACCGCATGGCGGCGGGGCTGGATGCACAGGGCAACCCGATGGCCTTTCACCACCGCGTTGCCGGCTCCTCCATCATGGCCCGCTGGTTGCCTGCCACTTTCGCCAACGGCCTCGACCCGGATGCGGTGCATGGCGCGACCGGGCCCTACGATTTCGCCAACGCCCAGATGGACTATGTGCGGGTGGAGCCACCGGAAGGTCTGCGCACCGCCTGGTGGCGAGGCGTCGGCGTCACCCACAACGCCTTCATGGTCGAAAGCTTCATGGATGAGCTGGCGGCGAAGGCCGGGCAGGATCCCGTCGCCTACCGGCAGCGCCTGCTTGGCCGGCATTCATGGGCGAAGCAGGTGCTCGACCTGGCAGCAGCAAAATCCGGCTGGGGCAGCCCGTTCGGCCGCCGGCATGGTCGCGGCATTGCCCTGATCGAAGGCTGGGGCGCGACCATGGCGCAGGTGGCGGAAGTCACCGTCGCCCAGGACGGCACCGTGCGGGTCGAGCGCGTGGTGCGCGCCGTCCATGCCGGCATCATCGTCAACCTGATACGGTCAGGGCGCAGATCGAGGGCGGCATTATCTTCGGGTTGTCGGCCGCGCTTTACGGCGAGATCACCTTGCACGACGGCAGGGTTGAGCAGGGCAATTTCGACACCTACCGCCCGCTGCGCATCGACGAGGCGCCGGCGATCGAGGTCCACATCATCCAGAGCAACGATGAGCCCGGCGGCATGGGCGAGCCCGGCACCGCGGCCATCGCGCCGGCGCTCGCCAATGCCATTTTCACGGCCACGGGGGTGCGGCTGCGCAAGTTGCCGATCAACCCCAAGGCCCTCGCCATCGCCTGAACGGCTTAGCACCGCAAGGCCGGAACAGCGGCGGCAAGGCCCGAACGGTGCCTTGCCGCCATACCCCTTAAACATTGGTCAGTCGCAACCCCCGGCCCGGACGGCCGGATCGAGACGGAGAAACCCCATGAAGACCTGGTTCATCACCGGCGCCTCGCGTGGCCTCGGCGCCCGGATCGTGGCAGCGGCGCTGGAAGCGGGCGATCAGGTGGTCGGCACGGCACGCGCCCCGGCCGTGGTCACTGCGGCGCTTGGCGAGCATCCCAACCTCCTGGCGGTCGCCCTCGACGTCACCGACGACGCGCAGGTGGACGCCGCCGTGGCCCAGGCTGTCGCACGGTTCGGGCGAATCGATGTGCTGGTCAACAATGCCGGCTTCGGCTTGCTCGGGGCCGTGGAGGAGGCGACGGCCGAGGAAGTGGAGCGGCTCTACCGCACTAACGTCTTCGGCCTGCTCGCGGTGTGCCGCGCGGTGCTGCCGCACATGCGCCGGCAGCGCGCAGGGCATGTGATGAATCTTTCCTCGGTCGGTGGCTTTCGCGCCAGCTCGGGCTTCGGCGTCTACTGCTCGACGAAGTTCGCGGTGGAGGGGCTGAGCGAGGCCATTGCGGCAGAGCTGACGCCGCTCGGCATCCATGTGACCATCGTCGAGCCAGGATACTTCCGCACCGATTTCCTCAACGAGCGGTCGCTGGCGGTGAGCACCCGGCGGATCGACGACTACACCCAGACGGCCGGAGCGACGCGCCAGCGGGCCCGCACCGTCAGCCACAACCAGCCCGGCGATCCGGCGAAACTGGCTGTCGGCATCCTGGCGCTGGCCGACATGGCGGAGCCGCCGCTGCGCATGCCCTTCGGCAGTGATGCGGTCGCGGTACTGGAGGCCAAGACTGCCTTCGTTGCGGCGGAACTCGCGCGCTGGAGATCGCTATCCCGCTCCACCGATTTCGTTTCCTGATTGGCTAGTCGCTAGGGCCAAGCCTTGGTCCACACCGGGGGCGGACTTCGTCCCCAGCGTAGGCAGTTCAAAGATCGATACCTTGTCGTTCCTCGTCTCGTGGCTTCTACAGCCTGCGCCGATAGGCGGTGGGCGTGGTCCCCGTGATTCGACGGAAGGTCGCGGCGAAGGCTGAGGGCGTCTGGTACCCTACCGCCAAAGCTATGCCCGTCACCGGCAATTCCAGCTGTGCCAGCATCTGCTGGGCCGCGGTGATGCGCAGCGCGGTCAGCCATTCATGCGGCGCCTGGCCCGTGGCCAGGCGGAATGCGGTGCAGAAATGGAAGCGGCTTAGCCCAACCAGACCAGCCAGCTCGTCCAGCCCGATTTCCCGCTCCAGATTCCCCTGCATAAACTCGGTCACCCGCTTCAACTGCCAGTTCGCCAAGCCACGTCGCGGCGGCGGCGCGACGGCGGTTCCGAGGGAAGAATGTGTCCGGATCAGCTGGGTGCAGAGCAGGTCGATGGCCTGCTCTACGAAGAGACGGGTGGCTGGGTCGCCCTGCGCCGCCTCGCGGCTCAGCAGCTCCAAGACCCGGGCGCTGGTCTGGTCCTCGAAGCCGACCCGGTCGACCAGGTCGATGCTCCTGCCGGGAAACAGAAAGTCAGCCGAGGCAGCCAGCCGCTCCCGTGTGAGGTAGACATGCGAAACCTCGATGGGGCCGGCAATGTCCCACCGCCCCTCATGCCCGTCCGGGATCAGGGTGATGGTGCCCGGCGCGGTGCGGGAGGCGAAGCGTTGCTGGCCCTGGCGCCAAATGATCTCCTGCGAGGCGCCGTAATAGGTCATGACAACGTGGCCAGACATGGCCGGCAGGAAGTCATGCAATGCGCCATGGGACCAGCGCTGGGTCAGCCTGGTATCGCCGCGCAGCACCTCTTCAGCCAAGACCGGTGGTTGATCAAGAATCTCGCCGATCGCTTCCGGAGGCCGGCGGCTGGATAGCGGAGGCGATGTTGCAGCGGTGTCGTTTCGGCTCACCAGTCGCTCCTCCTCGGACACGAGATGCGCAGGACGCTTCGGCGAGATGCGGCGCTTCGGTGCACGACAATGACAAAGGATGTCAAACTGGAAAAGATACAATGAGGGGAATGATGCCTGCAGGTCGCTTTGCGAGCGGGTGCCCGAACGGGATCACCCCCTGGGAACTCGAAATGGGTCTGCAGGGGGTGGTGCTGGTTGGGAGATGGGTCAGGTACGCGGCGGGCCGATGAGGCCGGCGAGGGCCGAGTTGGTGTTAGGTGCGGCCTCGTAGACCACCTGCTGCTTCTCGCCGCCGCCGATGATGCGGGCGACGAGGCCGCTCGAGGCTTGGCCCGTGCTCATCGGCGCATAGACCACCTGGCGATCCTCGCCGCCACCGACCAGGGTGGCGATGCCGCGCCCGGCGAGGTTGTGGTTCGGCTGCGTGTAGACGACCTGTGCGTCCTCGCCACCGCCCACCAGGCGGGGGCCGTTCTGCTGCGCCTGCGCGATGCTGCTGATGCTGAGGGCCAGGGTCGCGGCCAGGGCCAGGCTGTGCGTGCGGATCATGGGGCTCTCCTCTGTGTCTCGCTGTGCCGCGGGATGCGGCCTTGGCTGATGGGAGAACCCTATGTCTTGGCGCCCGGGCGTGCCGTTCGTTGCTTGCGCCGAGTGTCGCCGGCTTGCGTTCACTGCGCCGCAGGCGGCCGCGTCGGTTGACCGAAGGACTGATCTTGGACGCCGTGCAGGGAGGCATTCCTGAGCCAACCTTGATCCAGGACGGGCGCTGTATCCCAAACGCGGTAAAGAGGTGAGCCTGCGGATGACCAACTCCGAACTTGGCGGGAGGCTCGGAGTGCCGTGCCACTAGGCTCAGGACTCATTGGCTGAGTTAGAAGATGACGATGGTGATAGCGCCGCAGAAGGCGGTGGCGCAACGGTCGTAGCGGGTGGCGATGCGGCGCCGGTCCTTGAGGCGGCCGAATGCCATCTCGATGCGGTGGCGCTGGCGGTAGAGCGCCCTGTCGTAGGGGATGGGCTGTTTTCCGGTTCTTCTTGAGCGGGGATTGGACGCCAAAGGCGGCGATGCCGCACTCGGCCAGCGCGGTGCGGAAGGGGTTGCTGTCGTGGCCGCACCGACAACCAAGCACAACTGCCTCACGAAAAATCCACACTCCCGCAGGGAAGTAACTTCAAACGCCTTCCCCAGAAACTTTTAAAGGGCAATTCTGCCGTCGGTGATCGTGAGGGCTCAAGGTTCGGAATGCAGGTTCCGGCAACCCTACCCTGACGGGCACGATGACCGCCGCCGGTACCATGGCGGCTTCCTTCACCGCGCTTGGGGATACGATCGCTTGCCACCGAACCTGGACACTGCTGCGCATAGATTGCGCGTGGCAAGGGCCAGCTAGGCCGAGCGCCTACTGCAACCCCAACAAAGCCGATTACACCAAGCAAGTAGTTCGGTGCCGATCAAATTAGAACATCGCAATGTCATCGGATTGTGCCGGCTAGGCGCTGCCGCTTCGCCTACCCATTCCCGCCACGCGCCGGTTGGCGCCACGAAGCCACGGGACTGGGACGACAATGAAAACCACCAGCTACACGCTGCAGATCCTGCACGCCTCCGATTTCGAAGCAGGGCTTGCCGCGCCTGATCGGACTCCACAGTTCGCGGCGATCGTCGACAAGCTTGAGGAGGCGGAGCCGAATAGCATCACGCTTTCCTCAGGCGACAATTTCATCCCGTCCCCCTTCCTCAACGCGCAGGGCGACCCGAGCCTGGCCGAGCCTTTGCGGGAAGCCTATGCCGCGCTCCTGGGGGTGCCTGTCGAGCAGCTTCCTGAACTCACGCAAGACCTCGGTCGGGTCGACATGGCTGTCTTGAGCGCCATCGGCGTGCAGGCTAGCGCACTCGGCAACCACGAGTTCGACCTGGGAACGACCGTGCTGGCGAATGCGATTGACTTCGCCGCAGGTGATGACGGCGTGACGGCAATCGGGCCCTTGTTTCCCTACCTGTCCGCCAATCTCGACTTCTCCGGCGATGCCGCGCTGAGCCGCCTTTACACGCCCGACTTGCAGGCAGCGGACGACTACGCAGCCACTGCCGAGGATGTCACCGCGCCCGAGACGGCAGCGGGTGGACCACGCATCGCCCCCTGGACGACGATCGAGGAGAACGGGGAGACGATCGGCGTGCTTGGCGTCACCACGCAGATCCTCTCCTCGATTTCCTCGACCGGCGGCGTCGAGGTCCTGGACCCGGATGGCGACGGCGCCGTCGACAATACCGATGAGTTGGCCGCAGTCCTGCAACCCTATGTCGACCAGATGACGGCGCAGGGGATCGACAAGGTGGTGCTGCTCAGCCACCTGCAGCAGTACCAGCTCGAGCTCGACCTCGCCACCAAGCTGTCGGACGTCGATGTCATCGTGGCCGGCGGCAGCCACGCGCTCTTCGCCGATGACGGTACGCCGTTGCGCACCGGTGACGTGCCGGCCGAGGGCTACCCGGTGATCCAGGCCGGCGCGGACGGCAATCCCGTCGCCGTGGTCAACACCCCGAGCGAGTACAGCTATGTCGGCCGCTTGGTCGTCGCCTTCGACGAGAACGGTGTCGTCATCCCCGCCGGGACGGATACGGCCGATAGCCGACCCTACGCCGCCACCGACGAAACCGTCGCCGAGCTCTGGGGCAATGAGGACCCCTATGCCGAGGGCAGCCGCGGCGCCATCGTGCGCGGCCTGACCGACGCCGTCGACCAGGTGATCGACGCCAAGGACGGCGAGGTCTTCGGCTTCACCGATGTCTATCTGGAAGGCCGGCGCAGCGCGGTGCGCACCGAGGAAACCAATCTCGGCAACCTGACGGGCGATGCCAACCTGGCCGCGGCACGCGCGGTCGACCCCAGCACCACGGTCAGTATCAAGAACGGCGGCGGCATCCGCGCCGAGATCGGCACCTACGGCACGAGCGCCGTGCCGGAGCCGCTGCCGCCGCAGGCCAATCCCGATGCCGGCAAGCCAGAGGGCGGCATCAGTCAGCTCGACATCGAGAATGCGCTGCGCTTCAACAACGGCCTATCCCTGATTACCGTCACCGCCGAGGGACTGAAAGCGGTGCTGGAAAGTGCCGTTGCCCGCGTCGAGCCTGGCGCGACGCCAGGCGCCTTCCCGCAGGTCGCCGGGATCGAATTCTCCTTCGACCCAACCCTTCCTGCCGGGCAGCGCGTGCAGAGCCTTGCCGTGGTCGACGAGGCCGGCACGCCGACCGACGTGCTAGTGCGCGAAGGAGCCATCGAGGGCGACGCGACACGTGAGATCCGTGTGGTGACGCTCAACTTCCTTGCCGAGGGCGGCGACGGCTACGCCTTCGGCGAGTTCGCCACGGATCGGGTCGACCTTTACCAGGGCAATGATACCGGCTTTGCTGCCGAAGGGCGCGAGCAGCAGGCGCTGGCCGACTACCTCGCAGCCGAATACGGCACGCCGGAGACCGCCTTCGACGTCTCTGATGTGCCGACAGAACAGGACGAGCGGGTGCAGAACCTGTCCGTCCGCGACGATACCGTGGTGGACGGCGGGGCCGATGGCGGCGGCGAGATGCCGATCGACTGGAATGCGCTGGCCGCGCAGGTCCTGGCGAACTACGAGGCGACCGGCTCCTGGTATCTCAACGGTGTCGGCCTTGGCACTATCGATCCGTCCGAACCGCAGGACTGGAACGCCCTGGCGGCGCAGGTGACCGCGAACTACGAGGCAACGGGCGTCTGGTACCTCTGATCCGCGGGCCGGGCGAGCGGCCTAGCCTGCCAAGCCCACGCAGCTCCATGCCCGAGGCCACGTCCTAGGCGCCGGGCTGGCGGCGGCGCTCGCCCGCGAGGCGGCAATCATCCGGAGATTGAACCATGGCGACCAACATCTTTATCAACGAGATCCATTACGACAATGCCGGCACCGATACGGGCGAGGCGATCGAGATCGCCGGCCCGGCCGGCACCGACCTCACCGGCTGGTCGCTCGTCCTCTACAACGGCAATGGCGGGGCGCCCTATCGTACCGCGCCGCTGGCTGGCTCGTTACCGGACCAGGGAGATGGCTTCGGCACGCTGAGCATTTCCTTCCCGACCGATGGCATCCAGAACGGTTCGCCGGACGGCATCGTGCTTGTCGATTCTAGCGGCTCCGTGGTGCAATTTCTCAGCTACGAGGGTGTCATGGCGGGCACGGACGGGCCGGCCAGCGGAGTGACAAGCACCGATATCGGTGTTTCGGAGGCGAACACCACGCCACTGGGGCAGTCGCTCCAGCTTGCCGGCGACGGCCAGGTTTACGAGGATTTCACTTGGCAGCCGGCGCGCGACAGCAGCCCCGGCGAGATCAATACCGGGCAGGCATTCGGTGACGGCGGCGGCACTGGCGGCGAGGAGCCTATGCTCCTGACGATTCCCGAGATTCAGGGCGCCGCGCATCTCTCGGCCTATGTCGGCATGACGGTGCGCACCGCCGGCGTGGTGACCGCGGTGGATGGTAATGGCTTCTTTCTGCAGGACCCGGACGGGGACGACCAGCCGGAAACCTCTGACGGCATCTTCGTCTTCACCGGTGGCGTGCCGGCCGGCGTGACCCCGGGCGATGCCGTCGCGCTGACCGGATCGGTTGCCGAGTTCACACCGGGTGGCGCTGCCACGGGCAACCTCTCGATCACGCAGATCACGGGTGCGACCAATCTCACGGTGACCTCCACCGGGAACACGCTGCCGGCTGCCTCCGTGATTGGGCCGGATGGCCGCTTGCCCCCGACCGAAACCATCGACGACGACAATCTCGGGAACTTCGACCCGGCGAGCGACGGCATTGATTTCTTCGAGAGCCTCGAGGGAATGCGCGTCACCGTCCAAAGCCCGGTTGCAGTGAGCGGCACCAACGATTTCGGCGAGATCTACACTGTCGTCGGCGCCCCGGGCGGCGGGCTGAACGCCACCAATCTCAGCGCCCGCGGCACGCTTAATATCGAGGGCGGCACCGGCGATGTGAACGTCACTAACACGATCGGCGGCGACTTCAACCCCGAGCGGATCCAGATCGACGACGATGCCGACCTGCTGCCCGGTTTCGCCACGCCAGACGTCGCCGTGGGCGACAGGCTGGGCGATGTGACTGGCGTGGTGACCTATAACTTCGGCAACTACGAAGTCGCGCCGACCCAATCCTTTTCTGTGGCGGAAGCCGGGGGTCTCGCGCGGGAGACCAGCACGCTCAAGGGCAGCGCCGACGAGCTTCTTGTCGCCAGCTACAACGTCCTCAACCTCGACCCGAACGACGCCGACGGCGACATGGACCTGGCCGGCGGCCAGTTCGACGCCATCGCCAGGCAGATCGTCGACAACCTGAACGCTCCCGACATCATCGGGCTTCAGGAAATCCAGGACAATGACGGCAGCACGAATTCCGCTGTGACCTCAGCCAGCCTGACGCTCCAAACCCTGGCGGATGCGATCAGCGCGGCTGGCGGCCCTGACTACGAGGTCATCGACAACCCCTTCATCGGGGACGACACGAGCGGCGGCCAGCCCGGTGGCAATATCCGCACGGCCTTCCTCTACAACCCGGACCGTGTCGGTCTCGCAGAGGATTCGCTGCGCACCGTCATTGATCCGGCGGACCAGCAGGTCGATCCGCAGAATCCTTTCTATGAGTCCCGCCTGCCTCTGGCGGCCGACTTCACCTTCAACGGCGAGACGGTCACGGTCGTGTCGAACCACTTCACCTCGAAGGGCGGCAGCACGCCGCTCTTCGGCCGGGTGCAGCCGCCGGTCAATGGCGGCGAGGAGCAGCGCGCGGCACAGGCCCAGCTCGTCAACGATTTTGTCGACCGCCTCCTTGCCGCCGACCCGGATGCCAAGGCCGTCGTGCTGGGCGACCTGAACGAGTTCGAGTTCGAGGAGCCGCTTCGGGTGCTTGAGGGCGATCTGCAGGCGGAAGCCTACCAGGTTCCCGGCACCGACCCGGCGCAAGCTACGGTCGCCATCGGCGAGGCGGATCAGGTGGTGCTGACCAACCTCACTGAAACCCTGCCGGAAGATGAGCGCTACAGCTATCTCTTCGAAGGCAACAGCCAGTCCCTCGACCATATCCTGGTGACTGGGACGTTGGCGGAACAGGCAGTCTTCGACGCGGTGCACGTGAACAGCGAGTTTGCCGGCAGCCCGAGCGACCACGACCCGATCCTGGCACGCTTGACGCTAGGAAGCCCTGGCCGCGTCATCGAAGGCACGAACAAGGCCGATGTCCTGCTGGGCGGGGCCGGCGCTGACACGATCAAGGGCGGCAACGGCAAGGATCTGCTGGAGGGTGCCGGCGGCGCTGACCTCCTAGAAGGCGGTAACGGCGCCGACACGCTGATCGGCGGCGCGGCGGCCGATACGCTTCTGGGCGGTAACGGCCCCGACGTCTTCGTCTTCGCTCCAGGATCCGGCCGCGACGCGATCCTGGATTTCGGGCGTAGCGACAGCCTCTCCCTCCGCGACGGCCTCGTCCTCGAGCGCCGGGAGGAGGTGGACACGGATGCAGATGGTAGGCTCGACACGGTGCTGGCCTTCGGGGCCGGTGTCGTCGTTACCTTGTTTGACGTGTCCGGGCTCGGGAACTCGCTCGACCTTCTTAGTGTCCATCCGGGAACAGCTTGAGGCATCTGAATCGGTTGTGACTGGCGGGGGACGGCCGGCGTTGGAAGAACTGCGGTCATGTGGACGCAGGAGAACCGCGTTCGGTATGACCGCAGCAAGC
>JAESFM010000144.1_pt1 | contig 25917 bp, 17 predicted proteins | sample 9266171 | NCBI WGS metagenome assembly JAESFM01 (sample SAMN14505069, study PRJNA617099) | algae metagenome | isolation source: Hassallia sp. WJT32-NPBG1 and co-occurring heterotrophs from well developed... | place: USA: Mojave Desert, Joshua Tree National Park, California | collected 2006-06-22
ACGGCTGGCCAAGGATTGGGAGTGCCTGAACCGCTCCGCGCTTGCTTTCCTACGCTGGGCCTCCGTCCGCCTCATGCTGCGAAGGCTATGCCGAAGAACAATATGATCCCGGACGGACACTAAGGGCGTTGCCGGCGGCTTCATCTGCAAGACGGTGCCGCACATCATGCTGCGCTCCATCGCGCAGAACGCTGCCCTCGACCCGATCTTCGCCAAGCACGACCCCATCCTCGAGGCGCGCCTGACGGATCTGAACGCGGCCCTTTCCGGCGTCGGCAGCAACCAGCACAGCCACTTGGCCGGCAAGCTGATCGCCAAACAGAAGGCGGAGGGCAAGCGCGCAGTCACCGAGGCCGATCGCCGCCGCTGGGACCTGCCGAAGCCCCCGGATGGCTTCCAGCATTGGACAGCTCCCTTCGACACCGACCCGGACCACCCTGAAGACCTGGCCCAGGCCATCACTGCCTACCGCGCGGCATGGCGCGCAAAGCAGGAGGAGGTGGATAAGGCCATCGCCGATGCTGCCGAGCCGGAAGACCTGTTGGACCAGCCGCAGGTCATCCGAGGTGTCACCCGTGTCGCCGGCCCCTTTACTGTTGAAGCCGTGCAGCCCGCCGAAACCAGTCTCGACGAGGCTGCGCACGAAAGCCCGATTGACGGCGCGCCGGAGACGCTCGACGAGACCTTCGACGGCGGTGCCGCGGGACGCGCCGCGGCGGAGCCGCAGAACGCCGAAGCCTATCTCGACCAGATGCTGCGCCTGCTGAAAATGGACGGCGTGCGCTTCCTCGACAATCGCGTGATGAAGTTCTCCCGCCTCGAGCCACTTGGCGCTCGCTCTCAGGCCATTCACGCCGAAGGGCGCTGGGCACCCGAGGGCGAGGCGGACGACGACGCCGAAGGGCGCGCCACAGTCGCCATCGCCTTCGGGCCGCAATACGGACCAGTTACGGCCAAGCAGGTAGAGCAACTGATCCGCGCCACGTCGCGTCGCGGCTATGACGAGCTCGTCATTGCCGGCTTCGCCTTCGATGGCGCCGCGCAGGCGGCGATCGAGGACGCCGAGCACCCCGAGCTTCGCGTCCACATGGCCAACATCCGGCCTGACGTGAACCCGAGCATGGCCGGCCTGCTGAAGGATGCGCCGGCCGCGCAGCTCTTCACCGTCTTCGGCAAGCCGCGCTCGACGCTGGAATCGGTCGGCGCGGATGAGTGGCGCGTGGTGATGGAGGGTGTGGACATCTACGACCCCGTCTCCAACACGGTCACGCCAAGCCGCGCCGACAAGGTGGCCGCCTGGTTCGTGGACAGCGACTATGACGGCCGCAGCTTCTGCATCACCCAGGCCTTCTTCCCGGACAAGGATGCCTGGTCGAAGCTGAGCGCCGCGCTGAAGGGCGTGGTGGATGAGGAAGCCTTCGCCGCCCTCTCCGGCACTGTCAGCCTGCCCTTCCCGAAGGGAGAGCACGCGTGCGTCGCGGTGAAGGTGATCGACCCACGCGGCAATGAGGTGATGCGCCTGCATCGGCTGGAGGGCTGAGGCGATGGCAAAAGCGCCCCCGCAGCAGCAGGACATCCCGATCCAGCCGGTCGAGCGGCCCATCCTCTGCTCGCCCTACAAGGAGCCGGACCAGCACTGGAAGTATGACACTGTCACCGGTGCAGCGCGGAAGGAGCCGGGCCGCCGCCCCGCCTCCTACTGGTACAAGACCGAGCGCACCGGCAGCGCTCAGCTGTCGCTGCTGGCGCAGGAACAGCAGGACGACCTGCCGCTGCCGAACCTGCTGCGCGACGATGTGCGCCGCTGGCGGGAGGCCGACTACCGCGGCGCCACGCTGGCGACGCGAGAACTGCTCCGCCACTGGAGCCGCGAGGATCGCGAGCGCCGCCTGTTCTTCGGCCAGCGCGAGGCCGTCGAGACGATCATCTACCTGGCGGAGATGCGCTTCACCGGCCGCACCAGCCGCCTACGCTTCGCGCCGAAGGTGACGGAGGAGGACCTCGGGCGGCTACTGACCGGTGTGCGTCCCGGTCCAGCCTTCCAGTTGGCGCAGGGCGCCGAGTTCTTCCCGACCCTGGTGGACAAACCCGCTGACCCGTCGCTGAAGCCGCTGCGGCGCCTGTGCACGAAGCTCGCCACCGGCAGCGGCAAGACGCTGGTCGCGGCCATGGTGATCGCTTGGGCCTTCGTGAACCGCGGCATCAGCCCGGAGAGCCGGGAATACCCGGACGTCGCCCTGCTCTGCGCACCGAACCTGACGGTGAAGGAGCGGCTGGGCGTGCTGAAGCCCGACGCACCGGACAACTACTACGATGCCTTCAACCTCGTGCCGGCGAAGTGGCGGCCGCTGCTTCAGCGCGGGACGGTCATCGTCGAAAACTGGCACCGCTTCGCGCCGGAAAGCCCGCACAAGGATGGCGACAAGACCTATGCGGTCGTCGACAAGGGCGAGGAAACGCCGGCGGACTTCCTGCGCCGCATCCTGGGCAGCGCGGCGGACCGCCTGCCGATCCTCGTCATCAACGACGAAGGCCATCATTGCTGGCGGCCGGCGCCCGGCGTGGCGGTCGGCTCGGGCCTGACCGGCGACGACAAGGCGGCATTCGAGGATGAAGCGCAGGAGGCGACCGTCTGGGTGGACGGGCTCGATCGGCTGAACGCGGCCGGTGGCGAAGCGCCAGGCATCTCCATCGTGGTGGACCTCTCGGCCACGCCCTTCCGCATCAAGGGCAGCGGCTATCCCGAGGGCCAGCCCTTCCCCTGGATCGTCTCCGACTTCGGGCTGGTGGACGCGATCGAGAGCGGCATCACCAAGATCCCGCGCCTGCCGGTGCAGGACACGACCGGACCGCCGGATCCGCGGTACTTCCGCCTGTGGGAAGCGATCCGTGACGGGCTGCAGCCTGGCGAGAAATTGCCGGGGCGTTCCGGCAAGCCGAAGCCGGATGTTGTCTGGCGCGAGGCGCAGGGCGCGCTGGTCCAAATCATGGGTCAGTGGAAGGAACGCTTCGAGCGCATCCGGGCGGCGCAGCCCGGCGTAGACCGTACGCCTCCCTGCGTGATCATCGTCTGCGACAACACCGACATCGCCGAGGAATTCTGTCGCCGTATCAGCGGCGAGCAGGTGATCGAGACAGTCACCGAGGCCGAAGTGCAGGAAGTCCTGGAGGAAGACGAGAGCGAGGAGGAGGCGCCCACCACCAAGCGTGGGAAAAAGCCGAAGCCGCGCACAGTCTATGGGCAGGGAGAGGTCTTCCCCGAGCTGTTCAGCAACACGGCTGAGCGGAAGGTCACTATCCGCATCGACAGCAAGCTGCTGGCGCAGGCAGAGGCCGGTGGCAGCGGGGCCGGCAAGAAGAAGGCGGACGCGGCCGAGGAGCTGCGGCGCGTTGTCGCCACGGTCGGCAAGGCCGGCGAGCCCGGGGAGCATGTCCGCTGCGTCGTATCGGTAGCCATGCTGACGGAGGGATGGAACGCTAACACCGTCACGCAGATCCTCGGGCTGCGCGCCTTCACGAGCCAGCTGCTGTGCGAGCAGGTCGTGGGCCGCGGCCTGCGGCGGATGGACTACAAGCCGGACCCCGCCACCGGACTGCTGACCGAGGAATACTGCGACGTCTACGGCGTGCCGTTCTCCGTCATCCCGTTCCGCGGGAGGCCTGTAAACAAGCCAGAGCCGGACGACACGCCTCCCAACCTGGTGAAGGCGTTGCCCGAGAGGGCCGCGATGGAGATCCGCTTCCCGGTGGTAGAGGGCTATGCCTTCGCGCTTCGCCGCAACCTGATCCGCTGCGATGTCGGCGCGAGGGAGCCGCTGCGCATCGAGCCGAACCGCGAGCCCACCGGCACCTTCGTGCGGCCGCAGGTGGGCGTGCAGGTGGGTGGCGGCATGGCAGAGACGCAGTCGCCCTTCGGCTTCCACCAGCAGGACCGTGAGGCCTACTACGCCTCGGTCCACCTGCAAACGATCCTGTTTCAGGCGGCGCAGCGCATTGTTGAGGAGCTGACGCAGGCGGGCACGTCCGGTGCCGAGGGACGTAAGCGGCGCGTGTTCGCGCTACAATCACGTCACGCGTTGTTCCCGCAGGTGTTCCGCGTGGCCGAGGAATACGTGCGCCGAAAGGTGGACTTCAACGGCGCACCGGAGCCGGAGCTCGGCCTCGAGAAGTATGCGCGGCAGGTGGTGGAGCGGGTGCGCGACGCCATCCAGCCGGACGATTCCTCGGGCGAACCGCCGCTGCTGCCCCTGCTAAACCGCACGCAGGAACTCGGCAGCACTGCCGGCGTGGAGTTCCGCACGAAGCGACCAGTCTTCGCGACGATGGCGAGCCACATCGGGCATGTCGTCGCCGACACGGCAGCGTGGGAGCAAAGCGCGGCGTTTCGTCTGGAGCAGGCCGCGCAGCAGGGGCTGATCCGCTTCTACGCGCGGAATGAGGGCATGGACCTCAGCATCCCGTATGAGTTCCTTGGTGTCGATCATGGCTACGAGCCCGACTTCCTCGTGCGCATGGCGACGTCGGAGGGTGAGCCCGACTTCACGCTGGTGTTGGAGGTAAAGGGCTTCGAGGACAACCAGACGTCCGCCAAGCACGAAGGCGCGCGCCGCTGGGCGCGGGCGGTGAACAACTGGGGAAAACTTGGGCGGTGGGCGTTCCATGTATGCCGCAACCCGCAGGTGCTCGATCGAGAGTTGAACTACTTGCTACAGCAAATCCGCCAGGCAGCGGCCTAGAGGCCTCGGAGACGGTGTCAAACGAAAATCAGCTGACTGCTAGGCAGGCTGGGATCGAGGACAGTGCCGATTTGCTGTCCCTGTGTCGCGATGCAAGGTTTCAGGGCCTCGCGATCGGTGCTGCCGCCTTGGAGGCGAGCAGCATTGAACTTCGTAACCTGGCCAACTCGACCAGAAGACGGCGTCAGCGCCTGGCCCGGAATAAGGCGCCTCGATCGGCCCAGGACATATTATTAAGCCTCGATAGGTGTTTTGCGGACGAACAAGCCATACTGGATGCGGCTCTTGTTCGCTTGCGCCGGCATGAAACCGACGAGCCTCGCGTGGTTCTGTTCGGAAAGACGAAAGCCGGAAAAACGACCCTACGCAATGCCCTTGTCGGTGGAAATGGTGATGGCATTGGTCGAGGCCAGCAGCGGGCTTCACGAGGCGCTACCGCCCATGCCTGGGGCGACTTCGTTCTGTTCGACACGCCTGGCACAGCGGCCCTGGGAGGTCAGGAGGATACCGAGATTGCGCTAGAGGCAGCGCGGCAGGCTGATCTCGTGATCTACCTCGCGGATGATGACGCGCTGAGGGAGGAAGAGGTTGGAGCAATCGGAAAGCTGCAGACCACGGGAGTACCCGTAGTCCTTGCCCTCAATGTGAAGTTTGATCTCTCGCGACCGCTAAATCTGAAGCGCTTTCTGGCCGATCCCACGGTTGCCTTCAGGCCGGATCAAATTGCCGGGCACCGAAATCGCATACAGGAAATCGCCAGACGTAATGGATCGCCGTTCGTGGAGCCGGTCGCTATTCACGCGCAGGCCGCATTCCTTGCCGGCCAGCCGGAACATACCGCTAGCCAGGACATGCTACGCGAGCAAAGCAGGGTCGGTGCACTCTTGTCGGCTGTCGAGGCTGCCGTCGGAGGGGCTAGGGCACCAGCCCTGCGGCTGCGCTCGACCGTGGACCGATCCACTCAATGCCTCCGATGCGCCGCCATCGCTCTTGACCGAGTGCGTGCCGAGGTCCGAGCTGTTCAACGCCCACTGCAAGAGCTCTCAGATCAACTTCGCGTCGGCCTGAAGCCGCAGCTCGGCGTTCTCCGGCGCGAGGCGGTAGAACTGCCAGAGGAATGGCTCCGGCCTGCGCGAGCCGACGTGGCACCTTTCCTTGAGGCTAACATCGAGGCCGCGGACGTTGGCCGAATGTGGAAGGAGCGATTCAAGTCGTTCGGAATCGCGGAGAAAGCTCGCTCCTGGCAGGAAGGCGCCGCCAAGCGCGTGCTCGCCGCGGCCAACGACATCGAAATCGACCTTCAGGACTTCGGGACCGACTCCTTCGACGCGGGGCAGGTTCAGCGCTTCGGCGGCATGGACTGGAGGCACACGGCGCGAGTTGCAAGCGCCGCAGTCGTGGTTGCCGGAACTGCGATAGCCACATTCGCAACGGGCGGTGCAGCGCTGGGTGCTTTCCTAGGCGTTCTAGGCACAATCGGCGGTCTGGGCAGCGGCTGGGTGCCAAAGCGCCAACAGCGAAGAGCGCAGGCGTGCGACGACGCAAAGAAGAAGTTGTTGGAGCACTTGGCCGTCGTTGAAGAGCGGCTGCGGCAGAGCTTGAGTCGTTGGGTCGCAGAGGTTGTCCATGTGCGCATCGAGCAATCCCTGCGCGACATCGAGCGTGTCGCCGGTGAACTCTCCGACCAGGACCGAGAACTCCTCAGCAGCGTCCGGTCACTGTGGCAGCGGGTCGATGACGCTGACACAGCGCTCCTCTTCGGCCTGATGGACAGGCTTGCGTTGTCTAGCTTGCGCGGCAGCGTGATCCGCTGCGCGAGGGCACCAGGAGTTTCGACGAAGATCTTGGCGCGAGCCACTTTCGACAGCGCTACATGCATGGCCATCGAAGCATTTCTGTCGGAGCGACTGCATGTCGTTGTGGTTGGTGACGATCCGGCCGCGGTCGTCAGCGCAAGCCTGCAACCTGCAGACCTAGAGGCTGCCAATGTGAAGATCAGCGCAGACGGTGTTTTCGTGGCAGTGGGACCATCTGGTCTCGCGGCAGCCGCTGGGCCGGGCGACGCAAATCTTCAAACAGCATCTCGGCTACTAGGGACCAAAATATCGCTGATGTTGGCCGCGTAGGGGGAGGACTCTAGATGGGAACTGACGCACGATTGCACTTCGCCCGACATCTTGAGGAAGCGTCCCATCTGCTGGACGATCTGCGCGATACGATCACCGCCCGCGGTGGTGGGGAGACCAGTGCGTGGTCGCGGCTGGCGGCCGAAGCGGCGACCATAGCGTTTCACGGCATCGAGCCGGATGCGCCGCCTCTCACAATCGCATTCATCGGTCCCTTCAACGCGGGTAAGTCGAGCCTTCTAAAATGCTTAACGGGAGACAGTGACATCGTTGTTCTCGGTGAGCCCGTCGGTCACAATGTCGAGGCCTATGAGTGGCGACAGCTGTGCCTTCTCGATTCCCCTGGCATCGCCGCTGGCCGACCTGCGCATGAGGCGACGTCAGGCGAGGCCATTCGCCGCGCTGACCTCATCCTGTTCGTGATCACCCCTAATCTCTTCGATGAAGAGACCGCTGCCGCCCTGCGGCGCCTGTCAGTCGATGGTGGCCGGGCGATGGACCTGCTGTTAGTCATCAACAAGGCTGTCAGCCTCGGCGGTGATCGAGCGGTCCTTGAACGATCTGTAGCCGAGGTAATCGAGCCGCTGGGCATTGAATTGAGTGATGTTGTTTGGACAGAAGCACGGGCATGGCTCGATGCAGCCGATCAACCCGCAGAGATGGCGGCTGATCTCGTCGAGGAGTCCGGTATCCCGCGATTGAAGAGCGCAATCGACATGCATGTTGCCCGTCGCGGATTGACGGCGCGGCTGACACGTCCACTCCACGAGATGCGCCGCATTGCTGGCGAGGCGGCAGCTGAGGCGAGCCCGCTGACCAACGAGGCCGAAGCGGCGCTGCGCACGCTAAGGCAGAAGGCACGCCTGCTGTCAGCGGCGGAGGAGCGGCTGCGCCAAGCGGTGCTGCGGCTGGTATCGCGAGCAGCCGCGCGCATCGAATCCTGCGGCGATACTGCCGCTGCTGCGATCGTTGTCGGCGCAGAGGAGGAAGACGTCAGGCGTGCCTTGGACGAGCAATCCGCCCAGGTCAGCACGATCATGAATGACGCGCCGCGCGCAATTGAGCAGGAGATCGAGAAGGCATGGCGCGAACTCCAGTCAGAGGTGGAGCGTATCGCCGGACATACGACCGACGACCAACAGGTTCAGGCGGTGTCGGAGCCTTCGGACACCGGGCGGTATAACTCAGATGATTTCCGAGTAAGGACGCCCGCGAATCTAGGACGGTCCTCGAATTATCAGAATTTGAGTCAGTATGCGGAACTTGTCGAAAAGGCGGGAAAACTATTAGGCGGCGCCGCGACGGGCGCCAAGGGAGGATCGAGCATACTTACCTCATCAGGTGCGGCTGGAAGCAATGCACATCAAATTATTTATCAGGCCGGTAAGTTTGTTGTTGTCAAATTCCGACCCTGGGAAGCCGTGAAATACGCAAAATGGGTCGGGAATGCGGGTCGGGTGCTTGGGATAGCGGGTGCTGCCCTCACAGTCGTCCTTGCGTTCCATGAACAGAGGCAGGAACTCCAGGCAGAGGCCACAGCTTTGGATGCAAGGAAGGACGTCCGGGCACATTTCACCAGTTACGCAGCCCAGTTCGAGCAAGCGGGAATTGAGAGCCTAGAGCGCTTCCTGGCCGGAAGTTTCGGTGTTGAGTTGAGCGCGATCGCAGCAGACCAACAGAAAATTTTACTCGAAGAGACGCAGCGAAGTGAGCAGGCTCAGCTGTTTTTGAGATTGGCGGAGCGCGCAGCGCAACTCGCGAACATAATTTCAGCCGAGGACAGCTCGACAGCGCCAATCAGGAACGATCTTTAAAGGGCGCAGCAGCCAGCCTGCAATGCGAATTCTCCATTTCCCTCATCCATGCAGATTGCTCGGTCCAGCATTGAGGTGGATTCGTTAAGGCAAGTAACCCTTTCGGAATTTTGGGGAAAGTGTCAGCGAGTAATCCTCTAACAATCGCTGGGGAGAGTAGCGTTAGCTGCAACAAGCGACCCATATATCCTCGATCGAGCTTCTCCGCCGCTGCCATTTCGCTGATGTTTTCGTATCGCCCCTCATCCAATAGCCGCTGGTACCGGAACGCCCGTGCCAGCGCTTTCACCAGCGCCGGGTCCGCGCGCGTCGTGACCGGCGCCACGCTATCGGTCATCGGCGTCACGACGGTCTTCCTGCCGGGCCGCTGGCGGATCGCCAGCGGCACCCGGACCGTGATGCTGGTCGCGGTCGTCATGCTGCCGCCCTCAGAGCGCCCGGTGAGATGGAGGTCAGATCGCGGACGAGACCGCCGAGCCCGTCCAGCCGCAACCGAATGTCGGCTCCGGCCGGGCCGACCACCACCCGCTCCACCAGCGACCGTACGATCCGCGCCTGCTCCGCCGGGAACAGGTGCTCCCACAGTGGGTCGAGCCGATTCAGCGCATCGTGGGTCTCGTCCTCGGTCAGGTCCGGCGCCTCCACGCGTGCCGCCCGCCAGGTGCCAACCACGATCTCAGGCTGGCGCAGCAGCGCTCGTACCTGATCCACCACCGCCGTCTCGATCTCCGCGGCCGACACCCGGCGCACGATGCTGGCGTCACTGGCAGCGTCGCCCTTCAGCACGCGCTGTGCGACGTAGTAGCGGTAGAGGCGGCCATTCTTCCTCGCGTGCGTCGGCGATAGCGCCCGCCCGTCCACCCCGAAGATCAGCCCCTTCAGCAAGGCCGGCGCATGCTGCCGGTTCTGCGCGGCTCGGGTCCTTGGGCTGGTCTGCAGGATAGCGTGAACCCTGTCCCACAGCGTCCGCGGCACGATCGCCTCATGCTCGCCGGGGTAGACTTGTCCCTTGTGGCTGACCTCGCCGATGTAGGTCCGCAGGTGCAGGATCTTGTAGACATCGCCCCTGTCGAGCGGCCGGCCAGACTTGCTGGTCACGCCCTCAGCTTGCAGGCGCCGAACCGTCTCGACGCCCGAGCCCGTCTCGGCAAAGAGCTCGAACACTCGCCGGACCCGCGCCGCCTCAACCTCGTTCGCCACGAGCTTGCGATCCCGAACGTCATAGCCGAGCGGCACCTTGCCTCCCATCCACATGCCGCGCGCCCGCGACGCGGCGAACTTGTCGCGGATCCGCTCGCCGATCACCTCACGCTCGAACTGCGCAAAGGAGAGTAAGATGTTCAGCGTCAGCCGGCCCATGCTGGTCGTGGTGTTGAAGCTCTGGGTGACCGAGACAAAGGTGACGCCATGCGCCTCCATGGCTTCGACCAGCTTGGCGAAGTCCATCAGCGAGCGGCTGAGGCGGTCGATCTTGTAGACGACGATGACGTCGATGCGGCCCTGCTCGATATCGGCCAGCAGCCGCCTCAGCGCCGGCCGCTCCAGCGTGCCGCCGGAGAAGCCGCCATCGTCGTAGCGGTCACCAACCAGGACCCAGCCCTCGGCGCGCTGGGAGGCGACGTAGGCCTCGCAGGCGTCGCGCTGGGCGTCGAGGGTGTTGAACTCCTTCTCCAGGCCCTCGTCGGTGCTCTTGCGGGTGTAGACGGCGCAGCGGAGCTTCTTGACCGAGGCCGGCATGACGCCGTCCGTCGGCAACTTGCGGCGGCTCATACTCCGGGCCTCCCTTTCAGTCCGAAGAAGGTCCAGCCGTTCCATCTGGTGCCGGTGATGTGCCGGGCGATGGCGGAGAGGGACCGGTAAGGCCGGCCGTCGTACTCGAAGTCGTCGGCGCGGATGGTAACCACGTGCTGGACGCCATCGTACTCGCGGATCAGCCGCGTCCCGGGCAGCGGCCGGCTGTCGGCGCGGATGCGGCGGAGGACGACGTTGCCGCCGTCCAGCTGTTCTCCGAGCGCCTCCAGCCGCGCCCGGGTTTCGGGCTTCAAGCCGCCATAGGCGAGCTCCTGGATGCGGTAGGCTAGGCGGCTCTGGATGTAGGCTCGGTTGAAGGGCGGCGGCTCCTTGCCGAACAGCTCGCGCCACTGCTGCTTCAGATGGGCGATGGGCGCGGCCTGCAGGGCTGCCAAGCGGCCCAGGACGTCGGCCGCCGGGATGGCTGCGATGGTCGGCGCCGGCGCCTGGGCGGCCTTCTGGGTGGCTATGCGGGGCATGCGGGTCTCCGGTTATTCCGGTTCGCATGCATGCTCTGGTCGGCGCGGAAGTGTAGCGAACTCTCTCCCTGGTCACCGGGCTGTGCGGAGTCGCGGGCAATGTCCTCGGCGGTGCGCCGCCGGAGCCGCACAAGACCGACTGCCAGAATGGCGCAAATTTCACGCAGGTGCGGCGGGACGTGCGAGTAAACCCTCTCCTCCCTACACGGGGCTTGGGGTCGAAGAGATGGTTTGCCCCCAGACTCGACCGCCTGGCAGTCGCTGGATAGAATAGAAGCCGAACCACGGAATGGAGTCGCGCTCATATGTGGGCGCTCACGTAGTGCCGGCTAAGCCGAAAGGCCTTCCTCTCCTGCAGGCGGTTGAAACTTACGGCGCTTCCACTCTGGTCACCGAGTGGCGCAGGGTGAAGGATTGGACGATCGCACCGCGACCCCGAACAGTAGTTCGGGGCCGTTGGATGGTTGACGGCTGGGTCGATCCTCGGCGCGACGAAAAGCCGGTTATCCAAACGGATGTAAGCTCTCCGTGTCAGAAACTGAGTTTTGCAACGAAGAAGCGAGCCTGGAAGGCTTTGGAGAGCGATCTTCGCGCGAGTTTTGCGGCTGGCAGAGTTGTCATTGAAGGCTTGCAGGTCGCACCCACACTCGACAACGCCCGCTCGCAGCTTCGCGCAGTCTGGTCGCCGCTGCTGCGATTTGATGCAGTGCGAAACAGGATCAGTGCCGGGGACAAAAAGTTCATCAATGTCACGGTTTCGTGGCCTGAAAAGCCCTCCGCTGTCGTGACAGACATCGCCTGGGAGGCGCCCGAGATAACCGGCGATCCACCCGCGCCAGCCAAACGCCCGCGTGGGCAGCCCTCTGCTAAGCCGCCGATCGAAACCTGCATCAGAGCACACTGGGATGACGTGCGCACGCTCGCGGCGAGGAGGCCAAGAGGTGTGCCGAACTGGTCCGTTCTGGCGAAGGCCGTGCTCAAATGGCTCAACAAGGATCAGCGCGGCAAGCATACGAAGGTCCCAAGGGAGGCGACGATCCGAAAGCATCTGCCGCTGATCTACGCGAAGGTGCTGCGCGATAAATCTGAGCGATAATCAAATCGTCCAACAAAATACCGCACACCTGATTAGCGCGCAGTGGGCGCACCTATCCTCGCTGAAGGTTCTTTGTCTGCGAGGTGAGCGACGTGGTATCAGCTCCTTGCACGATTGGTGCGGTTGAGCGGCGGGTGAATGTTGTCCTTGATCGCCGATCGAGGGTGTCGTGGGTAAATGAACGAGAATGGCGGAACGGATGCATTCCCCGTTCCGCCAGGGTCGGAACGGCGGAGCTTCCAGCTCCGCGCAGGGCGACCTAGCTGTGCACGGCACTATCTCGCTCGGCTGCGACCAGCTTACAGCTTTGCGGCTAAAACTGCTGGCGAATGGCTACAAGCCGGTGCCGATCTCCGGGCCAGATATGCGCATCATGTCGGCTGGCAAGCGACCAGTTATGGAGGATTGGCGGCGTGTATGCGCCGGCGCAGATGAAGCCGAAGTGCGCCAATGGCCAATTTTAGAGCCGGGCTGCACGAACACCGGCCTGCTATGTGGCGAGCTAGTGGGCGCTGACCTTGACATACCAGTGTTGGAGCTAGCGGAGCGGATCGAAGCCTTGGCGGTGACTATACTGGGCCACACGCCGCTGCGGCGCATCGGCCGGCCGCCGAAGGTATTACTGGCCTATCAAACACGTACGCCGTTGTCGAAGATACAAACGCCTGAGCTGTTCCTATCCGACGGGACCAAGATGCAGGTCGAGATCCTCGGCACCGGCCAGCAATTCGTCGGCTATGGCATCCATCCCGATACCAGAAGCGCCTACGAGTGGCCTGACAGTGCGCCCGATTCGGTGCCGCTAGCTGACCTGCCCGATGTGACTGAAGTTGGGCTGAGCAAGTTCCTTGCTGCGGCCAGCGTCCTACTGCGGGAAGCCGGCGCTGTGCCGAAAAAAAAGCACGACGCGACCACCAATGGAGCAGCAGATGGCTCTGCCGAGCGGGATGGACCCGACACCTCCGCCGACGCACGTAGGTTTCCCAGCCGACCGCGTAGCGGCGTCACAGATCCCGATTTCTTCCGGGCAGTGAATCAGGCGGCCCTCGATAACCTCAGCGGCTGGGTACCGTCGCTATTTCCGAAGGCAAAGCGGCAGGCGACGGGCGCCTTTCGGGTAAGCTCAACCGATCTCGGCCGCGCCTACGAGGAGGATCTGAGCCTTCACCCCGACGGGGTGCAGGATTTCGGGCCACGCAAGTGCATGTCACCGATCGACGTACTGATGGAGTTTGGTGGCGCCCCCACACCGCAGGCCGCCGCGTTCGCGCTCTGTGAATGGCTCAAGTGTCCACCTAAGGAGTTCGGTTGGAAGGTCGCATCGGAATCGAAGGCGCAGTTCGCCAAAGCAGCTGCACCCGGTCCCGACAAACGCACCGCGACCGATACGCCAAATCGGACAGAGCACCTCCTGCGCGACGAGAAAGGCAACCCACTCAACAACCTCGCCAACGCCATGACAGCGCTGAGAAGTGAGGTGGAGCTGCGTGACTGCTTCGCTTTCGACCAGATGCTACGGGTCCCGATCCTAAGAAAGAGGCTGCCAAATGGACTTGCTGCCGGGCTGCCACGCCCGGTCAATGATGGCGACGTGTCGCAGGCGCAAGAGTGGCTACAGCGGCATGGTCTGCGAAGGATGGGCAAGGACACCACGCACCAAGCCGTGGATTTGCGATCGGAGGAGTGCGCTTTCCACCCGGTGCAGGACTATCTCGCTGCTTTACAATGGGATGGACAGCCGCGCCTCAATGGTTGGCTGCATACCTACCTCGGTGCTGATTTTGATCGATATTCATCTGGCATCGGCAGCATGTTCTTGATCGCCATGGTGGCACGGGTACTCAAGCCTGGCTGTAAAGCCGACTACATGCTGGTGCTTGATGGGCCGCAGGGCGCACGGAAATCGACGGCCTGCGCGACTCTCGCCGACCGCTGGTACAGCGACAGCCTGCCTGACATCCGAAGCAGCGGAAAGGACGTGTCGCAGCATCTCAACGGTAAGTGGCTGATTGAGGTTGGGGAAATGTCTGCGTTGGATAAAGCCGAAGCGGCGGCGTTGAAGGCGTTCATCACCCGCACCCAAGAACGCTATCGGCCAAGCTACGGCCGAAAGGAGGTAGTCGAGCCTCGTCAGTGCGTTTTCATCGGTACAACCAATAAAACGGCATACCTGCGCGATGCAACCGGCGGCCGGCGCTTTTGGCCCGTGAGGGTGGGCCAGATCGACATCGATGCCTTGGCCCGTGACCGGGATCAACTCCTGGCTGAAGCGGTGCACTTATTTCAGCAAGGAAAGCCTTGGTGACCAGACAGCGACTTCGAGGCAACACAGATCCGGCCGGAGCAAGACGCCCGATACGAGGCGGACGCTTGGGAGCAGGCCATCGAGGAATGGTTGGATAGTTGGGCTCAGATCACGGACCCACAGAAGCCGCCTGTTACCATTTTGAATGTGGCGCGCGGTGCGTTGTTCATCGACACACCAAGACTAGGCACCGCCGATCAACGGCGCATCGCGGCTGTTCTGGAACGGCTCGGTTGGCAGGTCAAAAAATCCAACGGTGTCCGGGCGTGGTTCAGGAAGCCCGGTCGATGAGTGACGCACATCGAAGGTGCGACACTGATAGCTCGGCCAGATCCGAGGAAATCTGCGGCTTTCAGCTCGGTAGTGCCGCACAGTGCCGCATATTCTCAACGTACTTGCAAAGAGGGGGGACGAGCGAACCAGGTGAGGGCAATTCCGCGCGCGCTACCCGCGCGCACGCTCCTTGGAAGATGCGGCACTGTGCGACACTGCGGCACTCTCGCCGGCAGGTCATCCGGTGACAGGAACGGACCCCGCCTTGATCGCGGCAGTAGACGCCAGCGAGGCTGATCGGCTTTGGTTTCAGGCCCATCCGCACCGAAAGCACCGGGTGCGGCCGCATATCCCAGGCGAGTGGCCACACGGCTATCCCGAGCGGGTGCCGCCGCCAGGCTGGCGATGGTTCACCGTCATTCGGCAGGTCCAGCCGGGCTTCCGCGTGAGACTGGCATTGGCTTTCGAAGGTGAGCCTGCAACCGACGAGCGCGCGGCAACCTGCATGTTCGAGCTCGTCCTCGATGCCGCAGCAGTCCGATGAGCTCGACCGCTCCGGCCTGTTCATCCCTGCCATCATGTTCGCGGTTCCTTCCTGGCGATGTTGGAACCGTGGGGGGTTCGGGGCGCGCCATCGCGCTACCGTCAGACTTCGGATCCAGGTTGCCAGGTTGCCGCCCCACGCAGATGGTGCCGCACACGCCGCAGTCTTCGCCGTCCAGGATTGGCAACTCCGGCGTGGTCTGCCCCCGGGTTGCCAGCTGCCACGAGCGGCGAGTTGCCACTTTCCTTTCCCACCAGCAGGTACTCCATGCCCCAAACTCCATGGCAGGCAGCCCTCGTCGAGGCACGCCCGCTTGATGCTTTGATGCCCTATGCCAACAATGCCCGCACCCACTCGCTTGAGCAGGTGGCGCAGCTGGCGGCGTCGATCGCTGAGTTCGGTTTCACCATGCCGGTGCTAGCCGACGACAACGGCGTGCTGGTGGCCGGCCATGGTCGGGTGCTCGCGACGCGCAGGTTGGGACTCGACACGGTGCCGACAATCCGGCTCGGACATCTCACAGAGGCGCAGCTACGAGCCTATCGTCTGGCTGATAATCAGCTCGCCTTGAATGCTGGCTGGGACGAGGCGCTACTACGGGAGGAATTGCGGGGGCTTCGAGATGACGGATACGACCTGTCGGTGGTCGGCTTCGGGACGGAGGAGCTCGACCGGCTGCTAGCCTTTGATGGCGATCTTGTCCCCGGGCTGGATGACCGCGATCCGGACGCTCCCGCCTCGGAGCCTCCAGAAGTGCCGGTCAGCCGCCCTGGCGACCTCTGGCAGTTGGGAGCTCACCGTCTACTCTGTGGCGACGCCACAGCTCCTGGCGACGTGGCCCGGCTCCTGGATGGAGCTAGGCCCCACCTGCTGCTCTCTGACCCACCGTATGGCGTCGAATACGACCCCGCGTGGCGGAACGTGGCTGGCGTAGCCACGACGGCCCGCACCGGGCGGGTGGCGAACGACCATCGCGCCGACTGGCGCCAGGCTTGGGCGCTGTTCCCGGGCGACGTGGTTTATGTCTGGCATGCCGGCGTGCATGCCAGGGTGGTGATCGAGAGCCTCGAGGCAACTGACTTTGTGATCCGTAGCCAGATCGTCTGGGCCAAGCCGCGCTTCGTGCTGGGTCGGGGTGACTACCACTGGCAGCACGAGCCTTGTCTCTATGCGGTCCGCCGCAGCGGCACTGGGCACTGGCAAGGGGCTCGTGATCAGGCAACGCTCTGGTCCATCGGTGCGAGCGGCGCGGAGGACACCGCCACCGTGCACGGCACGCAGAAACCAGTGGAGTGCATGCGCCGACCAATCCTGAATAACAGTGCGATTGGTGATGCAGTTTACGACCCCTTCCTTGGCAGCGGGACAACCTTGATCGCAGCCGACGTCACGGGCCGACGCTGCTATGGGATGGAAATCGACCCCCGCTACGTCGATGTCGCAGTACTTCGGTGGCAGGACCTGACTGGCCGGCGAGCCGTACTGGTGGGGAGCGATGCAGATTTTGACGAGATTGCCTCGGTCCGCGGCGTGGAAACCGTCGCGCGCTAAGCGTGTCAGCAGATTTGTCTGTGCGAGCCCGTGCAATTGTCTTTGCTCTTCAGTCGCGGCGGCCAAATCCTAGTTTGCTTTTTCTGCTACCATGTCTTGGGGCTGCGGATACCATCATGACCCCGACCAACGATGCCGCACGGGTGACCTCACAACGGGAAGCAGCCCGCCGGCTCGGCCTATCGCACACCGCCTTGCAGAAGGCGACGCAGGCTGGACGGATCCAACCCGAGCCGGGCGGCGGTTGGAATGTAGAGAAGCTCCGTGCACAGCTGGCCGCGAGCGTCGACCCCGCGCGTCCGGCCAGTTTCTCCCAAGCGGCCGCTGGGCCGGAACCCGACGTGACAGGCACTAGCGAGTCGCTGGGCGCACCGGGCATGACGGCAGCACGCCCGGGTGGGGCAACGTTCTACGATGCTCGCACGGCCAATGAGGTGCTGAAGGCACAAGGGCGCCGGCTGGAAATTGATGAACGCCGCGGCCGGCTGGTGGACAAGGCTCGCGCCCTGCTGTTGGTCCACCGGCTGGCCCGGGAGGAGCGCGACGCGATCCTCGCCTGGCCGTCCCGCATTGCCGCCGAGCTCGCGGCCGAGCTCGGCGTGGATGCGCACCGCCTACAGATGCTGTTGGACCAGCGACTACGGATCCACCTTGTGGAAAGGAACGGCGCCCGTGTCGTTATCGAGTGAGGCTCTGGACGCCGCCGCGAGTTTCGAGGGCGCGGGGGAGATCATCGCGGCCTGGCGCGCCGGCATGGCACCGGAGCCAGCGCTACTGGTTTCAGACTGGGCCGACCGGCATCGCATGCTGGGCAGCCGCGGCTCGGCCGAGCCCGGGCCCTGGCGCACCAGCCGCACCCCCTACCTGCGCCAGATCATGGACGTGCTGTCGCCCACGCATCCAGCACGCCGGGTTGTGCTGATGAAGGGCGCCCAGGTCGGCGGCACCGAGTGCGGCAACAATTGGATCGGCTACGTCATCCAGCATGCTCCGGGGCCTATGCTGGCGGTCCAGCCCACCACGGAGCTGGCCAAGCGGTTCTCGGAGCAGCGGATTGACTTGTTGATCGAGGAAACGCCCGCCATCCGGGAGCGGGTCGCACCAGCCCGCTCGCGGGACAGCGGCAATCGCCAGCTCAGCAAAGAGTTTCCGGGCGGGCAGCTGGTCATGACCGGGGCGAACAGCGCCGTCGGTCTGCGGTCCATGTCGGCGCGCTTCTTGTTCCTCGACGAGATCGACGCCTACCCTGGCGACGTGGAGGGCGAAGGCGACCCGGTGGCGCTGGCCGAGGCCCGGGCCCGGACCTTTGGCTGGCGACGCAAGACGCTGCTGGTCTCAACGCCGACCATCACCGGGGTGTCGCGGATCGAGCGGGAATACCTCGCCACTGACCAGCAGCGGTACTTCGTCCCCTGCCCCTTTTGCGGCCACATGCAGTCCTTGCGCTTTACCCGCCTGATCTGGGAGCGGGGCCAGCCTGACACCGCGCGATACCACTGCGAGGCCTGCAACGGCGCCATCGGCGAGGAGCACAAGACCGCCATGCTGGCCCACGGGCAGTGGCGACCTAGTGCCAAGACAGGGGACCCATACGCCACCGGCTTTCACCTCAGCGCGCTCTACAGCCCGGTTGGCTGGTTCTCCTGGGCCCAGGCCGCCCGAGACTGGGAAGCGGCTCAGGGCGACGCACGCGCGCTCAAGACCTTCCACAACACCGTCCTTGGCGACACCTGGCAGGAGCGAGGCGATGCGCCGGACTATGAGCGGCTGATCGAGCGCCGTGAATCGATGCTGCAGGGCCTGGTGCCGAATGATGCCCTGGTGCTGACCGCGGGCGTCGACAACCAGAGCGCTCCGGCCCGGCTCGAAGTCTATGTTTGGGCCTGGGGGCCCGGCTACGAAAGCTGGCTCATCTACCACGAGCGGATCGAGGGCAGCCCGGCTGACCCCGGGCCCCGGGACGCGCTCGCTGTGCTGCTCAGCCGCAGCTGGGAGCGCCAGGACGGCGCTCAGCTGCGGATCGCCAAGGTCGGGGTGGATACCGGCGGTAACCACACAGCAGGCGTCTATACCCAGCTGCGCCGGCTGCGCGACCTGCGTCTCGTGCCGATGAAGGGCATCGAGGGCTGGAACCGCTCGAGCCCGGTGACCGGGCCGACCCTGGTGGATGTCACTGAGGCTGGGCGCAAGCTAAAGCGGGGTCTTAATTTGTGGACGGTCGCGGTCAGCACCTACAAGCTGGACCTGTACCGTCGGCTCTGGCTCAGTCGCGGCGAGGGTGCCAGCTATCCGCTAGGCTGGGTGCATCTCCCGGATTGGCTAGACGGCAGCCTGGTCAAGCAGCTCGTGGCCGAGCAGCTGGTGACACACAAGACGCGGAATGGATATGCGCGGAATGAGTGGCGCAAGCTGCGCGACAACGAGGCGCTGGATTGCGCCGTCTACGCGCGCGCGGCGCTTGCAGTGCTTGGCTCGGACCGCTACGGCGAGCGGTTCTGGACCATCATGGGCAGCCAGATCGTCGTACCGAAACTTGAGCCCGCGCTGCACTTGCTGCCGGCTCGTCCCGGGAACGCCGTCCGGCTGCGACCACGTCAGCGGGTGCGATCGTCCATCATGGACTAACGTCCAAGCTCGAAGCGGCCCCGGTCCCAGCAGCATGCAGTTGACGCCGGGTCGCCGCGCGAGACTGGCATCGCTGGGACTGGGTCACGAGTTTTGCATAAGGGCCAGCAGGCCGCCCGGCGGCACCGCCGCGAGCCGCGCCAGCCGATTGGCCCTGATCTGCGCCAGGTGATGCGGATGATCGTAACGGAGATGGCAACGCTGGCACCACGCCCGCAGGTTGTCCGGCGAGACGTTCTCGGGCCGGTGGTCCAGGTGCGCTGCGCCGAGGACGACCCTTGATCCGCTGACCGGGTTCGGCTTGCCCTGCTCGGCACCGCAGGCCTCACATCGGTACCCAGCGCGGGCGATCACCGAGCGGCTGATCTGCCTCCAATTCCAGGGATAGCGGGCGCGCTGCGCGCGGCGGTAGACCCTCGCCTCCGGGCTCATGCGCGGATCTCCGTCGAGCGAAGCACTTAGGTCGGTGTCATGGTTGGGGTCTCCTGGACGGCCCCCGACCGTCGAGGTCCGTCACCGCCCAGAGCCCCGCCGGTGGGACCGGACGGGGCAGCGCGAGGATGCCGCCAAGGCAAGCGACCATTCCCTCAGCGGTGCGCCCGTGCCAAGCCAGGAGGCCGAGACTTCCCCAACAGTTCAGCATGTGAGACTCACTTGGAGCGATCTGCCCCAGCCACCTCGTCTCCGATAGGCCGCGGCCCACCGACCGAGGCGCTGGCCGGCCTGGTGGAGCGGGTCACCTTCCACAATGTCGACACCGGCTTCTGCGTCCTGCGCGTCAAGGTGCGTGGGCAGCGCGACCCTGTCACGGTGGTGGGCCATGCCGCCCTGATCTCGGCCGGCGAGTTCGTCAGCGGCTCGGGTACCTGGATCAACGACCGCACTCATGGCCTGCAGTTCAAGGCCGCATTCCTCAAGGCAACCGCGCCAACCACGCTGGAAGGTATGGAAAAGTACCTTGGCTCCGGCATGATCCGCGGCATCGGCCCAGTGAATGCCAAAAAGCTGGTTGCGGCCTTCGGTGAGGCTGTGTTCGACCTGATTGAGCAGCAACCGGACCGTTTGCGCGAGGTCACCGGCATTGGCCCGAAGCGTGCGGCCCGCATCGTCGCCGGCTGGGCTGAGCAGAAGGTGATCCGTGAGATCATGCTGTTCCTCCACTCGAACGGGGTCGGCACCTCGCGGGCGGTGCGGATCTACAAGACCTATGGCGCCGAGGCTGTGCGCCTGGTCAGCGAGAACCCCTACCGCCTCGCCCGCGACATCCGCGGCATCGGTTTCCGCACCGCCGACCAGATCGCCGCAAAGCTCGGCATCGAGCCGACGGCCATGATCCGGGTGCGGGCCGGCATCTCCTTCGCCCTGGCCGAGGCCATGGAGCAGGGGCACTGTGGTCTGCCCGAGGCGGAGCTGGTGGACCTCGCGCAAAGCCTGCTGGAGATCCCGGGTGAGCTGGTCCAAACCGCCCTCGGACTGGAGCTCGAGGCCGGCGACGTGGTCGCCGACACGCTGGAGGAGCAACACTGCGTCTTCCTGGTCGGCCTGTACCGGGCCGAGCGGGAGATCGCCGAGCGGCTGCGGCATCTCGCCGTCGGCGCGCCACCCTGGCCGGCGGTCGACGCCGATCGAGCCATCCCTTGGGTGGAGGGGAAGACCGGCCTGACCCTGGCCGAGAGTCAGCGGGCGGCGGTGCGCTTGGCGCTCACCGCCAAGGTGCTGGTCATCACCGGCGGCCCAGGCGTCGGCAAGACCACCCTGGTCAACTCCATCCTGAAGATCGTGGCGGCCAAGGGGCCCGAGATCGCCCTTTGCGCCCCGACCGGCCGTGCCGCCAAGCGCCTGGCTGAGAGCACTGGGCGCGAGGCCACCACCATCCACCGCCTGCTCGAGGCCGACCCGAAGGAGGGCGGCTTCAAGCGTACCGACCTGCAGCCGCTCGACTGCGACCTGCTTGTCGTCGACGAGACCAGCATGGTGGACGTCCCCCTGATGCGGGCGCTGCTGAAGGCCTTGCCCGAGAGCGCCGCCCTGCTGCTGGTCGGCGACGTGGACCAGCTGCCTTCGGTCGGACCGGGGCAGGTGCTGGCCGACATCATCAGCTCCGGCACGGTCCCGGTGGTTCGCTTGACCGAGGTGTTCCGCCAGGCCGCCGGCAGCCAAATCGTTACCAACGCCCACCTGATCAACCGCGGCAAGATGCCGGACCTCAAGCCGCAGGATGACTCGGACTTCTACTTCGTCGAGGTGGCCGATCCAGAGACCGGGCTGGAGAAACTCCTGGCCATGGTCCGTGACCGCATTCCCCGCCGCTTCAGGCTCGACCCGGTGCGGGACGTCCAGGTGCTCTGCCCAATGAACCGCGGCGGGCTCGGGGCGCGGTCGCTCAACATCGAGTTGCAGCGGGTGCTGAACCCGCCGGGCGAGATGCGGGTGGAGCGCTTTGGCTGGACTTTCTGCCCCGGCGACAAGGTGATGCAGGTGGCCAACGACCACCAGCGCGAGGTCTACAACGGCGACCTCGGCATCGTGCGCCGGATCAGCCTGGAAGACGGCGAGCTTGTGGTCGACTACGAGGGCCGGGAGATCGCCTACGGCTTCGGTGAGCTGGACGAGCTCGTGCTGGCTTACGCCACCACCGTCCATAAGAGTCAGGGCTCCGAGTACCCGGCCGTGGTGATCCCGGTCACCACCCAGCACTACCCCATGCTCCAGCGCAACCTGATCTATACCGCCGTGACCCGGGGCAAGCGGCTGGTGGTGCTGGTTGGCCAGCGCAAGGCGCTTTCCATCGCCGTCCGTGGCCAGCAGATCCGCCGCCGTTGGTCGAAGCTGAAGGAGTGGCTCGCCGCGTAGTCCGAGTAGCCACCGGTGACCCAGTGGTACCAGGCCAACTCTATCACGCTACTAGCAGCTTGTCGGGTTTGGCTCTGCTGACGAGGGGCTGGTTGGATTGTGGATCAGGCGGCCAGCCGCAGGTTGTGGAGCCTGCGGCAGTTGTAGGCGAGTGCGATCAGGGTCCACTCGGCTGTGACCTTGGCGAGGCTGCGGAGATGGAAGCGGGTGAAGCCGAGGGCTGACTTGATGATGCCGAAGGCCGGTTCGACGGTTTGCTTGCGGCGGGCGTAGCGAGCTTTGGCATCGGGGGTTTCCAGCTTCTCCAGCATGGCGAGGCGCCAGGGTTCGGTGACGCGGCGCCTGGTCTTCGGCTTGGGTGGAGGGCGGAAGTCGTAGCGTCGGTGTGGCTGGGTACGACCGATGGCGACCAGCGGCTCGATCCCCTGCGCCTCGAGGATGGCGACCGCCTCGGCTGAGGCGAAGCCGGTATCGGCGAGCACCGTACTGGGTAGGCCGATGCCCTGCTGCATGCCGAGGATGGTTTTGGCAAAGCTCGGCGCATCGGCTGAGGTGGCGACGACGCCGGTGGCGAGGATCAGCTGTGAGCCCTCGGCGCAGACCACCGCCTGGTCGTTGTGGGCCTGGCGGTATTCGTGCGCGTCGGAGCGGCGCATCAGCGCGCTGTCGGGGTCGGTAAGGTTGGACTGCCGCTCGGGCGGCGGGTCGTCACTGGGCGGCTTGGGCGGGCGGCCGCGGCGGCCCGTCCTGGCCTCGTAGGCGGCGCGCTTGGCTTCATACTCGGGCCGGGCGGCCTCGGCTTCGGCGCGGGCCTCGGCCGCAAGCCGAGCGCAGGCGGCATCCAGCTTGGCTTTCAGCGCCTCGCGCCGAGCGATCTCGGCGGGTAGCGCCTGCGGGTCGGGCTGGGCCTCGGCGTCGGCCGCCTCCGCGCGATCGGTGAGCGCGGCGATGTCGGCGGTGAGCTTGGCGCGCAGCACCTTCGCCCGGTCATAGCGCACCGAGCGGATCTTGGAGGCGTTGGCGTCGAGCTTGTTGCCGTCGATTGCCACCGTCCCGAGCCGCAACAGGCCACTTTCGCGCGCCAGCAGCAGCACCTGCAGGAAGGCCGCCTCGAAGGCAGCGCGGTTGGCCCGGCGGAAGGCGGCGATGGTGTCGTGGTTAGGGTGCAGGTTCGCCGCCACATAGCGCGCCCCGAGGTCGCGGTGTGTTGCCCGCTCGATCCGCCGTGAGGAGAAGATCCCGTTCGCGTAGCAGTAGATCAGCAGCGCCAGCAGCAGGCGCGGGTGATACTGCGCGCGGCCGCCCGGGATCGGCCGCACCGCAAAGGCCCCTAGCGGCACCCGATCCACCGCTGCCACAACAAAGTGCGCCACGTCGTCCGCCGGCAGCCAGTCCCTGGCATCCGGCGGTAGCAGAAAGGCCTGCTCGCGGCTGAACGGAATGAACCCTGTCATGCCCGCCAGATTCGCCCATTTCAGACCAGATGGGAATCCGACAAACTGCTAGAGCGGCTTCCGTTCGACCTGGCTCACGAAACCCGCTCTAGCTTGTTGTTTGGTCGAGCAAATTACTCCAATCAGGTGATTCCACCTGATCGGAGTTTGCTCTAGCTCGCAATCGTCCAACGTACTCGCCGGACATGCCGCAATCGGAGCAGCGATTATCATGGATTCAGACTGCGTCGCCGGTGCCGCTCAGCAAGCGAAGGGCAAGGTCGAGGCAATCACGGGCCGGCTCACTGGAGACACGAAGCTGCAGGTGAGAGCGTCCCTTGACCACGGTTTGTGTTGCAACGCTCACGGGTTTCCTGGTCAGACGAACCTTCGGCGTCAACAGGTACGCGCACCGGCTCTAACGCCCAGCAAAGCAATCTTCACACTGCCAAGCAGCGGCCGGAGCAGAGCATCGACGCGGCGACTGCGCCCATAATGGTGGTCGGCCGGCCGATAGTATGCCGACGACGGGCACATGGAAATTCCGGAGTTTCTGCGCAATCCAATTTTGAGTTGATTGGGCTGCCGTCGGTGCACTGCGCTGTGCAAAGATAGCTGCGCGAATCGGCTACAATGTTCCCGGAGGCCATATGGCGACCAAAGCAGCGGAAAAGCCAAAGAAGGCCGCAGCGAAGACGGGCGGCGGCAAAGCGAATGCGTTGCAGCAGCCGCTGAAACCATCGAAAGAACTAAGCGCGGTGGTCGGGGTTGGTCCCCTCCCGCGGGGCGAGGTGGTGAGCAAGGTGTGGGAGTACATCAAGGCCAACAACCTGCAGAACCCGGAGAACCGCCGCGAGATCCTGGCTGACGACAAACTGCGCAAGGTGTTCGGCAAGGACAAGGTGACCATGTTCGAGATGAACAAGCACCTGGCCCAGCATCTCAAAGCGTAGAACCAGATACTCGGCGCCTGTTGGCTACTGTCGGGTCAAAAGCTCAGGCGCCGAAGCCTTATAGTCAGAGCACAAGGTCTTTGCCACGGGTGTGCTGGTGACAGCGACAGGGCGGTCGATGACCGAGCCGGAGCAGTTCACCAGCATCTATGAGCGGGCGGAGTTGTGGCCGGCGTAGGCGAACGCCGGCGCTATCGCCCCAACAGTTTAGTTAACCCGCAAGTTGAACTCCTGAACCAGTTTGCCGAATCGGCCATATTCTGCGGCATGGTACGCCGTGAAGTCAGCTCTGGAACAGTACTGGATGGGCATATCCATCCTGCGCAAGCCCTCTACAACAGCGGGAGCGGCCATCATACGTTGGCACGCCGCCTCAATTCGATCAAGAACCATGGTGGGTGTTCCGGCTGGTGCGTAAAGGCCAGACCAGATGGTAAAAACCAGATTACAGCCTAGTTCGCGCATCGTGGGCGTGTCCGGGAACTCCTGGGTCCGCGTCTCACTGAAGACGGCAATGGGGTGCAGGTTGTACTGCCTGACCAGATTGCCTTGATCGGTAAAGAGCGGGACCTGCTTCGACGCCATGGCTTGCATCACTTCGCCCGAGCCCCGGAAGGGGATATGGTTCATCTCGATCCCGGTGAGGCGCTCCGACGCGATCATGCTGATATGTGGCGTTCCGCCTGGGCCAGTTCTCGCGTAGGGCAGGGTACCCCGCGTTTCGCGGGCTCGTGCGATGACGTCCTGCAGGCTGCGCAAGCCGGAATCCTGCGGCGTCATCATGACGACAAGAGCAGCCGTGACCTGGCAGATCGGCAGAAAATCGGTCTGCTGGAACGGCGCTCCTCTCGTTTGAGGCGTCAGCACGAGTGAGCCTCCCGGCGCAAGCAAAATGGTCGTCTCGTCAGGCCGAGAGCGCGCAAGCTCAAGTGCGCCAACCGCGCCGTTGGCTCCAGCGGTGTTCTTGACCACAACCTGGCTGCTGAGCGCGATTGCTAGCTCCGGCTGCATGATGCGAGCCATGAGGTCTGTGGCACCACCTGGCGGGTAACCTACGATCATAGTGACCGCGTTCTGCGCGCTAGCGGATGAAATCGACAGAGCCGCGCACAGCAGGCCCACTGCGTGTAAGAGGTGGAGCATGGCCTTCCTTTCCGCGGAACATTTGCTGCTCAAGATGATGCCGAGCAAGGAACAGGATGTCTGCAGGTCTTAGTGTCCGTCCGGGATCATATTGTTCTTCGGCATAGCCTTCGCAGCATGAGGCGGACGGAGGCCCAGCGTAGGAAAGCAAGCGCGGAGCGGTTCAGGCACTCCCAATCCTTGGCCAGCCGTCGA
>JAESFM010000145.1_pt1 | contig 25616 bp, 21 predicted proteins | sample 9266171 | NCBI WGS metagenome assembly JAESFM01 (sample SAMN14505069, study PRJNA617099) | algae metagenome | isolation source: Hassallia sp. WJT32-NPBG1 and co-occurring heterotrophs from well developed... | place: USA: Mojave Desert, Joshua Tree National Park, California | collected 2006-06-22
TGGTTTTCTGCTTCTTTGGCAGTAATGGCTTAATTAGTTCCCACTCTTTATCGCTTAAGCTGCTGGTGTACGGCATTTATTTTTGATTCTAGCTCATTGCCAGAGATCCCAAATGGGTTCTATAGAACATATTATTTATGGAGCGATCGCTAAACAATGCAGTGAATTAGGATGTACGCTAATTGCTGTTGGTGGCATTGCCGATCATGTACACTTGCTAATCAACTTTCCGCCAACCCTAACAGTATCTGAATTAATAGGCAAAGCAAAAGGTAGTTCCTCCCACCTCATCACCCATGAAATCAAACCCAACTGCTTTTTTAAATGGCAAGGTGGTTATGGTGCATTTACAGTTAGCCGCAACAATATCGATGAAATAGCCAACTACATCAGAAATCAAGACATACACCATAACCAAAAAACTCTTATTTGCGACTGGGAAATGTAGCTTTTAAGGTGACATTCGTAAACCCACACCCTGGAAGGGTGCGGCTATACGAACGAAGGCAGCCTTCGCAGCCTGAAGAAATTTTATTTAGCCCACGCAGGTGGGCTTTGTTCGTATAGCCCCAGGCTAGAAGCCTGGGGGTGCGCGTGTCGGTGCGGGGTCGGTGCGGGTGCGAATGCCAATACGGGTGCGGGTGCGAATGCGAATGCCAATACGGGTGCGGGTGCGGATGGCGGCGAGTTGAAAAACACCCTCTAACCTCATTTCAGATGATTGATTAACCAATCCAACGCAGCTTCTACATTTGCAACCTGCTCGCCCTGCGGAACAGCCGGACGCTGTACCATTACCACAGGGATATTCAACTCTCGTGCAGCAATAATCTTGGCGTAAGTCGCATCACCACCGCTATTTTTACTCACAACAGTGTCGATCGCGTGCTGAATCAACAGTTGTCGTTCATCTGCTAGTGTGAAAGGTCCTCTATCATATAAAAGTAAACCTTTTGGTACTAAAGTATTCGGTTGTGGCGGGTCAATCATCCGCATGAGAAACCAAATATGCTCTATGTGGGCAAAAGCAGCAAGTTCTTGTCTGCCGATAGTGAGGAAAACTCGCTTTGAGCGATCGCTTAACTTCTGGGCAGCAGCTTCAATACTTTCAACTTCTATCCAATTGTCCCCTATAACTCGCTCCCACATCGGGCGCACCAACATCAACACCGGAATGTTCACCTCAGCCGCAGATGCAGCCGCATTCAGCGATATTTGCGCCGCAAAGGGATGGGTAGCATCAACGAGCAAATCAATTGCTTCATCACGCAAATATGCAGTTAATCCGGCTACACCACCAAAGCCACCAATCCGTATATTTCCTACCACATCTTTAGGTTGACGAGTGCGACCAGCGAGAGATACCATCACCTCAATTCCGGGAATATTTGCCGCTTTTGCCGCTAGTTCAGCCGCATCACCCGTTCCACCCAGAATTAATACCCGCTTCATACTTCACATAGAATTAATTTTTACCCAAAAACATAATAATAAGCGCCTGCCTAACTATAGGCAAGCGCTACCGCTTTAATTAAATTCAGGGATAAATATACTTGGACTTCCCCAATGTTTATTATTAATTGCTCGCAACTGAATTTATTACGCAGCACTTCTGCCGGTGATTAGATTCCACAAGAAAACAGCAACGATTGCACCAAGAACTGCTAATAAAAGACCGGGGATGCTGAAACTAGGAGCTGCTAGGGCAAGACTTCCTGTAGTAAAGAACATGCCCAAACTACCGCCCACAAAAGCACCAATGATTCCTAACAAAATTGTTCCTAAAATTCCGCCGCCTTGATGACCGGGGTAGATAGCCTTAGCAATAGCACCAGCAATTAGACCTAAAACAATCCAAGCAAGAATATTCATGTTCCGTTAATTCGATGAAGGTTTTTTCTAACAAATACAGAATAACAATTCAAACCCTGGCATCTAATCTGTCAACAGAACTAATTGTTATTAGCCTCAAGGTATACTTTAATTGTTCTTATTTCTTTTGACATACGCCTCAATTGAAATAAGTAATAACCTAAAAAAAGCTTCTAGTCGGTCTAAAACTAGAAGCTGGAAAGATTATTGCTTGGTAATTATTGCAGTATATGCATTTCTAATTACTTTTTTCCTCTACTGGAAGAGTTAAGCGTTGCTGAATATAAAGGTAGAGAACTAAAATTAAGGAGTAGAGACGTTCTGCCCACAAGCATCTCTACAGAGAAAATTTAAATACTACTGTTTTCAGGAACTTCCAAAAAATAAATTATCCAGTAAGGTGTGTTAGCGCGACAGCGTAACACACCCTACGACTACGACCATTAATTCGATATTTTTTAATTGGAAGTCGCCCAAAGTTCTCATTGCATAGCAAAAGCCAAGTCACTTTCAATTAACTTGGCATCTGTCAAGTTAGCCCCACTCAAGTTGCAGAATTGAAAATTTGCTCCTCTAAGGTCTGAAGACGCTAGATTCGCTCCTCTCAGGTCTGCATGACTTAAGTTAACTTCACTTAAGTTAGCCCTAGTTAAGTTAGCCCCCCTCAAGTCTGCTAGTTGCAAATCTGCCTTAGTTAAATTTGTCCTGAGTAAATATCCCTGACTCAGGTTGACTTTAGTTAAATTAGCTTCACTTAAATCTGCCGCTGTTAAATCAACTTTGCTTAAGTCAGCTTCACTTAAATTAGCCAAATTCAACTTTGCATTACTGAGGTTAGCTTCACTCAGCTTCACTGATGCAAGCATTGCACACCTCAAGTTAGCATTAATAAAATTCCTCTCTCCTGCTGCATAACGCTTTATCAGTTCATCACTCTTCAATGAAGCTAAACAAGCAAAAGATGTACCGCTATAACACCATTTTGCTGACACCAAATTAGCAGCAGTGTCAACGGCTACCTCGTCACATTTGCTCATCACTACACCATTGCAGCCATCCCACTGACCGCCGAGTATAAAAGCAACATCAGAAGCCGCTGCTACTGAGTCGAATAGCAAAATAGGGTGCTGTTTTGGCTGTAACCAACTATTCAAAGCAATCGATATAATATTTTTCATTTCTCAGGCATTTACATAAGAGTAAAATTTTCTCTTTTCTTGGCGTACTTGGCGGTTTATTTAATCCCGCAAAACACAGCTTCTAAGCGCATCGATATCCGCAGAAACAATTTGCTCAAGGTTGCGCGAGATTTTTTCAATACTCCAGTTCCACCATGCGATTTCTAAAAGTGCAGCGATCGCCTCACTCGAAAATCGCTGCTTAATCAATTTGGCGGGATTGCCGCCAACGATGGTATAAGGTGGTACATCGGTCACAACCACTGATTTGGCAGCAACGATCGCCCCATCCCCAATTTCTACACCTGGCATGATTGTAGATTCATAACCGAGCCAAACATCATTGCCAACCACAGTATCGCCTTTGAATGGTAATTCACCCATCTGTGGCATGACTTTTTCCCAGCCATTACCAAAGATTTGAAACGGATAAGTTGAAAAACCAGACATTTTGTGGTTAGCCCCATTCATGATGAACTTGACACCCGTAGCGATGGCGCAAAATTTCCCAACGATCAATTTGTCACCAATGAAGGGATAGTGATATAACACATTGCGCTCAAAGTTCTCCGAATCTTCTGGATCGTCGTAATATGTGTAGTCACCAATGATGATGTTGGGATTGACAACGGTATTTTTTATGAAGCAGATTTGTGGAAATCCCTCCATCGGATGTTTATTGTTTGGATCAGCTCCGTACAAAGTAGCCTCCGAAATCGGTGCAGTGCGATTATCAACTGCGATCGCTCCCAAAACCATCTTAGTCATTTCAAGTCTGAAGATAAAGCACACTAAGCCAAGGAACATTTAATTTTTACTCTTATTACGGTTTATTTATCAAATTACCGTAGTTTTTTATTGCCTTTTCCCCGACGATTGTGACATACTTGAGGGGGTAAATACATTATTCCGACCGACTTAACGTAGTTTATATAACCTTCAATCCACAAACGTAGCCGTGTTATGAGGAATTAATAAAAATGCAAGAAGATACACAAAAATTAAAAGTGACAACAGATTCGCCATTGGCGATCGCCCTTATTAATCGCTTTATCGATCAAGCTTTGAGTTATGGTAAAGATGCAGAAACTATGATTTTGCAAGCAATTGCTGCCGATCCGACTTGTGCGATCGCTCATGCTTATGCAGCTGCTTATTACCTTTCCCAGGAAAATCAAACAGCTTGGCAGCAAGCGCAACCTTATTTACAAACAGCACAACAACATTTAGATAAGATTACAACAAGAGAAAAATTATATGTGCAAGCGATCGCAGCTTGGGCAAATAAAGAGATAGATATAGCGATCGCTCTGCACGAAGAGATTACCGATAACTTTCCCACTGATGTGATATCTGTCCAGCAAGGACAATATCACTATTTTTATACAGGCGACAAAGATAAATTATTAAAAATTGCTCATAAAGTTATATCTGAAAATAAAAATCATCATTATTTATACGGAATGGTGGCGTTTGGTTTAGAACAATGTCATCAACTAGCACCAGCGGAAATAATGGCTCGGATAGCGATAAAATTAAATAGTCACGATCCTTGGGCTCATCATGCGATCGCTCACGTCATGGAGACTCAGGGACGAGTTGACGAAGGTATAGCCTGGATGGAGAACTTTGCTTTTAGTTGGGAAAACTGCAATTCCATGCTTTACACCCACAACTGGTGGCACATCGCGCTGTATTATCTAGAACTTGGCAACACAGATAAAGTATTAGCGCTCTACGATGATTATATATGGGGAGGCGCTAAGAAAGAATCTCCAAAAGACCAAGTAGGAGCAATTTCATTATTATTGCGGCTAGAGTTACGCGGGGTAGATGTAGGCGAACGTTGGCAATATATAAGTGCTTATCTTTACCCTCGTGTTCACGAACATGCCTTACCTTTCCAAGATTTGCATTACATCTATGCTTTAGCCAAAGCTGGGCAAACTAACTGGGTAAATCAGATGTTAGTCAGTATGCAACAACATACTATGACGGTGAATCCATTTTTGCGTCGGGGTTGGTTAGAGGTTGCAATACCCGCAGCTAGGGGGATGATGGCTCACGCTAAAAAAGATTTTAATACAGCTGTGGTGGAACTTAAGCCTTTAATGCGGCGCTTGCACGAAATTGGGGGAAGTCATGCACAGCGGGTTTTATTTAAGCAGGTTTATCGAGATGCTGTGACGAATGTTGAGAAAAGCCAGGTTTACCGGATTACTGCTTGATTAACATCTCTACATCATCACAGCGTTCCTTTAGCAAGATATGAGTCTATTTTAGGGTGATTGGAATGAGTGCGATCGCCCTCATAATTACTGCGTATTCTCAGTACTTTATAATCTTTTAACTCCACCGGTGCAAAACGCTTCACCCCAAATCGTTTCATTGCTTTTAGCAATTGTGTATCTGGTTGCAATAACGCTGACTGCATCTGCTGAATCAACGATTTACCCAAACGCTGCGCTACTACTAAGGGTGGCATAGGAGATGGTCCCAATATCTCCACTACACGCAATTGCTGAGACAATTCGGGAAAATCGCGTAATTCTTGTTCTAAGACCACACTATCAATTACCGCACAATCTGCTTTGCCATCAACTACCCAGCGAATAGAACGCTGATGTGAACCTGATTGTATTTCTTTGTTAAAAAAACTTTGGTCATGTCCGTCTTGAATTAAGCGATGTTGCAGCAAATTATATCCACTGTTAGAACCGAGGTCGTTGTAGCAAAAAGTTTTCCCCCCAAAATCTGCAAATACCTTGATATCACTCTTTGCATTAACGATCGCATCTGCAAAGTAAATCGGACGGTTTTCATAGCGGGGGGAAAGCATCACAGGTGCTACCAATGTCTGCAATTGGTCTAAAACCACCTGACAATATCGAGTCAGGGGTAATCCACAAATGAATGCTAAATCAAGTTGGTCTTGTAATAATAATGGATCTTCCAGGGGGTCGCATTCAGCTTGATCTAACTGTGTTTTTAATTGCAATACACGACCCAGATAAGCTGTAATAACTGCGTATAAATCAAAGCAATTCGGAGCTAAATAAGATATAACACGCAACTTTGAAGGTATAGTCATTTAGTTTCCTATTTTTCTAACTTTGGCTTATGATGCTGCGACTTATTAAACAAGAAACCTAAATATAAACACTTAGGCTGAGAGTAAATACTAACAACCAAAGGGCAGTCAATATCAGCATTTTCCCTTCTGCTTTTATCATTTTTTATTCTCCCTTCCACTTAGCAACATGCGCCCAGACGAGTGAATATAGAGAAAGCCTAAACTGGCAAAAGTTAACAGCATGATGCCTAAAACTGTTGCATATGCTTTAGTATGCCACCACAGGCGATGTATTGCTGCTGTACTAGATTGTAAAAATTTCCACTGTTGATGAGGATATATGCGCTCTTGAGGATGAGTCTTGATATGTTGAGCATTCGCAAAGCCACTCTGTTCGTCATTGGCATCCTCGTTCGCGTAGCGTTTCCCATAGGAGAAGGGTAAGAGTATCGCCATTTTTACTGCTCCTTTTTATAAAACTACTATAAATTGATAGGTTTGCCGTAGATTATATGTCAGATTACCCGTTCCTGTCAAAGCGGATTTTGACAAAAGCGAAAATGCAGCACGCGCACATCTTGCAAAAGGGTTAAGTGCTGTAACTTGATGGAACTATTGTGGCGATCGCGAAGCTTGTAAATTGGCGTTGCTGATTGATATTATTGAATTTAAAATTTTTCCTCTTTTATCAGAGAAATGGGTCTAAAACCTCGTTCTTCGTTTGACGGCTTTTGTAGTAAGATTGTAAGCTAGCTAGATATCTAGGCTCAATATTTACATCCTGAAATAGGCGGATTGAGAGCACGCGTTTGATACGTTTGTCACGCGCAAAGTCGCCATAGGGCATTGGGAGACTATAAACGAACGTGGAGACTGGGTAAGACTTACTTGTAAGCACTGGTTGATGAAACGTTAAGGAATCCTCGCTCCGTATAGACGAGGAGGTATGTCAAAGAATAGAGACGTTCACAAGAAAACGTCTCTACGATAAATTAGGGATTTTAGGTCTTAATTCAGCAACGCGGATAAATTAATTTGTCGCTGTAGTTGAGCGATCGTTGAAGATTATGAGTTAGGTTCTCCCAGTAACACAATCGAACCTTTCAATTCTCTAATTACCTGCGTTGTCACTTGGCTTACAGATAATCCTCCTGCGGTGCGATAGCGGACGGAACGCAAAACTACTAAATCAAATGCCTGAGCTTGCTGAATAATTACTCTGGCAATGTAATCACCCCTAATTGTTTCGATATTTGTATTCACCTGTAACTTGCTTTGAGCAGCAATAGCAGATAACTGAGATACAAAATTGTCAACTAAAGTTTGAGGTGTTTTACGATTGGACACATGTAACAACACAATCTCCGCCTGATTTGTATCAGCCAAAATTTGGGCAAACCGCACAGCACCTATAGTTTGTCGCGTTAAGTCTCCAACTGGTACGAGAATTCGCTTGATTTGTGTGGGACTAGTCAAAAGGCGTGTTACTGCTACCGGACAGTGAGAAGACCAAAAAACGCTATCAATTACACTACCAAATAACCGGGCACGCAAGCCTCTAGTGGGCGACCAACCCATAATTACTAAACTAGCATCTTGTTCTCGGCTAGTACGGCTAATTCCCAAAGGTATATCGTCATCAATCCGAATTGCAGGTGAGACTTGCACTTCAAACTCTTGACTGATTTCTCTCGCTAATTGCAATCTTTGTTTACTTTTCTCAAGTGCTGTGATTAATTCCGGAGCATCCATGTTCACATGAGCTTTTGTAATAGCTAATGGCACAATCTGTCCATGTTCGTGACGCGCCAATAGTGCAGCCATTTCTATTAAATCGCGCTGGGTTTGAGGGTTGTATATAGGAACTACTACAGTGAATAAATTATCAGTTTGCCCTAATATTTCTTCCTCAGGATCCCACCAAGTTGAGAGACGATCTGTTTCAACATCTGTTTGGCTAACTTGTAGTGAAGTAGCAACTCGTGCTGTAATCACTGGACCCAAAATAGCAGTAACCAGCATGAGAACAATTACACTGTTTAACACACCCTCACTAATTAGCCGCTCACCAGCAGGATTTAAAGTTTTATAGGCAACTAACGTAGCTGCTAAGGTAGCAGCTACTTGTGGCAGAGACAATGACCACATCGTTAGCAGTTCTGCTGTATTGTAACGATACAAAAGTTTAGCTAAGAATGCCGCTAAAAATTTGCTGCCAATCAAAGCCACCACAATTGCGACAGTTAGCCAAATTGAACTGAGGGTTTTGATAAATGCCGGAATATCAATCAACAATCCCATGTCTACAAAGAAACAAGGGATAAACAAAACACTGCCAATAAACTCGATTTTTTCTTTAACTGGGCTACGTCCTAAAACGTCGTTGACGGCTAAACCTGCTAAAAACGCTCCTACAATTTTTTCGACTCCAATTACTTGCGCTCCTACAGATGCCAAAAATAATGCTAGTAAGATAAACAAAAACTGGTTGCTTTCTTCATCACCAGAGCGTTTAAAGAATTCTTTTCCTGCCCAGTCAAAGCCAAATAAGACAACAGCAGAGTAAATTGCTAATCCACCCAACAAAGTAGCTAAACTTAAAGCCGAGAATTCTCCTCCATGAATCCCGACACAAATTGCTAGCACTAATAAAGCACCAGTATCGGTAAAAATCGTCGCCCCAATCGTGACTGTTACAGCTTCATTTCCCACCACTCCCAAGCGACTGACAATTGGATATGCCAAAAGAGTATGTGAGGCAAGCAAAGAACCAATCAGAAACGAAGAATTCCAACTAAAATTGAATATTCTGCCAACAATAACGCCAGCAATTAATGGAACTAAAAAGGTCAGACTTCCAAAGCCGATTGAGCGATTTTTGGTTTTGCGAAACTGCTCTAAATCAATTTCTAAACCTGCCACAAACATCAAATAAAGCTTCCCAATCTCCGAAAGCAATTTGATAGTGTCTGAGTCAGAGTCTAGTAGTTTTAGCCCGTTTTGTCCTAATACTACACCGGCTATCAGCAAACCCACTAATCCCGGTAGTCGCAGTTTCTCAAAAATGGGTGGGACAGTAAAGATTACTGCCAGAAGAATTGTAAATGCAATAATAGGACTGTCTATTAGCAAGTTCTGTGTCCTTTTTGATAAATCAAACTGGTAGATGAAATAAATTTAGCAAAAATACTTGTAATTCTATAACTTTCTCAGCAAAATTCTATATCTATTTTAGTTTTAGTAGCAAGTAAAATTAAGCTGTATACAACCTAATTTTATATTCCAATAGTGTTTTACCTCAAGATAGAAGTTTTGCCACTATCTATCGGCAGATAAAAATTATTTGTTAGAGGGTGGTTGAAAAGTATAAAAAGTAAAGTGTTGATTTGTCATGCTGACTGAAGCGATCGCCAGATACAAATCAAGCCTAGTTAATATATTCCCTATACCACAAAAGTGTCATATTTTTTTCTAACGATTTCCGCATTTTTTCTAAAAATCTATCTAACGGATGGTGTAACTAGCTATTTAAGAGGAAATTATGTGTATTGCAATACAAAAAAAAACGTAAGTTAAAATGCATTACATAAAAACCTGTAACTCCCGTCGTATCTTGGTTGTAGATGATTTGCCAGATAATTTATTTTTGCTTCAGACACTTTTAGAAGCTGAGGGATATGAGGTAGAGACAGCTGACTCTGGTAGAGCAGCATTGACGGCTCTTCAAAACTGCCCTGCGAATTTGGTGTTGCTGGATGTGATGATGCCCGATATGAACGGGTGTGAAGTAACGCGACGAATTCGACAAAACGAACAGCTATCTCACATACCTATAGTATTAATTACAGCATTCGATCAAGTAGATATTAAGGATGGATTATCAGTAGGGGCAAACGATTTTATTCGTAAACCCGTGGATTTTGAAGAATTGCTTTCCAGAATCAAGACTTTATTATGAGAAATACCTAAATTACTTGCCTTTGGTAGTGAAGATGGTAGTAAACATCATCAAGAACCCGCCTAAAAGTATGGCGATCGCTAATCCTGCTGTTATTAAATCGAGTGTATTAGTGTCCATTGTTAGTGGTTAGTTGTTAGTTAGAGCGTTGATAGTGGTTAATTGGAGCATTGATAGTTGGAGCGTTGACCGTTAACCGTCAACGAAGAACAGTCAACAGTTATCTACGCTCCCACTATCAACTAGCCAATAAGCAATAAGCAATTTAAAAATCTACCCCACGTTTGAGTTCTACGCCATGATTGGCATAGTGTTTGTGGCAGTATACCTCAGAGTGAACGCTAGCCAAGTCAAAGTATGCGGGCTGATTTTGGCAGCGACCGGTGATAATAACTTCTGTATCGCGGGGTTTACGAAGCAAAGCTTGGACAATTGGTTCAACTGGGAGTAGTTCCAAGTCAACGGTGGGATTGAGTTCATCAAGAATGATGGTTTTATAAAGTCCAGAAGCGATCGCTGTCTTGGCAATTTCCCAACCGCGTTCGGCTTCGAGATAGTCTAATTCTTGCCGAGAATTGCGCCAGACGATCGCATCTCGTCCGCAGCGTTGATGATCTACAACCTCTGGATATGACTGTTGCAAAGCGGCGATCGCAGCATCTTCTGTGTAGCCACTACCACCTTTTAGCCACTGCATAATCAATACGCGAGTAGATCCAGGATGATTGATACCTCTACCAATGGCTTTCAAAGCCTTACCCAAAGCGCTGGTAGACTTACCTTTCCCAGCACCAGTGTAAATTTCAATACCTTCAATGAAAAGTTCTTTTGCCCTTGGGTGATGTTGGGGTTTCATTTCCGAGTGCAGATCCGCAATGTCGAGCAACTTTTGCGGTGCTGCGCGTCCGGTAGCAATAATTTCCAACTCTTGGGGTTTGGCTTTGAGAGTCCGCACCACCTCATCCACATCCAGCAAACCCAAATCCAGAACGGGGTTAATTTCATCAAAAACGACAACCGAATATAATCCGCTTGCGATCGCCCCTTTTGCCACATCCCAACCCCGCGCTGCCTCATCTCGGTCAAAAGGGGTGATTTCGTCGTGACCAAAAAATTCGGCACGACCAGTGCGAACCTGGTCAATTAAATGAGGGAAACCGCGCTGTAAAGCTGCGATCGCCCCATCCTCGTCATAATCACGTTCTGGTCCCTTTAAAAACCCCAGCAATAAAACTCGGTTGGAATTGCTTGGTGTATTTATCCCCAAGCCAATCGACCGCAAAACCACCCCTAAAGCAGCTTGGGATTTACCTTTCCCCATGCCATCATAGACGTGAATTTGACCAGTGAGCCGTTGAGAACGTGCTTGCGCCGTGCGAATACCTACGCCATTTCTTGTCATAAGAGCGAAAAGCTGTAACGTGGCAGTATTTCATCTTACCGAAGGTCTTGCACTATCAGCTATAAATTGGGGCATTGGGCATGGGGCATTGGGCATTGGTAATAGTTTTTTCCCTTGTCCCCTTGTCCCCAGTCCCCAGCCCCTAATTTGGTAAAGTTTTGCAATACCATAACCAAAAGAACAAAAAGATGGTAAAAGACTGGAAGAATGAGATAATTTCCGGTGCATCTAATATCTTGCACCATTCTTAAGGACCCCCAAATTCAGCCTGGAACTACAATTCGCGTTCTCAAACTCAAGTCAGCTAAAGCTAACTGGAATAAAAGTTTTAACCCGTGGAGGGGAAACGATAATTTTCCCTATCATTCTTAATCTCTCAGTTATACTCTCTCAAGTCAATCCTTACCGCCGACTCTTTTATGTTTGAATTTCCTGAACTTCCGACAACTTTTCCGCTTGGTGCCATTTTGTTTGACTTTTTATTTTTATTGGTAGCTATACCCATAGAAGGATATGTTTTGAATGCTAGGTTAAGATTTGACAAAAAAACTAGCATTTTTTATGCAATTTGTATCAATTTATTTACTGCTGTGATTGGTTGGATAATGTTTTTCTTTATCGAACCAGTTTTGCCAGTAAATTTAAAATCACAATTAATCAGTTATGTATTTTTTAATCAATTTCGGGCTAGTAATGTTCAGTCCTTAGTAATTTTGGTTGCTTTTATAATTTTCTTCGTTACTTTCTTGCTGAAATACTTTCTATTAAAGCTTACCCTGCTATCACTAGCTGAACCAATAAAAAATGAATTAGATCTTCAACCATATCCACGTCGCAACTTCCGCCGTGCTAGCAAGGCTAAATTGCAGAATACAAATTTAGTGACTACTATACTAATAGCAAATTCACTTAGCTATACTGCAATTGCCATAATTTTGTTGATTCGCTCAAGATAAGTATGTTGGAAAAATTAAAAATTATTGAATTAAGTGAAAAATGGTAAATATCAAAAATAATTGTGGTTTATTTTTATGAAATTAGCCAATACCAATTTCATTTACTTGAATAATGGATAAAGAGTAATTAAGAGGAGTGAAATATGAATTTTTTGTTTTTAAAAGATTTATTTGGTGTATTTAAATTTCTCGAAGGAGTTTATGAGCGAATCAGAAGATTGTTGGTTCCGCCCAAAGCTTACTCTTGGCAAACATTAATTTATTTAAGTATTTTTTCTTGGTTCGCCTCATCTTTAGCTGTAGGTTATGTAAAAGATATAATTTCATTTTTTGGCTGGTTATTTTTAATTGCTGGTACATCTTGGTACACCACTGATGATCCTTTAAGAATCCCTGGTACTTTTATGCCAATAGGGGCAGTAATAACGGGATTTTTAGTGAGTGTTTTTGCTTTTGGACAAGCGGATGATGTCATTACACCACGAACAATTGTTCTTTGGCCAACGATTTCAGCATTAATTACAGCAATTCCGGAATTTTTTGAAGGAAGTGGTACTGATGTGCAAACACAAATTCCTAAGCCAGAAATCCGCCAAAGACTAATAGTCATGGTTGCGAGCTGTATGATACTAAGTTGCTGGATTCAGTTTTACTTTCTTACGAATAATTGGTTAATGCAATATCCGAGTTTGCAGGCAGATAATTTTAAGCAAAGTACATTTGTGATTAGAACCGAATCCCCAGAGAGAATACCGACAAATGGCGTGGTGATTCTTGATAAACTTCAGCCATTAGTAGAAGAACAAGTAGCTGGAAGACCTTGGTCGCAAGTCGAAAGATGGCTAATAAATGCCGATCAACAGGTAGGAAATTTGGGTAGACGAGTTATAGAAAGAAACTTAGCAAAATATGAAGAGAAAGACTTGTGGGTTGTTAGACCACGTGTAGTTAATACAAAATCTGGGTATATATTAGATTTGTTGAGTATCTGGACAGGTCCTAGTTCCAACCCACGCGGATTTTACGTGAAAAAGTCTTGTCGGGTTGATCCAGTAGCAGTTACGACAAACTCAAATATCGCCAACGTGAGCAAACCAGATAAAGCCACCGTAGCAGAAATTGACTGCGATCGCGTTAGTAAATTTATTGCCGGCTCACCTCCACCGCAGCAGTAAGACTTTCTTGACAGGGGGACAGGGGGACAGGGGGACAGGGGGAAAGTTAGTCATACTTTTTGTTAAGTAACCCCTAACAATTGTAGAGACGCTATGTTCCTCGCGTCTCTACCACTAACACCTAACAATTAACAATTTAATAGCGATGAATTTGGGCAGAATTTTTGTGCTTGCAACGAATGTGTTTCGGGAAGTGGTACGCGATCGCATTCTGTATATTATCGGTTTTTATACGCTAATACTCGCCGCCGCCATCCTCTTTCTTCCTGAATTTGCTGCTTCGACAGAAGATAAAATGTTTTTAGACTTTGGTCTAGCAGTGATGAATATCCTCGGCTTAATTGTTGCCGTATTTGTAGGTACAGGACTAGTTAACAAAGAAATAGAGAAACGCACTGTTTTAGTGCTAATTACCAAACCAGTCAGCCATACTGAATTTATCACTGGTAAATATTTCGGGTTATTAACAGTACTAGCTGCACTTATCGCAGCTATGACGGCGATTTATCTAGCATTTTTGCACTTTGGAAACGTTTCTCATTCGACAGTAAGCATTTTAATTGCTGTCATTTTCTTATTCTTGCAACTAGCCTTAATTACCGCTGTAGCTATTGCCTTAGGTGTGTTTACTAGTTCCCTGTTAGCGACTGCTTTAACATTTGCAGTGTATTTAATCGGGAACATTACTCAAGATTTAGTAAAACTTGGTCGTTTGGGAAACAACAAGAGTGTTGAAAACCTAACTCAAGGCTTGTATCTTTTATTGCCTGATTTATCTCGATTAGATTTAAAAAATGATGCTGTTTATGGTGTTGCAGCGCTACCTGACTCAATAGCACTAATTACGAATGCTGGCTATGCCTTGCTTTACAGCGTAATTTTGTTAGCGATCGCTATCTTCATCTTCTCCAAACGTGAGTTTTAATTATTAGTTATTAGTCATTAGTTATGAGTCAAAAATACGACAATAATAAATGACTAATGACTTCATCACTCATTAACAAAACATGATCTGAGGATATGGAATCGTTCCATCAGGCATAATAGCATCCCATAGCTTGGCATGAATCAACTTTGCTTCCCAAAGGTTTGCCCCGCTTAAGTTTGCCTCGGTTAAGTTTGCCGAAGTTAGATCTGCACTGGTTAAATTGGCTTTCTTTAAATTAGCTTCGAGCAAAATCGCGCCACATAGCTTTGCTCCCACCAAATTTGCTCTCATTAAGTTGGCTTCAATTAACGATGCTTCGATTAAGTTAGCTTCACTCAAATTTGCTTCGCTCAAATCTGCACCGCACAACGATGCTCCCCAAAGCTTACTTCCTGTCAAATTCACTCGCCATAAAAAAGCACCACAGAAGTTGGCTCGCGTTAAATCAGCATTCTTCAAATTAGCCTCACATAATGAAGCTTCATATAAATAAGCTGACTGCAAATTGGCTCCGCTTAAATTTGCGCCACTGAGATTTGCCCCAACAAGCACAGAACCACTTAAATTTGCCCCACGTAAATCTGCTCCTATCAAATTAATTCCACTTAAGTCAACTGCCCTAAGGTCTATTCCGCTTAAGTCACATCCACTAAAATCTTCTCGTTGAAAAGATTTTTGTGTAATTTGACTTAGAATGAATTCTTGTTTCTCAGCATAATTTATCATGGTCTTTACCTCTGGGTGTCAGTTATATCAACGGTTAGTGATGATAGTTACTGTATATTGAGGTTACACCGCAGAAGTATATAACCTGAGGAAAGAATCGAGAAAATATGGAGAAAATATCGGGAAGAAATCGGGAAGATACCTGCAAATGCCCTCTACAACTACTTTCAAAAAGAAAAAAGGCTGACATAAGTCAGCAAAGATTGATAATGTAAAAAAATTGTAATAGTTAACAGCTATTACCAATTTCAGACTGATCCCCAACAGAAAGGCATCATAGAACAAAGCGATGAAAATAAATTTTCTCTAGCCGATGACGGCAGGTGCTTTAAGTCGGCGGAGCCGCCCAACGCGCTGCCTCCCTAATGCCCAATGCCCCATGCCCCATGCCCCATGCCCAATTTTCATGAAAATTGCTTCAAACGATATCCCAAGCCATGAACCGTTTCGATGAAATCTTCCGGAGCGGCTACAGTTCTAAGTTTCTGACGCAAACTTTTAATATGAGCCTTAACAGTATCTTCTTCCGGTGAACTTTCACTCTTCCACAGGCTATCAATAATTACAGCACGACTGAGGACGCGACGACCATTGCGAAGCAATAATTCTAACAAACTAAATTCTTTAGGGGTTAGTTGCAAAGGCACATCCAAATAAGTGACTTCGTAGGTACTAGGATTGAGAAGCAGCTTCCCCCATGTGAGAATGGGTGGAGAAGTAGAACTTCCCCGACGCAATAAAGCGCGGATACGAGCTAATAACTCTTGCAAATCAAAGGGTTTAACTACATAATCATCAGCTCCTGCGTCTAAGCCATTAACTTTATCTGTACTGGTGTCACGAGCCGTTAGCATCAAAATTGGTAGAGAATAACCGTGATGGCGTAAGCGTTGGCAAAGACTGATCCCATCTAGTTTAGGAAGCATCACATCTAACAAAATCAAATCGTAGGCGATCGCCTTAACCTGATCCCAAGCGAACTCCCCATCTTTGACTACATCTACCACATACAATTGGTCAGTTAGAGCTTCTAAGAGCGCTTCCGCCAAACGCGCATTGTCTTCAACAAGCAGAATTCGCATATTAAGAACTAAAAGAACTTGAACAGATGTGACATCAATTACTAAACGATATTAATCATAAATTTTTTCACATACAAGCATTGCATATGAAATGGTCACTAGAAAGAAAAATCATTGCTGTCGGGTTTGGATTGGCGATGCTGATTATTGGGATTGCAAACATTATTTCATATCAAAACACAACTAAATTATTCGCTAGAGAAAGACAATTAGAATATTCCTACGAAGTCTTACAAAAAGTTAGAGATGTGCTAACTACAGCGCGAGATGCTGAAAAAGCTAGACGCAGCTACATTACTACTGGAAACAAGTCTAATTTAGAAACATACAACAAGGCAATTCAAAGTATTGAAGTTAAATTAACAGATGCTCAAAGCGCTACTAGTGAAAATTTTAAACAGCAGCAGAAACTAAATATTATCAAACGTTTGATTGCCCAGAAAATAAGTTTGCTCAAACAGTCTATTGACTTTTACAACCGAGATAAATCTAACACAGCAATTCAATTATCTCTGACAGATAAAAGTACGAACCTCGAATATAAAATTTGGCAACTGATTACCCAAATAGAGAAGGAAGAGCAATCATTAGTACAACAGCATCAAGCTCGTAGCGATGCAAGTTTTCGGTTCACAATCGTAGCCAAAGTAACTGGTTATTGGATTAGCTTTGCCCTACTATTTATAGTCTATTCATTATTACATCGACAAATTAGCACTCGCCAACAATTAGAAGATACTTTACGAGAAAGCCAACAACGATACCGGAATTTATTTGAAGTTAACCCTCATCCTTTATGGGTTTACGATTTAGAAAATTTAAATTTTTTAGCTGTTAATGAAGTAGCAATTAAACAATATGGCTACTCACAAAGCGAATTTTTCTCTATGACAATTAAAGACATTCGTCCACCCGAAGAAATACCCGCACTTCTTAATAGAATTCCGGGGCTACGTTGGGCAGATAAGCGATTTGCAACCAGAAGGCACAAAAAGCGGGATGGTACGGAAATTGATGTAGAAATTACTTCTCATGAATTAACATTTAAAGGACGACCTGCAAGATTGGTATTAGCACGTGATATTACTCAAGAAAAGCAAGCACAGGAGGCACTAGCTAACAGCGAAGAAAAGTTTCGACAAATTGCCGAAAATATCCATGAAATTTTTTGGATGAGGGATGCTAAAAACGACATAGTTTTATATGTTAATCCAGCTTATGAAAAAATTTGGGGACGTAGTTGTGAGAGTTTGTATACCAATCCCCAATCATTTCTAGATGCTGTTCATCCAGAGGATAAGCCTCGTGTGATTGGGAACCTTAATAAAAATGTCAAAAAAGAATTTGAAATTGAATACCGCATTGTGCGTCCCGATGATTCAGTGCGCTGGGTTTGGGAACACAGTTTTCCCATTAAAAATGGGTTAGGAAAAATCTATCGTCGCGCTGTAGTTACACAGGATATTACTGAACGAAAACGGGCAGAAGAAGTTCAACGAAATTTAGAAAAAGAACTTGAATTAAATGAATTAAAAATTCGCTTTTTTTCAATGGTTTCCCATGAATTTCGCACTCCTTTAAGTACTATTTTAATTTCCGCACAACTTTTAGAGAACTCTAATAAAGAATGGTCAGAAGAGAAAAAGCTGAAAAATCTTGAGCGAATTCAATCTTCAGCGAAAACGATGACACAATTGTTAACAGATATTCTTACCTTAACGAGAGCGGAAGCTGGCAAATTAGAATTTAGACCGCAACCTTTAGATTTAGAAGATTTTTGCTTTTCTTTATTAGAAGAAATCAAGTTTAGTACTCGCGCTCAAAAAGACATCCTTTTTGTCAGCGAATGTTCTCAAAGAATCGCTTGGATGGATGAAAGAATGCTGCGTTCGATTGTATCTAATTTGGTTGATAATGCCATCAAGTATTCCCCAGATGATAGTCAAATTTATTTCACACTTGCGGCTGAATCAGGACAAGCTATTTTTCGGGTACAAGACCAAGGAATTGGAATTTGTAAAGAAGAAGAGGAACAACTTTATCAAGCTTTTCAAAGAGGCGAAAATGTTGGAGATGTTACTGGGACTGGTTTAGGACTAGCTGTGGTGAAAAAGTGTGTGGAATTACACGGTGGTAGCATCAAGCTAGAAAGTAAATTAGGAGTTGGTACTACTTTTACTGTGAGAATTCCTTGGAAGACTGATTTGAAGGAAGTTAAGTAGCTTGTAGTTAGGGCTAAAGCGCTGAAGCGCTAAGTAGAAAAAAAATATTTTTCAGACATATAATATAGAGCAAAGACGCGAACCGATTAGGACTTCTGTGTAAATAGTAAAAAACTGGCGTTACTTCCTTTACGGGATTCGCGCTCTGTGGTAGTTAACTTTTCGAGAATAGCTTACCCTAAGTGTAGGTTAATAGACAAAAAATTCTCGTAGATTTCATTTAACCCCTAAAAATGCAAGACAAGGAATCCGACTACCAGCTGGGAAGCGATCGCTCCACATCTCCAAATTATCAGCAAGAGGATATCTTTCCTGGCAATGGGGAAATGAGTCTTTTGATGCGGACTCTCGATTGGTCAGTTACACCAATCGGTTCCGTTAAGGATTGGTCTCAAAGTTTACGTACTTCTCTCAGCATTTGCTTATCCTCTCGATTCCCAATCCAGATTTGGTGGGGATCGGAATTTGTCATGCTTTATAACGATGCTTACCGTCCAATTCTAGGGACGACTAAACACCCGCAAGCTTTGGGTCAGCCAGCACGCGAGTGTTGGGCAGAAATATGGGATATCATCGGACCGATGCTCGAAAGTGTAATGATTACAGGCAATGCTACTTGGTCTGACGATCAGTTACTCTTAATAGACCGCAATGGTTATCTTGAAGAATCCTACTTCACTTTTTCTTACAGTCCCATTCGAGATGAAACAGGTGGCATAGGTGGGGTTTTTACTGCTGTCACGGAAACAACCGAGCGGGTTTTGAGCGAACGACGGTTACGTACTCTACGAGAGTTAGCCGCGAAAACTTCCCAGGCAAAGACTGTTGAGTCAGCTTGCGAACTGAGTATAAAAACTTTAGCTGATAATGTCGCTGATATTCCCTTTGCTTTAATTTATTTGCTGGATGAAGCAGGTAAACAAGCTCAGTTGATAAAAGCAGGGGGATTAGCACCTCCAGAAATAGCAAGCCAAGAAACTTTAGATTTATTGTCAGATGATACACACCCCTTCCCGCTGGTAAAAGTTGTGCGGACAGGTCAACCTGAGCGGGTAGATAATTGGGGTGTCTCCAGTTATGCAGATTTAGCTGAGTCGGTATTAATATTACCGATAACGCAAGCAAACCAGGGTTTTCCGGCTGGTTTACTGGTAGTTGGGATTAATCCGCGACGTGCTTTGGATGAAGAGTATGGCGGTTTCTTTGACTTGATCGCAGGTCATGTGGGAACAGCGATCGCTAATGCTCGTGCCTACGAAACCGAACGAAAACGAGCGGAAGCGCTTGCTGAGTTAGACCGTGCAAAAACGACCTTTTTTAGTAACATCAGCCATGAGTTTCGCACGCCGCTAACGCTAATTATCTCACCTTTAGAGGAAATGTTGCGCGATCGCTTACAACAGCTCGCACCACAAGACCAAGAACAATTGCAACTAATCCATCGCAACTCACTGCGCTTGCTGAAATTGGTCAATAGCCTGCTAGATTTCTCGCGGATTGAAGCCGGACGCATCCAAGCTGTATATGAATTAATTGATCTTTCCGCATTCACTGCCGAACTAGCTAGCTTGTTTCGCTCAGTAATCGAGGCAGCGGGTATGCGTTTAATAGTAGACTGTCCACCCCTGCCGCAATCGGTGTACGTAGACGCGCAGATGTGGGAAAAGATTGTGCTAAATCTGCTCTCCAACGCTTTTAAGTTTACCTTCCAAGGAGAGATAAAAGTAGCATTACGCGATTGCCAAAATCACGTCGAATTAGAGATAAGTGATACCGGCACAGGCATTCCAGAAAAAGAGATACCCCGTTTATTCGAGCGTTTTCACCGGATACAAGGTGCGAAGGGACGTAGCTTTGAAGGGTCTGGAATTGGTTTATCCTTAGTCCAAGAATTAGTAAAACTACACGGCGGTATCATCAGTGTAACTAGCATTCTTGACCAGGGAACTAGTTTTGTAGTATCTATCCCCACAGGAGATGCTCACTTACCAAGCGACCGAATTGGCGCAATTAATACATTAGCATCAACCGAAGTCGGGGCTGCCTCCTACGTTGAAGAAGCCTTGGGCTGGTTGCCAGCAGAAAAGACTAGGGGCTGGGGGCTAGGGACTGGGGGCACAGAGCAGGGAGATCTTGAGAGGAATTTTTTCCCAATGCCCTATGCCCAATCCCCAATATCCCGTATTCTCCTTGTTGATGATAATGCAGATATGCGGGATTATGTCAAGCGTCTGCTTCACCAAAATTATCAGGTAGAAGTGGTAGGAGATGGATTAGCCGCTTTAGCCGCTATTCGGCAGCAGCCTTTTGATTTAGTCTTAACTGATATTATGATGCCAGGACTCGATGGCTTCGAGTTGTTGCGGCAACTGCGCCAAGACCCACTAACCAAAGAGATACCGATCATCTTGTTGTCTGCTCGTGCTGGGGAAGAATCCCGGATTGAGGGGTTAGAATTGGGCGCTGACGATTACCTAGTTAAACCTTTCTCTGCTCGTGAACTGCTGGCACGTGTCGAGGCTACCATAAAATTGAGCAGGATGCGCCAGAGCATGAAGCAAGTGCTACGAGATGCCAACCAGCATCTGAGCAACGTTCTGGAAAATATGACCGATGCCTTTGTTGCTCTGGATCGCGAATGGCGGATCACTTATGTGAACCAACAGACAGCAAGGATCAATAATATGCAGCCAGAGGAAATGATTGGCAAAACGCATTGGGAAATGTGGTCTTGGTCAGTCGGCACAATTGTTGAGCAAAAATATCGTCAAGCGTTGGCAGAGCAAACTCCGGTACATTTTGAGGTACTATACGAACCATTAATGATGTGGTTGGAAATTCATGCTTATCCATCGCCAGAGGGAATAGGTATTTATTTCCGCGATATTAGTACTCGTAAGGCTGCGGAAACATCATTGCAAAATGCCCTGCAAAGGTTAAACTTTCATGTAGAAAACTCGCCTTTGGCAGTGATTGAGTGGGATCATGAATTTCGCGTCTCTCGTTGGTCAGCGGAAGCTGAACGAATTTTTGGCTGGCAAGCTGAGGAAGTAATCGGTAAAAATGTGCAAGACTGGCAGTTTGTCTTTACCGAAGATTTAGAAGCTGTTACAGATACGGTGATTCGGCTGGCTGAGGGACTGGAAAATAGTACTATTTGTTACAACCGCAATTACACAAAAGATAATTCAATTGTTTATTGTGAGTGGTACAACTCGACTTTATTAGATGAATCCGGCAAGTTAATTTCAGTGCTATCACTGGTGTTGGATGTAACGGAACGCAAGCGGGTGGAAGCGGCATTACGGGAAAGTGAAGAAGGATTCCGGGAAATGGCGGATGCATCTCCGACTCTAATTTGGATGTCTGATACTAGCAAGTTGTGTAATTATTTTAACAAAACGTGGCTGGAGTTTACCGGGCGGACAATCGAGCAAGAAATAGGTAATGGTTGGGTGGAAGGAGTGCATCCTGATGATTTGCAGTATTGTTTAGATATTTATATAAATGCCTTTGATGCCCGTGAAGAATTTAGCATGGAGTATCGGCTGAAACGTTATGACGGCGAGTATCGTTGGATTTTAGATAACGGCGTGCCGCGTTTTACATCATCAGGTAATTTTCTGGGTTATATTGGCTCGTGTATTGACATTAGCGATCGCAAAGTTGCAGAGGAGACGGTGCGCGAAAGTAGCACTCGTCTAAGATTTGTTCTAGATTCGGCACAGTTCGGCGATTGGAAATTGAATCTGTTAAACGAACCTTACACCGCTCATCGTTCGCTAAAACATGACCAGATATTTGGGTATGAATCGCTGCGAAGTGAGTGGAACTACGAAATATTTTTAGAACACGTTCATCCAGATGACCGTCAGATGGTGGATCAAAAGTTTAGGAACACGCTCGAAACTTACGAAGGCTGGGACTTTGAGTGTAGAATCATCCGGGTTGATCAAAGCTTAACTTGGATTTGGGCACGAGGAAGTATTTACCGAGATATCAACGGTAAGCCGATTAATCTGATCGGGTTAGTTACCGATATTAGCGATCGCAAACAAGCTGAAGCCGAACGAGAAGAAATGCTAATGCGATCGCAGCAATATGCCGGTCAACTGCGTGGGTTGACTGAGGCAGCATTGGCGATAAATTCAGCAGTTTCTATCGAAGAAGTTCTCGAAGTAATTACTGAGCGATCGCGTTTTTTGATCGGCGCACATCAATCAGTCACCAGCATGACGATTGATAATAATTGGGCACAAGCTATCAACACAGTCTCACTTTCAGATAAATATGCTGTATGGCGCGATTATAAAGAAAAAACCGATGGCTCAGGCATTTATGCCTGCGTTTGTCACACAAATCGTCCGATGCGAATGACTCAAGTAGAACTCGAAGCACACCCCAGGTGGCGCGGATTTGGCACAGAAGCCGCAAAACATCCACCCATGCGTGGTTGGCTGGCTGCACCCCTGACAGGACGGGATGGTGGCAATATTGGACTGATTCAATTATCTGATAAATACGACGAAAACGAGTTTACAGCAGAAGACGAAGCCATCTTGGTACAATTGGCACAGATGGCATCTGTCGCAATTGAAAATACTCGCTTGTACGAAGCCGAACAACTAGCGCGTACTCAAGCTGAATCGGCAAACCGCATCAAAGATGAATTTCTCGCGGTTCTTTCTCACGAATTACGCACTCCACTAAACCCGATTCTCGGTTGGTCTAAGCTACTGCGAACCCGCAAGTTTGATGAAACAAAGACTGCTGAAGCTTTAGCAACGATTGAGCGCAATGCTAAATTACAGGCACAACTGATTGAAGACTTGCTGGATGTCTCGCGAATACTGCGCGGCAAACTAAGCCTGAATGTTGACAAACTTAGTCCATCATCGATTATTTTAGCAGCTTTAGAGACAGTACGTTTAGCAGCAGAAGCGAAATCGATTTCGATTCAGACGATTTTCGACCAAAATGTGGGGCAAGTCGCAGGCGATGCAGGTCGCTTGCAACAAGTTATTTGGAATTTACTTTCCAACGCTGTTAAGTTCACACCCAATGGGGGACGGGTAGAAGTGCGATTGTCGATGGAAGTGGGCAATGGGCAATGGGCAATGGGCAATGGGAATAATTCGTATGCTCAGATTACAGTTAGCGATACAGGTAAAGGTATTGACCCTGAGTTTTTACCTCATGTGTTTGATTACTTTCGCCAAGCAGATAGCGCCACTACGAGGAAATTTGGTGGATTAGGATTAGGATTAGCGATCGTGCGACAGTTAGTAGAACTTCACGGTGGTACAGTCTTTGCAGAAAGTCTCGGCGAAGGACAGGGAGCAATATTTACAGTTAAGCTGCCATTATTGTCAACAACAGATTCACTCCCAATTGAGTTGACAACAGAAGCTGAACTTAATTCACCTAATTTGGAAGGAATCAAGATACTGATTGTAGATGATGACGTTGATTCGCGAGATTTTATCACCTTCGTATTGCAACAAGAGAAAGCCGAAGTGATAGCAGTTTCATCAGCGCTGGAAGCACTGGAAATTTTGGCAAAGTCGAAATTAGATGTTTTATTAAGCGATATTGGGATGCCAGAAATGGACGGCTACATGCTGATTCGCCAAGTGAGAAATTGGTTACCAGAACAAGGGGGACAAATACCAGCGATCGCTCTAACAGCTTATGCGGGAGAATACGATCGCCAACAAGCAATTTCAGCCGGCTTTCAAATCCATGTCCCCAAGCCAGCCGAACCAGCACAGCTAGTTGCTGCTGTTACCAAATTGACAAAGAAGAGTTAGGAGTTAGGGGTTGGGCATTGGGCATTGGGCATTGGGCATTGGTAATAACTCTTTTTCTACTCCTTAAGACGTGTTATTTAGAACTTGCCAAAAATCCGGGTTGATTAACAAACGCCAATAATTTTTCAGCCCTACCCAATCAATACCTGTGGATGTAGAAACTAGCAGCAGTGAAGCTGAGGAAAATCAATGCTGGGGTGAGAAAAATCCAAGCCGCTACTGTATCGTTATCTAGCAATTGACGCGATCGCGGTAATGTCATAAAAGCTTATTAATATTCAAAATTTTAGTTGAAAAAGCTGTAATGCTTTACAGGTAATTATCCTGGCTTTTTGTTGAGTAGCGGATCAATTGACAAGAGTTTAAGATCCTGTTATTCAACTAGTATCTAAGCATAATGTATCCAAACCTACTAAAAATTAACAAACGGCAAATTATTCTTCAATTGCTGACCAATAGCATAGTTATCGGGCTAATCGCTACACTCAACACAACAGTACTAGCTCAAAACCAAATTACACCGTTATCATCTCAATCTCAAACAGCTAATGCTACAAATGTTAACCAGAAATTATTAGGACAATGGAAAGCTAAAGACCCTTCAACCTCAGAAACCTTAATCTTCATTTTCACGCCACAAGGAAAATTATTCTCGCTACCATCTAACTCGAATACTCCTGTTGCCTTAGAATTTGAGTATCGCATCAATCCGACTTTGAATCCGATGCAGTTGGATGTAACTATACCGAATAGTGCAGAACCAGTATTAACAATTTTTGAGTTTTTTGCTGATGGTAAAATGCGGTTGCAATTACATGGCACGAATCCCGGAAAACCCAGACCAAAAGCTTTTTCTGCTAACGCAATGATATTTGAGAAAGTTTCTGATGCAACAACTTTGCCAGAAAAGATTCAAGTTTTCAATGGTGAACCAGAAAAACAAGCTAGCAGTCTGTCAGCAGTGGAAGGCAAACAAATTCTTAACGCTATGAACCGCACACAGCAAGCTTATTATCTAGAAAATAATAAGTTTGCTACAACAATTGAGCAACTGGCTGTTGATATCAAGCCAGAAACTAAGAATTACCAATATCGAATTTTACCTCAAGATACAGCGCTTCCCGATGTTATGAGGTACAATAACAGCAATTAGTAAACCAGTTTTTTAAATGTTGAGGATTCATTAAGTTGAGTGCAACTGAGATGATTGTATCAACCATTTCTGTTGTAGTTG
>JAESFM010000146.1_pt1 | contig 25569 bp, 15 predicted proteins | sample 9266171 | NCBI WGS metagenome assembly JAESFM01 (sample SAMN14505069, study PRJNA617099) | algae metagenome | isolation source: Hassallia sp. WJT32-NPBG1 and co-occurring heterotrophs from well developed... | place: USA: Mojave Desert, Joshua Tree National Park, California | collected 2006-06-22
GGCCGCGATGGCCTCCAAGCGCCGCCGGTCGGACGCACTCACGATCACGCATACGGTCTGAGCCATGCAGCCAGACTCGCACGGTCCACAGGCCAAGTGAATCAGCAGAGTGCGTCAGAGCACTAGGCGCAAGAACTGACAAACCACCAATTTGATCTGGTGCTATGTACCAGTCTGATCCCGCATCAACGGTACCGGACTGCTTCCTCTGTATCTGACGTCACCAGGGGTCGATCAAGGCTGATCTCCTTTAGTGACCGGTAAGACCGGTCGACGCGCCGAGTTTTTTACGGGATCCCAGAAGTACTCGAGTGGAGTGCGTCTTTCACCAATTAGAAATCCTTCCACGGGCATGCCTGCTAGGAGCGAGTGCCGCTGCAGCGCCGAGTCCTCCGCTCCGGCATCAAGCGCGACCCGAACCAGGAAGTAGGGCAGGCCCGTGGCGTCGGTCTGCACATCGGGCGAGATGGCTACGACCTTGCCCAGCAGCATCAGCGACGAATTCTGGCGAAGCGCGGTCATACGAATTCTGGCTCGCTGACCTGGCATCACTTGGTCGATGTCGGTCGACTTGACGTGCAGCTCGGCGACTAACCGACCTTCGTCCGGCACGAGATCGAGGATGGGCTGGCCAGGCTGGATGCTGGCGCCCGGTGTGAAGGCCTGGATATTGGTGACGCGGCCCGCCTCCGGCGCCAGCACCTCCCGCCGCAGCAATACGTCCTGAGCGGTACGGAGCCGCTGCTGTGCTGTAGCGATGGTCACCTCGATGGCTTGGACGTCGGTGGCGATGTCGAAGAGGCGTTGCAGGCGGGTGCCTTCCAGCTGCTGCTGCGCCTGGATAATCCCTTCGCGCAGCCGCGCCTCTTGTGCCTGCGCCTGGCCGATGGCCGCGACGATTTTTGCCTCCTGCTGCTGCAGGTTCAGCACCAAAAAGCGTGAAGTGTACCCTTGGGTCAGTAGCCGGTTGTAGGCGGCGATCTGCTCCCGCACGGTGAGTACTTGCTGAACCGCCCCTTCGCGCTGCGCCCGGATGGCGACGATCTGCTCGCGCAGCTGTGTGATGGCCCGTTCCTGCACCGCCACCTGCCCGTCGAAAGCGGCCCAGCGGGCAGCAAAGAGCGCCCGCTCAGCCAGGACGAAAACCGCGACGGCCGGATCCGCCTTCGCCTGCGCTGCCACATCCGCCGGAAGGTCGAGCTCGCGCTGCTCGACCTGCTCAGCAGCAAGGCGGGCGGCACGGGCGCGGCCGCTCCAGTAGGCGGCGCGGGCCTGCAGGGCGCCAGCCTCGGCCTGGGCGACATCAAGCTGTAGCAACGGATATCCCGCCTGCACCACGCTGCCCTCCAGCACCATAATCTGGCGCAGAATGCCAGGCTCCAGCAGGTTCACCGTCTTCCGCCGGCCCTCAGGCACGAGCTGGCCCGGTGCCAGAACCGCTTGTTCCATACGCGTCATTGTTGCCCAGCCAAGGAGGGGAAGAAGCGTGAGACCAAGCGTCAGCAAGGCCGTCCGCATCACCTTCGAGACCGTTGGGCTCGGCACGGCGACCTCTAGCAGGGCCGAAAGCTTCAGCGCCGCTGGCTGCGGTTCTGCGGGTACCGCCCGCTCAGGGAGGGCGATCGGCTCATGCGCCTGAAGCTCATCCACGGCCCAATCGCCACCGGATGAGAGGCGCAAGGCGTAATGCGCCGTCTCGGCCCAAGCATTTGGCTCATGAGTCACGATTAGAACGACACTGCCGGCTAAGCGTACCCGCTCGACCGCGGCGAGCAGCATGCGCCGCGCCGCGCCGTCGAGCCCCACTTCAGGTTCATCCAACACCAGCAGGTCGGGGCCGCTAAACAATGCGCGAGCGAGGGCGATCACGCGCTGCTGCCCAGTGGAGAGGTTGCTACAGGCAGTGCGGTAGCCCTGCGGCAGTCGGCCTATCATGTCGTGAATGCCGACGACCCGAGCGGCCGCCACCACCTCGGTCATTGATGCCTCCGGCCCCCGGCCGATATTGTCCTGGACGCTCGCATCGAGCAGTTGGATGTCCTGCGGCAGATAGCCGATGCGGTCGCCAAGCTCCTCTCGGTCGCAGAAATAAGTGTTCTGGCCGCCGAGCAGCACCTGCCCCGAGGTCGGTTGAAGCAGGCCGAGAGCCAGGCGGAGGAAGGTGCTCTTCCCCGTGCCGTTTCGGCCCTGAACCAGGGTGACGCTGCCGGGTGGCAGATGCAGGTCGATACCCTGGATCACTGGCGTGGCGCGGCCCTCTGGCCAGAAGCCGAGCGCTTTCACCACTAGCCCAGGCGTGGCCGACGGCTCCGGCAGTTGTACCGGCGGCGGCGCATCTTGCCGCAATACCTTGCTGAGCCGATGCCAGGCCGAAAACCCCTTGTTCCAGCTCGCCCAATATTGAATGACACTGGCGAAAGGTGCGATCGCCTTGTAGCCTCCGAAGAATGCGCATAGGACAAGGCCCATCGTGCCAAGTCCGGCAAAAACCAGCGCAACGCCATAGACCATCAGCCCGAGCACAAAAGCGCTGATGACGAGACGCTCAATCTCCTCGAACGCATGCTTGCGGAGATGCGCTGCATCGCTCGCATCTAGCGCCTGGTCGTAGCGGCGGTGCCACCGGAACAGCCCTGCCGTGAACTGACCGAGCCCACGCCCGGCATCGGCATGGGCAAATTCGCCCGCCAATTCGCTGGATGCCGCGCTGATCCTGGTATCGGCCAGGGCACTCGGCCGGGCCGTCGCCGCGCGGCGCACGCAGCCCATGAAGATGACGGACAGGATGCCGGCGACGGTGATCCAGCCGAAGCCCTCATCGATGTAGAACAAAACGATGACCGCCAGCACCGCCCCAACCAAGTCGAGCGCATCCACCAGGGCCGGACCGGCGACGAGGCGCTGCACCGTCACGATATCCTGCAACGCGGTGACGCCTGCCGGCACGTCGGTCCGCACCGCGTTGCGGACGGAGCTTTGCAGCGCCTCGGCCTGCAGCCTGAGGCTCAGGCGCTGCGCCCCGGCGCTCAGCATGGTTGCACGCTGATGCAAGTAGATTTCAGAAAGAACGGTAATGACCACGAAAAGGAAAGCCATGGCGAGATAGGTGTCGAGATTCAACGATGCCTGCATGGCATCCATCAGCGCCTTTACGGTCAGCAGGAAGCCGAAATAGCCAAGCTGCCCGCAAAGGCTCAGCATCATCACCGTGACGACCGAAGCCGGCGTCACGCCAATATCGCGCCAGCGCAGCCAGCGCGTCGGACTCGGAAGGGCGGCGCTCATACGAGGCGCCGCTCCCGTGGCATTACCTCGGCCGGAAGGCGATAGCGCTCATCGCCGGCCGGCACCAGCGTGCCAGCGCGTAGGGCAAGCACCCGATCGGCATTCCGCAGCAGCGACGCGCGGTGAGTAGTGAAGATCACCGAGCATCCCTCCCGCCGCAGCTGGCGTAACAGCCCTTCCATCTCCGCCTCACCCTCTGCGTCGAGCGAGGCCGCAAACTCATCGAGCAACAACAATTTCGGGCGCCCGTAGAGAGCTCGGGCGATGGCGACGCGATGACGTTGCCCCGTCGAGAACTGATAATTCCCACTGATTGGCGTCGCATAGCCGAGCGGCAAGCTGGTGATGAGTCCATGAGCCCCAGCCCGCCGGGCAGCCTCGATTACCAATGCCATCTGCGGCTCCTCCAACCGGGCGATGGCCTCAGCGACGGTGCCTCGGCCGAGGAGCGGCTGCTGCGGCAAGAAACCGATATACCGGGCTAAATCCCGCCGATCCCACTGGCCGGTTGCATGCCCATCGAGATAGACGCCGCCCATTGTTGGCTGATGCAAGCCCAGCAGCAGGCGCAACAGCGTGGATTTGCCGCTGCCCGAGCCGCCCAGGATGGCGAAACAGGTGCCAGGCTCAACCGTCATCTGTATGTTTCGCAATAAAGGCGAATGATCGCCGTTGAAGGTGAAGGAAAGATTCTCGGCGGCAAGCCGACCATGGGGGCAAGGAAAGGCGAGGCCATTGGGACGCTGCTTGGTCGTCTCCATGGCTAGTCGCCGCAACCGCCGCCAGGCGGCAGTAGCGGCGGCGAAGGTTTCAATCGTCGTGCCCAAGGCAGTGAAGGGGCTGAAGACCTGCAGCACCAGGATCGACGCGCCCGAGATGAAAGCCGTCATTGACGATCCGGTGATCTGAATAGCGAACATCGTCAGCATGAAAGAACCGCGGGAGAGGCTAATGATAAGTGCCTGGATAAACTTGAGCCGCGCCAGCCGGCGCTGCGCTGACCAGCTGGCGTCCGCCTTCTCGCTGCTGACCAAAACCCAGTGACGGACCAACCGTGGAAGCATCCCCATGGCCAGGACGGCTTCGCCAGAGCGCATGGCATCGACGGTCAGGCCGTAGACCTTGGCCGTGCCCGCGCTTGTTAATGCCTGTTCCCTGTCAGCGGCGCGGGCGAGAGCCAAGCTAAGCAAGGCCATGGCGAGGCAAAAGACCACGCAGACAAGACCGAGCATCCAATGAAGCGCCAGAGCCAGCGGAACGAGTACCGGCGTCATGGCGATTGTGACCAGCATCCGGGCGGCGAAGCCGGCGAGCGTCTCTCGCACCGTCTCGAGATCGTCGAGGACGGCATGGAGATCAGCCGAACCCTTTTCGGCATATTGCACGATGCCGACTAGAGCGGGGATGGTGAGGTGATCGGCGATGTGCCGCGAGAGATATTTCACTACGACCGCTTGCAGCACGCCTACGGTGGCGAGGCCGATACAGATGGCGGCCCAGAGGGAAGCAGACGACCAAAGCGTATCCCAAGCACCGAGCTCGAGCAGGGTCGATATTTGGTACATCTTCAGCAAGAGAAGGGCGAAGTTGAGTAGGGTGACGAGCAGACCGAAGCCTGCCACGATCAAGATCCAACGACGGGCCATCTTGAGCACCTGCTCCACCCCCTTGGCGAGGGATAGCTCCGTCACGCCAGGAAGATGCATGCTCAAGCCCATCGGTGATTCCATTTATGCACTCCGAACGGCCGTTGCCTTGGAGACGGCGGCTGCGAGGGCGCAACTACACTCTCGCTAATCCGAAATCACGAACGGGAAAATGATGATTGAAGGACGAACTCAGGTCATCAACCTGCGTACATGATCCGTATCAGGTTTCGGCGCTGGCAGACGCGCTACAGTCGTGGCTAGTGCAACGCCCGCTCCACATGGGATCTTCCGCCCACAAAGGTCGCTGCACCCAGGGGCGCCGCTTCCATCAGTCGAAGGCACCCCCAGTCGGGCCGAACTACCTGATCAGAGCTATTTGCCCGATCAGCTAGAAGGCTGGGGCAACTGCCTTGATCAAAGCGAACGGGAAGCGGCTCGGCGCGACCGGCGACCGCTATAAGCCGCCCCCAAAGGCAACGGTAGCCAGATAGATGCCGCGAAGCTGAAGCTGGAACTCGGCAAAATCATGGGGCTCGGCGCTTAAGGCATTGAGGTTGCGGCGTGATGCCTCGAGCTGGCTGACCACCTCCCCATACTCCTTGCGCCGTTGCGGATCGCCCGGCTTTGTCAGGCCCGCGACCATGTCTGAAACAGCCTGCCAGAATACGCGACGGCGGAACCACTCCGGCTTCAGCCGATCGATCGGGATCACATGTTCCACAGCCATGCGGGGCTCGTAGTACACGCTCTGCATGCCGATCCGCTCAAGCAAAGCCGTTTCGTCATTGCTGAGGAGCGATGCCGCGCCCTTGCGCCCGAGCGAGGTGTCGAAGGCACCGAACTCCCTGAAGACGTTGCGCCGGAGAGCCATGTTAGCTCCGACGATCCATTCACCCTTGCGCAGGAAGCGGGCACGCGCGCTCCAGTCAATACACGACAGGTAGCCTGAGAGCTGATTGTCGTACCAGGCCGGCAACTTCGGCAGTGTGTAGCGCGGCACGACCTTGCCACCCACGACGCGCACTGTCGGCTGCTCATCGAAGACGTCGAGTATGGTGCGGCACCAATCGTCGGAGACAATGGCGTCATCATCGAGGAAGGCGATGATATCGCCGCTGGTTTGGGCAATGCCGAAATTTCGTGCCGCGGAAAGCCCGACTGTCTCGCACACTTCCAGCCGCGCCCGAGGATGCTCGGGCAGGACGACCGGAAGCCGCTTCGCCGCCGGCGTGTTCTCGACCACCAGCACCTCCGTCGCCGTGGCAGTAAAGCCCGACGACCCTAGCAATGCCGCCAGCGTGTCGCTCAAAGCATCATAACGATCATAGGTGCATATGACGACGCTGAGGCGTGGGGCGAGCACCTTATCCAATTCGGCTGATGGCGATTCGCCGGAAAGAGAAGCTGACGTCTCGGTCAACCGGGCGGCTTTCCGGGGTGACTTCGAGGACGAAATCAAAGCTTGCGTCATGGGGAGCCTCAGCAACGACTGTGGAGAAAAGCGACTCGTCAGAGGACAGCCACGGCCAGACTCGGCCATCGACCGACAACTGAAAGGACGATGCGGCGTCGGCGCTGACGAAATCGACGACGTCGACCTCGAAGCGGTACTGGAAACGCCGATCGAGCAGCAGTTTGCCCTCAATCCGCCCCGCGGCGCCCACCCAACGCTTGGCGCCCTTGGCGTCGGCCTCCGGCTCAAATACCCCCGGGAAGTAGACGTTCGGCATGCGCACGTCGTAGAGCCAGGCGGTCGGCGCCGGCCCGCGGCTCGCCAGCGCCAGGGAGCGGGCCGCGAGGCTGTCGCTCAGGCTGGCAATCGCATCGAGTTGCGCCTCGCATTCCTGCATGCGCGCGTCGATCGCGGAAAAACGGCCATCGAGGACGGCGAAAAACTCGTCCTGCGAAGCCTGAAACAAGGTATGCAATGAAGACATCACGGTGTGTCACTACTCCGCAAAATGGTCTCTCAAACAGCGATCTCCAGCGCCGGCTCCGCGGGCGCCGACGCATGGTCGGTGCGGCTGGTCAGGTAGTCCCGCAGGGCCACGAGAGCGTTCGGCACCAGGTCGTCGAAATCATCAGCCACGATGGACAGGGCCTCAGGGCTGATCGCCTTTTCAATATGACCCTTCTGCCAATTCTTCTCGTTCAGATGCTTGGCAAGGCCAAACAGGACGGCGCGCACCAAGCGGCGGACATAATGCCCCTCGGTAACATTCTCGATCAGGAGCTTCAGCGTCGCCTCATCGCTCATTGCCTTGGCGGCATCGAGGAGTTGGGCCTGGAACCGCAGCAGACCATCATAGCCCATGTTGACGAAAATCTGCTGGGTCTCGGGGTAGAAGCACGCCGCCCGCCCTTCGAGCCAGCGGTCTCGCACATCGGAGGGGCTGCGCAGCAACACTGGCTCCACGCCGCAGGCCCCGCGAATGCCGGTGAAGAGGGAGGCCGATGCCGTAGCGTCCTTACCCTCCGGCTTCGCTGCCTTGCCCTTGTCTGAGGCGTCAGACTTGGCTTCCTCCGTCGTCTCGCCATCGGACAAGCGGTCGAGCCCAAGACGGCCCGCAAGGCTGCCGAACTCGGCGACGATCGCGGAGTTGATGATTCGCCCATCGCTGGTGCGGCGGGCGATGTCACGCACCCAGGCAGGCTGGCATTCCCGCACCAGGGCGGCGAAATCCTTCGGCCGGACCTGCTGCTGCTCAGCCCCGGCATAACGGATGAACTGGCGGTAGGCGTCCGGCAGCACCGGGTAGTCGTCCGCGAGCTCGATCAGGACCGACAGATGACGGCCGCCGAAGGTGAAGCCGAAGATCGGCGCCTCGTAAAACCAGGGGGAGCCGTGCTGGACCTCGTACATCTCGTTCCGCCAGACCACGGCGATGAGGCTGGAGGAGGTCTGCAGCGCGCCCTCGCTCGAGCCGTTCTCCTGCGTCCGGATTGGATGCTGCGGGTCATGGATATAGTGCACGGTCATCCCGTTGCCCGCCGACACGGCCTCGTAGCCGGCGAACGCGGTATGCGCCCGGCGCTTCAACGGCTCGAAGCGCCGCGGCTCCTTGAACCAGTGCAACCCTGGCTCGATGACGAGCGCGACATCTGCGGGGATGTCGAAATACCGATGGTAAAGCGTCTGCGGCAGCCAATAGGCCCGCGACTTCGGCTCGCCGCCATAGGGGTCCACCGTGGTGTCCTGCGCGGCATCCTGGCCGAACAGCACGACCTCGGTCCAGTCATGGTCTGTCGGCACCCCGGACTCCGTGGCCTCCGTGGTGACGTCGGCGACATCGACCATGCGCTCCGCACCGGGGCGGAAGGCACGGCCGGGATAGGGCCGCAACAGGCGCCCGTAGACGCCATCCCGCTTGCCGAGGATGACCTCGCTGACGCGCCCGTCCGTGCAGGAGCGATAGCGCACGCCGTGATGGTTGGACGGCAGCGACGCCACCTTGGCACCCATCCCGAAATTCCGGTCCAGGCCTTTCACCTTGCCGATGGAGGAGGCGAGGTCGCACATGCGGTACAGCGCATCGGCATCCATGCCCGGGCCGGTGTTCCAGATGCGGAGCTTGCGCACGCCATCGACCTCGACAGCGCCGATCCTCACCTGCTTGGCGTCGGGGGAGTGGCTGGCCGCCTCGACGGCATTCTGCACCAGCTCGCGCAGCATCATAATCTTTGGGCAGCGATCAATGAGGCTAGAGACGAGGAAGGCCTCATCATCCACGCCAAGACCCGTAACTTTAGACATGTGAATCCCCAAGCTTTTCGGGACGACCCGCCCTGGCTGTTGCACAGATAACAGATCACGATATGGAGATAAACATGAAATTTGAAAAGTCAGCCATGCCATGAAACCGCGACGGGAGATGCCAAGTCGAAATTCCAACAAGCACAGCAAACTTTCTGTATTTCAGCGCATATCTACATAAATAAATGTACCATTGATAATCGTATGCAGATGTTGTCTATTAAATCTTGGATACAGTCTGATTTAAATCAGATTGCGCAATTCATCGATCTCAAAATAAATATTTGACTTTCCCACCAGACCTACGCATGTTGCAAAAAATTTACGTTTCTAAAATGATACTTTATACTGTAGCCGTAGACTTCTTTGTTTTTCCCGTATGCATTATCGTAAAAATCACATTCTTTTCCAAGAAGAGCAGAGGCAATGCCAACATGAAGACGGTCTGTTACTACTGATTGAACTGCTCTCACTGCTTCCAACAAACACCAAGCTGAAGCAGATCCACGGTCACCCCAGATACCAAAGCCAAAAACAGAGGATACATCAAAGTCACTTCCGCCGATGCCGGCCTTCTTTTCCCAATCCGTCCTGGAATAATATGCCCGCGGTGCCGAACAGATCTGATCGAAATCGATGCCATGATGCTTCAACATCGCAACGAACCACCGCTGCCCGCTTTCCCGGATTTCGGGATCGTTAAGGAACTCTTCGACATCTAGGTGAAATGCCATATCGGGAGCAAGAAGTAGAGTAGGCTTATGGCAACGAGTTAGGAGATGCCGGTAACTTTCCAGCTCACGCACGATGAAAGTCACATTCGATCCAAGGTTCTGCAGCAACTCTTCACAATTTCGCACAGTATGTGGAAGTATGATAAGGTGCTTGGCTCTTGAGGAATAATACTCGAGCGCCTTCCGGAACTCACCCACCCCACCCAAGAGCGAACCGCCACCCCCCAACAAAACGGGGCAGTCTCCAGGGTCCAAAAGATCAGTAATAACTTCGTAAGAGAGCGCAGCACGATCGAAGGCGGCTTTTGTGCCGGCAGCGATAAGCGCATCGCCAGCATTGCCTGGATTAGGAAGGTATAGTACCCGCTTTCCCTTTAAAGAGCGCAGGACATCTTCGACAACAGCACGATGATAAACGTTAGACATCATTTCTAACCCCTCACCTGCTCAAGGCAAACATCATTAAAGAATCTAGGTCAGAATCGACATCAACAGTACTTAACTCATATGCTGGTATCCAATCTCGTTGCCAACGCCAATTAGTATTTATTGCCTTGAAGTGGCGGTAGTTAAAATCTTGTGACGGTTGGAGGTCAGGAAATATAAACTCGCCATGATGCTTGGCATCCACTATTCTGTGGGTCGCGCACTGCATCGATTCGGCCAAAATTCTTGGTGCAACACAGTATTTGAAAGCGGGGTGATGACGTCCGGAGGACAATTTACTCATGTAAATGAAATCAAGATGACGGCGCTCAGAAAGAGGCTTGGGCTTGGCGCCCTCACGGCCAATCGGCTCAACCCACTGCCCCGCAAAGTATACGTACCGATCTGACTGTTCAGCGGCATCAAAAACCGACGAGTCAGCGGAGAACGGAACAATCAGTTCATCAATGTCACAATTTAGAAAAGAGCGCGCTTTTTGGAGAAAAAAGTATCGAGCATGCTCCAGACCGCCGTGCTGGCAAAAATTTGAATCCCAGTGCGAGTTTGTTTTGATTATGCCTTGGGGCCCGTACTTAAATGGCCAGGACACAATAATAACCGCCTCCAGGGAGACGCCGGAAACAGCTTCGAGCAACTCTTCCGGTGTATATCGGGACGAACCGTTATCATATACAATGGCAGCTTGAGCACCATGTACTGCAGCATGGTACTCCATCCAGTCGCAAATCCAACCAGCTTCGTTGTCTTTCGACATTGTTACCAGAACACGCTTGCCGGCTAACAGGTCGTTGCGCGCTACTGAGTCGAACGGAATGGTTACGGACCCGGCATCGCGGAATGCAACCTGCATCGGCAAACCGTTCACTTGTCCGCCGACTGAAGCGGCTCTTACGCGAAGAGCTTTGTCTAAACGTGCAACAACTACACGCTCGACGCCACGGCCAGCAAAAGAGGTCTCCCAATCGACTGACGACTCAAGTCCGAACATAGGAGGCGCAATAACGCAGTATCCTTGCTCGCTTCTAAACGAGTCATAAGTAAACGTATCCCAATCAAACTCAGCATCGAATTTCTCGTCGCGAAGCTCAACAGGACGGACGGGAACTCGATGGATGCCGCCCGGGAACGTAACCGGCGCTGGCCTATATATGATGCGTACTGTCACGTTCCCTATCGCTCCATCATCGAAGTTGAGCGGTTTCCTACGCCCAGACCACTTGGGCGCCTCATTACATGATCGGATGCAAAACAGGCCAGGGCTGTTCCTCGTCTGGAACAGCTTCGCATTGCAGCATACCGAAGCTCACCTTATAGTTACCCCGCATTGCCATAGCAAGCCAGACGTGAGTTTATTGAAAGCGAAACCGGTATCTCCGGCACCCGCTACTCAACCCTTGATTAAATATCAAGTTGCGACATCATAACGATAAATTCGAACCTATGTGTAAGCCGCAGCAACTTCATGTTTCAAAAGCGATCGGTTTTCGAATTCACTCCTACCAAAATTAGAAGCTTGGTCTTGGCTGATGTATCACAAATTCGCTAATCAGGGCAGCGAAAGTGGCGTCGCATTGACCTCTATTAGGGTATGCGAAGCCATTTCACGGCATCCCAGGCCGCAACCGACATTGCCGACCGCATGAGGATCATCATATGCAAGCCCAGGCCGTGCCCCTTGCCCTTTCTCGATCTGCACTGATTATCTCCCCTTTCGCCACTTGGCCGCTCGACGCCGGCCATCGCCGGCGCACCCTGCAGATGACGCGGTTGCTGAAGCAGGCCGGCTACCACATCACCTTCCTCCTCGTCGCCTTTGAGGACCATTGGTACTGGCGGCATGACGAGGCGACCTGCGAGATCCTCCGCAGCCAGTGGGACGAGGTGCATGTGGTCTACGCCCATCGCGGCGTCGGCACCCCGCCGAAGAACGGCGCCCACCACCACCTCGACGAATGGTGGGACTCCGACCTGGAGGCGATGCTGCGCAACGTCTCCGGCCGTCGCGTCTTCGACGTCGCCGTCGTGCACAATGTCTGGCTCAGCAAGGCCTTCGACTTCCTGCCCCGCCGCACCGTCCGCGTGCTGGAGACGCACGACATCTTCTGGAAGCGGCCGGAGGCGTTCCGCCGCATCGGCCAGGCCCCGGAGTTCTTCATCTGCAACAAGCCTGACGAGGTCTTCGGCATCCGCCGCGCGGACATCGTCGTGGCGATCCAGCAGAAGGAAGGCGTCGAGCTGCTGAACGCCACCGGCTCCGAGGTGGTCACGGTCCCCTTTTACGATCCAACCCTCGAGGCCGAGGCCCCGCGCCTCCGCCGGCGCGACTACCTGTCGCCTGACAAGGTGTCCTTCGGCTTCCTCGCCAGCGCGAACAGCTTCAACATCGCTGGCCTGCAGGGCCTGGTGCAGGCGCTGGAGCGCCGCATCGGCGAGACCTTCGCCCCCGTCGAGCTCGTCATCGGCGGCCGCGTCGGCGAGCATGTGAAGTCCACCCTCGCCATGAAGAAGCTCGGCTTCGTGCCGACCGAGGCGGAGTTCTACGAGAAGGTTGACTACGCCATCGCCCCGGTCTTCGACGGCACCGGCTTCAAGATCAAGACCGCCGACGCGCTCGCGCTCGAGATGCCCTCGCTGTTCAGCACGCATTCGGCCGAGGGCACGGTCCTCGACGAGGCGGTGCAGCTCGGCTCCCCCGCCGCCATGGCCGAGGCGATGATTGAGCTGAGCTTCCGCCGGCCACCTATCTCCGGCAACCGCATCCACATCACTCGCGCCCGGCTCGCACTCGCCGCCAGCACCGCAGCGGGGACGGAGCGCTTCATCAAGAGCATCGCCCGGCGGGCCGAGCCCCTGGTCATCGACCTGTCGACCGCCCATCCGGTCTCGGACTCGCTGGTTCTGCAGAGCTTCCTGAGCCAGGTCCGCATCTTGTCGGAGCGCCGGCCGGTCACGCTGCTGCTCTCGCCGGAGACGATGCGGGTCGCCGCCCGGGTGCTGCCGCCGGGCGTCGACGCCGTGACGGAGGCTGCCTTCGTCGAGGCCCTGGGTCGGCCGGGCCGGCCGCGCCTGACCCTGCTCGACGTGCTCGGCCGGTCCTCGTCGATTGCCGCCCTGCTTCATCCCGACGACCATATGGTCTGGGATCAGCGTTGGGCAGGCTATGGTTCCCTCAAGCCGGGCGGCGTCCTCGGCATGCTGCCGGTCTTCCACTCCAACCTGCTGTGGGAGCCTTCGCCGATGGCGCTGCGTCGCGCCATCCCCAAGGCCTCACTCGCCCGCATTCTCGAGGCAGAGTCGCTGAAGCGCCTCGTCTTCATTGAGGGTGATCTCGGCGACCTGACACGGGAGGCGGGCAGGAGCGTCTGGCCCGGCACCATCCATGTCCGGGTGGACGACTGGATGAGCTTGCAGAACGCGATCATGAGCCTCAGCCTCCGCAAGCCGGAGGAAGTGTTGTGGCTCGCCCCCGCCCGCGGCGTTGTCTTCCGCGCCGCGATCGAGGCCTGTGCGCTGCACCGAATCCCGTTCTCGGGCCTTGCGGACGAGGCTTGGTTCCGTAGCGGGCCGCTTCCGCACAACCTCGTTCAGGAGAATGACCGGCGCGTGGTCGACATCTTCGAGGAAGGCCTGCGCCGCCAATCGGTCAAGCTGCTCGCCGCCGCCTGAGGATGCCGGTTCCTGACCTGCGCCGCCGTCACGCGGCGCGGGTCGAGGTCAGCCCGCCGGTTCGAAATGAATCCAGTGACGGATCGCCTCATAGACCCGGTGGCCAAGGGCCGGATCCCGCTTGGCGATCTGGAACAAACCTTCGACGAGATGGCCGTTGAACAGGAAGTCGTATTCCCTGCTATGTTTGTATTTACCTACGGCATGCAGGTAGAGCACTGGCTTCTCTCCAGCCAGTACCTTGCCATCATCCTGCACCGCCGCCTTGAACCAGGGCAGGTCGCGCGAGGCGACCGTGTCGGAGCTGATGCCGGCTAGTTCATACATCGGCATCACCCGGATCGGCAGTTGGTCGGCCGCATAATTCAGCAATGGCTGATCGACGACGCCAAGCCGCCGCACCTTATGAAAATGCGGGAGGTTCTTGCGGATGGTTTCAGTAATCGCATCGAAATTCATGCGATCGGTCCGCTTGAACAAGAAGCTGCTGGAGAAGCCGCGAGTGCGCTTGAGCAAGGCCACCGCCTCGGCTACGTCCTCATAGATCCAGCCAGCAGAGACCGAGGCGAAACTCAGGTCGAACTCTTTGCTGGCCGCTTCTTGCAGAATGCTACTGATATCCGATGTGATGATGGTGTCTATATCAATATAGACTATCGGCCCCGGCTGGTCGAAGACCCAGAGCTTGCGAAGCTTGCCGAGCATATATGGGTAAGGCTGTTGCGGCGGGTCCTTGTCGAAGATCTCCCGGCCAAAGCGGTCATAGCGTGACAGGTCGTCCTCGACCCATGCGCAACCAAAATGGTCACCAATTGCGCGGCAGAGCACGCTGTCGTCGTTAAAGGGGATGATCCTGACTTGCTGATCCGGGGAGTAGCGGTGCAGCGACACCAGGAAGCGCAGCAGCTCCGGTGCGATCGGATCGTTGGCGACCACGGCAATTACAGGAGCCTTCGCTGGGTCGGGCATGCACGCTTCTTCCCTACTAATATCTTGGCGAGGCCCTGACGTGCCCCGGCTCGTCCGATGCGTTACCAGACAATGGACCTGACCTTTTTTAAAAGGTGCTGGTCCGATTTTGTTCAACTACGCAAGAGCACGGAGTTGGTGTCAATTTGCAAGCCGACCCTGAAGCGGTTTCCGTTCGCCTCGGCTGTCGAAAGCCGATCCAGCATTCTTCTTGATCGAGCTTCTCGCCCTAGTGTCGAGGATCCGTGCAGTCTCAGCGATAGAAACAAGTATGTGGTATCGTGTGCTGCCCGGCCCAGTAAGGCAACGCCACATCGCTGAGCCATAGGCACAGCTCGCGTTCAGGGGTCACGCACAACACCTCCGGCACACGGAGGAGGTTTCATAGTTCCGTAGCCGCAGGATACAGACAGCCCGCGGGAGCCTCAACCGAAGCATGACTCAGGCCGACATCCTGGCTGGCAACGGTCCGATCGCACGCCGCAGTCCGACCGCCACGGCATCCTCCGAATAGGCCTCTCGCGCGAAACTGAGGCCGCTTTCCCGCAGCGCCGTCCAGCGCTCCGCATCCTCATGCAGTGTGATGACCGCCCGGATGAATTCCGCCTCTCCAGCAGCTTCCACCTCCGCCCGTCCGGGGAGCGGAATCCCCTCATAGGCGATCGGCGTGCCAATGCAGGGTAAGCCGAAGGCCAGGGCCTCAATCACCTTTCCTTTGAGGCCTGCGCCATAACGTAGCGGCGCCACCGCCAGCCGGTGCGATGCATAAAGCGGCGCCAACTCCTCAACATAGCCCGCGACCGTTATGCCCGGCCGCTCGCCGAGCGCGCGGATTTCGGCCGGCATGTGGCTGCCGGCGATAGTCAGCGTCAGCCCAGGCAAGGCCTCTCGCAGTTCCGGCCAGATCCGCTGCGCGAACCAGAGGATGCCGTCACCATTCGGCGCATGCCGGAACCCGCCGACGAAAAGCAGCCCTTGCCGCGCTGCATGCGCTGGCCCCTCCTCCACAAGCGGCATAGCCCAGGGCACCACCTCCACGGCAGCGACGCCCTCGTCATGCAGCAGCGCTGCCTCGGCCGCACTGTGGACGATAACCGCATCCGCTTCGTGGATTGCCGCCAGCTCCGCCTCGCGCCGCACCCGCACCAGCGGCGGCGGCCCGGCATTGCCAAGCTCCCGCTGCCGCTCTAGCCGTAGGAAATGCAGGTCTGCTACATTATAGACGAGGCGTGCCTTGGGTGCGAGCGCTCGGCAGGTGACGATGTGGCGCACCGCCACCTCGCCGCGATGTAGGTAGATGACGTCGAAACCACCCTCCCGCCGCCGCAGCACCTCCTCCACCGACCAGGTATGCGGATGGTGCAGCACCTCAATGCCGGCATCCTGAAGGGCTTCGCCATCCTCGCCCTGCAGTCCCATATGCGAGGCGGCAAGGAAGGTGATCTTCGCCCCCATCCCCTGCAACAGCCGCATATGGCAGGTGGCGGCGGCCGATCCCGCGTCTTGCCGCGGCGTCGGCACCGTGGCATCAATGAATAGCAGGCGGAAAGTGGCGCCGCGGTCCTTCTCCTGTTCGAGGGTCGTCGCGGCCGGCGCATGCCTCAGCAGTATTTTGCGCCAGCGCTGCAGGAAGCGGCGGGCATTTACCACCTGGTAGCGTTTGGCGCCGGCGGTTACATCGGTGCCGCCAGTGCCGCCCTCGAAGTGCACGACGGCCGAGCGCGGCTGGTACCGTACCCGCCAGCCCGCGGCGTGGACGCGGAAGCAGTAATCGGTATCCTCGTAATAGGCTGGCGCAAAAACTTCATCAAAGCCGCCAAGCTGCTCGAATACCTCGCGCCGCGTCATCAACGAAGCGCCGGAGACATAGTCGACATCCCGTCGGTAGTTGAAGCGACCGTCATCGGGATTCTCGCCGCGGCCGTAATTCACGCCGTCGGCCAGGCGCAGGATGATCCCACCCGCTTCCTGCAAGGTGCCATCCCGGTTAAGCAGTTTGGAGCCGACGACGCCGGTGCGCGGCTCCTCCTCCAGCAGCGCCACCAGTGCATCGAGAGCGCCAGGCTGCATCTCGGTGTCATTGTTGAGGAAATAAAGGAACTCACCACGCGCCACTGCCGCCCCAGCATTGCAGGAACGGAGGAAGCCGAGAGTCGCCTGGTTCCGCAGCAGCCGCATGTTGCGGACCAGCAGCGGCACCAGCAGCGTCTCGTCTGACGAGCCATCATCGACCAGGATCACCTCAAAGGGCGTCTGATCCGGCAGTTCGGCGAGCGTCGCCAGGCAGTTGTGGGTCAGGTGGAACCTGTCAAAGACCGGGATGATGATGGAGACACGCGGCGCCGTCGCCTCCGGCAGCGCGACTGGCGGAAAGCGCCCCTGTGCTGCGGCCAGCGCGGACTGGAAGGATCCTGCTCGCAGGGGCGTCTCGGCCAAGGCCGGCTGCGCCGCCCCGAGCAACCCGTCGAGCAGCGGCAGCATGCTATCCAGCAACCCACGCGCCGCACCGACTCGCACTGTCGCATCGCCATCCGCCGGGCTGATTTCGCGCTCCACCTGCTGGCCTAGCCGCTCCAGCAATGCGCCTGCCGGCTCGAAATCCGCTGCCAAGCTGACGACGGCGAGCACTGCCCGCGCCTCAGCATCCACCAGTCGCAACTTCACTGCCGGCCCACTGCGCAGGAAACTCGGCAGGGCGAGGTGAAAGGCATGGTCGCCGCGGCCGATACCTGCGGTGACGAGATCCTGGCGGAAGGTATTGGCGTTGACCTCCGTGAGGTATTCATCGCCCTCCAGCACTACCATGCGAATGTGCCGATCCGGACGGTCGATGTCATAGGCCCAACCGGCTAGCGCTTCGCGGTCGGCTCGATCCAGGTGGAAGACGACCCGGCTCATGGCCAGCCATCCGCCCGTGTCGTGGCTACCGCCGATCCCGTTGCTGCTTGCATGAGACCCAACCTAGAGCATTCGCGCGCACGGGGAAATCACCGGATTGCGGTTAGCTCCATCGAGGCCCGCTCAGCTGTCGAGCTGGCGCAAGGCATCCCAGTAATTCAGGCCCTTTTCGAGCAAGGTTCTCATCCGCGGCACTTTCGAGACCTTGCTAATTTTGTACTCTTCGCCGGTCATCAGGATATGAGGCAGGGCGTCGCCGATGCTGCCGAAGCCTGCCGCCTGCATGCCCTCCCCGATCGCGGTGGTGCGTCCGACCTGAAGGGCCATCTGGTCGATCCACCAATTTCGGTCGCGCTGATCCCAGAAATACTCGACGGCATCGCCGACGAGATTAAGGAAGCGGATGGAATTGGCATGAGCCGGCGTGACCATCCAAGTGGCCGAAAAGCGGCGCCAAGGCAGGTAGCCGTTATAGGGCCCATTGGCCAGATGCCCGAGAACCCGCTGTTCGCTTAAGATAGCTGGCAGGTGGCGGCTGGCGAAAGCCTCGGGACTGACAATGTAAGCATCGGCATCAGAGAACAGAACCGGACAGCTAAAGGCCTCCAAGATTGCCGCACCACGCAGGAAGCGGGCGCTGGCGTAGTACGCCCGGGAATGCCGTACCCCCGTTTCAACACTCAGGGCGAGCGGCAGGCCGAACCGTGCCGCCATCCCGACAAGGCCTTCGACCAGCGCCGCATCAGTCTCTTCGCGGAACATCAGGTGAAGATGGAGGCCGATGCCGGCACGGCCGCATGCCGCCAGTCGCTCAATCCAGTCGCCGGCAAAAGCCTCAGCATAAATCCGGTCGAAGGAAATGCTGACGACGGCCGACAGCGCTTGCGCCGGCTTGTGGAGGAAGGCCAAGTTCCGATCAAAGCGGGAGCCCTGCGCGGCCGCCAGCGCCGCCGGCGAGGGATAGGTCCGGGCGAAGGCTGCCCCGCCGCCGAAATCATCCTTGACCACGCGGTAGAAATCGCCCGGCCGTGCCGCCAACGCCAGCCAATGAAAAGCCCGGTCGTGATCGCCCGCAATGTAATGCCGGAGACCAGCAACGATTTCGTAATAATAATTGTGACGGCTATTGGCTGCCGCCGGCAGATTTAATAGCTCATCGAGCCAGTCTAGCAATTCCGGCTTAGGCGAGCCATCCTCGCCCAGGGTCCAGAAGGTAGGATCGTGCAACCTTGCCCTGGCCGAGATGGCGAAGGCATAGGGTAACGTGAATTCGCCGGTGGATTTGGCAGTCAGCACATCCCGGCAGGTGAGCGCCAGTGCGTCGAGCCGCCGCTCGCTGGCTGCCGCATAAAAATGCCCTTGAAAAGCCGCATTGGCTTGATCGGTGCTGGCAAAACCAGCAGTTAGTTCCTGCAGACCGCCCATATCCTACCCGTATCTTTCTGCTCAACGACCAATAAAACCGAGCATCGGACATTCAGAAGACCACAAATCTAATCGTTGTTCAAAGCAAACGTTGCAAGAAAAAAATTGGCCCGGTTTTTTGGACGTTTTCTAAGAATTTTTGGGAAGGCGTTCGTCCTCACCGGGCGAGGCACAACATATCCTGAAGCGGATGGCCGGCTACCGTCCAGATATTCAGCACGAGGACGCGCCGCAGGAAGCCGTCCGTCTCCGCCGTCTTTCCCGGTAAGGAAACCTGCAAGGCAGTATCCAGGGCGGTGACCGACAGCGGCCGACGCAGTTCCCAGGGCGGGCGGGGGATTAGATAGCGCATCTCTGCCTCGGCCCGCCGCAGCACCTTAAACACCTCTAGGGTGATGCAGCCGTGCCGGGCAAGCGCATCCAAGCCAGCATCGCTGCTAAGGTCGAGGCAAACTGGCTCACTTTGAATGATGCGGCGCGGTTGCTTAGTGAGATCCTGGTTGAGCGCGACCTGCGCCGCCAGGTACTTCGTATGGAGCGGTACTAGGCCCCGCTCCTGCTCTGGCGATAGCGGCGTCGGTCGCATAGGCTCGCCAGCGGTATCGAAATGTCCTGAAACCAGCCGGTGGCTAAGCATCGCCTCGAGGAAGGCCTCGGCCGGCACATGCCGCAGCAACGCCGCCACATCCTCGAGTGGCCTGTCTTTGAGCGCTGCGATCCAGGGTACGCCATGCCGGCGCGACCAGTTCAGGGTGTAAAAGAGCGCCCGCTGTACCGCCGTCCGCGGCGTCCGCCAAGTAGTGAGGTGTGCATTAAAGGCGACGGGCTCCGGAAACACCGGCAGCCGCTCGGCCGGCGGCAGTGCGTCGACGGTCAGCACCAGCCAGAGATGACGCAGATGCTGCTCTGCCGAAACCAGCTGCCGATCGAAGAGAAAAGCCTGCCGCGGCAGCGGTGCACCGCCCGGTTCGCCCTGGATGAAACCCGGGGCCAAGTAGGTCGGCATCTCCATTTCTGCTACGGCGCCGCCGGAGGCGAGGAAGCGCTCAAGCCGCGCGGTGTCGACGAATAACACCTCATCCGCATCGAGGCGCAGGACATAGCGCCCCTGGCAGGCGGCATAGCCGGCGCGGCGCTTCTCGACTTCGTTCGCCCAGACACCTTCGATGACTCGGACCGGCACGCCGCAGCCAGCGAGCGCATCCCGCACCGGCTGCTGCGACCGCTCCGGCTGGTGGCCGAGCTGCCGGATGAGCGGCGCCATCCAGGAATAGGCGCCATCTACCACGACGAGTTCGTCGAGGTAGGGCGCAGCGGAACGGAGAGCGGGCGTCAGCAGATCCCAGTCGTTGTAAATACTTAGGTAACCACTGATCCGCAAAATCACCTCCAAGGCGAGGGGCAGCTGCCCGGTTGAATCTATAGGCGGGAAGATGTCGGCTTGCGGAAACTCGACTCGGTTTGTAGCACTCCTCTCGAATTCGTCATCCCGTAGCAGCGCAAGCTGACCGGGTGTTGCAGAGGCGGCCGAAGATGCTCATTGATCCTCTCTCCACCAAATCTGAGGCCCAGGAATGAGCAAGGCACCTTCCGCGGCCCGCACCTCTGCCCTCGAACTCCGGCTGGCGACTCTCGAGCGCGAAATGGCCCGGCTGCAGTCCCAGGTGACGCTGCTGATGGATGTCGAGCGGCTGCGCGACGGCATCATCGCCGAGGGCAGCCAGGTGGAGGAGGTGGCCCTAAGCCCGGTCGCTCTGCTCCAAGCTGGTGAATTCCTCGAAGCGGGCTCCGGCTTCCACTTCCTTGAATACGGCGAGGATGGCACCCCCTATCGCTGGACCGGGCCGGAGCCCGAAGCTCGGCTGGTCTTCTGGGTCAACCGGACACGGCCGCTCCGCCTGCAGGTCCGCGTGCGCTCTTTCGGCGCCGGCGCCGCGGAGCGCCCGGTCGTCGTCAACATCGACGGCCAGCCTTACCCGGCGAGGCTGGTGCCGCAGGCGAGCGCGTTGATCGCTGGTCCACTGCCGGTCATTGAAGGCGTTCGCCCGACCGAGGTTGTGCTGCGTTCGCCAGTCATGTTCTCCCCGACCCAGACCGGCGGCTCCGACGAGCGCGTGCTCGGCATGGCCATCAGCCATATCGAGCTCGTTCCGGCCTGACGGCCACGCCCTGCCCTGCCTGCGCCGGAGTGCCTGATGAAAAAGCCGACGAGACGCCGAGCGCCTATGCCCGCGGCCCCGGCCACGCCGCTCGCCACGGTGGCGATCTGCACCTATGACCGCTACGACATGCTGGTGGAGTCGATCGCCCGGCTCCGTAACCAAACCCTGCCGGCCGGGCGCTTCGAAATCCTCGTCGTCGACAACTCGCCCGATTCGGCGCGCTCGGCGAGGGAAGCCAAGGCCTATGCCGGCATTGGCAACCTACGCTGGCTTCATATCGAGACGCCCGGCCTTTCCAACGCCCGCAACGTCGCAAGCCAGGAAGCGCGCGCCTCCATTATCGTCTATCTCGACGACGATGCCTTCGCCGCGCCAGACTGGCTTGAGCACATGTTGGCGGCGCATGCCGAGCTCGGCGAGGGCGTCGTCTGCATCGGCGGGCGCGTGCTGCCGCACTTCACCACACCAACACCGGATTGGTTGGGGCCAGCGATGCTGCCCTATCTCTCCGTGCTCGATCTCGGCGGCGAGGTGCGGCCGCTGAAGCCGGACGAATGGGTCGTCGGCGCCAATGTCTCCTACCGCATCGACAAGCTGCGCGACGCCGGAGGCTTCAGCCCGGCGCTCGGTCGCATCGGCTCCGGCATCGCGCTGATGTCGAACGACGAGACGGAGCTCGCCGCACGGCTGGAAGCGCTCGGCGGCGCCATCGGCTATACTCCGCATGCGGTCGTTGAGCATTGTATTGACCCCGCGCGTCTGAGCCAGGCATGGCTGCGCCGCCGCATCGCTTGGCAGGCCGTCTCCGACTTCGTCCGGGCGCCGGAGGCGACCCGCGCCGGTGTGGAGCAACACTGGCACGAGCTGAAGCTTTTCCTTGCCCACCAGCCGCCGCATCTCCGCACCCTTCGGGCACTCGCCTTGCCCCAGGGCACTGCAGGCGACCTGCACTGGCAGATGTCCGCCGTCTACGCAGCCGTCGTCAGCCTGCTCGGTGGGGCAAGCGACAGCGATGACTGAGTCTGCCGATCCACGCTCCTGGGCCGGGCTCCGCGTGCTGGTGCTGGCGCCGACCCCAACCCACCCGCAGGACTACGGCAACCGCAAACGCATTTACCAGGTTTGCCAGGACCTGCGCGCGAAGGGCGCCGAGATCCACTACCTGCACTATGCCTCGGAACTCGACTGGCGACGCGAGCCCCCGCTCGCCGCGCTACACGCCATGCAACAGGCCTGGGATGCGCATTACACCATCCCCGTCACCCGCCACCTGCACATGCCTCCCGCCGGGGGTGACGATCACCGCATCGACGAATGGTGGGATCCGGCGATCGGCGACATGCTGCGCTGGCTTTTCACCACGCGGCAGTTCGATGTCTGTATCGTCAACTACACCTGGCTGAGCAAGGCGCTCGACTTCGCACCCCGCGGCGTGCTGAAGATCCTCGACACGCATGACCGCTTCGCCGGCCGGCGTGCGGTGCTTGAAGCCAACGGCCTGAAGCCAGAGTTCTTTTACACGACGGAGGCGGAGGAGCGCATCGCGCTCGACCGCGCCGACATGGTCTGGGCCATCAAGGAGGAGGAGGCGGCCTTCTTTCGCACCTTGACCAGCACACCGGTCCACACCCTGCCTTATGTCGAACCGATCCGGCCGCTGCTTCGTACCGAGCCGGCACACGGCATCCTTCGATTCGGCCTGGTTGGCGCGCGCAACAATGTCAACCTGGCCAATATCCGTGCTTTCCTCGATGCAGCACGACTTTATATCGAGCGCACCTTACTGCCCTGCCGCTTCATCGTCGTCGGTAGCTGTTGCGATGATCTCGCCCGCGACCGCCTGCCTTCTTTTGTCGAACTGCGTGGCCGGGTGGAAAACCTCGATGATTTCTACCGCAACGTCGATGCCGTCCTGGCGCCGATGACTTTCTCCACCGGCCTCAAGATCAAGGTCGGCGAGGCGTTGAATCTCTGCAAGGCGGTGATCGCCCATAGCCATGCCTTCGAGGGCTATTCGCCGACGCATCCCTTCCACACTCTCGATTCCTTCCAAGCCATGCTGTGGGCCTGCAAGGAAGTGGTGGCGAAGCCGGAGCAGCTAGCGGAGCTCGAAGCCGCCTCTTTCGCCTCCTCGATGGCGTCGCAGCAGCGCTTCGGTATCACGCTGGCGCGCACCGCGGCGCAGCGCTGGCACGTACCGCCCGGCCTCTGCATCGTCTTTGATGCGGCTGAACTGCGTACCGGCTCACTAGTGTTCGACCATGTTTGCGATACGGCGCGCTATCTTTCGAATCTCGTGCCGGTGCACTTCGTCCTGGGTGGCACTGTCGATGCGCGGCCGGATCCCGATGCGCTCCACCGTCTGCGCCGGCTCGGCGAGATCATCACCCTGCCGGAACTCACCACGGCCGACCCTAGCGTGCCCCCAATGGAGGCGCTCGGCCGGCTACGCCGTATGCCGTTGGCTGATCTCGTCAGTAGCGGACAGCTCGGTTTCTGGTTCGCAGGCCGGCCGCCGGCGCTCCGCTTGCTGCACACCGCGACGGTGCCGGCCTTCCTTCCCTATGACATCTGGGCATTGCGCGGCACCGACCTTGCCGCCGACGTCGAGGCGTTGACCAGCCGCTTCACGCAACTCTACCTGCTGTCGCGGACCGACGGGCCCGCGGTCAGCGCCGTACGCCATCGCCCCGGCCTCCGTCATCTCCGCGTGCCGGCCTTCTTTGATGCCAATCAGGCCTATGCCCGTTGGGTGGTGGATGCGGCCGGGCGCCGCGGCCAGCTTCTGCTTGCCGATCGGGCCGATGATCCGCGCCTGTTGGCAAGCCTAGCCGTGCAGTCCCGCCATAGCCGCGACATCGCGCCGCCGTCCATCCTCCTCGCCTCCGGTGCAACCGAGGCGCCTACCCTGCCGGGCTACCGCCTGCTCACCATCGACAGCCTGTTCAACGACATCGCCGCGGCCGGCATGGCGCCCGAGCTGGTGATCGACATTGCCTCCAGCCCCCGGCTGAACGCCGTGCGGGAAATCTTCGAATGCCGCGGCGTGCCATCAATCCGTCTCTTCGCTCCGGGTAACCGTCCGCGGTCGGTCAGCGGCGCGCCACGCCTCGGCGAGACAGCTCTCTTTGCCGGACTATACAGCCTGCGCCGCTTCGTCACTGAGCCGACCCTGGCCCGGCATCTGACCGGCCAGCCGGACCGGCACCAGGCTCTCCGCAATAACCCAGGCTGGGCCTTGATTTGGGGTCTCATCGCTCAACTCCAGGCCGAGCGCACCCAGCGCTCCGCCCAGGGTACCGTGACATGACTGGTAGCGGGCAGGGTCGCCCGCATCGAGGCATGTTGGGTGGTGCGTGACACCGCTAGAGCGGCGTCCTGCCTGACTGAATCGCTTGTGACCCCACTGGCGGCACGGCGGTGATTCAGTCGTCCCTCGGCATGCGGGGCGATGGGCATGTCCAAGACGCTGTCGGTCGACTTGTGAAAACGGGCGGTGGCTACGATCGCGGTGGGGTCGTCCTGCCGGGCAGCGGCGGTCCGCTTCGGAGTGAGCGCGGCCGACGCGATCCGGTGGGCGGCGCTGGTGCGGGAGGCAGGTTCGGTGGCGCCAGGGCCGCTCGGCGGGGACCGGCGCTCGGCGCGGATTGAGAGTAACCGACGTCGACGGGCCCATGGTGCTCTCGGCGGAGGCTGTCGGCTCCTGCAGGTCGGCCCAGCACCAGGGCATGAGTTCGTCGATGCGGTCATTAGGCCAGCCATTGACCAGGCGGGTGAGCAGGTCGGTGAAGTAGCGCTGTGGATCGACACCATTGAGCTTGCACGTCTCGACCAGCGATGCTGCCGCACACGACAAGGCGGCAGGATCCGCGTCCCCGCCGCCGCCACCACATGTGCCGCCGAGGACGCACCATAGCGCTCCGCGGCCAACGCCTCGAGCCGGGCGACGGCGGTCGGCACCGGCGTGACGACTTCGGCCCCGACCGGTGGCATTGGGTAGCCATGGGGGTTTATCGCGGTCGACAGCTCGGGGAAGGAAGCGGGCGCCCGCGGGAAGAGCCGGCGCGCTGCCCCCAAATCGCCGCCATGGGCCACGTCTGAAAGGGGGCTATCGGATTGCGTCATGCAGCTCCAGAAGCTTGCGTCGCAGATGATTTCACCCGTCTCGTGCCTGGCGTTCACCTTGCCACGTCCATTGTACTGCTGACTGCAGCTTTGGCAGCGGAACCGCCGGTAGCCTCGGGCGGTGCGCTCCAACTGCTCGGTCACCTCGTTCGAGCTGCAGGCCACGCAATCCCATTCTACCCCCCGGCTCCCGTCAAGTCTGGAGCCAGAGCCTGCCAGCCCTACTCTGGCTGACCTAATCGGGTGCTTGGCACGAGGCCTGACAGAACTCTGCTGGAGAAGGCGGTGCCGGCGTTCAGGGTTGGCCTTGAACGACACAGCGGGCGTCCCTGAGTGTCCGTCCGGGATCATATTGTTCTTCGGCATAGCCTTCGCAGCATGAGGCGGACGGAGGCCCAGCGTAGGAAAGCAAGCGCGGAGCGGTTCAGGCACTCCCAATCCTTGGCCAGCCGTCG
>JAESFM010000147.1_pt1 | contig 25564 bp, 25 predicted proteins | sample 9266171 | NCBI WGS metagenome assembly JAESFM01 (sample SAMN14505069, study PRJNA617099) | algae metagenome | isolation source: Hassallia sp. WJT32-NPBG1 and co-occurring heterotrophs from well developed... | place: USA: Mojave Desert, Joshua Tree National Park, California | collected 2006-06-22
CCATATCCTCAATAGACACAGCGTAAATTATCCGCCTTTTCAGTCCGAGAGTGATTAGCGATCGCCTGTTTTTTGCTAATTCGTCTTACGGCATTTTTTGTGTAATTTGTCAATGCGTAAGTCCTGAACACTCCGGCGATCGCCTGAGCATCCAAACCGTTAAACTTCATTGCGAAATGAAAAGATAAGCATAACGACGTGATAACTTTTGATGATGTAAAGAGACGACACAGATAAAGGAGAACATAGTGGCAATGGAATCAAATTTATTAACGAGCACAACCCGAGTGCAAGAAGATTTCAGCGAATACGTTGCCCACTTACAGCTTCACATGGCTTTGCAAGCTCGCAATCTGGTTCCAACCCTCACTTCAAAGCTTGAAGACAGCCGCGAAGAAATGCTTCATCAAACCCAAGCCAATTTTGAAAAGCTTATATCTCGCCAAGCGATCTAGAATATACAAAAATTAAGCAAAATTAACATAAAATAAAAGCAGATTTTGTTGGGTAAACCCGTGCTGGTGTCTCCATAAAGTCTGCTTTTTAAGTATAAAGTTGTCAAAATCACTCTTTTGGAACTACGGCAGCGACTAGAAAGCCGTTAAAATAGTTGCATTACTTTCCTCCGACTCCGGGTTCGGCAGTTTTACGGGAGAATCGCTTCCCTACCAACTACCTCACCAAGAGCAGTTAGTTAAGGCTGAATGGCGGCTCTAATAAAAATGACTTCATTAATTCCTCGAAATCTTAGCGTAGTTATCCGACCAGTACAACACCGGGACTTGGACGGACTAGAACGCCTATCTCAAGAGTCATTCGCGGAACAAACCCCCAAGGGAGCTAGTTTTGCCATAAACCAAATGCAATGGCTGCGTCGGTGGTATGGGTTTCTCAAATTTTTGAGTTTGTTTCCCAACCCGCTCAAATATCGCCTTTGTGCTTATGTAGCAGAGCAGGGGCGGACATTATTAGGCGTAATTCAGGTGTCACCGTTTAACCGAACACGCAGTACTTGGCGTGTGGAACGAGTGATGCTCGATCGCGTAGCCGATAAGCAAGGAATTGGCTCACAACTTCTGCGTTATTGCTTTGAGTCCATTTTAGAGGCTCGGACTTGGATACTGGAAGTCAATATTAATGACAAAGAAGCGCTTGCACTTTATCGCCAAAATGGATTTCAGCGTCTAGCAGAAATGACTTACTGGGAAATTGCACCAGAATTGCTGGAAGAATTGGCAAAAGCAGAGCCAGATTTGCCAAATTTATTGCCTGTCAGTAATGCCGATGCCCAGTTACTATATCAATTAGATACGGCTTCAATGCCGCCTTTGGTGCGACAAGTATTTGATCGCCAAACCCAAGATTTTAAAACCAGTTTGTTCGCAGCTTTAGTTGACGCTGTAAAGCAGTGGGTGAGCAAAACAGAAATAGTCAGCGGCTATCTGTTTGAACCTCAACGCAAAGCAGCGATCGGTTATTTTCAGCTTTCACTAGATCGTAAAGGTCAACAACCCCATCTAGCCACGCTGACAGTTCACCCAGCATACACTTGGCTGTATCCAGAGTTGCTATCTCAGTTGGCTCGCATCGCTCAGGATGTCCCCAAACAACCATTGCAGTTGGTTTCGGCAGACTATCAGCCAGAAGGAGAAGAGTATTTAGAGCAAATCGGCGCAACTCGGCGAGAACACACCCTAATTATGTCGCGCTCAGTGTGGCATAAAGTTCGGGAATCGAAATTTGTCTCTCTAGAAGGAATTCAACTGCCGGAAGTACTCCAAGGGCTGCAACCCGCACGCAAACCCATACCCGGTGGTATGTCATGGGAGCAACCACCAAGAAAGCCGCAATTGCCAGAGAGAAAACTAAAGATAAAGCCTTCCCCTGAATCGATTTCTTTTTCACGCAACAACTGTAATCTAGAACCACCCTCCAAGCCGGAATCAACAGATGCAAAGCAGGAGTGAGTTTGTGGAAGTAGAAAAGGGGCATGGGGCATCGGGCATCGGGCATCGGGGAGCCAGTGCGTTGGACGGGTTTCCCGGCTTGTTCGCGAAGCGTCTCCGTAAGGAGAAGCACCTGCCGTCATCGGGCATCGAGCAAGAATGTCCCCCTCCCCCCCTGCTCCCCTCTCCCTCTGCTGCCCCTGCTGCCCCTGCTCCCTCTGCTGCCCCTGCTCCCTCTGCTCCCATCTTGGCTTTAGGTTTGGATGTTGGTAGTAAGCGTATTGGTGTGGCAGGATGCGATCGCACTGGTTTGATTGCTAGTGGGATCACTACCATAGAACGGAAATATTTGCAAGAAGATATAGAGCAAATACGACAACTCGTAAACGAGCGCGACTGTAATGTCCTGGTAGTCGGTTTACCTTATTCTATGGATGGTTCTTTGGGGTTTCAGGCGCGACAAATACAAAAATTTGCGAAAAGGCTGGGTAAGGCTCTGAAATTGCCTGTGGAATATGTAGATGAACGATTAACTTCATTTCAGGCAGAGCAAATGCTAATAGCCCAAAACCGCTCTCCATCCCGCAATAAAGGCTTAATCGATCGCTTGGCTGCATGTTTGATTTTGCAACAATGGTTGGATGTTAGGCGACCTAACTCCACAAGCCAGTACGGCAGCCCTTGAGTATTGATACTTTGAACGTGATATTCTGAAGTCTGTTAGCCAGCACTTGATATTAGCGCGAAAGCTATTTGATAGTTAAGCGATTTCTACAGTGGCTGGGAATTATAAAGCTCCACACCTCGGCTATGTTTTCCTCACCATTTCCTGAAGAAAATGACAACGCTCATGCCGGCTCGATCACTTTGACGGATGACAAAGAGCGATCGCTGGAATGTTACATTGAGCATTCACTCGATGTAGATGAGCAAGAGTATGTTTTACTTCTTCCTGTTGACTCACCTGTGGAAATTTTTGCTTGGCAAGGTGACGGCGAGGAAGAAGAAGCCATTCTCGTAGAAGATGATACAACGATTGACGAAATTTTTGCTACGGCTCAAGCCGTGCTATCTGAGCAAAATTTGCAACTCAAAAATACTGCTTACGCTCTCACGGTAGCTGGTGAGTTACCCCCTGTGGAAGAATCAGAACTCTTTACTTTAGAAATTGAAGATGAAGACGAAGATTTAGAGCCAGAGCAATTACAACTTCTAGCTAGCTTCTACTATGAAGATCAGGAGTACGCAATTTACACCCCCCTCGATCCACTGCTGTTTTTTGCACGGATCTCGGCAACCGGTACACCTGAATTACTCTCTCCAGAAGAGTTTCGTAAAGTCCAACCACTGCTAGAAGAACATTTGTTTAATGAAGTAGAATAATTAAAATTAAAAATTAAGAATTCAAAATATTTTTGATTTTTAATTATTTCATGACAACAAACATGAAAGTTGAGCAAAAATTTTGGCAGCGCTCATTAATTTGGGGTCTGCTGCCATTAACCTTAATAATTGCAACTTGGCGTTCTTTGGCGTGGTGGAGTTGGGCAAGTTCGCCAACCCAACCAACAGCAGCCAAATCGGTACAAGTTCAGATTCCCTCAGGAACCGCAAGGCAGCAAATTGGACGCAATTTAGAAAAAGCAGGTTTGATTCGTTCTCAGTTTGCCTGGAATTTATGGGCGCGATATTTAGCTTGGCAAAATCCCAAAGGTGACTTCAAAGCCGGAACTTACGAATTGTCACCCTCACAACCATTACCCTTGATAGCTGAAAAAATTTGGCAAGGGGACGTAGTGCAAGCCAGCTTCACCATCCCCGAAGGTTGGTCACTGCGGCAAATGGCAGCTTACTTTCAAGCAAAAGGCTTTTTTCCCGCTCAAGACTTTATCACTGCCGCAAATCAAATTGACCGTCAGCAGTTCCCCTGGATACCTGCCGATTTACCTAATCTGGAAGGTTTTTTATACCCAGACACCTACAAAATAGCCAGCGGGAAAATTACGGCACAATCTTTAGTTGAACAGATGCTGAAGCAATTTGAGCAAGTAGCGTTGCCAGCGTATCAAAAACAACAAAATCAAACTAATCTGAACCTGAAGCAGTGGGTAACTCTTGCTAGTATCGTAGAGAAAGAGGCGGCAGTGCCTAGTGAGCGATCGCGTATTGCTGGCGTTTTCACCTCTAGGTTACAAAAGGGAATGCGTCTAGAAAGCGATCCCACAGTCGAATACGGTTTGGGAATCCGGCAAACAGCAGATAAGCCACTGACTTTCGCGCAAGTAAAAATTGCCTCTCCTTACAACACTTATCTCAATCCTGGTTTACCACCCGGACCAATTGCTGCTCCTGGTTTGGCTTCTTTAGAAGCAACTCTAAATCCCGAAAAAACTGATTACTTGTATTTTGTCGCACGTTACGATGGCACTCATGTGTTCACCCGCACCCTGAATGAACACTTGGCAGCTGTTGCTAAAATCCGCCAAGAACGACAATAGCATGGGGCAGAAGTCAGGAGTCAGGAGTCAGAAGTCAGAAGTCAGAAGTCAGAAGTTATTCTCTTTTTCTTCCCCTCCCGACTCCCAACTTTTGTAGAGACGGTCAATTTCGTGTCTCTACACCTTCCAACTTTGAACTTTCAACTTTGCGTCTCCTGACTTTGCAACTTTGCCCCTTTTGACTCCCAACTCTTAACTCCTGACTATGACTTGGAACAAACTCTTACAGCCTGATTTGATTTTGGAAGGTTCAGTCTTGAACCTCACACCAGACATTATCCAAAGATATGAACTCAAGGGGCTGGTGTTGGATGTAGATGAAACTTTGGTTCCGGTGAGAGTTGGAACAGCTTCGCCAGAATTGCAAGAATGGGTAGCGAAAATTCGCCCTTTTACATCATTGTGGTTGGTAAGCAATAACTTGAGTGAAGCCCGTATCGGTGGGATTGCTCGTTCTTTAAATTTACCTTACTATCTGGGCGCTGCTAAACCCTCGCGACGCAAGATTAGATCTGCACTTAGAGAGATGAATTTACCAGTGCAGCAAGTGGGAATGGTAGGCGATCGCTTGTTTACAGACGTGTTAGCAGGTAATCGCTTAGGGATGTTCACTATCTTAGTTGAACCAATTGTCCATCCAGATGCCGTCTTGCGATCGCATCCCATACGCAACTTTGAAGTTTTAGTGTCGGAAATCTTAGGAGCCTCTATTACTCCCAAAAAACAAAGAGTTACAAAGCGTAACAAAGGTTGATGATTCGTCAGGAAAATAAATCTAAAGAAATAATTAAGAAAGCGGGGATCGCTGTAAAAATCGGAGATTATTAGTATTAATAACATGGGATCAAGCAAATACAGATCCTAGCCCATACAAAATAAGTATATTTGTAAAGCGTCAACCTTCACTTATAGAAGGATTGGCGCTTTACAATTTGAGTTAAAAGTTAGTCCTTCATGAGTTATAAGTTAAAATTCATAACTCTTAACTCCTAACTCCTAACTTTTTCAATGCCTCTAACGATTGTCGTAAAAATTGGAACTTCCAGTCTCACCCAACCAGAAACGGGACTATTGGCGCTTTCCACGATTGCTAGCGTGGCAGAAACTCTTTCACACTTACGGCGTCAAGGACATCGCGTAATTTTAGTTTCCTCTGGTGCTGTGGGGGTGGGTTGTGCGCGGTTGGGTTTAACAGAACGCCCAAAAGCGATCGCTCTCAAACAAGCTGTAGCCGCAGTTGGACAAGGTAGATTAATGCGCGTCTACGATGATTTATTTACTACTTTGCAACAGCCAATTGCTCAAGTTTTGCTTACTCGCAGCGATTTGGTACAGCGCAGCCGTTATCTAAATATTCTCAACACTTTCAAGGAATTATTAGAATTAGAAGTAATTCCGGTGGTAAATGAGAATGACACCGTAGCTGTAGAAGAATTGAAATTTGGTGATAATGACACCTTATCAGCCTTAGTTGCCAGTTTAGTCAAAGCAGATTGGCTATTTTTGCTAACTGATGTAGATCGCCTTTATACAGCCGATCCCCGTTCTGTACCCGATGCTCAAGCGATCGCCTTAGTAAATAGCATCGAAGAATTAAATAAATTACAAGTGCAAACAGGTACTCAAGGCTCACAATGGGGAACCGGTGGGATGGTGACAAAGATTTCCGCAGCCAGAATTGCCACTACAGCGGGTGTTCGCACCGTAATTACTCAAGGAAAATATCCCCGAAATATAGAAAAAATATTACAAGGTGAGTTAATTGGGACTCACTTCACACCGCAACCAGAACCAACATCTGCCCGCAAACGCTGGATAGCTTATAGTCTTGTGCCTGCCGGAAAATTGTATTTAGATGAAGGTGCGATCGCGGCAATTTCTCAAGGTGGTAAATCGTTGTTAGCGGCTGGTATCAAAATAGTAGAAGGTCTGTTTGACACTCAAGAAGCCGTGCAATTATGCGACAGCAGCGGTAACGAAATCGCTAGAGGACTGGTAAACTACAGCAGCGACGAACTACAAAAGATTCGCGGGTATCATTCGCGGGAAATTTCCACGATTTTGGGTTATGCCGGTGTGGAAACCGTCGTGCATCGAGATAATTTAGTTTTGATGTAAGTAAGTCGGCGATAAAAATTCAAAGTATATGAAGAAATATAAATTTTAAGTAGGGTGTGTTATGCCATAGGCTAACGCACCTTTAATTGTTGATGGTACGTTAGGTGAAAGCTTAAGACACCCTACATTTGGTAGGTGGCATTGCTGAATATAAGTATGAAATGAAGAAATGCTCTACATCAAAACTCTTACTCTCTGCGTGAGGTAAAATCATTCCCGGATTCAGCAACGCCAGTATTAAGATTCAATCCCACCAATAGCAAACAATGACTGCATCATTTTCGTGCCGACTTGGGTGGCGTTCGGTGCGCGCCGAAGTATTTCTCACTACGGTAGCGCAGCCATACCCGCAACACTTGCGGAATCTGCTCTTTCTGTTTTTTGCTCAAGGTGTTGTAAAGGGCTAAGGCGCGATCGCGTTCACCCCGACACGCAGCGTTATTGTGAGCATCCCAATAGCTGCGGGCTACTCGAAGGAGCCGACACACTTCTTTAATCAGCGCTTCTTCAGTCAGTGGAGAGTCCTGCTTTTCCATACTCACATAGTATAAGTTTCTAATGCCAGAAGAGTGCAAGTCATACTCATCCTACCAATTGCAATCAAATTCATCACTTGACTTATCCCCTAAGAAAAGCCCATCTTTGGCATCTGGTGTAAATAAAACTCAGTCCTTGTTAGGTTCTACTCCGGTCTCACCTTCGGTTTTCCTAGTGGAGCATGGCAGAAATAACTATCCAGTTGAAAAAATTTATTTTGTCTTACGTTAACTTTTATTAACGATATATCGCGATATGTCTATAATTGAATTACAAGCACATTGAGAGAAAACAAGTATGTTTTTAGGACTTCATAGACATCGCCACTTTTTTGAGTCTGGATACGACGATATGCCACCAAAAGGACGGCATCATCATCACGGTCGCGGCAAAAGACGAGATTGGGGAGATGAGCGGCGGACTCCTCGTGGTGACATTAAATACATATTGCTGGAGTTACTTGCAGAGGAACCCCGACATGGATACGAATTGATTAAAGAATTAGAAGCGCGTTACGGTGGCTTCTGGAAACCAAGCCCAGGATCAGTTTACCCCACTCTGCAATTACTTGAGGAGGGAGGTTATCTCACCTCTGAACAGATAGAAGGGAGGAAAGTATATACAATTACTGAGACAGGCAGAGAATTACTGAGCGAACGTGGCGATCGCCCAAATTGGATGGACAGGGGAAACAGACCCCAACAGCTAATCGAATTGAAAGAGGCGATCGCTGATGTTGGTGCAGCAGTAATGCAAGTTGCCCGGAGTAACAATGCCGATAAAGTGACGAGAGTACGCGAAATTCTTAACCGAGTCAAACGCGAAATTTACAGCATCCTAGCAGAAGAGTGATAAAAAGGTAAAAGTAAGAAATATTGCTTGTTACTTTTACCTCTTTACTTTTAGCTTAATCACAGTGCTTCTGGGGGAGCAATATCAGATCCGACACTGATACCAGAACTACTAGATCTAAGTCCGGGTGTAGCCGTTGGTTCCATTCGTTGGGATGATTGAGAAGCTGATGATGGCGTAACTTCATCTGGAATCACCGCTCTGTCGGCATTTGCTTGCTGAGACATGAAAGACAATCCTCCGACTGCTCCTGCAACCAAAGCTGTATAGCCAACATACAAATGCACCGGACGTATATCTAATCCCAATCCTGCGGAGCTATTTTTCAGCTGAGAACTGATGGGTAAAATTGCTTTGGCGATCTCAGGTGCAGGTAAGGAAGCAATTAAACTTGTGCCATTTAGTCCCAAAGCATTTCCCATCACGCGGATAAAGCCACGCAAATAGACATCTTCTGGTAAAAACTCAAAATTGCCACTCTCTAGTGCTTCCATATGATGGATGGGGACGTGAGTGTAAACGTTAAGTTGCGAGAGAGAAAGACCTTGAGACTCACGCGCTTGTCGTAATTGTTGACCGATTTGGCGCAGAGTTTCTATGCGTTGTTCAGCCGCAAGTTGCTTGGCTATTTCCGCTTTGGAAGGCTTTCTAGTGCGTTTAAGCCACTTTGTAGGCGTTTTGGCGTTTGCGTTAGCGGAGCGTGCCGTTGGGGAAGTCTCTGCTTTAGAAGGTATCGCATTATTTTCTTTGGCTTTCACGGAATGATCGGTTGTGCTTGCCATTACTTGATTATGCGATTGCAAATTACCTTCATGGGTATTTGTTTCGGGATTGTTTGTGTTTAATTGAACACTACTTAAGGACTGCGATGAGTCGCCATTTTCTGGTTCAACAGATGGTGAATCAGCAGTATTGCTAGGTTGATTATCTGTAACTTTTGGTTGCTGTGTTGTAAATTGCTGAAATGATAAAGCGATCGCTTCTCGGCTAATAGCTTTAAACAACACCTTAGCTTGTTCAGATGAAGGACCTAGCAAATTTTGTAACGTAGCCAAAGCATTACGATAAACTTTACTGCGGTGCAATTTGGTTTCTATTTGACCTAAAAGCGATCGCAATTCGTCTTGAGAAATTTGAATAGAAGAATTTCCAGGAATTGTTAATAAATATACAGGTGTGGTAGTCATATTTTAAGCCTCTGCCAACTCTCGTTCAAAAAGTGGTTTTACATGTGTAATTTCTTCGATGCTTTCATACCCAATCCGGACGGTTAAGTATCAATTTTCTACCGTCATCTACAAAGCTGTAAAAATTATTGCTATGCTCACGATTTATTTAGCCTTTTAAAGCCTTACACCTTATAGGCAAGAGTTTTCTCTCAGTATTGAGCCAGTCACTATAAATAGCAGATGCAGAGACTAAATGTAGCATCTAAGTACGAAAGTATTTATTGATAAATACTGTTGCTCTTGTTACTTGAATTTAAGTATTATGATGAACTGCTAATTCTCCATAATGAATTTTTTCTAAGTAAAGTTGTTAAATTAAAGTTAAGTATGCATCTATCTTTAGATACAGATGATTGACTATTGTAGATAGTTGACGCTTGGTTGCACCCTGACAGTGTTTTTTCTATCTACAAATGTTGGAACAATACGGTTTGATGAAACTTAATGGCTATTTAAGACCTTGCACTTTTTCCACAAAAGATTGCACCCATAGCAGATATTGCAAGCCGGCAACATCTGCTGTGTTGTTATGTTCTGCACCGGGAACCAAAATTAGTTTTTTCGGTTCTGGTGCCGCAGCATACAGATTTTCACTCATGAAAGCCGGTATAGTTGAATCGGCTGTGCCGTGAATCAATAAAACTGGCATTTTCAAGCGTGGTATTTTTTTAGTCGATTCAAACCGCTGTGTCAGAATTAAATTGACGGGAAACATCGAAAACATGTTCCTGGCAGTTACTAACTGCTGAATCGAGGTAAAAGAGCTTTCCACAATCAAACCGGCAGCGTCTGGGTGTTTAACTGCCAAATCGATGGCTATTGCTCCTCCTAGAGAATGCCCATAAATATAAATTTCCTTTTGCGGAATCTGTCGCTGTTGCACCAGGTAATTCCAAGCTGTAGCTGCATCTTGATAAACCCGCATTTCGTTGGGAAAAGTGCCTTCACTCCGACCATAACCGCGATAATCAATCAGCAAAACCGAAAATCCTAGTTGATGAAACCGTTTAGCATGAGCTACATTTGCACCAATATTAATACCGTTACCGTGCAAATACAGCAACACCTTGGAGTTAGGTTGGTTTGCTTTTATCCACCAACCGTGGATGTGTTCCACCTTACCAAATGTGGCTGGTACGGGTAACCAAACTTCCTCGTAAGGAAGCTGAAAAGATTCTGGTGTCTTTTCGATAACAGAAGAGGGAAAGAAAATGAATCGAGGTTGCTGAAAATAAAGATATAAGCAAATAGTACAGTAGGCGATCGCCGCAACTACTCCCAGCCAAAATAGTAATTTGAATAACACTTGTATTATAGGTTTCGGTTTTTTTATTATCATGTACGCTATTTTATATTTTGAAAGGTATTTATAGATACAATAGTCATTGTCTAACTGGATGCATTAATATGTTAAAATTATGATTTCTTATGTCGCAAGTTATTCTTAATAAGTTTACCAAATTAGTAAGCTTATATACATTTGTTTAAGTAGTTTGTCTCTTTAAGAATAATAATGAGTGGATATCAGGAGAAGATTGTGACACTTTTCAATGAGCCTCAACAAGAGCAACTCAAGGAAATAGGTGCATATTTAGGGCAAGTTCGACAAGAAAAATCTATACGTATAGAAGAAATAGCTGCTAAAACTTTGATTCGACAAACTTTTTTAGAAGCTTTAGAAGAAGGACGATTCGAAGATTTGCCTGAGCCTATTTATGTGCAAGGATTTATTCGTCGCTATGGAGATATTTTAGAGTTAGATGGTACTTCTTTAGCTCGCTCTTTCGCGATTAATTTTTTCCTTTTTGACTCGGCAAATGATAGTAGTAATGTAGAGAAAAAACCAAATCTATACATACCTCTGGCAGTACCGTATATCCTTTTGTTAGCAGCAGCTTCTTTCGGATTATTTTATATACTCAATCCGCGTCGTCCAACTCAACCAGTTAGTCAAAAACAAAACTCTTCAATTGTAGCCAAACAAAAAATAGCACCTATCCTTTCATCAGTTCAACCAACAACATTACCTTTACCGACAGCCGCATCTACCCCAGCTTTGACAGCATCTCCAAACACTGATACAAATTCAACAGTTGAAGTAACTTTGGAACTTCAAGACACATCATGGTTACAAGTAAAAGAGGATGGTAAAACTACATTTGAGGGAAATTTAGAGAAGGGAGAACGAAAAACTTGGACAGCAAAAAAACAGTTAACTATACGCTCTGGTAATGCGGGTGCTGTATTAGTTACTGCGAATAAAAACGAACCCCAAATTTTAGGAAATCTCGGCGCAATCAAGGAAGTTACTTTTACCCCAGAAGTGAATAATGAGGAGTCAGGAGTCAATAATCAGTAGTCAGGAGTCAATAGTCAATAGTCAATAGTCCATAATAATTATCCAGATAAATGACTAATGACCAATGACCAATGACTGATAATTAACTTAGTGTTGGCTTACTTAAATGCCAATTAGTTGATTGCTCATAAGCGTAAGCTACTTGAAAAAGTTGGTCTTCTCGCAGCACATTGCTAATTAGCTGTAATCCAATTGGTAAACCATTGCTATCGAAACCACAGGGTAGACTTAAACCGGGTAAACCAGCAAGGTTTACGGGAATGGTCATCAAGTCAACTAAGTACATGCTCAAGGGATCGGTAGTTTTTTCAGCGGCTTTGAAAGCTGTAGTGGGAGCAGTGGGACACACTAAAACATCAAATTGCTGAAAAGCCTTTTCAAAGTCTTCTTTAATCAGGGTGCGGACTTTTTGTGCTTTCAGATAAAAAGCATCATAATAGCCAGCAGAAAGAGCATAAGTGCCAATCATAATTCGGCGTTTGACTTCAGCACCAAAACCAGTGGCACGAGTACGAGTATACATTGACAGCAGATTGTCGGCATCAGGAGCGCGTAAGCCATACTTAACGCCATCGTAACGAGCTAGGTTTGCTGAGGCTTCACATGGGGCGATGATGTAGTAGCTAGGTAAGCCGTAGCGGAAGCGAGGACAGGAAACTACATCAATTTCGGCTCCTAAATGTTGTAGTTGCTCGATCGCTTTATTTACAGCTTGTTCAACTTGTGAATCTAAGCCTTCGCCAAAAGTTTCTTTAATGATACCAATTCTCAACTTACCTGTGGCTTTGAGGTCTGGTTTTAAGCTGGCAGCGTAGTTGGGAATTTCAACTTTCAGACTCGTGGAGTCTTTGGGATCGTGACCGGCGATCGCTTGCAATAATATTGCTGTATCTTCAACGCTGCGTCCAAATGGTCCAACTTGATCCAAAGATGAAGCAAAAGCCACCAACCCGTAACGCGAAACCAGTCCATAAGTTGGTTTCATTCCGACAACACCGCAAAAAGATGCAGGTTGGCGAATCGAACCACCAGTATCAGAACCGATAGAAACTACACATTCTTCTGCCGCTACCGCTGCTGCTGAACCCCCAGAAGAACCACCAGGAACCCGTGACAAATCCCAAGGATTAGCGGTGATATGATAAGCGGAGGTTTCTGTAGAACCACCCATTGCAAACTCATCCAAATTGGTTTTACCCACCATCACCGCATCTGCATCTGCCAGTTTTTGCGTAACAGTTGATTCATAAGGGGGGACAAAATTTTCTAGAATCCGGGAGGCGCAAGTGGTAGGAATACCCTTGGTACACATATTGTCTTTAATGCCTATGGGAATCCCCGCCAGCATCCCAATTTCTTCGCCAGCGGCAATTTTGGCATCCACTTCCCGCGCTTGCAACAGCGCCCTTTCTGCCGTCACGCACAAGAAACTGTGCAATTTTGGCTCTAACGCTTGAATTCGGTCTAAAGCTTCTTGGGTAATTTCAACGGCAGAGCGTTCTTTTTTAATTAGCTGTGTGTGCAACTCGCGGATCGATGCCATGCATTGCTTCCTTTATGACTCAAATCTTAGATTTTAGTACAGTTTGATAACTTCTGCTGCAAGTCTGTGTATGGCTGCCTGTGAATTATCATGTTTAGCATCAATTTTTAGCAGAGCGGGGGCTGCTTACTCTATTATCTATATCTATAAATTAATTGAACGGGTTGCGCCCAGTCCCTAGTTATATGGTTAAAATTATTACACGTAAATCTTTAGGAATGCAAAATGTCTATGACATAGGCGTAAGCTCGGACCATAATTTTGTAATTAAAGATGGATTAATTGCTTCTAATTGCTTTAATAAATCTCACTCGACGGCATATGCTTATGTAACTTATCAAACTGCATATTTAAAAGCTAATTACAAATTAGAGTATATGGCGGCACTGTTAACGGCTAACAGTGGTGACACAGATAAAGTACAGAAGTATATTGCTAGCTGTACAAGTTTGGATATTGACATAGAACCACCAGACATTAACGTTAGTCAAGTGGATTTTACGCCGCTTGGAAAAAAGATTTTGTTTGGATTTAGTGCAGTGCGTAATGTGGGACAGAATGCGATCGCCTGTATATTGGAAGCGAGGAACGAAGGAGGATCGTTTAAATCTCTACCTGATTTTTGCGATCGCGTGGATTTGCGTGCTGTTAATCGCCGTGCTTTAGAGTCCCTAATTTACTGCGGAGCTTTTGATAAAATTGAATCCAATCGCCACCAGTTAATCAAAGACCTGGAATTAGTATATGATTGGGCACAATCCCGCGCCAGAGATAAAGCTAGCGGTCAAGGAAATCTCTTTGATTTATTAGGTGAAATTTCTAATAATACAAATAATAATAAAGTAAGCAAAGCTTTTGAAACTGCTCCTAAAGCAAATCCTGTTCCTGATTTACCCCAACCGGAAAAATTACGCAAAGAAAAGGAACTTTTAGGTTTTTATGTATCCGATCATCCGCTGAAATCAATACAGCAAACAGCGCGATATCTGGCTCCTATTAACCTTACGCAATTTGGCGAACAAAAAGAAGGAATTATGGTTTGTGCGCTTGTCATGCTAAATGGCGTCAAAAAGGTCATGACAAAAAAAGGCGACCCGATGGCTATTTTGCAAATAGAAGATTTAACTGCACAATCGGAAGCGGTAGTTTTTCCCAAATATTATGAACGCATAAGTTCACTACTTCAAGTTGATTCCCGCTTGATTATTTGGGGCAAAATAGAGCGAAAAGACGATAAACCTCAATTTATTGTAGAAGATGCCGAACAAGTAGAAACAGTACAACTGGTTATGTTGGAATTAACTTCTCAACAAACAGCAGACATCCAAGAACTTGATCGCGTAAGAACAATTTTGAAAGAACACTCAGGGGACAGAGAAAAAGCAAAAGTTCCAGTGATAGGTATTATACAGGCTCTAAACAGCCGTCAAGCTGTCCTTCTGGGCAGACAATTTTGGGTACAAGATTCAATAACCGCTTTTCAGGCTCTCAACAATGCCGGATTTCCTACGGAGCTAAAACAGCTTACTGGTAATTGAGTGCATAAGTGCTGAGTTTAAAATTCAATACTAGTTTACCAAGAAAGGGCATACGGCATTGGGCAATGGGCAATGTAATAATTATTTTTCCAGTCTAAGTGTCCAAGCTCAACAGCGTTCTCATGCCCGATCCCCGATGATGCCACGTCCTGAGTGACGGGAAACCCTGACTGTGCAGGTGTCCTCCCCAACGCGGGGAACCCTACGCCAGATGCTTCTCCTGTCGGAGACCAAGGCGAACAACGCTCGTGACCTCCGCACGAAACTAGCGCTCCCTTCTCCTGTCGGAGACGCTGCGCGAACGGGTTCAACACTTTGGCGGGACGGAGACCGACACCGCCAAGTGTTTCACCGCAACGCACTGGCTCCCCAATGTCCCTTTCCCGTCTTTCTTTGCTCGGTCATCAGTAATTTGCCGTACTATATTAAGTAGCTAACCGTTTTTTTAGTTACTTATGCTGATGATAATTACCTGTGGAAAATGGTATTTTTTAATGCCGTGACTATATAGCGGCAACCAGGGTGAGGAGCAAACAGAACTTGATGACCGCAAATGACCTAAAGAAATTTGTTACCTATTGTAAACAAATTCAGCCTCAAAGTCAGGAAGATATTAAAAGATTTTTTCAGGGAGTTGTTGTCTTTCCTTATGACAAAGAACTTCTATTACAAGCTTATTTATTTTTGAATATGAAAGATTTATTTCCTTTATGTTCAGAACTACTTTTATTTGAAAAGTCTCCAATTTCTGATTATACAGATTTAGGAAAGTGTGATTTTGTTTATTTAACATATACAGGTAATTTATTTTTAATCGAAACTAAATTTATTGATACAGAAGCGACAGGGGCAACCGAAAGAAAAAGAAGAAACAAACACAGAAATAAAGTATTTGAACAAGTCATCACTTTAAAAAATAGATTTAGTCAATATTGGGATATTCAATTAGAACAATTAGAGTGCGGTGTTTTTACGACAGATTCAGAAATTGATTGGCGAGGAAATGATGTTAATGTCGTAACTAAATCAATTTCTATCGATAAGTTGGAAAGATGGCGGAAAAATTATCCAAGATTGACTGAATATTGAATTAAGATAACTTTTTTAAATAAATTTAAAGCCCTTAGGCTAGAAACCACTAGCTTTGTACGTACAGAGCTTACCTACGTGGGCTATTTTCTCGTTACAAGGCTCTGCCTGGTAACAAGTTAAAGAGGTGCGTTACACTACGAGGATCGCACCTTATGACTTGACAAATAAGCTCTTAGAAATTTGCAACATTTCTGTATGCGAAAAATACGATTGTTTATTGCCTCTAGTCTTGACGGCTATATTGCGCGAACATCAGGAGAAGTAGATTGGCTATTTACCGATTCTGACTACGGTTATGCTGAGTTTTTTGCCGAAATTGACACGGTACTCATGGGTAATAAGACGTATCAGCAAATCCTAGGTTTTGGAGAATACCCATACAAACGCAAAAAAGGTTTTGTTTTCTCACAAATTTTACAAGGCGAAAAAGATAACAATGTAGAATTTGTGGGTGGTGATTTGAAAAACTTCATTAACCGGTTGCGTAAGTCAAGCGGTGGTGATATCTGGTTAGTTGGGGGAGCGCAGATAATTCATTATTTCCTAAAACAGGGTTTACTCGATGAATTGATTCTGTCAATCCACCCAATTATTTTAGGAGACGGTATTCCCCTGATTATGCGCGATCGCCTAGAAACAACACTTAAGTTGAAAGATGTGAAAACCTACGACTCTGGATTGTTGCAAGTGTTTTACGATTTGAAAATATAACCCAAAAACAGGTAAAGATAAGGTGTTAAAGACACTCTTGGTTATTGCCGTTGGTTTCTTACCGTCACTGTTCTCCCTGTGGATGATCCGTAAAAGTCATATGCGGAGAGAAACGCAAATGAGACAAGCTGGTATGAGCTTTCCCAGAAGGCAACTAGGGCAAAATTCTCGACTGAATTTAAGCGATCGCTATTATCTCGATGGAGTCGGCTACCTCATTGGTGACATTAGTTGCCGATATAATGCTAAATCTGGTTATGTGCGCTGTGCTGTCAATCCCTCAGGACCTTGTGAAGGTTGCCGTTATTATGAAGCAAGAGAATTCACCGCCGATAACGAAAACAAGGTTTAATGGTCAATAGTCAATGGTTAATAATCAACCGACTTTTGACTTTTGACTTTGCCCTGAAGGGTTGACATGGACGAGGAAACGCAGTTATCACAGCGCACTTAGCAACAATACTCATGTCTGCAAGCTGGACTCAGGAACAAATTCTAGCGCTAGCACCGGATACCAGTTCCGCTAAGAATGCTCAAGCTTTAGCGGTGCGTTCTAAATGGTTATCGTTGGGTTACAACGAACAAGCTATTTGGGGTGAGTGCCAAGGTAGCGGTAGCAATCCTTACCGAACACAGATTGATATTACAGAACTTGCTTTTAAATGCAACTGCCCCAGTCGCAAAACACCGTGCAAACACGCAATCGGTTTGTTTTTGCTTTTTACCAATCATAAAGATGCTTTTAGAGAAAAAACTTTGCCACAAAAGGCAAGTCTTGATACACCCAAACATAAACCAGATAAAAAAACTGAATCCACAAAGAAAGTAGTTGATACAGCAGCTCAAGCAAAGCGTGCTCAGATGCGCTACAACAATGTAACTGCGGGAATGCAGGATTTAGAACTTTGGTTGCGCGATTTGGTACGTCAGGGGTTAGCTGTAGCTCAAGGACAACCCTACAGTTTTTGGGATACGGCAGCAGCGCGACTTGTAGATGCTCAAGCGCCAGGGGTTGCTCGTATGCTGCGCGAGATGGCAAGTATACCACATTCTGGTATTGGGTGGGAAGAAAGGCTGTTGACACAGTTGGGACGTGTTTATTTGTTGATTTCCGGCTTTAAACGCTGGGAAACTTTACCAGCCGAAATGCAAGCAGATATCCGCACTCAAATTGGTTGGACGCAGAATCAAGAAGAATTATTAACGTCTTCAGGTGTGCGCGATCGCTGGTTAATATTAGGTCAACGTGTCACTGAAGAAGACAAGTTGCGATCGCAGTTTAATTGGTTATGGGGCGAGAAAACTCAACAAGCTGCCCTAATTTTAAACTTTGCTTATGGTAGTCAACCATTAGATACTAGCTTGATCCCAGGAACTAGTATAGATGCAGAGTTAGTATTTTTCGAGAGTGCTTATCCGTTGCGATCGCTAGTTAAAATTCATCATGATGCAGCACCGATAGATAAAATGCCGGGATATAGTAGCATCCAAGACATGATGCAAGCTTACGCCAAAGCTTTGGCACGCAATCCTTGGATCGAACAGTTTCCTATAGCGTTACAAGCTGTAATGCCTATCTTTAATGATGGAACCTGTCGTGCTGTGTCTGATGCCGATGGATATATGCTTCCAGTAGTTGGCTTAGTTTATCAAAAAGCGTGGCAATTATTGGCACTCAGTGGCGGACATTTTATCGGCATTTTTGGAGAATGGAATGGCGATCGCTTCTTGCCTCTAAGCGTATATGCGAATGGTATATTTGTTCTACTTTAAAAATTATGAAACATCTATGGCAAGAGGTTGTAAAAGTAGCATTAGTAGGTACTGAACGACAAGCGTTAAAGCAGATACCACCTGATAATAAGTTGGGTGAAATTTTGAGTTGTTTGGATAGCAGCGACAAGGAAGGAAGTTTACTGAGTGCGGCTGGTGCGATCGCTCTTTATCAACGCGCTGGTAAAATATCTATCATTAATCAGCCACCAGAGCAAAAAGCCTGTGAATCTGAAGAATTACTTGATTGCAGTCTTCTTTCTCGGCAACATCTAGCTTTGATATTAGGTGGGAAATATGCCCAACTTCTGCCAGAATGGTTAACAGTGGCAGCCACCGCTAGAAAAAGAGTTCCTCCAGAATACTTGCCTCAGGTGCTGACGTTAGGGCAAAAGCAAAATAATTTACAAGCTTGTATTTTACCAGTTTTGGGTAAACGGGGATATTGGCTGGCGAAGCAGAACCCAGACTGGAATTATGTTACCAGTGAAATTACTAATAAAAGTTGGCAGACTGGTAACAAAGAAGCAAGGCGATCGCTACTGCAAAGACTCCGCGAACAAGATCCAGATAAAGCACGAGAACAACTCAAGAAAACTTGGAAAAAGGAAAGTGCTGAAGAGAGAGCGAGTTTATTAGCAGCTTTAGAAATCAATTTGAGTATGAACGATGAGCCCTTTTTAGAAGCTGCATTAGATGATAAACGCAAGCAAGTGCGAGATGTTGCCGCTAAGTTGCTGTCAAAACTGCCGAAATCGAGATTGTGTCAGCGGATGATAGAGCTAGTTTGCCCGTTAATTACATTTAACCACAACTCTGTGCAAGTGACTTTGCCTTCAACGTGTGATCGGCAAATGATCCGCGACGGGATCGATCAGTCTCGTTACAGTTCTGCATTGGGGGAGAAAGCTAGCTTATTGTTGCAAATGCTTTGTTGCGTACCGCCTAGTTTTTGGTGTAATAATTCCGGCAAAATGCCGCAGCAATTATTGGAATTTGTTGATGGTAGTGAGTGGGAAAAAATGCTGTTGGAAGCTTGGGCTACAGCAGCTTTGAAAAGTCAAGATTCACTGTGGGCAGAAGTTTTACTGCCAGATGCAAGTAAGTTTTATCACACCTTTATGGGCAATGGTGACGAATTAATTGTTGGGTTGTTGAAGGTTTTAGGGCAGGATAAAGCGAATACTTTGATTTTGCAGACATTATTGCAGAATCAGGGCAAATTGCTGAATGTGAATCATCCGGCGTATACGTTATTGAAGCATCACCAAACGCCTTGGAGTGGGAAAGTTAGTCAGCTTGTACTATCAAGTATACGAAAATACATTGAAGTTTATAATCAGCAGTATGAATGGGGAATGCGAGCGCTCTTTCAAAATTTCGCCCTTTACATGGAACCTTCGGTTGTGGAAGCTGCGGCTGAGTTGTCGGCTGTTGTGGAAGAGGGTTCGTTTTGGCAAGATTTTGTGAATGAGTTTTTGGCTACGTTGTTGTTTCGTTTTCAGATGATACAGGAATTAAGAGGTGAGTAATGAGTGAAAGAAAGAGAACGAACCGCAGAGGCACAGAGGGCACAGAGAAGGAGATTGATGTAAATAAAGAGACGACTCTATTAAAGGAACATGCGGAGGAGCAGTTTGCTATTGAGTTGGCGGAGTTAGCGAAGGTGGATAATAAGCAACGTCCGCCAAATTGGAAGTTATCGCCTTGGGGGGTGGTAACGTATCTTTTGGGGGGGAGGTTGGAGAATGGTTTTGAGGTGTCGCCAAAGTATATCGGAGACAGACGAATAATTGAAGTTGCGACGGCTACTTTGACAACGGATAGGGCATTATTGTTACTTGGTGTACCGGGAACGGCGAAATCTTGGGTTTCTGAACATTTGGCTGCGGCGATTTCTGGAGATTCAACGCTGTTAATTCAGGGTACGGCGGGTACAAGTGAGGAAGCAATCCGCTATGGTTGGAATTATGCCAAATTATTGGCTGATGGTCCCTCAATGGCAGCGTTGGTTCAAAGTCCGTTAATGCGAGCGATGGAAGATGGCAAAATTGCCCGTGTGGAAGAATTAACTCGCATTTCCGCAGATGTGCAGGATACATTAATTACTGTACTTTCCGAGAAAACACTGCCCATACCTGAACTTAATTCCGAGGTGCAAGCGCGGAAGGGATTTAGTGTAATTGCGACTGCAAATGACCGCGATAAAGGTGTGAACGAACTTTCCAGCGCGTTGAAACGCCGTTTTAACACAGTAGTTTTGCCTTTACCAAAAACTGTGGATGAGGAAGTCGAAATTGTGCAGCGACGGGTGGAAAGTCTGGGAAAAGCTTTAGAATTACCAGCCGAACCCCCAGCGTTAGAAGAAATTCGCCGCATCGTCACCATTTTTCGAGAATTGCGTAGTGGTGTTACGGAAGATGGGAAAACCAAGATTAAATCGCCTAGTAGCACTTTGAGTACAGCGGAAGTTATTTCTGTTGTGAATAATGGTATGGCGCTATCAGCGCATTTTGGCGATGGAAATTTACAAGCAGCAGATGTGGCTTCTGGGCTGATTGGAGCGGTGATTAAAGACCCAGTGCAGGATAAAGTAGTGTGGCGCGAGTATTTGGAAACGGTGGTTAAGGAGAGGGACGGGTGGAAAGATTTATATCGCGCTTGTCGGGAAGTATCTTAGAGGAAAGTATCAGGCAAAGACCAAGGCGATCGCGTTATGGGGCAAGCTGCGTCTACGCACGTCGTCAACTATATGTTTTATCAAGTTTTGCGTGGTTTGGAAGCTGTTATACTCATGCTAGGTAGCGATATTGAGGAGTCCAAATTATCCCTACGCTAGAACAAAAAACACAGTGCTATGTGTTGTGCTGCTGGTTCACTAAACTTTACCTAAAAACAACAAGAATGCTCCCGCCACAGTTGAAGACTTGGCGGTGAGATGAATTGTTGGCTAAAAACGAGACACCCCTTAACAGGATCAAACCGCAGGTTTGACAAGGAGAGGGGTGTCTCGTTTTTAGCAATATCCGTGGTATTATTACGTCAATGAGTTAGACGTAAAGATGCTAGTATTTGAAGCAAAGCTTGAAGGAACAAAGGAGCAATATCAATCGCTGGATGAGGCGATTAGAACTGCTCGTTTTGTTCGTAACGCTTGCCTGAGATACTGGATGGATAACCGGGATATCGACAGGTACGATTTGAGTGCTTATTGTGCTGTACTCGCTGCTGATGAGAACTTCCCTTGGGTTAATAAGCTTAACTCTATGGCTCGACAAGCTTCTGCTGAAAGAGCGTGGAGTGCAATTGCTAGATTTTTTGACAATTGCAAGAAAGGTAAACCAGGGAAGAAAGGTTATCCACGCTTCAAAAAAGAACAAACTCACGGGAGCGTTGAGTACAAAACCAGTGGATACAAACTTTCTGCTGACCGTCGCTATATCACTTTTAGCGATGGGTTTAAAGCAGGAACTTTCAAGCTCTGGGGTACTCGTGACCTGCATTTTTATCAGTTGAGACAGTTCAAGCGCTTGCGGGTTGTGCGTCGTGCCGATGGGTACTATGCACAATTTTGTATCGACCAAGAGCGAATAGCCAACCGTGAACCAACTGGCAAGACCATTGGAATTGATGTAGGACTCAACCATTTTTACACTGATAGCGAAGGCAATGCGGTTGAGAACCCACGCCATCTTTGTAAAAGCGAGAAGTCTTTGAAGCGTTTGCAACGCCGTTTTTCTAAAACTAAAAAAGGTTCCAAGAACAGAATCAAGTTTAGAAATAGACTCGCTCGTAAACACCTCAAAGTAAGTAGGCAGCGTAAAGACTTTGCCGTGAAGTTGGCAAGGTGCGTAGTCCAGTCGGCAGACTTGGTAGCCTACGAGGATTTGAAGGTACGAAACATGGTAACAAATAGACACCTTGCCAAGTCGATTAGTGATGCCGCATGGACACAGTTTAGGCAATGGATTGAATATTTTGGCAAAGTATTTGGGGTGGCAACTGTTGCCGTTGCGCCCTATAATACGAGTCAAAACTGTTCTAACTGCGGTGAGATTGTTAAAAAATCCCTGAGTATTAGAACTCATGTATGTCCTCATTGTGGACATACGCAAGATCGGGATTGGAACGCTGCACGAAACATACTTGAGATTGGACTCCGTACTGTGGGGCACACAGGAACGTTAATCGCTTCTGGAGACATCGACCTCTGCGTGGGTGGAGAAATCCCTCCAAGTAAGTCGGGTCGTAGAAAGAGGAAACCCAAAGAGTAATCTTTGGAATCTCCCGCTACACCGCTTGCGGTTAGTGGCGAGAGGATGTCAATTGCCTATCAATATCGTTCGGATGGATGAACGAACGGGAAACGTATTTATCCTAGCGGGTGAGGAAAATATCATAGAAATATATCCTAACGGTAAATGGAGGTATATAGGATGAGTAAACCTAACTTTCAAGCAATGAACCAAAAAGAGCTGCACGATTATGTTCTTACTCATCGAGACGATCAAGAAGCCTTTTATGCTTATGTAGACAAGCTACATATAGAGGGTAATTGGATTGAAATGCCTCCGTTACAGTCATTAGAGGATTTAGAAAATTATCCGGAGTTCAAAGCGCGTTTTCGTAATAGTTCCGAGCCGCGAGATAATGTAGTCTAGTGTGAATATGCAAACATTTTATGCGATCGCCTTCATTAGACTTTTTTTTGCCAAAAGGCGATCACGTTTGAAAAAGCAAATCAATAAGTGATGTGTTTTGAGTCAATCAAAACCCTCCTCACCATGACTATCCACATATTCGGCATACGACATCACGGTCCCGGTTCAGCACGCAGCCTGCGTCAAGCCTTAGAAACCCTTCAACCAGATATAATCCTCATCGAAGGACCACCCGACGCCGAATCATTACTACCATTGCTAAGTTCCCCAGCAATGCAGCCACCAGTCGCATTACTCATATATGTACCAGATAAGCCCCAAGACTGCGTTTATTATCCCTTCGCCATCTTCTCACCAGAATGGCAAGCACTGCATTACGGCTTAACTAATAACATCCCCGTGCGCTTTATGGACTTACCATTAGCGCATCGGATGGCGATAGGGGAAGACAAGGGGACAAGGGGACAAGGAGACAAGGAGGAATTATCTCCCCCCTCCCCCACTCCCCCACTCCCCCCCTCCTCCCTCCCTGAAGATCCGCTGGCTTTGCTAGGAAAAGCCGCAGGTTACACCGACGGCGATCGCTGGTGGGAACACATGGTAGAACAACGTCATAACAGCATTGATTTGTTTGCCGCTATTATCGAAGCGATGTCAGCTGTGCGTCAGGATACACCACCATCAACAGACCCTATAGAAGCACAGCGCGAAGCATATATGCGGAAAACTATCCGCGAAGCTGAAAAAGCTGACTATAAAAGAATTGCAGTTGTCTGTGGCGCTTGGCACGCTCCAGCACTTTCCGATATATCATCTGTGAAAGAAGATACAGCAATACTCAAAGGATTACCCAAAATCAAGGTAGAGGCTACTTGGATACCTTGGACTTACGGTCGTTTATGTTATAACAGCGGCTACGGTGCTGGTATTGAATCGCCGGGTTGGTATCATCATCTGTGGGAATGGGGAATGGGGCAGGGAGACAGGGAGAAAGGGAGACAAGGGAGACAAGGGAGACAAGGGAGACAAGGGGACTCCCTGGAGGATAATTCTTCTTCCCCCCCCTTCCCCCCAACCCCACTTCGTGGGGACCCCGAAGCCCCCCCTCTCCCCACTCCCCCATACCCCGCTCCCGACTCCCAAGTCGCAATTCGCTGGCTGACGCAGGTTGCACATTTATTACGCGAACAAGGTTTAGATGCTTCCTCGGCGCATGTAATTGAAGCGGTGCGGTTGGCGGAATCTTTGGCGGCTTTGAGAAATCGTCGTCTCCCAGGTTTGCCAGAATTAAATGAAGCTATCCAAGCAGTGTTTTGTTTTGGTAGTGATTTACCGATGCGTCTGATTCACGATAAACTCATAGTTGGCGATCGCCTGGGCAAAGTTCCACCAGAAACGCCGATGATGCCGTTGCAGCAAGATTTAATGCGGCAACAAAAACGTTTGCGAATCGGGGCAGAAGTAACCGAAAAGACTCTAGATTTAGATTTAAGAAATAATAATGATTTAGAGCGATCGCACTTATTACACCGTCTCAATCTTTTAGAAATTCCTTGGGGACAACTTCAACAAACAAGTAATAAAAAGGGCACTTTTCACGAATTTTGGCGTTTGCAATGGCATCCTGAATTTGCTGTCACCTTAATTGAAGCTGGTATCTGGGGCAATACTGTTAAAGATGCTGCTGCAAGCAAAGCTTGTAACAAAGCAGATGCAGCAAATGATTTGCCAACACTCACAACTGTTTTAAATCAAGTAATATTATCTGATTTAGCTGATGCTGTAACTTATCTAATGTCGCGTTTGGAAAATGCTGCGGCTTTAGTTAGTGATGTCACACATTTAATGGCAGCATTACCACCATTAGCAAATGTACTGCGTTACGGTAACGTCCGCTCCTCAGATACGAAGATGATAACTCATGTAGTAGATAAGTTAGTAACCAGAATTTGCATTTCTCTACCTGGTGCTTGCGCTTCTTTGGATGACGATGCGGCGGCAGCAATGTACGATAATGTGATGAAAGTGAATAGTGCGATCGCTTTACTGCAAAACCAAGAACACATAACATCTTGGCAACAAGTATTATCGCAAATTTCAGACAACCAAAGACTACACAAACTAATAGCTGGTTGCTGTTGTCGTTTATTGCTAGATGCTGGTATTTTTAAGCCAGATGAAGCAGCGCGACGCATGAGATTAGCGCTTTCTATTGCCACTGAACCACCCCAAGCAGCCGCTTGGGTAGAAGGATTTCTAAAAGGTAGCGGTTTATTGCTTTTACACGATGATATGCTTTGGCAAGTTTTAGACAATTGGGTAACTCAATTACCTGGTGAATTCTTTACCGCTTTGCTACCATTATTGCGACGCACTTTTAGCAATTTTACCGCTCCAGAACGGCGACAGATGGGCGAAAAACTAAAACAAGGACTCAACACAAAAACTGCATCAAATTCTACAAATATTCCCGAATTTGATGAAGATAACGCTGCTGTTGTCTTGCCTATTATCGCTCAATTGTTAGGAGCATAAAAAAGTAAAAGGCAAAAATATACTCTTAATCAGCCCACCTACGTGGCCCAGGGTAAGAGCATCTCAATCAGGCTTGACACAAGGAATCAGAAGAATCTAATGTATTGTTGATGAAACAACTGAGAACCTGAATTAAATAATTATTATCCATAGCGGCACGTTTCATTTTTTG
>JAESFM010000148.1_pt1 | contig 25197 bp, 13 predicted proteins | sample 9266171 | NCBI WGS metagenome assembly JAESFM01 (sample SAMN14505069, study PRJNA617099) | algae metagenome | isolation source: Hassallia sp. WJT32-NPBG1 and co-occurring heterotrophs from well developed... | place: USA: Mojave Desert, Joshua Tree National Park, California | collected 2006-06-22
GGCAGCGGGCATCGGGGTACAATATTCGCGCCCTGGTGGAGTCCGATATCTCGCGCTGGAAGCGCGTCATCGGCGATGGACTACGTTTGCAAACGGACGGGCGTCAGGCGACCGAGGTGGCCATCGCCGCCGACGTGCTGAACCGAATGCTGGACCTCGGACGCCCGAACTACGTCCGCATCACATGACCCGAAACACGGGCCGGCCTAAATGCGTCCATACCGTCGACCCGTGCAACAAAGTGGCGCTGCGCGGCAACCTCGCCATGATCCAGCGGAAGCCGCAGGACCCGGAGCGGGTCAGGCGCTGGGCGGAGCATGTGCTGCAGGCGGCCGAGCGTGGCGCGAAGCTGACCGCCCAGCTGCTGGCCTTTTCCCGGGCGCAGAAGATCGAGCTCAAGCCGGCCGCCGTATCGCGCCTGGTGGCAGGCATGGAGGACATGCTGAGGCGTTCGCTCGGGCCGATGGTCCGGGTCCTGGTGGAGTTCGCCCCGGATGACCTGGGTGCCCTGGCCGACCCGACCCAGCTCGAGATGGCCGTGCTGAACCTGGCCATCAACGCGCGGGACGCCATGCCGAGCGGCGGCGACCTCACCATCGCCACCACTATGCGCAAGATCACCCGCGACCCGGAGTTGCCGCCCGGCGATTACGTCGAGATCCGGGTCTCTGACACCGGCACCGGCATGCCGCCGGACGTCGCCGCCCGGGCCTTCGAGCCGTTCTTCACTACCAAGGACGTGGGCAAGGGCACCGGCCTCGGCCTGAGCCAGGTCTACGGCATGGTCAGGCGGGCTGGCGGGACGGCGCGGATCGAGAACCGGCATCCGCAGGGCACCTCGGTGACGCTGCTGCTGCGCTCCACCGCGTTGCCAGCGGCGGAAGCGGAGAATTCCGGTGCCCAAGAGGCGCCAGGCCCCAGGCGTCGGAGGACCGTGCTCGTTGTCGACGACGACGTGGACGTGCGGCGGGTGATGGTGGATTGGCTCGAGATGCTCGGCTGCACGGTCCTCATCGCCGAGGACGGGTTTGCCTACCTGTCGACCCTCCACGAGGAGAAGCCCGACCTGCTCCTGCTCGATTACGCCATGCCGGGCATCACGGGTGCCGAGCTGGCGCAGGTGGTGCGAGGGCGCTGGCCGGGCCTCCCCATCGTGTTCGCCAGCGGATACTCCAACACCGACGTCATCGAGGCGGCGATGGGGCCTGGCGCCATGGTCCTGCGGAAGCCGTTCCAGCTGGCGGAGCTGGAGAGCATGTTCGACCGGGCTCTACCTGGAACCTGACAGAAAGACGGGTTCAGCCCGCTGTTCTGGCTTGCGGCGAGCTCTCGTCCTGCAGGCCCGCCAGCATGGCCGAGACGCTTGCGGCGAGACGCTCGGCGCCGACGGGCTTGCGCAGCACCACCACTTCATCCATGCCCGCGATTTCGCCCGGATCCGCGCCGGTCAGCAGGATGGCAGGCAAGTTCGGCATCCGGCACCGCGCCTCCCGGATCAGCGCCATCCCGTCCATGCCCGGCATCGACAGGTCGGACATGATGAGGTCGAACTCCGCACCGGCATTGAGCAGACCGAGCGCCTCGGTGCCCGACCCGGCGGCCATGACGATGTGCCCGATGGCTTCCAGCTCCTCGGCGACGGTTTCCCGGACGAGGTCCTCGTCGTCTACCAGGAGAATGCGCCCCCGAGGGGTGGCCCGCACAGGGGCAACCGGTGCCACGGGCTGTTCGGCGGCGGGCGGCGCCTCGGCGACCGGCAAGAGGATACTGACTACGGTGCCCCGCCCAGGCTCGCTCTCGATCCCCAGGCTTCCGCCGCTATGCTCCAAGAACGCCTTGGCCATCGCCAGCCCAAGGCCGGTGCCCTTGCCTGCAGCTTTGGTGGTGAAGAACGGTTCCATGACCCGCGTCAGCGTCGCCTCGTCCATGCCGGTGCCAGTGTCGGCGATGGACAGGCGCAGCTGGGCGCCCTCTGGCATCTCCAACGCGGCCGCGAAGGTGAGGCAGCCGCCGTTGGGCATGGCGTCCCGCGCGTTGGTGGCGAGGTTGACCAGCACGGTCTCCAACTGGCCCCGGTCGGCCAGCAGCGGCGGCAGGCCGGGCGGAACCTCCACCCGCACCTCGACACCGGCTCCGAGGGTGTGGGCCAGAATTTCGCGCAAGCCGCCCAGCAGCCCCGCGGCGTCGATAGGTTCGGCCCGCAGCTCGCCGCCGCGCGAGAAGGTCAGGAGACGGTGCGTCACGGCGGCACCGCGTTCGGCTGCCTCGACGACCATGCTGGCCAGGCGCCGGACCTCCCCCGGGTCCTCGGGTTGGCGCAGCAGCAGCCCGGCACCGCTCTGCACCGCCTGGAGCACGTTGTTCACGTCATGCGCGATGCCACCCGCCAACTGCCCCAGTGCCTCGACGCGCTGGGCCTGCGCGAGCCGTGACTGGGCCTCGTGCAGCTCCCCCGCGCGCTCCGTTGCCAGCCCCTCCAGCTCCGCCTTGTCGCGTGCCAGCACCTCGCGGGCCGCCACGATCTCGCTGATGTCCGTGCAGGTGCCGAACCATCGGACGACCCGGCCCTCCAGGTCTTGCATGGACAAGGCGCGGGCGAGCACCCAGACATAGGCGCCGTCGCGGCGGCGCAGGCGGCACTCGGCCTGGTAGGGCGCACCCGTCCGCAGCGCCTCCTGCCAGCGCGCGCGGACGTCGTGCAGGTCGTCGGGATGGACCCGGTCACGCCAGCTCAGCAGCTGCGGTGAAGCCCCGGCATCCTCGGTGAACTCGCACCAGCGCGCGTTGACGTAGTCGGGCGAGCCATCCCGCCGGGCCGACCAGACCAGCTGCGGCATCGCGTCCGCCAGGGCTCGGAACCGCGCCTCGCTCTCGCGCAGGGCGAGCTCGGCCGCCTTGCGCTCTGCCAGGTCCATGACAAAGGCAGCGGCGAGGCCAGTGTCCGGGTCGATCAGGCCGAAGGAGACCAGCACCGGCACACGGGTGCCGTCGGGCCGCAGGTATTCCTTCTCAAACGGTGTGCAGCACCCGGAGGCTACGACTTCGGCAGCCGCCGCCTCGTCGCTGGGGAGCCACTCCTCGGGCGTGATCTCGTCCCACCGCAAAGCACCGGCATCGAGTTCACCGCGCTCCCGGCCAACCATGGCCAGGAAGGAGGCGTTGGCCGCGTGGATGCGGCCGCCGAGGTCGGCGATCACGACGCCGACGGGGCTGTTCTCGAACAGCGCCCGCGCGTCCGCCGCCGCCCTTTCCCGCTCGGCCAAGGTTGAGGCAAGCGACGCGGCGAGATCGTCCGCCTCGCGCAGTCCCAGCGCCACCGGCGGCTCTCCCCTCGCCGCCGCCGCAGCAGCGCCGGGAACGCGAGCGAAGGCGGCAACGATGCGGCGCGCCAGCAGCAGCGCGACACCAAGCGCCAGCGTCAGCGCCGCCGCACCAACCGCCGCGCTCCGCAGGAGCGAGGTGCGGATTGGCGCGAGGATCAATCGCTCCGGGATGTCCAGCTTGACGACAAATCCGCTCCCAGGCGCCCGGGCCAGGGCAGCGGTCGCGGGTTCGCCCTCCAGCGTCTGGGCGCCGCGCAATGCGAGAGCGGTCTCCGCACCGCGCATCGCGTCGAGCACGGCGGGGACGGGCAGCTGGCCAACCGTCTCGGCGTCCCGGCTGGACCGCGCAACGGTGACCCCGCTGCGGTCATGCACCGACGCAATGCCGCCCAGGGCCAGCCCTGGCTCGGACACGATGGCCACTAGCCGCTCGCGGGGGACCGTGGCACCGATAGCGCCGATGACCGCACGGCGCCCCTGCGGATCGGGCGCTGGCGACAGGACCGGCACGGCAACGCCAATGGTCGGGACGGCGTCGCGCGGTCCAACGAAGAGGTCTGAGACCTGGAGGTTACCCGAAGCGATGGACGCAAGCGCGGCACGCGAGCCTCGCTGCCCCCCGCCCTGGCCGTCGGCTGCCCAGGTGTCGAGCCTGCGGGTTCCTTCAGCATCGAGAAGCCCGATCCGCGCCGGGGTCGTGCCTGGCGGAAGCCCGGCCGACAGCAACTCGCTGGCGGCCCTCAGGTCGCGGCTGAAGGTTTCCAAGTCGCCGCGGGCCAGCACGCCCGAGGCGGCGAGCAGCCGGACGGCGTCCTGGGTCCGCTCGAACTCCCTGTCCACGAGCCAGGCCAGGGTGCGCGCCTGCTCGACCAGTTGCGCCTCCGCCCGGCTGCGCTCGCTGTGCCCCTGGACCCAAAGCCCGGCCACGCCGAGCAGGACCAGCAGCACGGTCACGGCGGCGACGAGCCTTGTCAGCTGACCCGATAGGGTCGGGCTACGCCAGCCAGCCTTGGTCAGTGGCGCACGCCATGCGGCAGAGAACCAAGTTGACCCGGGCGTTACTGCCACGGGACCGGACGCGGCCGCGGGTCCGGTAAAGCCTGCCCGTCCTGAGAGGCTTGGCACCTGCAGCTCAGGTGCCGCGAAATGCCGTCCGTGCCCCACTGCAAAACCTCGGCTCAGTCGCGTTCGCCGAACTGTAAACGGTTCTCTTCCTCTCCGCCAAGTGATGTTGACGAAAATGCGATGTTTCAACCCGCTAAGTATTTAGCCCGGGTTTCTCAACCTTTTGTTGCCGGAATCAGGGCGTCTTTTTCGCAAAAGTATGAGATGGCGTGTTTGTGCAGGGCATCGCCGCACACACCGGTTACCCGCAACCTCTCCAGCGAGGACTCGTCCAAGCGGCACCTCGACCTCGCAAGTCAGTCCTGCGGGCTCCCACGACCGGCGCACCGCTCCACCGAGCTGGTCCTGTGCGGTCGCCTCGATGAAGCGCGAGCCGAAGCCTCCGCGTTCCGGCGGGCCGGAGACCGGCGGGCCACCCCGTTCCATCCAGCATATGCGAAACAAGCCAGCGGCCTTGTCGACCGACCACTCCAGCTCAACCCGGCCACCCTCGACGGACAGTGCGCCGTGCTTGGTCGCGTTGGTGGCCAACTCGTGCAGCACCACCGAGACCGGCTGGGTGACGGCAGGCGACAGGATCACCCGCGGCCCCACGAGGCGCGCGGTCGGGGCACTGCCCGGCTCCTGGCCCGGCGCCGGGAGGAACGCCTTGAGTTCGGCCATCGCTAGGGTCCGCAGGTCGGCGCCCGACCACCGTGCCTCCGCCAGCAGCGTGTGGGCACGCGCCAGCGCGGAAACCCGACCCTCGACGGCGCGGGCGTAGGACGCGGCGTCGTGCTTCGGGGTGAGCCGCAGCGCCGCCTGCACGACGGCGAGCACGTTCTTCGCGCGATGGTCCACTTCGCGCGCCAGCAACGCCCGGGCCTCCTCGGCCTGCCTGCGCCCAGTCACGTCCTGGATCACGCTGACGGCGCGGGTTGGTCGTCGGTCGGTGTCCCGAGCGGAGACGGCAGCGCTAACTCGTAACCAGGCTACGGTCCCATCAGGCCGCACCAGCCGTAGTTCCCCCTCGACTGCATCATCTAGCTTCACCGCCGAGGTTGATGGGATCCGCTCCCTGTCGTCCGGATGGATGATGTCCTCGGGGCGGAGCCGGTTCACCAACTCGGCCTCAGCCCGCCCCGAAAGTTCGCAGAAGCGGCGGTTGACCCTGAGATACCGGCGGGTCCTGGCGTCAACCTCCGCGACACCTGCCGCGGCGGTTTCGAAGATCGCGCGGAATTCCGTCTCGCGCGCCGCCAGCGTCTCCTCGGCCCGTTCGCTGGCCTGCCGCAGCGTCTCGAATTCGGCCACACCGGATCCCGACGTCGCCGTCGATGGCGTTTCCCGCTCACGTCCACCGGCCACGACGGTTTCGGCGCGGCGAGCCAATGCCTCCACCGGGCGGAGCACGCGGCGGGCGAGCCGGGTCGCCACGGCGAGGCCAACCGCCAATGCGGCCAGCCCGCCACCCACCAAGGCGGCCACCGGGACCAGCCAGCTTCCCCGGTACCGGGCATAGGGTTCGGCTACCGCCACGGTCCAGCCGGGTGCCTCCCGAAGCGGCCGGGCAGCGTAGAGCGCATCCTCGCCGGAGGAAGACCGGCTCCGGAAGACGCCGTTCACGCGCTCGGCCGCCGGAACTGATCGGCTAGGCGGTACGGTCCCGATGAACCGCTCCTGGTCGAGCGAGCGTGCGATGATCCGACCCCGGCCGTCAGCGACCGAGACGAAGGCACCGCCGGTGGACTGCATGGCGCGAAGCCGCTCCGAGAGCTGGCCGGGGTCGAGGACCAGCACCACCACCCGGGTCACCTTGCCCTGCTGCAGGGCGGGTGCCGCCACGGCCACGATGGGCCGACCGGTTCCCCGTCCGACGAAATAGTCGGACACCGCAGGCCGCCGCGTCTCAATGGCGCGCTGGATGACGTCCCAGGCCCCCTCGCCCGGCGGCGAGGGCGGCGGCAACGGCACCCCGGCAGGCAAAGCCGTGTTGATGAGTTGTTGGTGCCCCAGGCCAGCGTCGTTCAGCACGACCCAGCCGCCAACCGACCCGCTCACCTTCCGGGCCCAGGCGTCGAAGGCCGGGAGGTCATCCCGCTCAAGGAGGGGAGACGAGGCGAGCGAAGCGACTGCGGCCAGATGGACCCGGATCTCGCTGTCGAGGAACAGGGCCAGCGCCTGCGCGGTGTCCCCGAGCCGCGCCTCGAAGGCGTGGCGGTAGCTGTCGGCGAGGTTCCAGGCCGCTGCGCCCGCTACCGCCAGGGCTGGGACCAGCACCGCGAGCACAAGGCCGAGCAGGTAGGTTCGCAGGCCGGGCAGGCGCCCACTTCCACCGGGCTTCGGTAGGCGCCGCTCGGCGGCAATCGCGGCTCGGGTCAGCGTATTGGCCATTCTGTCCCCGAAGCGGGGACCGCGCCTCCCCTTCACCAGTCGAAGGGATGGTGTAGACGGGATGCCATCGGTCCGCGCAAGCGAATCTGCCGCTGGCGCAGTTAGAGTGCGGACCCTTGTTCCCGAGCTTGAGGCCAAAGCAGACCAGGCATCACGGCGGGTCGCGGCTCCAAAACCAGACTGCCGTCGCTCACGGTGACCACGTCCTGGAAACAATTCAGAATTCGGGCTCGAATTCGCTCCCGAATTGAGGGGCTTATGAGCCTCTTCCCCTACGAATCGCGCGGAACTTCCCTACTGATTGCGCCCGGAACGAAGGCGTCCTTCCTCTCGGGCCGCGACCGAAACTGAAAGCTCTGGTTGTGGCAGGATAGCAATAACTCTAGGTTGCATCCGCATCCCATTCTCATCGGATACCGGACGTGGCGCTCAGGGACGGACCGCAGCATACCTGCCCGCTGTCTCCGGACGGGGCTCTGGAAGCCGCAAGCTCGGCTAATCGAAAGATGCCGCGCACCACGCCGGGTCAAGCCAGCGCGGACCTGGAACTCCAGGCGCGCCTGTTGCGCCTTGAGACCGCGCTCGAGCGCATGTCCCACGGCGTGTGCTTCTTCAACGGCAGCCAGCGCCTCATCCTGGCCAACCGGCGCTACGCCGAGCTCTACGATTTGGCTGCCGACAGCATTCGACCCGGCATGACCCTCCGCGAGGTCATCGAGTTGCGCGTCCTCGCCGGGAGCGGCCCTCGTACGACGCCCGAGGAGTACCACGCCTGGCGCGATGCCGTCGCCGCCCAGGATGTAGCGTCGGAGACGGCGGTCAAAATGGCGAATGGCCGGACCATCATCATCAAGCACCAGCCTTTGCCGGACGGCGGATGGGTGGCAACGCATGAGGACGTCACCGAGCAGCGGCGCTCGGCCGAGCGCATCGCCCACATGGCGCACCACGACGCCCTTACCGGCCTGGCCAACCGGGTGCTGTTCCGGCAGGTGCTGGAGGAGGCGCTGACGGGCGCCGCAGACGACAGCGGTACCGCGCTTCTCTACATCGACCTGGACCGGTTCAAGCCGGTCAACGACACGCTGGGCCACCAGGCGGGCGACCTGCTGCTGCGCGCCGTTGCCGAGCGGCTGCGGTCCGAGGTGGCCGAGGGCGACATCGTTGCCCGGCTGGGCGGCGACGAGTTCGCCGTGATCAGGAGCAAGGCGGGAACGCGGGACGCCGAGGATCTGGCGCGGCGCATCGTCGAGGCACTCGGGCGGACCTTCGAGCTGAACGGACACCATGTGGAGGTGGGCGCCAGCGTTGGCGTTGCCCTCGCTCCCGACGACGGTGCCGGTCCCGACGAGTTGCTCAGGAGCGCCGACCTCGCCCTCTACCGCGCCAAGGCTGGCGGTCGCAGTCAGCACCGCTTCTTCGAGCCGGAGACCGACATGCGCCTTCAGGTGTCCCGCGGGCTGGAGCACGACCTCCGCCAAGCCATAGAGGCGGGCGGGCTCGAGCTCCACTACCAGCCGGTGGTCGAGGTGGCGACCCGGCAGGTACTCGGCTTCGAGGCCCTTCTCCGGTGGCGACATCCTGAGCGCGGGCTGGTCATGCCGCAAACCATCATTCCACTGGCCGAAGCCTCCGGCATGATGCTCGCGCTTGGCGACTGGGCGCTCCACCGGGCTTGTGCCGAGGTGGCCGGTTTGGCTGGGCGGCCGAAGCTGGCGGTGAACGTCTCGCCGCTGCAGCTGACGCCGGAGTTCCCCGCTCGCGTTGCCGCGGCGCTCGCCGCCTCCAGCCTCGGACCTGCCCGGCTCGAGTTGGACGTCACCGAGGCAACCCTGTTGCGCGAGACCGAGGCCGCGCTCGGGGTGCTTCACAAGCTGCGCGGGCTTGGCGTTGCCGTTGCCATGGACGGCTTCGGGGCGGGAACGTCCTCGCTCAGCGCGCTGCGGCGCTTCCCCTTCACCAGGGTCAAGCTCGACCGAGGCTCCGTGCGCAACCTGGGAGAGGAACCGGACTGCGCGGCCCTGCTCCGCGCCATCGTCGACCTGTGCAGTGTGCTCCGCATGCCGAGCACCGCCGAAGGCGTCGAGACGGAGGAGCAGTTCACGGCGGTGGCTGCAAGCGGCTGCACCGAGGCCCAGGGCTTCCTGTTCGGGCGCCCGGCGCCGATGGAGCGGTGGCTCGACCAACGGACCGTCGCCGGGCTGGGTGCCGCCAATCGGATGGGCGGGGAAGCGGAACCGGGGGCATCGACTTCGACTTGCTGAGCTCCAGCCAAGACCGGAGCATCAGTTCCAGTAAGGGCGGCTTGCCCCAGGGGGCAACCCGAACAGGCTGTCACCGAAGCTGCCTTCGCCAAGCTCTGCGGCGCCTGCCCGGTGCCGGCCTCGAGCCACAAAACCAGCAGGCATAGGCTGAACCGCAGCGGGCATCGTCAGGCCAACGCTGCCCTCCATCGCGTGGTGGTCGTGCGCATGCGCACTCACCAGCCCACCCTTGACTACCTCCAGCGCCGTACGGCTCAGGGCAAGAGCCAGCGGGAGATCATCCGCTGCCTCAAGCGCTTCGTCGCACGCGAGATCTTCGGCTATCTCTGCCGTCCATCCAAAGCCGTCTGCCCAGCCCAAAACGCCGCTTGACCGCTATAGGAGCATCGGTGCCCTCACCAGCACTGGTAGAATGAACCCGGTCCTGGGGTGGTGACCCAGTGACCCCTGTTTGGACTCTAGAGCTGGCTTCCCGGTTCAGCCTCGTGACCAGCTTGGTTGCCTCACCCCTCGTGAATCATTTTGCGGATTTTGGCCCCGAGTGCATCGAGTGCGAAGGGTTTGCTCAGCATCGCCATGCCCGGTTCAAGGATGCCGTTGCCGATCGCGGCATTCTGGGCATAGCCGGTCATGAACAGCACCTTCAGCCCCGGCCGGATCTGGCGCGCTGCATCCGCGAGCTGCCGTCCGTTCATGCCGCCTGGCAGGCCTACATCAGTGACGAGGAGATCAATGCGGGCTCCGGACCGCAGCACGCGCAACCCGGAGGCCGCGTCCACGGCTTCCAGCGGTACGTAACCCAGCTCCTCCAGCACCTCTACCGCCAACAGGCGCACCACCGCCTCGTCCTCCACAACGAGCACAGCCTCACCGCCTCCTGCGTGCGGCTGCAGCGCTCGCACTCCTGGCCTGGGCTCGGCAACTATTTCTCCCCGGTGGCGCGGAAGGTACAGCTTCACCGTCGTGCCGTGCCCTTCCTCGCTATAGATGCGGACATGCCCGTCCGACTGCTTGGCAAAGCCATACACCATGGACAGACCAAGGCCGGTACCCTGGCCAAGCGGCTTGGTCGTGAAGAAAGGATCGAAGGCGCGGGCAATCACCTCCGGTGACATGCCAGTGCCAGTGTCGGTGACGCAGAGCGCGACATACTGCCCGGGCGTGACATCTCGCTGTGCTGCGACGTAGGCCTCATCGAGGTGCGCGTTCCCCGTCTCGATCGTCAGCCGACCACCCTCCGGCATGGCGTCACGAGCATTGATGCAGAGGTTCAGGAGCGCATTCTCGAGCTGGTGCGGGTCACACAGCGTCGGCCAGAGCCCCCCGGCCAGCACCGTCTCAACCTGGATCGCGGGCCCGGCCGTGCGCCGCACCAGATCCTCCAGCGATGCCACCTGGCGGTTGGCGTCCACCGCCTTCGGATCAAGCGGCTGACGACGGGCAAAGGCGAGCAGGCGATGGGTGAGCGCGGCGGCCCGGTCGGCCGAAGCCAAGGCCGCATCCACATAGCGACCGAGATCGGCCGTGCGGCCCGCCGCGGCCCGGCTGCGGAGCATGTGCAGGCTGCCAACAACGCCCTGGAGTAGGTTGTTGAAGTCGTGCGCGATGCCGCCGGTCAGCTGGCCAATGGCTTCCATCTTCTGCGCTTGGCGCAGCGCCTCCTCGGCCCTGGTCCGCTCCGCAACCTCGCTTGCTACGCGCTGCTCGAGAGTTTCGTTGAGGCGTTGCAGGTCCGCTTCGGTGGCGGCTCGCGCCGCAATCTCTCGCTGAGCGGATTGGTAAAGTCGAGCGTTGTCGATGGCGATTGCGGCCTGCGCCGCAATGCCGGTGACGAGGCGCTCGGCGCGTTCCGTAAAAATCCCAGGCTCCGGATGTCCGAAGAACAACCCACCCAGAACCTCGCCGGATCGGGATGTAACGGGAACCGCCAGATAGCTCCGGACCGGCAGGTGCCCCTCGGGCATGCCGTGGTAGGGCGCGTTCCTGCCGTAGCGCGCATCGACCAGGATATCGTCCGACCGGATCATGCCTTTGCCGCTGAGGGTCGGTGCGAAAATGGCGGTGTTCCGTGGCATCGGGAACCGCTCGAAAGCAGAGCGCGGAGCACCCGAGATGGTGTAGAGAGAGAGCGCCTCGTTGCGTTCGTTGATGGTGTTGTAGAAGAACGCGCCGAAGGCAGCCCCCGAGAGCTCGGTTGCGGCATCGGTGACCGCCTGGACGATCCGCTCCAGATCGAGTTCGGCCGCCAGCAGTGCGCCGGTGCGGTTCAACACCTCCAGGCTGTGAGCCTCTTCGCGCAGTGCCTCCGCGGCTCGCCTTTGGTCGGTGACGTCGACGAGGAGGCCGTCCCAGACCAGCGATCCATCCGGCATCTCACGTGGCGCCGAGACGATGCGGCCCCACCAGACCTCACCGCGGGCACGAACGAACAGAACCTCACGGTCGAAGGACGTGAGGTCCCGGATAGCGTCCTGCTCCGCCGCGGCGAGACCCAGGCGGTGCTCGGGGGCGATGGTCTGGTACAGGGCACCAGGGTCGGCCAGCGCCGCCTCGGCCGAGACCCCGGTGAGACGCTCGCAGCTGCGTGAGACATAAACGAAGCGGCGGCCAGAGCCGTCGTGCCGCATGGCAAGCTGATAGACCATGCCGGCGGGCAGGTTGTCGGCCAGGGCCCGTAGCCGCGCCTCGCTTTCACGCAACGCCTGTTCGGCGGCGTCGCGCCCGGTTTCATCCCGGAGCGTGAGGACCGCGCCCATCCGAGTGCCGTTGGCGGCGAGCACAGGCCGGGCACTGCCAGCCGCGAGCACCTCTGTCCCGTCGGGCCGGCGAATGCGCCAGCGCTCCTCAGTAACGGTCTCCCCGCGGAGCGCGGCCCGTGTCAGTGGAAGCTCCGCCGAGGGGTAAGGATGCCCATCCTCGGTCATGAGGTGGTAGGTATCGCTATACGCTTCGGGCAGTATGTCGAGCCGGGCCACACCGTGGATGCGGGCTGCAGCCTCATTCACAAAGGTGATGCGCCCGGCCGGGTCAGTGACGATCACCCCCTCGGCAAGCTGCCCCAGCACGGCGGCCTGCTCCGCGGCGAGCGTCTCGGCCCGTGCACTGGCGACGCGCAGCGCTTCCTCCGCGCTCCGCCGGCGGGTGATGTCACGCACGACCAGCACGGCGCCGACCACCCGCTCTCCCGCGACAACAGGCGCGTTGGAGCAGGAAACAGGAATTTGCGTTCCGTCTCGCCGGAAGAAGACATCCTCGTGCGCCTCCAAAGTTTGGCCAGAGGCGATAACCTGGATCAGCGGGCACTCCGCCGCCGACAATGGGCTTCCGTCAGGACGATGGTGGTGCACCATCTCGTGCAGCACCCGGCCCAGAAGTTCGTCCCGGGTCCACCCAAGCATCCGCTCGGCTGCTGGATTGAGGAAGGTGACACGCCCCTCCGAGTCCATCAGGAACAGCGCTTCAGCGGCATTGTCCGTGATCGCTGCGAGCAGTTCAGCTTGCTGACGTTGCTCCTTCTCGGCCTCGAGGCGGCGAATAGCCGCCCCGAGCAGGTTTGCCAGAGACCATAGGAAATACTCATGCTCGTGAGTGAAGTGGCGCGAGGTCGTGGCATCCACTTCCAGCACGCCCCAGGAGATTGCACCGGCCCGGACCGGCACATTCAGCACCGAGACGATATCATGCTCACGCAGCAGGTCGGAGTACGCGAAGCCTGACGCTTCGCGGACATCGTCCAGGGCGACGCTCTCGCCGTTTCGAAGGCTACGGCCGGGGGGCGACGTCAGGTCAGTGGAGAGGGTGGCATGACCGACCACGCCGGGCTTCCAGCCGACGCCGGCGCGGACCAGGAGGTCGTCGGGCTCAGGCCGGTACTGCAGGACTTTGGCTCGCTTGATGCCGAGGCCTGCCGTGGCATGGGCAGCAGCTTCCGCGAGCAACGCATCGAGGTCTAGCCCCTCCTCGAGTGCACGGCTTCCAAAGGAGGCGACGAGGGCCTGCCGTCGGGCAGCGTCAGGCGTGGAGTCTGGGTCGTCTTGGCGATCCATCGGGTACCGCTGAGCAATTCAGGCCGCGATCTTGTAGGTGAACCACTTGCCACTGCCTAATTGCTAGAGCAGACGCCGCACCGATTTATTGGCCAGGGCCGCAGCCTGCGTCGCGGAAGAAATCCGGCGCCTCGGCGGCGGTGATGGTGCCGAGCACGGGCCCGAGTGCCTGGTGTCGCGCTTCGGTGGGGCGCGCGGTCAGCTTACCACTCTGATAAACCTCAAGAAAGCGGCATAGGGGTGAGGTCCCGATCGGCGCCGATCGGGACCTCACCTACTCACCAATTCCGGCAGTAAATTCAGCCTTTTGCGCCCGCTGCAGAGTGGGGTCCTGACTCGGCGCTTATTCACACTCCACCTTCGTCGCGTTGGCCGAGAACAGGGCGAAATTCACCCCCAGCCCATCCCAGGTCGCACCCGGCGGATAGGGTAGCCCTTCCCGCATCCGCGACCGCTGCATGACCTGCGGCGCCGGTGTCGAAACTCGCGCGTCCATACCTCAGTCCCGTCGTGCTTGTGCCGCAGCAGAACAGAGGGAGATCGCGTCCGTTTCCGGCCAGCTGTGGATTCCTTCAGGAGATCAATGGCGGCTGGGCCAGGATTATTCCTGACCCTCATCCGGAACACTGAGGGTGGCTCGCTGTTTCGTCAGACCCGCCCTAGTTCCAAAGGTCCGCCGTGCCATCCTCACCCCATCGCCCCGCCGAGAACGATCCCGCTGTGTCCAATCCAGGTGCAGCCTGGCCTGAGGGGTTGGATGCGGCAGCCCTGGCCGCCCTGCCGGACTTCCTGCTGAGGCAGCGTTGGTATCCCGCCAAGGATGCGGGCCGGCCGGCGGTCGCGCTCTCGGCGCTGCTGCCCTTCCCGGTGCCGGGCATGCCGGCCGTGATCGCCGCCTGGCGGGTCACGCCGCCCGGCCAAGCGTCGCTGCATCTCTTCGTGCCCCTCGCGCTGGTTGCGTCTGAGGCGGCGGATGCCGCGCAGGTAATCGCCGCGCCCGGGTTGGAGGACGGCAACGGTGGCGAGCTGCGACTGGTTGAGGCCTTTTCGGTGGACGCTTTCGTCCGTGCCTGGACGGAGACCCTGCTGCGCGGCGACAGCGAGGTCTCCGGCTCCGGGCGGCTCCGCACGAGGCGGACGGAGCAACTCGCGTTGGTCGGGCTTGAGCCGAGCGGCAACTGGGCCATTCGCCGGGGCAGCGCCGAGCAGTCGAACACCTCGATCCGTATCGGCGAGGGCGCGATCCTGAAGGTGATCCGCAAGCTGGAAGAGGGCGTCCACCCGGAGCTCGAGGTCGGCCGCTTTCTCACCGGCGAGGCAGGCTTCGCCGCAACCCCGGCGATGCTCGGTTGGACCGAGCTGGATGGCGTGACCGGCGCCGGCGCCGTTACCCTGTCCGTCCTACAGGCCTTCGTGCCCAATGAAGGGGATGGCTGGTCCTGGGTGCTCGACAGGCTGACGCGGCCCGAGGGTGGGGGCGAGGCCACGGAATGGCTGCGCCGACTCGGCCGACGGACGGCGGAGATGCACCGCGCCTTTGCCATCGACACGGCTGACGCGGCCTTCCGGCCGGAGCCGGTGCGGACGGAGGACCGACAGGCCTGGGTCGGCGCGGTGGAAGCGATGGCACACCGTGCGCTGGATGGTCTCGCCGCAGCGCACGATCGGCTGGCGCCGGAGGCGCGGGCGATGGCGGAGAGGCTGCTCGCCCGCCGTGGCGCATTGGAGAAGGGGCTGCGGGCGGCGCTCGCCGGAGAGCCGGATTTTGCCAAGACCCGGCACCACGGCGACTACCACCTTGGTCAGGTGCTGGTCGCTGCCGATGATGCGGTGATCGTGGATTTCGAGGGCGAGCCGCTGCGGCCGCTCAGCGAGCGCCGCGCCAAACACGCGGCGCTGCGCGACGTGGCCGGCATGCTCCGCTCGCTGGCCTACGCCGCCGCGGTGGCGGGACGTGACTTGCCGGAGGGGGAGCGGGCGGCGACGCAGGGGCGCCTCACGGCCTGGGAGGCGGAGGCCTCGCGCGCCTATCTCGACGCCTATCTGGACGCGGCGCTCGGTGGCGCCTTCCTTCCGGCGGACCGTTCGACAGCCGAGCGCGTGCTGCGCCTCTTCATGCTGGAGAAGGCGCTCTATGAGGTGGCCTACGAGCTCGCAAACCGGCCGGACTGGGTCGCCATCCCGCTCAAGGGCGTGCTCGCTCTGCTCGATGTGGATGCCACTACCGCAGCCACGCGCGTGCACCGCATGCCCTTCGGCGCCGAGACCCTGTCGGATCGGCGCGTCCGCTTTCGGCTCTGGGCACCGTCGCACAAGGAGATTGGCCTGGAGCTGGATGGCGGAGAGCCGGTGTCGATGCAGCCCGTCGGTGAGGGCTGGCATGAACTGGTGACGGACAGGGCACGTCCCGGCACGCGCTACCGCTTCACCCTGCCGGACGGGCTACGCGTGCCCGACCCAGCCTCCCGCCACCAGCCCCAGGACGTGCATGGGCCGAGCGAGGTGATCGATCCTGCGGCCCATGCTTGGCGCGATACAGGTTGGCGCGGCCGCCCCTGGGAGGAGGCGGTAATCTATGAGCTGCACATCGGCGCTTTCACGCCCGAGGGCACCTTCCGCGCCGCCATCGACAGGCTCGACCATCTCGTCGCGCTGGGCGTCACGGCCATCCAGATCATGCCGGTCTCGGACTTCCCGGGCCAACGGAACTGGGGCTATGACGGCGTGCTACCCTACGCGCCCGATGCGAGCTATGGCCGCCCCGAGGACCTGAAAGCCCTAGTCGAGGCGGCGCACGAGTGCGGCCTGATGGTCATGCTCGACGTGGTCTACAACCACTTCGGGCCGGAGGGAAACTACCTCCACGCCATCGCCTGCGAGGCCTTCACCGACCGGCACAAGACGCCCTGGGGCGCTGCCATCAACATGGATGGGCCCGAGAGCGGCCCGGTCCGCGCGTACTTCATCCACAATGCCCTCTACTGGATCAAGGAGTACCACCTTGACGGGCTGCGGCTGGACGCAGTGCACGCCATCCTGGACGACAGCCCGAAGCACCTGCTGGAAGAGTTGGCGGAGCACGTGCGCGCAGCGGTGCCGGACCGCCCTGTCCATCTGGTGCTGGAGAATGAGGAGAACCAGGCGAGCCGGCTGGTGCGTGGCGAGGACGGCCGGCCCCGCTGGTACACCGCACAGTGGAACGACGACGTCCACCATGTGCTGCACGTGGCCGCCAGCGGCGAGTCCAAGGCCTACTACGCCGATTACCACGGCGACACGGAAAAGCTCGGCCGCGCCCTGGCCGAGGGTTTCGCTTTTCAGGGTGAAGCAATGCCCTATCGCGGCCATGCGCGTGGGGAGCCGAGCGCGGCGCTGCCGCCCACCGCCTTCGTTGCGTTCATTCAAAACCACGACCAGGTGGGCAACCGCGCCTTTGGCGACCGGCTGAGCCACTTCGCCCCGGCCGAGGCGGTGCGCGCGGTGGCCGCTGTCTACCTGCTGCTGCCGCAGGTGCCGATGCTGTTCATGGGCGAGGAGTGGGCGGCGGCGCAGCCATTTCCCTTCTTTGCCGACTTCGGGCCGGAGCTGGCCGAGGCGGTGCGCAAGGGGCGGCGCGAGGAATTCGCCCGCTTCACCGAGTTCCAGGACCCGGCGATGCGCGAGCGCATTCCCGACCCGACGGCGCAGGCGACCTTCGCCTCCGCCAAGCTGCGCTGGGAGGACGCCGCCCGGCCGGAGCATGCCGGCTGGCTTGACTGGTACCGCCGGGTGATCGCCGTGCGCCATGCCGAGATCGTGCCGCGCCTCGCCGGTATCGGCGCCGGCGGGCACTATGAGGTGCTCGGCGAGGGTGCGGTGGCGGTGCGCTGGCCGCTCAACGGCGGCGGCACCCTGACGCTCGCGGCCAATTTCTGCGGTTCACGGGTGGGGGGGCCCGCCTTGTCGGGCCGGGTGATCTGGCGAGAAGGCGAGCCGGGCGAGGGGGGCGAGTTTGGCCCTTGGGCTGTGCGCTGGTCCATCGAGGAGGGTTCGGACGGCGGCGCGCTGGATGAGCTCGCCGAGCGCATGGGGATCGAGCCTGAATTCCGCAATGCGCGCGGCGAGATGGTGCGCGCAAGTGCGGAGACGAAGCGCAGCCTGCTCGCCGCCATGGGTGTGCAGATCGCGAACGAGGCGGCGGCACGTGCGGCATTGGAGGCGCTGGAGCGCGCGGAATGGGAGCGCCCGCTGCCGCCTGTCGCGGTGCTGCGCGCCGATGCTGTTCCCCTTGCCATCGAGATCACCCTTCCGGCGGGCACTGGTGAGCTCACTTGGCGCCTGGTGCTGGAGGAGGGCGGCGAGCGTTCGGGCCGGGCGGAGTTCGCACAGCTTCCACTGCTGGCCGAGTGCAGTCTCGACGGACAGGAACTCCACCGCCGGCGCCTGACGCTCGGGGGTGACATCCCATGGGGCTACCACCGCCTGAGCCTCGAGCCAGGCGGTGCTGCCATGACCCTGGTCGTCTCGCCCGGCCGCTGCTGGCTACCGTCGGCAGTGGCAGAGGGGCGGCGGCTCTGGGGCATCGCGGCGCAGCTCTACTTGCTACGCTCGGCTACCGACTGGGGCATCGGCGATTTCGGTGACCTGCGTAGCCTGGTGGAGCTGGCCGCCGCCCGCGGCGCAGACGTGATCGGCCTCAACCCGCTGCACGCCATGTTCACCGACAATCCGGAGCATGCCAGCCCCTACTCGCCGTCCAGCCGCCTGCTGCTGAACATCCTGAACATCGACGTCATGGCCGTGCCTGAGCTGCTGGACTGCCCGGACACGCGGGAGCTGATCGTCTCGGAGGGCTTCCGTACCGACCTTGAGACCTGCCGCGCCAAGTCCCTGGTGGACTATGCCGAGGTCACGGGCATCAAGCTCTCGGTGTTGGAGACACTGTTCGACAGTTGCCGCACCGCCACCGACCAGGCGCGTTGGCAGGCCTTCGAGGCCTTCCGGCGCGAGCGGGGAGAGGTGCTGGAGCGCAACTGCCTCTTCCTCGCGCTGCGCGAGCATTTCGCTGGGTGTGACCCGGCGCATGCGGACTGGCATGCCTGGCCGGAGGAGTACCGCGACCCCAACTCCCCTGCTGTCGCAGCCTTTGCCGCGGAGAAACGCCGGCGTCTCGACTTCCTCCTCTGGCTGCAATGGGTCGCCGATACGCAGCTCGGCGCTGCCGCGGCGGCCGCGGCCGAGCGCGGGATGGCGGTCGGCCTCTACCGCGACCTGGCCGTCGGCGCCGACCGTGCCGGCGCGGAGACCTGGGCGGATGCGGCCGCGGTTGTCTCCGGCGCGCAGGTCGGGGCGCCGCCCGATATCTACAACCCGGCGGGCCAGGATTGGGGGCTGCCTCCCTTCCACCCCCGCGCGCTGCGGGGGGAGGGCTACCGCAGCTTTATCGAACTGGTTCGCGCCAATATGCGCCATGCCGGCGGCCTGCGGATCGACCACGTTATGGGGCTGCAGCACCTCTACTGGGTGCCGCAGGGGCAGAAGCCTTCCGCCGGCGCCTATGTTCGCTATCCCATTGAGGACATGGTGGGCATCCTCGCACTGGAGAGCCACCGGCAGCGCTGCTTGGTGGTCGGTGAGGATCTCGGCACCGTGCCCGAAGGGTTCCGGGAGCGGATGACGGAGGCGAACATCCTCTCCTACCGTGTGCTCTTCTTTGAGCAGGACGGCGGCACCGGTGATTTCCTGCCGCCCGAGGCCTATCCGCCCCTGGCCCTCGCCGTGGTCGGCAGTCACGACCTGCCGACTCTCCGCGGCTGGTGGGAGGGGCGTGACATCGAACTCAGGGAGCGCCTCGGCTTTTATCCTGAGCCGGAAGAGGCAGGCCGCCAGCGCCAAGCCCGGGAGCGCGACCGGGCCGCGCTGCTGTGGGCCCTGCGACGCGAGAACCTGCTCCCAGAGGAGGAGCCCGACATCCGGGCCCTAGTCCGCGCGGCGCATGCCTTCCTCGCCCGCACTCCCTCCATGCTGGCCATGGCGCAGATCGACGACCTGACGGACGAGGCCGATCCGGTGAACGTGCCGGCCACCTCGGACGAGCACCCGAACTGGCGCCGCCGCCTCTCCATGACGCTGGAGGAACTCGCCTCCCGTCCGCGCTTCATCGACATCGCCGAGATCTTCCGCGCCGAGCGCGACGTCGCCCAATCCAAAGGATCCTCAGACAATGCCTGAGACCGGCCCACCGCCGATCCCGCGTGCGACCTACCGCCTGCAATTCCATGCCGGCTTCGGCTTTCGGGACGCGGCAGCGCTGGCGCCGTACCTGGCACGCCTCGGCATCAGCCATGTCTATGCCTCGCCTTACCTGAAGGCAAGGCCGGGCTCCTCGCACGGCTACGACATCGTGGACCACGGCGTGCTGAACCCCGAGCTGGGCAGCGAAGCGGAGTTCCGTGCCATGGTCGCGTTCTTTCGGGAGAATGGACTCGGCCAGCTGCTCGATTTCGTGCCGAACCACATGGGCGTCGGCGGTGCTGACAATCCCTGGTGGCTCGACGTGCTCGAATGGGGCGTGGACAGCGACTACGCTGGCTGGTTTGACATCGATTGGGATCCGGACCGGCGCTACCTGCTGGGCAAGTTGCTGGTGCCCTTCCTCGGTGACCAGTATGGCGCGGTCCTGCAGGATGGTCAGCTCGAACTCCGCTTCGATCCGGGCGAGGGGAGCTTCGCTGTTTGGGCCTACGGCACGCACAAGCTGCCAATCTGCCCGCTGCACTATGAGCGCGTTCTCGGTGACGAACACCCGGAGCTGGAGCGGCTCGGCGACGCTTTCTCCGGCCTGCCAAACTGGCGCCCGCGCGTCCATGCCCGCGCGCGCGACCTGCAGGCTGAACTCGCGGAACTGGCGCGTGAGCATACGGATCTACGGGAGGCAGTAGAAGAAGCGGTCAGGCGGCTGAACGGTCAGCCCGGCAAACTCGAGACCTGGCGGGCGCTGGACACCCTGATCCAGGACCAGCACTGGCGCACCGGCCCTGATCCCGCAGTGGCGGGTAGTGCGGAACCTTTCGGGTCTTGTTGAGGAGCAACGAGCATGGCCCGGGACAACCGTGATGACGCAGCGGCGGCGCCGCGCATGGCCGAGGTGACGCCGGAGGCGAGGCGTGGACGGTTGCTGGTGCGCCCCGGCCCCTTGCCGTCGCAGGCACCGCTGGCAGGGGTGCGGCCGCTCGGCCTGCGGCAGCGGCGGGACGGGCTGCTGATGGTGCCCGAGGGCGCCGTCCAATCGATGCCGCTGCTGGTCTGGCTGCACGGCGCCGGCGGCGATGCGCCGGGCATGCTGCGCATGCTGGAGCCGCAGGCTCGCGCCGCAGGCATCACCCTGCTGATACCGGAGTCGCAGGGCCCGACCTGGGACGTGATCAGGGGCGGCTTCGGTCCGGATGTCGCCTTCCTCGACGCCGCCCTGCGCCAGACCTTCATGGAACTGCCGGTGGATCCCGCCCGGCTTGCCATCGGCGGCTTCTCCGACGGGGCGTCCTATGCGCTGTCGCTCGGGCTGGCCAATGGCGACCTGTTCCAGTGGATCCTGGCTTTCTCGCCAGGCTTCGCCGCGCCGCCGGACACGGCCGGGCAGCCACGGATCTACGTCTCGCACGGCACCGAGGATGACGTGCTGCCGATCGATCCGTGCAGCCGCCGCCTGGTACCGCGCCTCCGCCGCTCCGGCTACACAGTGCGCTACGAGGAGTTCGAGGGAGGGCATTTCGTCCCGGACCAAGTGGCAGCTGAAGCGCTCGATCTGCTGCGGTCGGGCTGAGCGGTAGGCTGTCCAGGCTACGGAAAGGCCCGCTGCTCGCGGGCGACCTTGCCTACATGGCCTATGCCGCCTGGCGCTACGCCGGCGAGGGTTGGCCCGACGGGATCGCCTCGTGCGGCTGGAGATCCGGTGGCATTGCATCAGCAGGCTTCAAGCCGCCTGTCTGCTTTCAGGTTTCTGATGCGGCCAAGCGGACGCCGAGGGGAGGGGCGGAGCAGAGCGCAAATACCCCGTCCACCCGAACCGCTGGCTCGTCTGGCCGGCATTTTGAGCCGGGACGCAATGGGGCGGTCAATCCGGGCGGTTGGACGCTGTGGCGCGGTGCTCCGCCCAGACCTCGTCGAGGCCGAGGCTGCCCCAGCGGAGGCCGGCGACCGGCCGGTTCGGCAGGGGAGCCCGAAGAACTAATGATCCCGGGAGATCTAGACGAATCACCAGCCCTAGGGCCAGGTCGGTCCCGGCTTCATCCATTAGCGCGACCAGGCGCCCAGGCGAGGGATGCGGCTCGCCTGTGTCGGATTGCAGGCTGATCCCGGCGGCCGGCAAGGCCCAAACCGGGGCAGCCTCGAAATAGCGGCGGAAGGCCGCTCGCCGCAGCGCCCGCCTTTCACCCTCGCCCTTGCGGCGCGCGAGAGGCGATCGGACCAGCGTGACCGCCGGCACCATCGGATGGTCCTCAAGCACCGCCTCGAGGTCTGGCCCGCCGCTGATTGCAACGAGGAGATCGGGCCGGAGCGCCGAGATCATCGCCCGCTTCAGCCGCCGTCCGGGACCGCGGAGCAACCCGCAGGTGTTGACGACCAAAAGCTCGCCGCGCGCCTTCCCGGCCAGGAAGGTGCACCCCGCGATCAGACGCGCCCACCCACCCAGCGGCTCGACCGTGCCGAGATAGGCGAGCCCCGCCAGAACCGGCTCGCCGCTTTCGCCGATCCCCCCCAGGGTCACGCAGCCCGGCGGCCCCACAGATTTTTGGCCAGGATCGGCATCGAGGAGCGCCGCCCGCCGCGACAGCCCCGCCGCATGCGCCAGCACCATGCTGCAGAAGGTGCTCTTCCCCGCATTGGGCGCACCAAGCACCAGCACGCGATGGATCGCCCCACCCGTAATCCGCGCCAGTGCAGCCTGCCAGTCTGCCGGGGCCGTCGAGGAGAGGTCCGACATCCTCAAAATCTTCGTTCCACACCGGCAGCATGTCCTCGATCCCCCGACATCTACCGGCCGATGTCCGGATCTACGCGCCGGACCTGCCCGGCGTCGGCCGGAGCGACAAGCCGCAACGATAGACAGGCCGGCCTGCTCGCGGGGCGGACTGAATCTCGGTCATGACGTGGGGAGCGTTCCGCGCCGATCCCTCGGTCCGCCGCTAGTGGCGTCCAGCATTCGCCCGGCGGTTGCGAAGCCCAGGACAGCCAGCCCGAGCGGCAGCGCCGCCATCAGCGCGAGCGCCGCCAAGGAGACGCTACCGCCAGCCGGAGCGCCCCCGCCCCAGCTTCCGTGCAGCCCGGTCCCCTCCGCCATGGGCTCCGACAGCGTCCCGTCGGTAGGCGGCGCGGGCGGCCCGGAGCGCAGCAGGAACCGCTCCCAGAGCGGGCCGGCGATGCGGCCTGTCATCTCAGGTGCCAGGGTGTAGGGCAGCGCCAGGGCGTGCTGCAGACCAAAGTGCAGGGCGCGGCGAGGATGCAGAGCCAGGTCGACGATCCCCTCGGCCACCTCCTCGGGGGCGAGCACCGGCGGCACCGGGCGCAATGTGCGGCCGGTGTGGCTGGCTGAGTGGATGTCGGTCGGCGTGTCCACATAGCCCGGATAGACACCGCAGACCTCGATGCCGGAGCGGGCGGCGAGTTCGTCGCGCAGCGCCTCGGTGAAGCCAGCCACGCCGTACTTACTCGCGCTATAGGCTGCGGCGAAGGGGATCGGCACGCGCCCGCCGATGGACGAGACGTTGACGATCACTCCACGGTCACGCTGCAGCATGTGCGGCAGCGCGACATGGCACCCGTTCATCACGCCGATGAGGTTCACCTGCACCAGCCGCGCCTGCGCCTCGGCCGGGATTGCCTCGAAGGGGCCCCACATGCTGAGCCCGGCCATGTTGACCTAGACATCGAAGGCTCCGAACCGCTCCGCCGCCGCATCCGCCAGCGACCGCATCCGGGCCAGGTCGGTGACATCGGCCGGCACGGTCAGGACGGCGGGGGCGCCGGCTGCCTCGCATTGCCGGGCGGCATTTTCGAGTGCTTCGGCGCGCCGGGCCGCGAGGACGAGGTTGGCACCGCGGTGGGCGAAGGCCAGCGCGGTCGCCAGCCCCATGCCGCTGGAGGCACCGGCGATCACCACTGTGGCGTTGCGAAGGCTATTCACGGAGGGACTGGCTCCAGGCGCTGTGCTGCGGTGGTGCGGCGGTAAGCGCCAGCCCATCGCATTCGTTCCTGCCGGCGCAGCGGCGTCGCTGTGGGCCGAAACCGCGAACTCGTACGCTCCGCTCCGGAAGGAGCCAGATGGCCAGGTCAGAACATGGGCCAACCTTCTCACAGCCGCCACGAGAAATGCTGACCTATACGGCCCTGCAGCGCAGCCAGTACGAACTTGCTTTCAGCGCGCAGCCGCCACACCAACCCTGCGCGCGATCCCTGGCCCGGAGCCAGAACTTCCCGGGCCGGGTATCATTGCCCGTGGAGCCCCGATCAAGGCAGGTCAGTCGTACCGCCGCCCGATCCACTGCCCTGCCGGGCGGCGGCGCGGGCGGCATCGGCACTACAGACCAGAGGGGAAGGTCTCCCCCGTCTCGGCGTCGCCGCCGCCCTCAGCGCCTGGCAGGGGCGTCACCGCCCGGGTCTCGGCGAACCAGACGAAAGCGTCGAATTGCTCGGGCAGCACCGCTTCGAAGTAATGGCTCTGCCGCTCGGTCGCCGGCCGGTAGATCACGCCGATGGCGCGTTCCTGCCGCGGCCGCGCCAGCGCGGTGCGCAGCTCCGGCGCGACCGCCGGCCGCAGGTCGGTGAGCGAGCATGACGGCGCATAGGCCCGGAACAGCGCCTCATGGCTGTCCGGCCGGACCGGGCGGACTTTCATGATCTGCATCTCGTCACCCCAGTCGTTCGCCGCGGCGACGGTGCCATGGTCGGTGCCGAAACCGATCAGGGCCGCCTCCTCGCCGAAGGCGGTGCGGCAGAGCTCGCCGATGTTGAACTCGCCGGACCAGCCCATCTCGGTGGCGGCGGCATTGCCGATATGGCTGTTATGCGCCCACACCACTGCCTTGGCATCTGGCCCACGGCGCTGCAGCAGGGCGCGCAGCGTGTCGAACATGTGCCGGTCCCGCAAGTTCCAGCTCTCGGTGCCGGAGCGGTACATCAGCCGGTAATAGCGCTCCGCCCCCAGCGCCACGCGGGCATTCTGCGCCGCATCAAAAAGCTGCTCGCCCGCCTCGGCGGTCATCTCCGCAGCCTGCCGCGCCAGCAGGTCGCGCAGCTGTTGCACGGCGGCGTCCTCGCAGGGCTCGCGATTGCCGAACAGCACGGCGCGGCCGTAATCGGCGGGGTCCATGTGCCAGGGCGTGAGGCAGGCATAGCGCCGGCGCGCCGCCTTCGCCGCCTCACGGTCGTTTGCGTCAAGATAGGCCAGCACCGCGGCGATTGAGGTACCAAGGCTATAAACATCGAGACCGCGGAACTCCGTCCGCCGCTCCGGCGGCAGCCCGGTGTTGTGCGCGCGCAGCCAGCCGACGAAGTCACGGACCTCCGCGTTGCGCCACATCCAGGTCGGGAAACGAGCGAAGGCCGGTCTTTCCTCCGCCCCAGCCGTACCACGCTGCCGCACCCAGCGGTCGATGCGTGCGGCATCGGGCCAATCGGCCTCGACCGCGACGATGCAAAAGCCGTGCTGCTCGACGAGGCGACGGGTAATAGCCGCGCGGGCGCGGTAGAATTCGCTTGTGCCGTGCGTCGCCTCGCCCAGCAGAACGACCCGGACCCCGGCGAAACGGTCGAAGGCGGTACCGAAGGCCTCAGTATCCTCGAGCGGTGGCAGTGCCTCGGCGGCATTGTCACGTAGCTGAGCGCTGGGTGGAATGAACTGGTTGGGCCAAGGTGGCCGAATGTCGATCGAGCCCACCACCTACCCCGGCTACCGCTTCCCAGCCGAGGTCATCCAGCATGCTGTCTGGCTCTATTGTGAGAGTATCCACGCCGCTCGGTGGGGTTGACCCCTGGTCTCTAGTGACTGCGTGTCCTGAGGTGGATCTGTCGGCCTTCCGAGCGGCACCG
>JAESFM010000149.1_pt1 | contig 24627 bp, 29 predicted proteins | sample 9266171 | NCBI WGS metagenome assembly JAESFM01 (sample SAMN14505069, study PRJNA617099) | algae metagenome | isolation source: Hassallia sp. WJT32-NPBG1 and co-occurring heterotrophs from well developed... | place: USA: Mojave Desert, Joshua Tree National Park, California | collected 2006-06-22
CAAGTTCCTCTTCTCCTGCTTCGAGCAGATCAGGGGCTTCCATTGGCGGCGGCTCCTGAGATGCATCTTCCCTACCTGCTTCGGGTTCTGGGGCTACCTCTTCGGTTTCCTGCGCTTCGGCTGCCTCTACTGGTAGTTCAGGCTCTACATCCACCTCGTCTTCAGGGAGCGCTTGTCGCTGAACTAAGGGCCTAATGGCAGTGGATAAATGACCGGAAGCTGCACCAGACTGAGCTTTAGGCTGTATAGGAATTTGGCTAAAATCATGACCAGGAAATGGCTGCTTTGATGAAGAGGAGCGACAATATCCTCGTTCTGGCATCCGCATCACCTGATTTGCCATCCAATCCGCTTCCTGCTCATACTTATCCCCTGGTTCTCCTACCTGAAGCTTTGCCTGGGGACGACGCAATGATATGCGACTAATGTCGTGACTAATGGGCTTTTCTTTGACGGGAAGTAATTCTAAGGATGGATCACTGGCAAACTGCGCTTCTTGCTGGTCAGTTGATACCTCAGTTCCTGTTTGGGTTAGAGCGTTATTTGCTGGTAAACCAAAGCCCCGTATTGGGTTTGCCAGTGTGGGAGTGTTTGGTGAGACAAGGGATGGATTTGAAAAAGTCGATGTACTTGCTTTATTGCGCCCAAGCCTGATGCGATCGCTCATCTCACCCTTCCTCCATTGAAGAGTAAAGCCCTAATTCCTGATTGTAGGCATTTTTATATTAAAGAATTTTATAATTTATCGAAATGCGATCATTCTCGACTTTAGTCTAATTTTTCTAATTAAGCTCAGTCGCCAATTTCCTTTGCAGCGATATTTGGCAATAGCTATACCTTCTCAGTATACGTCCTAACGGTTTTGTCCATTGTTATATTATATCTAGTCAATAGTGAGCTTTCGGGCATAAATTAAAAACATCTTGTGTATTTTATTTGACACCGCGCTAGTACTGCATTACTATTTAGCGCGATCGCGGATTTGGTTGTTGGCGCGATCACATTTTCGTTTTGAGTGCGATCGCGAACTTTTTTTTGTTCGATAATGTCGAAAAAAAGAACAAAGGCGGAAAGTTTAGCGATCGCGCTAATGATTTGAAAATTGTTTAGAAAACCTAAGGTGTTGAGGTTGATTTGCATTGATGCAAATCAGTAATGTTGCACTAGCAGAAGTCTTTTCGCTACTAGTATAGTATTGCAGTACTACCAAAATCAAAAAGACTGCGTAATAAAATACAGTCTTCTTGCCTATGCAAAGCTGATCGTATTTACTTCGCCTAAAAGATAGATTGATGTTAGAATCAATTTCTTCTTATAATAAAAGCCCCAGTATCACCGGGGCAAGTCGAACGTTTCCATTTGTCAATATAGTACTGTTAAGCAGTTAAGGGTAGGGGTTTCCCCTCCCTTGACATGAAAACATGACAAACGCTAAAATAAAACATGACAAAATGTTGCGGAATAGCTAGCTAGGGTTGTTGCAGAAGAAAGGCAGATGCCCCTAGCTAAGATGTTCCCACTTTGATGCGTAAATGACCCTGATACTTGATACTATATCTGCTTGATCAAGGTAATATCATGAGTAATTTTACTCATGATATTAAGAAGTTGGTTAAACCATGTCAGCAAGCAAACCAGATAATTCATCTTGGTCTTTTGCTCGATTGTCGTCGTAGATCATGAGAGTCCTTGGGTCGGCGTGACGGCTGAGTTTTTGAACTTTGCGAATATTGCCATCGGTGGCATCCAATGCAGCTGTAATTGAACTGTGCCTCACGCGATGAGGTGACATCCGCTTTTCAATTCCTGCCTTTTGGCTGAGTTTGTCCACTGTATAGCGAATAGCCTCTCCAGTAAGCCTATGCCCGTGATTTGCAAAATCTAAAGCAATAAATAGTGGTTTTTCTGCTGATTGTTGATGCCTGACATCTAACCATTCGGTTAAAGCGGCAACGGTGGTTGGGGCTAAGTCAATCCTCTGGATCTGCGTCCCTTTGCCCTTGCCTTTAATTTTAAGGGTGCGCGAGCCTGCATTAAAATCCCCAATATTAGCTTGGGCGATTTCACCGCGTCTCAGGGCATTGTCCCAAAGCAGCCTCAGTAAAGCGTAGTCTCTTTTCCCTTTGGTTGTATTGCGATCGCACTGTTGTAAGATGAGGCGAAAAGCCTCTCGGCTTACTCCGCTGGTATCGCGGTACTTCTCTGCCTTCTCTCCTTTAATAAGGTCTGTCAAGCTGTAAGCGCACACCCCCAATTTCTTGCCCATCAAGACCAGACTCTTGATAGCTGCAAGCCGACGGTTAACTGTTGCCTCTTTCAACCCACGCTTAAACAACTGGGATTTGTACTTAAGTACAGCAGCGATCGCTTGCCTTTCTTCCAAGTGCAAAAATTCTAGTACTCTATCCTGGGTTGGCTCACCGTTTGTCATCTCGCGAAAGAAATCGCGGATATCTTTTGCGTAAGCATCCCTAGTGTTTTGTGATCGCTTGTCTGAGAGTAATTGCGCTAGCACATCTGGATCGGTGTCGAGGGTGTCGAAGTATCTTTCTATCTTCGCACTTAACGATGATTCTAGTACGGAAACTTCTGTAATTTTGATAGGTTCTAGATTAGACATGATTATTGCTCAGTGGGTTTGTGATAAGGCATATTTCCGCAAACACATGGGATTTATTAAACCCCATTGCGGGTGATGGGGTGAAAAGTGCAAATGTACTATTTTGGTTTGCAAATAAAAATTATTCTTCCTCTCCCTCCTCATCCTCAAATTTTTTCAGATATTCTGCGATCGCATCCATTTGCAAAATTTGTGTATTTTTATTGAAAAAGCACAATCCATTAGTGAAGAAAAAATCTGTATGTTCTTGGAATCCGGCTTGATTCAGGATCACACGTAGTCCATTTTGCGTTTCTGGGGAAAAAATTTCATTTATTTCTTTCATCGTTCTGTCTCCTTAAAGTATGCGGTTGCTTGGAAGTGGGCGTTTTTGCGACGTACCTAGATCAACAAGAGTTAACCGACTTGATTCCGGAAATCCTCTTCCGCCTTTTGCAATGCATCAGCCATCGCCGATAATCTACCAGCGCCGCCCTGTCAGAACGGATCTAAGGATCGAAAGTCATCTTTTGAAGAATTCTTTCACTTTTATTTGGGCAGTTTTCGGACTTACCTAGGTCAGTAAAAATTAAGCTAAATCGCCGTCGGCATCTCCAAGGCAATACTGATCATGAATCTTCTGAATTACGATCGCCTCTTCAATATTTTTACCGCTACCAATAGTCTCAACATGGTGGCAGACAACATCACCAATACGCCAAGGTTTTACTTCTAGTCTTGCGCGGTAGCAGTCCTGAGCAATGCAAAGTTTTTGGTATAAGCGATCGCATCCCATCCGCTCAAGCACAGCGCTGGATTCTACACCAGTGGGGTTCCAAGTCCGCGACATCTCCAGCAGTCTGTAACCTTTGCAGGTTTTATAAACTTCAAATCTAAGGTCATAGTCGTTGGCGACTTCGGCGATCGCATCCATAACTTCGGATACTTCTGGATTTTCCTTTCTATTCCAGGGGGAAGAGTGACAACTTACTTCGCTGTCATAATTATCGTCGCCAAAATCAATGTCAGAAAACATAATTTTGAGCGCATTTAGGCATAGCACCCCGTAAGCATTCCTAGTAATATGAGCAATTGGTTCACCCGCTAGGGTAAAAGTTTCTAAAACTGGCTCTGACAATGCTTCGTAGCCTTGACCTAAATATGACCAATCCTGAGGTACTTGTCCCCACATCAGCGCCTGTGACAGATGCCATTTCTCACGTTTTGATAGGTGTGTCGGCTTTTGCTCAACCTGGAGGTAAGTTGTTACTTCTTTTTCGGCTTGGGCATAGTGTTCAGGTCTTGGATTGGTAGGAAGCGATCGCTTCAGTGCCATCAGCTGCATTTGGCATTCCCTGATTGCTAGTTTGCAAGCTACGTAGCGTGGATCTTCATTAGCAATAGGACTAATCTCATTCATACTCAAGTCCTGACCCAGATCCAAGACTCTACGCATTATGGGTAGTTGCATCAAGATGCGGTTCGTAACGTAGTTCTGATAGGTAATTTCGCCTTTTATTTGTGATTCTTGATGCTGGGTGGAATTAGCGATTCTGTGAGCAGCAAAACTAACAAGACGGCGAACGAGAAGCGGATATTTTTCAGATATCATGATAGTTTTTTGGGTGGTTAAGACTTCCTCAGCTTTTGAGTTTTCGGCGGTAGTAATTTGTTCTGGTGCAGTTTCTGCGATCGCATTTTCACTTTCAGTTTTCCAGGCTAAAAACATCTGTAAATACTCAGTCAGATCATGCACATTGGCGGTTCTCAGATCAATTGAGCGTCCCCACTGTTCGCGAGCAACCTTGGTATAAGCCTTTAGCTGGGCTTTACTTAATGCTGCTAGATCTATGGATGCGAGTTGCATGAAGGTCATCTGATATAATCCTTGGAATTAAAGTTTATATTTTTGAGCGATCGCTAACTCTTTGACCGGAGGGCGATCGCTTTGCATTGAAGAGTCTTACCCCTTACACTTTTAGTCTACCGTGGTAGACCAAGGATAATCATGTTTTAATGATGATAACTTCTTATGCTGTATCTGTTAGTTCATAAGTATTTCTGAACGGCGGTAGACTCCGGTCAACCGTGGTAGACTTAGGTAAAAATAAAAATTATTTACTATGACTAAGCCCGTCAAGGAAGAACGCGACGATAGAGGACGATTCCAAGAGAAGCCCGGAAGCCTGCACCGCAAGCCAATCAGTTTTAAGGTCTCAAAAGAGGTAAGGGAGTGGATTGACGGCAATCCAGATCTTGATATAAGGGATTATTTGCGAGAATGCCTGCACAATTATATGGAAGAACAAAAAACTCCTAAAGAAAAAACCCCAAAAATGACACCCGCATAACTAATATTGAGGCAGTTATGCGGGTGCAACAATACATCATCACCCGAATACCAATAAATTGGCGAAAAAGCGTATCTAGATTCTTTAAAGAAGCTATTGATCGGGTTCTCTAAAAAATTTCTTGTTTCAGGCGATCGCACCCAAATAAAAATTTTTTTTGATGTAGATGGTGTTCTGCATCATTTTTTTTTGAATTTAATGCTCGATGCGAAATAAAAACGGATCGGGATTATGCAATCGTCTCCCTTCTCCTCTCCTGTATGGGTGCGGCTGCGGTTGTTCGTTTTTGGGAGGTAAAGCAGCAAGGACGAGGGGTCTTGCACCCATTGTGATAATCAGTATTGCTGATATGATTCGCATGGTTTAATTTTTTTTGATTTTCTTGGGAATGAGGCGATCGCTTACTTCTTGCCTGGTGAGCGATCGCATTTAATTAGCTAGATATCGAGCAGATACATCAATGCCATCTGCAATTTTTCGATCTGCTCTATTGAATAGCCATTCAAAATATTTATCAATTCATCAAATTCTGCTCCTGAGATATCAGCATCAGGAGCCATAAAAACAAGCCTTTGGAGGAAATATTGAGCGGTCCAATCGTCGCCCCACTGGCTTTGGATCATCAAATTAAGCTGTGATTTTGTAAACATGGTTACTCGTCTCCAAGATCCACAAGATTCATGAATTTTGGTGCAGGATTTATAATCCTCAGGGAAACAAAAAATCTCATTCCTATGCCAAATTCTGCGTCAACAACTGGAAGCATAACTTCGACCTTGGTAAGAAAATATTTTGAGTTCGTCTGCTTAAACAGAAAATACTGGTTCTCGGCTGGCAATACTTGAAGGCGCAAATCAGAGTAATCACCTACGACTTTAAATTCCTGACCCGATTCCAGTAAAATAATTCTGCAATGAAACATTTAATTTATCTCCTCGAATGTGGTTAACCAAGCCTTTTAGCGCCTTGCTCAGGGCAAGAATATTTAATTATTTTTTAACAGCGACTAACTTATATTTCTTAACGAAAACTGTCTGCCACACTAGCGCCACGGCTGTGGCACTGTATTTTAGGTGTAGTGAGGCTGTGGCGGTTGCGGTGTAAGCATCCCACAGTTTTATGCCACAGCGCCACGCCACGCGCCACAGGTCGCCACACCCGCTTTTAGGCATCTTTCTTGGGTGTGGCAGTGTGGCGTGGCGAACTACCAATCAAATTTTGACCAGCTATCTTCGCCATTGAAAATAAGTTCACTAGCGGTAACTAACTCTGACAAAGCAGTAATCAACTTAACGTCGCCTTGTTCTCGCAATTCGTCTTTCTTTTTAATGTCGGAGAGTGTCTTTGGGTCTTTATTTTTGGCATTTTCAAAAAAAGATAGTAACCGCTTGGCAAGTTCAGACAAGGGAATGTCATCATCTTTTTTATTAAATGTCGCTTCTAAATTTTTTATTATTGTCGTTGTATCTTGCATTGGTTCTGATTCGGTTTCACTATTAGAATCAGATAAGTATTTATCGTTGTCTCGGTCGTATCTGGAATAGTTTTCAAGCCTGGGCATTGGATACCATTTTGCAGTCTTGCCAAAAAAAACTGCTCTATTTACTTCAGACGATTCAATTAACTCGTCAAGATTATCTAGTTTTTTCAGCATTGCTGAACGCTTCCACTGTTCCAACGAGCTGCGATTTTCAGCACTCACTAAGGCTATAATTACTAATTGGCTGGAAGCACTTAAATCAATCCCCGAACCGCCTACAAAAGGTGTCTGCGCCACAAACCAAATATTCTTGCCAGTGCTATCACCTTGACTGGTTAGTGATGAAAGGCGATCAAGAATAAGTGATGATTTTGCTAGTTTGCATTTCAACCCTAGGACTGTGCCTTCATCAAGAACTAATAGTGTCCGACCACCATTAACATGGGTAGTATTCGCATATTGGTTGAATTCGGCGAAACATTTTGTTAGCCATTTGACCACGGTTTCTGGAGATTCTGTTTCACATTGATACCGTTTAATGATGTCAGCTACACCGTCTATGTAACCGCTTTCTTTTTTATCTGCTTTTGGGTCAATGTAAAATATTTTTAGCTTAGGATGTTTTGATTTGGCTTCTCTAAGTGCGTTGGCGACTAGCATTCCTTTACCAGTGCCAGCCACGCCTAAAATAAAGCTGTTGCTGATTCGATCCGTCATCGAGCTAATAATATTTATTTGGCTATCAGGATTAGTGTAATTTTCTGACTGACTTTCGATTGCTGACGGCATCAAGCGATTTTTGATGCTAGCGATCGCATTTGGCAGTGCTAATACTTGAGGAATTTGGAAAGGTTCGGGTTCTCCTTCAAAATAATCTAGTGCATCATCAGAAAATTCAAGATTGTGATCATGGGCATATTCCAACTCTGCTTTTGTTGCATCATGCCCCACTTGGTTTAAATATCGCTTGAAATCTACGCCAGACAAGGTGTGGGCAATGCATCCAGTATCAATAATCGCGTTTATGTTGTCTTGGCGCTTCTTTCCTTTGCTTATGTGGTGAGAGAATGCCCACCCTGCCACTAACAAACCTGATATGGGGGATGCAGCGGCAGAGACGCAGGCAGCTACACCTAGGCAAGCAAATAAGCTGTATTGATCGTTGTTTTCCTGTAGGCGACGGCAAGCTAATTCGCTCCACTGCTGAGGATCTAGGTTGTTACTTTCGGGAGAAAAACGTGTCATATTATTTAGTCCAATAATTATTTTTAATAACCTCGTAGTATTTCAATTACTACGAGGATTTTTTTACTTACTTGACTGCTTCAGAGCAAAAGCCATCTTACCCACCCAAATGATTAGAGAGATAATTACCTCAATCGCGAACAAAGTAACGATCGCAAGAATTAAATTTTCGTAGATCAATTTATTCCACTGTCCGGTTGCCAATACCCAGAAGAAATCTTGAAATTTACCAGATGCTACCGGGCTGTACACGGTGATACAGATAAAGAAATCTACGGTATAAGTAAAAATTTTCAACACCTCCAAATTGCTAATAATCGCAGTGGGTAAAGCATTGTAGGTTTTCTTTAGCATCGAAAGCGTAGGATCGTCGCCCTCTTTCACCTGATATCTAGAACGGCTATCAGCATTGCCGATTACTGTGGATAAAAAGCTTTCATGGCTATAAAGAATCAGCGGGAGAACTTCTATAATTTGGATTGTTCCCCATAAGATTGTGCCTAATATCCAAATAATTCCGGTTCCAATGGTTGCTGCTATCCCGTTGATAACTGGGATGATGCTTATAAACTTGATAAATGAAGCGTTTGCACCTTTACCTGACAAATAGCTAACTGCAACCGCGTAAGGTTGGATATTAAGGTATGCGAACCAGATAGCACTTGCGACTAATCCCCAGTAAAGAATTCGCAACCATAAACGAGGTATTTTAGTATTGCTGTTGGTTGCTCTTGATGTTGTAGTTTGACGGGATTGATTACCGCCTGCTGATGATGTTCCAGTTTTATTACCTAATGCCACGATCAATATCTCCTATTAATTATTGGATTGGTTGGGCATAGTTGCCGCTGATTCTTGCACGTTGCATAGCGTCATCGATTACGTCGCGATCGCCCGTAAAGGCAGTTTCAGCAACAACTGTAGTAAATCGCCCATCGTTATCAAAATCGCGAGGTGATAGTACTCCAGTATTCCCATTGCTGTCACAGATTACAGTCCCTTTTGGTAGCGGGGTCAGTCTTTCGGGATCTACCACTGTTTGTCCCTGCTCTAGGTTTGTATACCCGCGCTTGCGGTTTAGCAGAATTACACAACCGTTCTGGTAACGAGTTTTAGCTATTTCACCCTGCGATTTTTCTAGGTCGGTTTGTTGCTCCAAAGCTTGTATCTTTTTGGAATCTTTAGCTATTGAAGTTTTGATATCTGCCATAGTTTGTAAATTATTTTGGATATCAGTGTGTGCGAAAAATAACGATCCAGCGACTAAAGCGCACCATCCAATTGTTGATTTGTTTCGACGAATGAAACGAGATGTAATCATGATTGTTAAGGGCGATTATCGCCCCATGTAAATTACTTCAGGTTGCTGCCTAAAAATTGAACAAGTCCCAGCAGATCGCCACGAGAAATTTGAGCGAGATTTTCGGTTAAATACTCAACTTCGCCGTCATGCTCACTATCTGCTGCATGTTCCGGATCTTTCATGAATAGGTGTAATCCAATTTGATGCAATACCCAAAATTTTTGTGCATCGTTGAGGGCTTCAAAGTGGCTCCCCCAAGATTCTTCCGCATCTGCAATAAGTTCTGAGTTTTGATCGCAGAAATATCCAAGTGGCTTATTAGACATGATAAAATTCCTAAATGAGATGGTGTATGTGTGTTTTTGCAGATGCACCTGGGCGATCGCCTTTCTGTCTGAGTTGGTGCGATCGCTCTAAAAAATTTTTTCACTGAGCCAAATAATGAGTCGCCCAAGCCAGTGCAGCAATTGAATCGCCCAGACTCATCTCCCCCGTCGCGATCGCTTCTGTGCAAAGATGCTGAAACGTATGCGGGTAGCGATTTTGAAACGCTTCTAGAAGTTCTAGGACGGTATCTAATTGCAGTAAAGCTTCACCGCCAATTGCATTGTCACTTTCTAAGACTTCATCAATGGTCATCAGATTTCGTGTTGTAGATTGGTTAGGCGACAAATAGATCGTCATAGTCCGTAATGCTCTCTATTTTGGGGCTTGCGCTTGTAGTAGGTGTAGAGGGGTTAGCCTGATCCTTAAAATATTTTCGTAGTATCCAGGCGACAGCGGATGTAAGATCATCAGTCAGCAGAAGCGTTTCAGCCTCGGCTCTGAGACGTGGAATTAGTTCTTTTGGAACACTAACCCGGTTTGAATCAGCCATTATTCTTCTCCTGTCTTTGCGCTAAAGTTGCTAGTTTCAAAAGCCCTTGGACGTTTGCTAGCTGCGAGTTTTGGATAGTTGCGATACCTTGTCTTGATGCGATCGCACTGACATTAGGCAGATTTGCGCCGCCACCAAGTAGGTAGATTGCATCTAAATCATCAGCGCGGGATTGTAGATGCTTAAATGCTTTAACCAAGCAGGACTTGAGCCAAGGTTTTAGTTCTGCTGCGTAGATTTCGTCAAACTGCCAGCCAGTCGTGCCGTACTGAAATTGATTGTAAATGCCCTCTCTGATTAAATGAACAGAGGCAACTTTGCCCAGCTTTCTGCGTGTCTCAATATTGTTAGAAATATTACCGCAAAGATGGTAAACACCTACAGGTTCAACAATACGAGAATTTTGCAGTAATTTATTTCCTTCAAAAATACTTGTGATTGTGGTTCCATGTCCCAAGTCAATTAGGGCTACTTTGCGTTGACCAGGAACACGGTTCAGAATTAATGCCCCAATTCCCTCTTCGGTCACTTGAACTGCAATACTTACTGTACAAGGCTCACCATTGAGTTTTACTCGATGATTGCCTTGTAAAGCTTTCCGCAGGTCAGCAGCAAATGCCTGAGAATCGTGCAAGCTTGCGACAACTGTTAGATGATAGTTACTCTCTCTGGGCATGAGTGCGATCGCACCCAAGAGCATCTGCAATCCATAATTAACCTTGTGCCTGTAATCATCTACGATCCGCTGATAATTCAATGGTTGATAAACTTCAGCAGTCTCGCCAACGAGCCAACGGGTATTTATTAGGTCAAGGCGATCGCCGGAGAGATATTCAATTACTGAACCATTACCAACCGCTTCATAGTTACTAGAATCGTGATCATCAATTTGGTAAAAATACGACTGCATAAGTATTTCACCCTCTGGTGAATGCAGTTTCGCGTAGCCATTTCCGCAATCCCATCCACAGGGTATTGCGCTATGGTTCGCAGTGCCAGAAATGGCAGCGCTTGCCAGATAAGTCATTGAAAACCATCCTTATTTAATATTGAGAAAAATTTGAGTAGTGGCGTTGAACGCTGCTGGGGCTTAACTTTGAGTCGTTAGCGGTTTCTGTTCTCAGTAATAACTGGGGCTGTTATCCGCTGCCGACTTTGGCTTGACTTACCAGGCTTGCCGTTTGCTGCCGTCTGTTGTTAATATAGCGGAGGGTGCTAGCACTTGTCAACACTTGCTGAATTATTTAACAATAAGATAGCAAGAGCTTAAAATAATTAAGCAGTACGACAAATTGCTATAAATGCCATCTAAAAACCCGCAAGTATCGATACGGCTAACTCCTGAAGAGTACGAATATCTTCAGGCAGTAGCTGAACGAAACTTTGTGACTCTGCCCCAGTTTGTCAAAATCTTAGTAAAAAAAGCGATTGCAGAAGATAAGCAAAACAATAAAGAGGCATAATGATCACCAAAAAATTTATGAGTTTTCGCTTTCGCAGAAAAATTAATTTTTTTTTCAGGGTCCGATCGCAAGCATGACGGCATTTTTACAAAAATATTTTTTCAGCGGTGCGATCGCCTGACTTGAAAAAAATACTTATTTTTGATGCATCTTCCAAGTGTTGCGAACCTGAGTAATAATCTAATGTGCTTATGTGTACACACCAAAATGAAAAAACCAACTGGCACAAAAACCACGCAAGCCATAACCACACGACTTGCTCCAAGCGTTACCGAATATTTAGAGCAAATAGCACAAGATCGGGGGCAAAATAGAAGCGATGTGATCCGAAGCGCGATCGCTCAATACCTCCAAATGCAAAAAGCGCCCCATCTGACCTGAGCGCTCTTGCAAATTAAAAAATCCCAAAAGCGCTCAAAGTTTAGACAGCTACGACGCAAAGGGATTTCTGTTATTCGCCTTTTCTTACGGGAAAGGCAGCCGTTAATCAATCACTGGATAATTGTAAATGAAAAACAGCAGACCGCGCAAGGGTAAAGGCTCAAATAGCCGCCCCACAGGCTTTTCAGCTAATTCCCATTGTACCACGAAAAAATTAATTAAGGCGATCGCAGCACAGAATTTCACCGAAGCAGCCGACATTCTAGAGTGTTGCAATGTATCCGGTGATTTTTTATTAGTGACGCTCGGTCATTTGAATTTGATTTTGGGAGGGGGAAAAAATGACTAGCCTCCATTCAGAAGTACAAAAATCAGATACCCCTACCCCTGCCGAGCCTGTGACATCTAATCGGCTCTCGGATAAGCACTATAAACAATGTGTAGATGAACGAGGTCTAGATCCTAAATGGGTGATTCCGAATTGTCGCTCGATGAGCGATCGGGAGGCAAGCGATCGCCTGGGGTATACCGCAAAATCAGCAGGAATTTGGCTAGAAGGTATTAACGGGTTTGGGCAATTTCGCCCGAATAAACCGTGGAAAGGCGAAAATGACAAGAAAGCGCCCAAATATCGGACCGCGACAGGGGAAGAATACGATGCAATGCTGCCCCACCACCCAACCAACTCTCAATATTGGCAAGCCTTAGAAGCGCTTAAAGCACTGTGCTATTCAATGAATGGGCATCCTTGCTTGCTTCTGACTGAAGGACTATTCAAAGCGATCGCAGCCTGTTCGCAGGAATTACCTTGTGTGGCGCTTTGTGGGGTAGAGCAGGGGCTAACATCTGGCAAGGATGATGTACAAGGCAAACGTTATTTAGTCCCTACCTTGGAACACTTGGCGCGTCATGGCTTTGGATTCATCATTGTTTTTGATGCGGATGAAAAAAAAGAAACCAAGGAAAACGTTGCGATCGCTACACGAAAGCTTGCCCAGCAATTAGTTAAGTTTAAAGTGCCTATCTACGTTGGGACAGGAATTTGGACTCCAGAACAGGGCAAGGGCTTGGACGATTTTATTAAACTTAATGGAGTTGAGGCTTTTCGTCAAAATGTACTCAATAAAGTTATCGATTTTTCGGCATGGGACCAGCAATTTAATAAAGAGGAAGTTTCCGAATTAACTGCTAAGGGCGCAGCGCAATCCCTAACAGAACGGTATCGAACTTTGTGGAAATACGATTTACAGCAGCAGACTTGGCGCAGGTACAATAACAAGATTTGGGAACAAACGCCTGACAAAGTTTTTGAGAAATCGGTCTATCACGATTTGGAGATGATGCCAAATGCCATTTATGACAACTATTCTTATGTTGAAAATGTTGTTAAATTTTTGGAGTTAGAACTTCAAGAGCGCAGCTGGACAAGTTTCAACCGTGCGGAATGGATAGCTTTTAATGATTGCGTTCTTGAAGTTGCGACAGGCAAATATCATGATCATGCGCCTGGGTTTATGTTTACCTCGCGGCTCGATCATGACTGTCCTAAGCTGAAATTTGATCAAGGTGGCGACTTATTAGAGTTAGTACGCCTTCATGCCCCTAATTTTTTCGCTTGGGCGACCTACGCGCAAGGGGGTGATGCGGTAAAGATACTCAAACTGCTAGCAATATTCAATGCCGTTTTAACTTATCGGTTTTTTGATTTGCAGATGTTTGTGCTGTTGTGCGGTGTACCTGGATCTGGTAAAGGGACTTATGCCCGATTATTGGAAGGCGCAGTCGGTCGCCAAAACCATGCAAGTGCCAAAATGCATCGGCTTGGCGAGGACAATGTTATTGCGAATATTATTGACAAGCAACTTGTTGTCTGTCCCGACGAAAAGAAGCAATTAGGCGACAATTCGGGCATCCTTTCACTTTGTGGAGGTGACAATATTCCATACCGCCAAATCTATAAGCCAATGTCGAGCGCACGGTTTTATGGGGCACTGGTAGTTGTTGCCAACTCTAATCCATTTATGGGGGATACAACAGGTATCGACCGACGTTGGAGTTTAGTGCAGTTTGACAAAGCCTTGCCTGTTAGAGACACTTCCGTTGAACGGCAAATGCAGCAGGAACTAGGGATGATTATTTCTCTGGCTCTGGCAATGACTCAGCAACAAGTAACGAGTCTAATCAAAGGCACAGGTGAAGGATCTATACCGGATTTTAAGCGGCAACAATGGTTACACAAGACAGAAAACGATTCCATCGCTCTTTTTATGGAAGAAATATTAGTCCCTACTAGTGCAGATCGCTACTTGTTACTAGGAGCCAAAGGCGATGACCCTAGTTCACTTTACGGGGCATACGTCAAAATGTGTGACGAGAACAATACTCGGAACCTATTCACAAAAAATAATTTTTGTAGTCACTTGTTGGAGGTTTGCAGAGAGGTGGGCTGGACAGAAGTAAAGAAAGTTCGTTGTCAAACTGGCTGGAGAATCTATGGGGTAGGGATTAGAGACATCTCTGACAACTCTCAACGAATTAGCGACTGGTTAGCAGAAGACAAATTATCATGTAGACCATGCAAACCCTGTGTAGACACCTGTGTAGACCCTAAACCCAGTCCTAGCAAGGATTATGTAGACTATGTAGACTTAGAGCTACCCAAAAACAAAACTGAGGATCACCAACAACCGATGGTTGGTGATGAATCTTCAAATGTCGATAGAGGGGGGGGTGAGGTCTACATCCCTACACAACCCATGCCAGGTAACGGTTCTGGGTCTACACAGGGGTCTACACAGGTTTGCACAGCCTACATATCCACACATGAAGATGCACAAACTAATCCCAACGTTCAAAATCCTGAAACCGTTGATAATGCTGATACTCAGCCGATTTTGACCCTATCCCAAAAAATTGCCCGTTATCGGCAGTGGGAGTTGGGCAACTATATATTAGAGATCGCGGACACAGATCAATTGCGATCCGAGATTAAGGGCTGCGGTCCTCAAGAAATCAAGAAAATTAAAGATGCGGCTAATGCCTGCTGGCAACCACAAATAAACCAATTTGCTGATTATGAAGGCGATCGCGTTGAGGTGTGGGCGACTAGCAACCAAAGTAGAGAGGTCGAAATTCGCACTTCTGGCAACAGTAAGCCAAAAATTAAGCGCGACAATCTTCGCCCTTGGTTAGGAATTTAAAAATAAGTTTTTTTCAGGGTGCGTCTCAAAAAAAATCAATAAGTAAAAAATAATGATCAACTATGCACAAAGAGAAATAGCCAAACAGGATTTAGAGGATCGCTTTAGACTCTCATGGAGACAGCAGGTTCCGTCTCTCATTAAAGGGTTCTCTGAGTCTGAATATTTAATTTTTGAGAATATGTTTGAGATGTTCCCAGACTTACGAGAGCTTGCCTCTTACCCAGCCACGATGCCCAGCCTTGAATACACCTTTGATCGCAGTCTGAAGATGTGCCTTATAAAAAAGAGCGATCGCATAAACAAGGAATTGGTTCTAGGGCGCTTTAGGGTGGCGTTGGAGTGGGGTGGCGTTCCAGAGGGTAGACCGAATAGATATACATACCGCAGAAGGCTACGAATTATGGCTTGTGAAATTTTTTCTTTCATGCGCGAAAAGGATAGTCCCGTATTTTTGGAGATTGTTAAATGAACCAAATTGAAAATTCTCAATCAGAACGCGATCGCCTTAGATCCGAGTGCCACAGGTTGATTGACGAAATCGCCCGAAAGCCTTACTACGTGAGGCTGCTGGGAGCCGCAAAGCATTCACTGACTAGCATCAATGGCTACAAAAAACGCAAACCAATTTCTACCAAAAAAATCTCTGAACCAACTATCAAAAAATAAAATCATGAAAACCCAAACTAAAGAAGCATCAAGAATTGAAGAAATCCAAAGCCAGATCGACATTCTGAATTCTGAAATCACCGCACACCAAGGAGAAATTGAAGAATTTGAGAAAGTACTTTCGATGATTAGGCAACATCCAGGTTGGGTTCCAAAAACTACGTCTAATATTTTTGAATTGTTGGAATCGCTTATTCAAAATGAGCCGGAAGAACAGCAACGCGAAAAGCGATTAGTCCAGGCGCAACAGGCTTTACAAGAATCTAGGCAATTTTTAGAACAAAAAACTAATACCGTTGCAATGTTAGGGCAGCTTTTGATCGCAGAAAAAAGCGAGGCAGAGTGGCAGCGGCGGTATGCGCCATTCGTTGAGGAGTATAAAAGTGGCTTCCCACCGCCAATTGACCCAAATGTCGTGAGAATCGCTCAAGCAGAGAAAGAATTAGCGGATGATCGTGCAGCCCTTGAAAAAGCGAGAGTGTGGCTGAGTCTTCCTGAGACTCAAAGACCTCGGTATTCTTATAGTTCATCACCCATAAACCCAAAAGCAGATGTTGAGCGCCTCACAGACAAAATTCCTCAAACCGTAGAACGGCTACAAAAATTAAAAGAGCTTCCACCTATCCCCAGAAATGAGGAAGATTTTCGGAAATATATTATTGGGCGAGTCGCCATTGAGCAGCAGTTACAGCAGTTGATTCAAGCGCAATCTGAATATATGCGATCGCTTGCAGAATTTAAGCTGGCAGCTGAGAGGCAAGAATCAGCAATAAATTTTCCTCTAGAAAATTTGAAGGAATTATCTGAAGTTGTAGCGATCGCAGACAACAAAATAATTTTGAAAAAAGGTGGCAGTAATGGATAACTTGGCAGATATGACGATTGAGGAATTAAAAATAATTAGTTTCAGCGACATCACCAAATTTGCGACCTTTGGCGCTGCCGGAATTCGCTTAAAGCCCGTCGCTGAGATTGATCCAGTTGAACTTGCAGCAGTTCGTGAAATCACCAGTAATAAAGGCGTGGTGAGCATCAAGCTTCATGACAAATTGAGGGCGCTGGAACTGCTGGGTGATCACATCGGTCTTTTTGGTGATTTTAATCAAGCGATCGCAACCTTGCGAAAATATGGAATTTTTCTGACTCAGGATTCTCAGGGTAAATGGCTCATTGAAGACGAACCGGAAATTACTGATCTGCCCCAATCCTAGATAGCTTTTCACTTGCCTCGTCCAGCGCACCGAAAGCTGCGCTGGCTTGGTGGTGTGTAATTACCCCAAATTGGGCTAAAGTATTCACGGCAACAGCAACGTCAACTGTTTTCTGGTCTAGCCCTAAAAGCCTAGACTTGCGATCGCACAACTTCACCAATCGGTCAATTGCAAACAGATCACCACCCTCGACGAGATGCATAATTGCATTTATAGCTTTATCTAGTTGGCTGCATTGTTCCGAAATAAAGAATTTTTTTTGTTCGTAAGTAATGACTTGCTTGGCGCTGTCGGTCAAGCCCTGCTTTGTTGTTTCTACTGTCGCTTGCGTAAATTCTTCCGCAATATTATTTTTTAGTTCCTTGAATTCCGGTTCCTGCGTCCACCGCAGCAGCGTGCGCCGTGAAATGCCGAGTTCTGACACTATTATTGCCTGAGACACTCCACGGCAAAGCATCACAGCAGCCCGTACTTTTTTAGAGTCGATGCTGAAATCCTTTGTCACTACGCAAGCATCCTCAAAAATAATACCAATACCTTATTATCCTAGCCTGTCGCTTCACGGCGCAAAATGTCCCTAGTTTAGGGATGGTCTAAATTTAATAACTTGGACCTATGCTGAGAAATTTTTAATAGGGTTGCGATCGCCTGACTGCCCGGCATGAATGCGCGGGGAGTGTCAACTGTATCAGTGCGATCGGATAGGCTGGTATCCTTTTTCAATCAATGCTGTATTGAGATTTAGCAAGGAACTTCGACCAAATCCCGGTCTAGCTTCCAATTCTTTCCGTGAGCATCTTTGTAAATCTTCTACGGTATTGATCTGGTATCTTTGGAGGATTAGATAAAGGCGTTTCGATAAACCTAAGACTTCAATACCCGTTACAGGTTTCTCACCTTCTACCGACTCAATACTTGTTACAGGTACTTGGACTTTTACCAAGTTAGTACCTGCAACTGGTTTCTCAGGTATGGAGGCGTAAAATTCTGCTAGCAGGCGTTCAACGTCTGCCCGGATGGGTGTAGGTATTCGCATCACAACTGTGGTGTATTGAGCCTTTTTAGCCCTTCCGCCCTTACTCTTCATGAATTATACTTGTTACAAGTTGTTTATTAATCATAGCGTATATCCACAGCCTCTGGCTATTTATAAAAAAAAAGAACGTGCGATCGCCTGACTGCCAAAATTTCTATAAAATAGGGTGAAAATTAATTTTTGGTTTAGCAGAAAAAAACACCTTAAATACCGCCGATACGTATAAAATCTCGGCGGCGTTGTATATCCTCATTTCTCCTTTGGAATTCGATCAAGTATGGTCTACTAAACTGCTCGATCTCTTGTGTTTCTCTAAGCGCCTGCTTAACGACTGTATTAAATTTCTGTGTTTGCTGGTTAAGACGTATCCGTAATAATTTCTCAGAATATAGTTTTTGCTCAGTTGTTAGTCTGAAATCAGTAGTCGGTTGCTGTTTTGGCACAGCAAAAACAGTAGCAGGTGTAAAAACTAAAATTGTTACTAAAAATACTGTGGCTCTCATCATATTTGCCACCTCCGAAGCGATCGCTTCCGCTAATTCTTCTTTGCAAAGCAAAGCTTATTTCCCTTTTACACTTTCATTATAGAAAAAAATCTTGAGGAATTTGTGAAGAAGAAAGCAATGAGCCGAGCGTAACGCATCATCCTTACTGTTGAATTATCACAACTGCACCCCAAGATTTATATTTTGCGTAATCGGGGTGAAGCCTCAACCTTGCAAGATCCTGCTCACTAATTAGATTATTCCCTGGCTCTAACTTGATGGTGTCAAAAAAGTGCGCTGACTGTGTTGGGGGTACAACCACTGCTGGATCAAAATGCAAAATTATTGATGTCATTTTTTTTTATTTTTGAGTGTACAGTGAAAAAAATAAATTTAGCGATCGCACCGCCAAGCATTTTCGTAGGCTTCCTTCGGTGTCATCTTTAATTTTTCAGATTCTTTTTTTTCTCTCCAAGCATTTTCATAGTTTGAAAGCGCTCTCTGCATGGATAGTTCAGTATCAGAAAAATTTTCGACATTCCGCCAATTAGGATTGCCCTCGACTGCGATCGAGCGAAGGCTAATTAAATTTTTTTTATCACTGCGATTAAACCCGATACTAGGATCTGCTGGCAGTTCTTCAGCGCTAACCTCGTACAAAGTAATCTGAACGCCTTCTAGTATTGCTTTCTCTGTTAAGTTTCCTTGTGTATCGTATTTTGCGGGTGTGATGACGCGATATTTCTGCACCGAATACCCAAAAGAAATTCCACCGGCTGTGCCATCTTCTAAGTCAACTAAGAGGGTATCGGCTTCTTCTGTACGCCGCAGCTTGATTGAGGCATAGGCGCGATCGCCTGAAAACTGCACATCCTCCACTACGCCCAGCTTTATCGCTCGATCATGGTTTCGCAAAAACGGGCAAACACCAGAGCTAACCCGCTCCAAATTCCAAGCACTTTTTTCGTGACTAAGGACTTCATCAAAGACGTAGCTTGCGTCCTCTGGCAAATTGTCACCAGACCAAGCATACCGAGTTACTGGACGGGTGGAGCTAAAAGGAAAGGTGAGCGATCGCGCTGTCGCAGATGTCCTCACGTCCGGTGAGCCTAAAAATCTGGTTAATATTGCGTTTTCAGTCATGAAAATTAAAAAAACATTTGGTTGTATTCAATTTTACAACCTTGACTAGTACTGCAATACTACTTTGGCTGATCAATCGCACCCGCTAAAAATTTTTTCGTGAGTGCGATCGCCTTCATCAAAAGTCGTATTCAACCAATTCTCAAAGGTACTGCTAATTTCCTCCAAGGTATTATCTAACACATCAGAGTTTAATGCCACGCTATCATCTATTTGCTCACGAAAGAAACGAATCATTTGTTGGGTGATGCGTTCACTAGAGAAATTCTGCTGTGTAATCTCCGCAGGATTTAGATAAGCCCAAAAGGTTTGGTAGCCAATTTCACCCGAAACTTGGGATTGGGTGACGCGCAGCGCATACCAACTTTCGGTATTCAGTAAGGAATGGTCAGGTTGAGTTTGGCTGAGGGTTTGCAGGTAGGCGATCGCATCTTCTGAGGTTGTACATTCGCTTAAATGAACCAGGAGATCCGGCTGAAGGGTGGCTTCAATTTCGATATCAGGTTCGGGGTGAAATTTCTCTGCTGAGAATGCACCTCGTAATTCAGGCTTGAGGTTGAATAATGCTTCGGTTTCGATGCGCTGATAGGTTTTTGGATTGATTTGGACGGTGAGACGGCACTCGTTGGTAGGAGTGAGGATGAGGGTGGATAAGTAGATGGGTAAGAGGGAATGGGAGCGATCGTATAAGGTAATATCGTTTTTACCTTCTGCTAAAAAGTGCTGTGATTTGACCTTCATCTAACGCCCTCAAACTTAGGTTGCTTCTCGTTACTTTTCAGAGAATTTGTTTTTTGCCTTAAGTCAACTTACGGATGTAATAGTACTGTTTTTGCTATTTAGCAGGTATTCTAAGCGTTTCAAGCACCTTGCATATCAATGTAGCTATCAATTGAACAATTCATAGAGCTAAATATTTTGCATGGCAGAAAGTTTGCGCTAGCATAAATGCAATTACAAATTATTCGTTAACTCAAAATTTTCAACAGTTCCTTCAGCCAATTGCTCTAAGTTTTCCATCAAACTTAACTGGAAACTTATAAGAGATTTATTGAACTCTTCTCATTGGTAAAAGATAAATTACAAGTTTTTACATTATTGCCACTTTTTATGTCTTACGTTTTGCGTTACTATACCGATAACTGTGCGAGAATTTCGAGGTATTCTTGTAATTTAACTTTTTGTAATGTATCTACCGTTCCTGAACCGCCAAGTGATATGGCTGGTTCAAAACCGTAACATTCAGCAGGCTCAAGTTGACCTAACTTTTTGAGAGCCTTTCGGTACAATCTAATGTCTAAAGCATCTTTGAGATAGTCATTATCGCATAAGAGATATTCAAATAATATCTCTATATCTTTCGTAAGTTCAAATACTCTGTTGTATAGAACAGAAACGTACTGCACATTTTGTCCATTCCATACAATCATATCTCCAAAGGCTGTTCTAGCAAAAACAATCGCTTCATCGGCTGCTTCTATCCAATTACTAAGAGCAGATTTAAATTCAGAGGGATTCACAGTCCAAATTAGTCCTTCCGAATATCCACACCAACCTGTTTCTTGCCAATCCTCTATCAAAGCTGCTGGAAGCTTATCTTTATATAGATCGATACTTTTACTATCTACTTGTTTGCATTTAATTGCTGCACCATGTCTTTTCTTGAACTCTGGAAACTGAACCATACACTTTGCTCCTGTTCTCTTCAGAAATGCTCTTCCGTGCCGAAAGTACTGTTTGTAATAGGTTAGTAATTAACTGCTACTATTTTAATCAAGTAAGAATTATGTTATACATCTTACAGAGGTAGAAATCCATTAAGTTTCTACTTACTTTATTCAGGGATAAATTGTAAAACAACATTCATATGAAGCTTACTCTTTACTTCAGATGAAAGGGTTGGTAACAGTGAATTTACTTTAATATCTAACTCCACTACTTTATTTTTCCATTGAGAGCCAAGAGATGAATTAATGTTCGTATCTCCTAATCCTACAATTTTTGTAGGCTCGCCACCAGCAACCTGATCTGGATCATGTAAAGCAGCTTGTGTTGCCATAAAAGCCTTGACTTCTTTTTTAGCTTTGTCCCTAGCATCCTTTAATTTCATGCCTGCTGCCATATTTGCTGCAAATTTTTCACCTTCTAATCTTGCTCTTTCCTGCGCTCGGAAAGCTTTTTGGGCCTTTGAGCCTTCACCTGCGCGTCCAGAGCCAGATGAACTAGCAGCAGCACGCTTCAAGTAAGCTTGACGATTCTTATGCCAGTCAACAACTAGCATTCTATTGAGACCAACTTGTTGTCCATCTAATTGCCTCTGAAATTCATTGGCATCAAAATGTCGACGACACTTGAAAGTTAATCTTACTTGCTCCATCCGAAGAATATCAGTCCGTTCTTCGGTATCTGCTGTAGGATTTATAACACCATGAACATGGTAGGTTTCTGTTGTTGAGGTTAACTTATCAACAACGAGTATAAGTTTTGTTAATTTGTATTGAGACTTGATTTGTGGCAGTTTCTTCTTAATATCTCGCTTAGATAAATTTTTGTCGTTGAGTAGGTGATTAGCTTTTCTAATTGCTTTATCTAGAGCATCTTTCTTTTCTTCGTGTGTGCGCTCATCTTGCTTGTTTTTACTTTTTTGATTCTGTTTATTATCTGCGTCTCTATTTCTATCCTTACTCTTCTTATCCTTCTTCCCAAAGAACCTATCACGCACTTTACCAAACTTATCACGTACCTTCTTGCCAGCACCCTTCAGTTTCTGACCGACTTTCTTCGCGGCTTTCTTCAGTTTGTCGCCGATTTTCTTAGCGATCGCCTTAATCTTACCGCCCACCTTACTTGCCGCGCCGCGCACTCTCCTCAGCAGCCAGTTCGCCACAAAGTCAATTAACACCACGCCTGCTGCCGCCAGCATTGCTCCAAACTGTGGCCCAGAATTTCCTGTCTTCACGGCTTTCATAAATGCCATGAACCGTTCCATTGCTTGCAGGATGCGGCTGACGGTTCCCCAGGCTGCCTGTAGTCCTTCGATAATTACCATCACCGTACCCGCAGCCGGTACAATCATCGACACCAGTTTCTCAATCAAAATCGCAATCAGGGCAGGGGGAATTGCCGACTTGATGCCTTCCCATGCCATCTGACCCACTTGTGCTGTCCCGATGCCGCCCTGCTTCAGCATCTGCCAAACTACCATGCCCAAGCCCAGCACTTCGTCCACTTTCTGGTTAAACCACTCCTTCACCGCAGCTTGGAAGGCAGTCCACAAGTGGTTCTTGATGCCATCCATCACGCCTGCTGCCAAGTTACGCAGCCATTGCCCTGGGCTTGCAGCAATGTCTTTAATTAGGGCAGCAAAAACTCCAAGGGCGCTCACCACCGCCTTCGCTGCCGCGATCGCACCTTGCACAGCCTTACTCACCAAGTCTACGGCCAGCATATAGCCCTTCTCCAAGAGCTTGAGCGCTGCATCCAAAGCTTTACCTAGCAAGTTAAGGGCTGCTTGTACTCCCTTTTTGAGCGTTTCGGCAAGGGCGTTAACAGCTGCTTCGGCTGCCTTCACTACAGCTTTGATGGCATTGCGGAAGCGATCGCGCAATTTCGGGAAAGCCGCCAGCACTACATCGGCGATCGCAATCAACGCCTCACCCAACGCTTTGATGGCAGCTACAATAATTTTGCGAGCTGCTTCAATCACCTCGGTTGCTAGTTTCTGAGCTGTTTCGATAACCAGCTTTACTGCCGCACGAGCTAATTCCAGTGCGGCTTGGATGGCTTGCTTAATGCCGTCAAAAAAGGCTTTAGCTTTATCCGCAAGCCAACCAAAGAAACCTTTTGGTTCTTGATTGGCCTTTTGCCGCTCTGCTTCTGCTTTTTCTTCTCCCTTTCTCCGCTCCGCCTCTGCATCTTGATTGCCTTTTTCAATATGGGCAGCAGCTTGCGTCTCAGCTTGGGTTTGTTTCTGCTGGACATCCTGCCTGCCCTTGGTCACGGCGGCATCGGCATCCTTGCGGGACTTGTCTACTAAATCTGTCTGTTCCTTATTCCAATCTGAGCGCAGCTTACCCACTTCAGCCAGGGTCTTTTCACGTTCTTTCGCCTGTAAATCAGTATTTTCCTGCTGAATTTTGCTAATTTCTTGATTCGATTTCGCTTTCTCTTCCGCAACCTTTGCGGTATGTTCCTGTCGCTGCGTCGCCATCTGCGATTGAGCTTGAGCAACAGCAGCTTGAATCTCTTGCCCATTTTGTTGCTGGGCAATAATTGAGATGGCATCATCTTCGCCGCCTCCTTTGGTGTTGCCACCCGCTAGCTTAACCCCACTTTCTACTTTAGTACCTGCCTGACCGCCGCCTACCACTTCTGCCTTGAGGGTTTCTTTTGGCACGTTGGGATAGATAGCATTTTCGCCCATCGGCTCTGCCAAATCTTGCCGCCCTTGGGCGTGTGCCTCTGCCGCACTTTTCTCCAGATTGGCTTTCTGTTCGTTGGCTTGGTTGGGATCTGCGTCACCCTCCAGCTTGAGTGCTGGGGGAGGGCCTGCGGTGACGTTGAGTCCAGGATCACGAGTTGGCATTCGGTTGATCGACGCTCTGAGAGCTTGCACATCCCCAGGGGAGACCTTACCTTCAGCATCGCCCTGAATCGACGGTAAGCTAGCTGCTCGACCTATAGCTCGACCTAGGGACAACTTAACAGGCCGCGGCGGTGAAACAGATTTTGCCTCTTTCTGGGGCGTTTTCTCAATTGGTTTTGGCGTTTTAGTAGCAAGTGAAGGTTGATCGCCCGCCGCTCCATGTTTCGTAGCGACTGAACCAGATGGACGCTCCATCTGCGGTGGATTGGCAGCCAGTTCTGCTTGCTTCTGAGCGATGGAACTATTGATCGCAGTGGTTACGCCTCCCAGCCCTGCTTGGATTTGAGGCGGTGGCAACTGACTCAGAGATGCGATCGCTTGCGATGGCTCGGCTTGGGAGACATCTGGTACTGGTGGAGTCGGCGGATCTTCGATCGCTGTACCGCCACCGCCGCCACCGCCCATATCACCGCCAGTCGCCCCTGCATCGCCACCACTTCCTACATCTGCAAGGGCGCTTTCAACTTCGCTGCGATCGCTTGAAGGCAACTCTACTCCTTCTGTACCTGCGGCAACAGCTTCAATCTCTTTCTCACTAG
>JAESFM010000150.1_pt1 | contig 23983 bp, 20 predicted proteins | sample 9266171 | NCBI WGS metagenome assembly JAESFM01 (sample SAMN14505069, study PRJNA617099) | algae metagenome | isolation source: Hassallia sp. WJT32-NPBG1 and co-occurring heterotrophs from well developed... | place: USA: Mojave Desert, Joshua Tree National Park, California | collected 2006-06-22
TACTTACAGGGGAATGATGATTGCGATTCCCCCCGATGAGTGGCATGTTTTTCAGAACATGACCTTCATACAATTATCGCAAATCCTTCAACATCTGGCAGGTAAAGTCAATTTGAGAGCTTTTCGCTGTCATCCGCGAGGTTCCAAAAAACCTCTGCCAAAACGAACCTATCTCAAAAACAAGCCCCATGTCTCAACTGTTAAGATTCTAGACCAGAAAAAGCTGGAAAATAACACACCTTGAAAGGGCTACTATCAGGACTTACGAACTTGACAAATAGAGCATTATGTGGGTGCTAATATTAGTCCGGTTTTGCAATAGTCAGACTCAGGAAAAAGTTCCTATTTCTATCTAACTATGTGCAGAAATTAATTTTGCTTGCGCTTATATAAAAAACAAAGCAAGTAAGTCTTAATCACAGAGAGCAGCTTTTTCCCAATCCGTAAGTCCTAATTTATAATCCACAACATTTCTGAAACTGGGACTGCTATTGTAGCCAAAGAACAAAAATCAACAACATACATTCGAGGATTAGATTATGAAATATAACAGCATTGAACAAATTCTCAAAAATAATCAGGCTTGGGCTGCACAAAAACAAGCCCAAGACCGCACTTACTTTGAAGAAATGGCATGTGGACAAAAACCGCCTTATCTCTACATTGGCTGTTCAGACAGTCGTCTAGCCCTAACAAGATTTACCGGTACAGAACCCGGAGAGTTATTTGTCCATCGCAATATTGCTAATCAAGTTTCTCTCACAGACATGAACTTTTTAGCAATTTTAAACTACGCAATTTCTCATCTTGAGGTTAAACACATTATTGTTGCTGGTCACTACGGTTGTGGTGGAATTAAGGCTGCTTTAGAAGGCAGAACAATTGGAATTATTGATAATTGGGTGAATCCAATTCGAGAAATATATTTACAAAAACAAGATCAAATTGATGCTTTGCCAACACAAGAAGAACGTCTGAATCGTTTAGCAGAGTTAAATGTGATGCTGCAAGTTAAAAATATCTACCAAACTAGCATTATGCGTCAGTCACTAGAACAGCAAAATGCGCCTGAGGTTCATGGCTGGGTGGTGGATATAAGCACCGGGTTGATCACAGACCTGCAAGTCTCAACTAAAAAATGGGAACTGCGCTTATTATCTGTTGCTGCACTTTGAGGTTGGATGACCAAAGGCTATATAGGAAGCGACGCCTCCTATATAGCCGATGCTGTAACGTCATCTGTCCTTGCAGCCATAAGTATTAAATATTCCAATACCTCAGTCAAATTTCTCCTTCACTAGTCGCTACTTTGAGAAACATCAATAAGTGAGTATTTTTTAAGGGAAGCTGGCAGTAAGCAAAGTTCAGTTATGAACATATTGATTAAGCATTTATGAGCATACCTGCTTTTGCTTTCTCAAGTTACTCGATTCATGAGCTTATAGTTTTTCCGTAATACCTAACTTTATGTAAAATATCAAGTTCAAATATTTTTAGTAGGTTTAAATATGCAAGATCCAAGTAATAAAAATACTTCTTATCCCCCAGAAGATAACCAAAATAACATTAGAGAATCTAAAGGAAAGCCTTCGAGTTCGAGTACTCAAAGAAACATTTTTTTAGGAAAATCTAAAAAAAGATTTTTATTAGGAGAGAAATATATAGCCCACAGATCATTCAGCGAAAGGTTTGGACTCTACTCTGGCGAAGAATTCTCCGCGATTAAAGTCATCTTACGCCTTAGCGAGTCAGTGGTTCTGGCAATTCTTCCTTGGGTAATCTTGTGGGGAGGATACGGCTTTCTAATTTCACTGCTCAACTACTCTGGGCATTTAGCAAAATTTAGTAATGAGCTTAAAGCTATTCCCAACATTGTCATTTCTCTCAACATTGTCTTATCGTTACTATTAATTTTCCGAACAAATACGGCACATGATCGCTTTTGGGAAGCTCGTAAATTGTGGGGAGGAATGGTCAACACTGTTCGCAATATCGCTCGCAGAATCTGCATCGTAGTTGTAGAACGCGAGCCAGAAGATAGAATAGAAAAACAAGCAATATTGCAACTAGTGGTTGCGTTTGCTGTGGCAATGAAGCTGCAACTGCGAAGAGAACCAGTCAATTCTGAATTAGCTTCTTTAATGTCATCCACGGAGTATTACACACTCCAAGACGTAAATCATCCCCCGTTAAAGATTGCTTACTGGATTGGGGATTATTTCCAGCATCAATATGAGCGTGAATGTATCGATGTCATGGATTTGAACGCTCTACATCAATTGCTGGATGAAATGGTGAATCTGTTAGGTGGCTGTGAGCGCATTTTGAAAACACCAGTACCCCTAGTATATACCATTACTCTCAAGATGCTGTTGACGTTTTATTTCCTGCTGCTTCCTTGGGAATTGGTCACTGGTCTAACTTGGTGGACTGGACCGATATTAGCTTTTCTTAGCACTATCTTGCTTGGTATTGATGAAATCGGGGCGGAAATTGAAGAGCCTTTTGGTCACGATCCCAACGATTTACCTCTAGATGTCATTTGTAAGACAATGCTTCGCAATATGAACGATCTTTACCCTTCCTGCCAGTTCGTTAGGTAAGCTCACATTGCCGACAATAAAAGCAAATTCCTCAAGGCGCACCTTTTTCTTTCAGCGGCTCTAAAAATCGCGCCTAAGTACAGTATTTATGCTTCTTGGTAGTGAATTGATAGCAAGATCAAGTGTACGACAGGCAAGATACTTAATTTATTTCATAGCATGGGATTAAAGTGATGAACACAACAGTACAGCGGTGGGGAATCCCCCTTGGAATTCTTGCTTTAATGACTGTTATTACAGCAATAGTCAACGATCCATTCAGTAAAGCCGAATTGCGAAAGCAGGCTATTGAGATTGATGGCTCTAGCACAGTCTATCCGATTACAAAGTTGATGGCTTCCGAGTTCAACACCAGCCGAAACAAGAAGGTGGAAATAAACGTTGACATCTCCGGTACCACTGGTGGGTTTAAAAAGTTCTGTGAAGGTAAAACCGATATCAGCGATGCTTCGCGCCCCATCCTCAAAGAGGAAATAGCAGTCTGCCAAAAACGCGGGGTCAAGTATATAGAACTCCCTATTGCCTTTGATGCCCTCACCATAGTAGTCAATCCCAAAAATGATTGGGCAAACGACATCACCATTGCCGAGTTAAAGAAAATCTGGGAACCTACTGCCCAAGGGAAAATTACCAAATGGAACCAGATTCGTAGCAGCTGGCCCGATAAACCCCTCAATCTGTATGGTCCAGACAAGGATTCTGGCACCTATGACTACTTCATGGAGGCAATAGAGGATGAATCCAAAGCGTCGCGCAACGACTATACCAGTAATAAAGATGATAATATGCTGGTCAAGGGAGTCAGCCAAGACCCGAATGGCTTAGGTTACTTTGGATTTGCTTACTACCAAGCCAACACAACTCAACTAAAAGCTTTAGCAGTTGACAGCGGCAAGGGTTCTACGATGCCTTCACCTCAAGCAATGGCTAAAAATCTATATCAACCCCTGTCTCGCCCACTATTTATCTACGTCAACTACCACTCTGCCCAAGTCAAACCCGAAGTTCAGGAATTTGTAGATTTCTACCTGGCAAAGGCTCCGAAGTTGGTTAATCAGGTTGGCTATATTCCTCTATCAGAGGAAGCCTACCATTTAGATTTTGTTCAATTCCATCAAGGTGAGGTTGGGACAGTATTTAATGGGGTAGCTGAGTTAAACCTGACCCTTACCGAAGTGTTACGCAAACGAGCAACCTTATTTTAGGTGGAGGGCGATCGCGCTTTAATTGCCATTAATGCGATTTCTGCGTTCATCTATCGCCCCATACGATCATCATAGGAAAGCACATTAGCAGAGCTATAGAGCGGCAACGAAAAACGCTGCCGCTCTATTTTGACAATCCGCAGTTTTATTGACTGAGAATTTTCCCAAATTTAAGCAGGCTAGGCGATCCCCATTTTTTATTAGTTAATTGCATCAACTTCCTTGCTTAAACTTATCAAAGTATGCTGCGTTCGTATTAGATAAAATATATCATGAAGTTTTGTAATATAGATAACATTTCAGTGAAGAGTGGGTAGCCTAAAATGAGTTACTTTCCTGGCTATCTCCGGCGAAATGTGGCTATAGTCATAGTAAAACCGCGTTTTAGGCAGAAAAAGTACATCTCCAGATACTGTTTGATTTACGGTTAATCCATTTACATTGAAATTATCAAACCATGCAGCTAACAGCGGCGCTTAACAGACTAATAATTTAAAAAAATACCAATTTTATAATTTCTTTGTTATTTTGTATTTAACGGGACAGTTCTAAGTCTGGAGGGTGAGTTTAAATATCAATTGATTACACAATTTGACTATTTTGTCTTTCGTGTAAATCAATTCATTCTCTGTTGCCATGATTGTATTTAAACCACAATTAAAATGGCTAAAATAGATAGTGTAGTAATACCTAATCCTTGGCAATTCATTCATCAAAACCAGGAAAATATTAGTTAAGAATATGCTCAGAACAAACAATCGACCGATTATCTTCTCTGCTTTTATTAACTCGGCAGAAGAAATCAAAAAGGCAGAAACCAAAAGTCCATTTGCTCAACCTAAGCCTGATTTACTGCAACCATTACGTCAATGGCTTGATTCCTTAGAGATTCAAAATCGGAAATTAGCGAAATTTATTGCTAAAGTAATTCCCGCACAATGTCCTTTCGAGCGCGATATAATGCTGTTTGGTCGCAAAATAGCTCATATTCCACCGATGTGCAAGCTCAATCCTCTTTACGATCAGTTTGTTGGCTTGCGTTTTCGCGCTTTGTGCTATCTAGTAGATGAATGTGGTGAAGACATCCAGTCTTACTGCTGATTGTAATTACGATTAAGGCAGCATGGAAATTAAAGTTGAGCATCAACCTAGTCAAGAACATTTGAAAAATTTAGGTGTGTTCACATGGGACATTTGGCAAAAGGAAATATCAAAATTTTCCTGGAGTTATGATTCTCAAGAAATTTGTTACTTTTTAGCAGGTGATGTCATAGTTACCCCTGACGGGGGACAACCTGTAAAAATGGGTCAGGGTGATTTAGTAACCTTTCCAGCGGGAATGTCCTGTATATGGGAAATTACCAGCGACGTGAAAAAACATTATTTCTTTGATTAGTCAAGAATCAAAGCAATGAGCTTTTAGCTGAAACGCTATAAAAGACAGCTAGACATTTAAAATTGAACTAATTGGCAAGTTCGATACGATAGCAGTCTGCAAAAATTTTTTCTTCTCTTCACACCGCGCATTTGATAGCTAACAGGTTTTTGTACCTTTATAAGAATGTAGGCTGAAAATTGTTTGGCTTTAGCGCTCATATGTTCGATTTGCACGGCTGAAGCCGTTACTACTAAGAAGCGCGTTTAGTTGTGCCCATGTACTAAAGACATCTCCAAAAAAGAATGTAGAGACGCGTTCGCGCTTCGCGTTCCCGCAGGGTAATTTCGCGTCTCTACAAGGCTTTCAGGTAACGCATAATTAATTTCTGGAGATGTACTAAGTAAAACCTATTCTTCAGACATCGCTCATAATCATGTTAGTGGGTGTTTAGCAGATAAAAATGCTCCTCCCACCGCAATTTGGATCGGGATTCTGAAAAAAGATGTTATTACATTTGAGTACATGGCAGGAAGTCGAAGCTTATTTACAGCAGTCTGGTGGTATCATTCTTCCTATTGGTTCCACCGAGCAACATGGACCAACAGGATTAATTGGTACTGATGCCATTTGTGCAGAAGCGATCGCTCGTGGTGTCGGTGAAGCAACTCAAGCAATAGTTGGTCCGACAATCAATGTTGGCATGGCACTGCATCACACCGCTTTCCCCGGTACAATCAGTTTGCGTCCCAGCACTTTGATTATGCTGGTTAAAGACTATGTAACTTGTTTAACCAAAGTCGGTTTTAGCAAGTTCTACTTTATCAACGGACACGGTGGTAATATCGCCACTCTGAAAGCTGCGTTTTCGGAAACTTACGCGCACTTAGAAGACTTGCAGATTGCCAACGCAGAAAAAGTGCAATGTCAAGTTGCAAACTGGTTTATGTGCGGTTCTGTATATAAACTAGCTAAAGAATTATACGGCAATCAAGAAGGCTCTCACGCAACTCCGAGTGAAGTAGCTGTTACCCAATACGTTTATCCAGAAGCGATTAAGCAAGCACCCCTGTCAACAGAAGTCGCAACTGGACATAAAATTTATGGTGCGGCTAACTTTCGCCAAGATTACCCCGATGGACGCATGGGTTCAAATCCTGCCTTAGCGACACCAGAACACGGTAAGCAGTTTTATGACTTGGCTGTGAAAGAACTTAGCAACGGGTATTTAGAATTTGTGAACGCAGAATAAACCTCGTCCAAAGACGTGCAGCGGATGTAGCGGATGATTTAACGGCATCGGTTAAATCATCCAATAACAAGTCTCAAGGGTGACTGAATCGTAAACGAGACGGTATATTTTCGATATAGTCGCAGTTATATAGCGAACTACTCTAAGTTATAGAGTCCTTGAACATCCAAGAAAGAATAAGCAAATTATGATCGACTTCAGCCTGACTCAAGAACAACTTTTGTTGCAGAAGACAGCGCGTGACTTTGCCCAAAGCGAGATTAAGCCGATCGCTAAGATAATTGACGAGTCGAACGATCCTGAGATCATTCCTTGGGATTTTTGTCAAGGCTTGTTTCGCAAAGGAGCCGATTTAGGATTTACGTCTTTGCTGCTTCCACAAGAATACGGCGGCATGGGTGGAAAGTGTATAGATTTGGTTTTGGTTCAGGAAGAACTCGGCGTTGCCGATGTCAGCATTGCCTGTAGCTACTTCAATCTTACCGCCAGTATGTCCCTTTTCCTTACCAGAGCTGGGACTCAAGAACAGCGAAAGCGGATGTTGTCGTATGTAAGCTCTTCTGAGCCTCATCTGTTTAGTGTCGCAGAGAGTGAGCCAAACGTGGCAAGCTCGGATCTCTTCTGTCCATCACCCGATCCCCAAATTGGAATGAAGACATTTGCTTCTTCAGATGGCGATGGCTACGTCCTCAACGGCAATAAGTCGGGGTTAATTACAAATGCTGGGATCGCTGATGCATACTTGATCATGGCACGCACATCTTTAGACAAACCGATGCGAGAGAGCATGTCCATGTTCTATGTTCCAGCTGATACACCGGGTCTTAAGTTCGGCAAAAGAACTCAGATGATTGGCTGGAAACCCTCTCATCACACTGATATCTACCTCGACAACGTGCGGGTGTCTGCGGAAAATCTCATTGGGCAAGAGGGACAAGCCGGTGCGCTTTTGATGTTGCTTCCTGAGGTGTCTATCGGACTCGCAGCTAGCCATGTGGGTTTGGCTCGTGCAGCGTATGAGTACGCGCTCAATTACGCTAAACAGCGGGTAAGCTGGGGTCGTCCGATTATTGAGCATCAGGCTGTGGCTTTAAAGCTAGCTGACATGATGGTGAATACGCAGGCTGCACGATTGATGGTATGGGACGCAGCGATCGCAGCAGACACCGATCCTCAACTTGCGGCGACGGTTAAGGCACCGGCAGCCAAGACCTTTGCTGTGGATGTGGCAATTAAGAACGCGCAAACAGCAGTTGAGATTCTGGGTGGCTCTGGAATCACCAAGGAGTATCAGACAGGCAAATTTTTGAATGATGCTTGGATCGGATATTCGTGTGACTTCACGCGAGAGATATTGCGGCTTGGTTTGGTAAACTTTCTATGAACTACAGATAAACACTAAAGAAGGAGCCATGAGCCAGAATTCAGGAGTCAGGAGCCAGTATTCAGTATGAGTAAATGGGTTTAAGGAAGAAGCTAAATCTTTCCCAACATCGGTATACCATTAAATTTGGTATAAAACCACACTTTTATTCTGACTTTTGAATTCTGACTCCTAAATTCTGTAGTTAAAACAAAATATCAGTTGTTTAACTACGAGCGATACCTTCTTCACGCGCTGCACGTTGCACAGCAGCAGCAACAGCGCTAGCAACTCGCTCATCAAAGACTGAGGGAATTATATGTTCGCGATTCAAGTCTGAGGGTTTAACTAAAGAAGCGATCGCACTAGCAGCTTCCAGATACATTCTGATAGAAATCGTTCCCGCCCGACAATCTAAAGCGCCACGAAACACCCCAGGAAACGCCAGGACGTTATTAATTTGATTTGGGTAGTCACTGCGTCCGGTGGCAATGACAGCAACATCCTTACTCACCAATTCTGGCTGAATTTCCGGAATCGGATTTGCCATTGCAAAGATGATCGGATCTTTTGCCATCGATTGTACCATTTCCGGTGTTAACACTCCGGGGGCGCTGACACCGATAAAGACATCTGCACCTTGCATCGCACCAGCCAAAGTACCCTGCGCTTTCACAGCAAATTCGCGCTTTTCCTCAGTTAAATCGGTGCGACTGGTGGAGATAATACCTTTTGAGTCGCACATCCAGATTTTTTCTGCGCCGGCTTTCCGGAGTAAACGAGCGATCGCGACTCCAGCTGCTCCCGCACCGTTAATCACAATGCGGATTTCTGCCATTGACTTATGTACTAACTTTAGTGCGTTAAATAACGCTGCTAAAGTGACAATTGCCGTACCATGCTGATCGTCATGAAAAACGGGGATATCTAACTCACTTCGCAGTCTCCGTTCTATTTCAAAGCAGCGAGGAGCCGCAATATCCTCTAAATTCACTCCACCAAAAACCGGGGCAAGATTTTTTACTGTACGGACAATCTCATCTGTATCTTGAGTTGCAAGGCAAATTGGGAAAGCATCGATGCCTGCAAACTCCTTAAACAGCATTGCTTTCCCTTCCATTACTGGCAGAGCCGCATCTGGACCGAGATTACCTAAACCTAAAACTGCACTACCATCTGTAACGATAGCTACAGTATTTTTTTTGATGGTTAGATTGTAAACTTCTTCTGGATTTTGTGCGATCGCTGTACAAATTCTACCGACTCCAGGCGTGTAAGCCATTGCTAGGTCAGAGACACTTTTGAGGGGAATTCTGCTAGTAACACTGATTTTACCGCCGCGATGTAAATTAAACGTGCGGTCATAGACATTCAGCACCTTGATGTCTGGTAAAGCTTTTACTGCTTGCACAATAGTTTCAGCGTGTTCGGTGCTAGCTGCATCTACAGTGATATCGCGGGTGGAAAAAGAGCGTGTTTGCTCGATTAAATCAATTTGACCAAGATTACCCCCACTGTTAGCGATCGCTTGTGTCACAGAAGCCAACATTCCTACACGGTTAGGAATTTCTAAGCGAATCGTCAAACTAAAACTCGAATTAGGTGTTAAGACTACCATCGTGATTTGAGATTTTAAATATTTGATTTTATACTGAAAGATGCAGAAGAGCGAATTAGGGGTATCGCACCTCACAGAAGGATTTTTCCTTATTTCACACGATTGTAGAGACGTTCGGTGCGGAACGTCTCTACGAGGGTTTTTTGATAAGGTATCCTTCAGGGTGTCGGTTAAGAGCGAAAACAGTCCCTAGTCCGCTTTACGTCATAGGTTGAGGTTCTTTGACTTTTGCGGCTAACGACGTAGGGTCAACTGATTTTAGTTCACCGTGGTTGAGTGTCCAACAACTGTCAGCGATCGGTAACATATCGCCAGCGTCATGTGTCACCACTAACAGTGTCCAATGTTGTTTCAGTTTCGCTAATAAGTTTACCAATTGCCGACGCATTGACCAATCTAATCCCGCTGTCGGTTCGTCCAACAGCAGTACATGTGGCTGGCGAATCAATTGTACCGCCAAAGCCAAACGCCGCTGCTGCCCCCCACTTAAGGCATGAGGTGATGTGTTCAGAGATAAATGGTCTAATCCAACTTCACTTAACGCTTGTCTAACTCGCTCTGACCCTAGTTCTGGATGCCCCAACCGCAATTCTTGTAAAATAGTACCACCGCAAAAATGCCGCTCTGGAAACTGAAACACCAACCCGGCTAATTGTTGTAGTTGTTCGGGCATAAGTCCTTGTTCGCGCCATAAGACGGCGCCAGATGTCGGCTCGGCTAATCCAGATAAAATTTCTAATAAGGTACTTTTGCCAGAACCACTCGGACCAATAATCAAACCTAATTGTTGCGCTGGTAAGTCCAAATTGAGTGATTTAAGAATTGGTGTAGGGCAAGCTGTGGGGTGATAAATTAGATTTCTGAGATAGAGCATTTGTTAAGATTACCAAAAAGTCAGCCAATTACTGATTAACTACACTAAGAGCAACTCAAAAATTCCGAAAATTTTCTCTAGTTAATTACCTACCTAAACAAATTAATCTAGCCGCAAGAAAAATCCACCTTTTTACCGAAGTGTACTTTTCTTTATTGTGACAGACTTACCCTTGGTCAATAGCTACAACTAGCATGGAAACTTGAAAAGTTACCAGCCTCAAAAAAGGATAAAATATCAAGGATGAATGCTAAAGTAACCCTCCATAAGGGCAGAGCATCAAGCAATTTCTTCACTCTATGATTCATAGTTTACACTTAATAATTTTTAATATTCGGTATAAATAATTACTAAAGTTTTCCATATAAGTTAAGTTTCTTGCATTTTAAGTAACACATAAAACTATTTCAACCGTAATTATTCTGAGGGTAACAATGACTAAATGGTTTTACGCTCCTAAAAAAATATTGCCTGGTAAATTTTCTAGGTTGGCTCAAGCGGGTTTTGCAGTAGCGATCGCCCTCATGTGGGTAAATCCATCTCTAGCTGCCGATCCTTTTCGTACTAACGACCAAAGAAAAATAGGCGACAAAACGGAAGCAGCTTTTAAGGCAATTTTCCAACAGGGCAACTACAAAGAGGCAGAGCGTTACTTACAACAAGCAGAATCTAGTGAGCCAAATGAACCTTTGGCTTATGCGATGAAGGCATCTTTAGCATACGTTAATCAAGATAGGGCTACCCTAGACACATACAGCAAAAAAACCCTGCAAACCGGACAAAATCTAATTGCTACTGACCCATTACGTGGCAATTTATACGCTGCTGTGGGTTATTTTTTAGAGGGTGCGGTAATTCTCCAGCGCGAGGGCACACTCAACGGTGCACCGCAAGCTTTAACTCGGCTGCAACAAGTTTATCGACATTTAGATAAAGCCGAAGCGGTTTCAGCCAACGATCCAGAACTTAATTTAGTTAAGGGCTACATGGATTTGATGTTAGCTGTCAATTTGCCTTTTGCCAATCCAGGGCAAGCAATTGAACGTTTAGAAAAAAATGCAGCTCCTCAATATTTAGCCGATCGCGGTGTTGCACTTGCCTACCGTGACTTAAAACAGTACTCTCAAGCACTAGAATATGCTAACCGAGCGCTGAAAATGACGTCTGATAACCCGGAGATGTATTATCTAAAAGCGCAAATATTGCAAGAACAGGGTAAAAAAGAAAAAAGCCAGCAAATGATACAAGAAGCGATTGTTAATTTTGATAAAGCATTGGCGAAAAAATCCCAACTTCCGGGTGATTTAGTCAAACAGATTGAACGTGAACGCCGTAGCGCTACAAACCGCCTGAATAATGCTAAAAGCTAATCTTTAATTGGGGATGGGGCATGGGGCATGGGGCATGGGGCATGGAAAGAATCCTATCAGATAGAACGCAGATTACTTTCAAAGAACTTGTTTAATTCCCAATGCCCATTGCCCATTGCCCATTGCCCATTGCCCCATTTTTGGTATGCTTATTTTTGATGATAGTAATTAAAATAGTTGCCACAAATGCATATTCAATTTCGCGATTTTAACCCTTTTGATGTATGGATTTGGTTAAATTTTACTACAATACCTTCTCAACGAGAAAAGCAGTATGTAGAAGAAGTTTTCAATTCCTGGTTTTATTTAGGCAAGTTAGGTGCATTTAATGCAGAAAATCTCCAGGTACAGGAAACCGGAGTTGATTTGAGTTACATGAATTATGACTCCCAAGGTTATGACAAAAGCTTGCTAGCGCTGATGCATAACATGGGTGAGTTTGAATATGAGGGAACTTGGGCGCGTTGTTGGTTTGATTTGGGAACTAGTGATGCGATCGCTCTCGATATTTTAATCAATTCTCTCGCACAATTGAGTGAGGAATATGTCACGATTGAGCAATTATATATCGGCGGCGAAAATGATGACTGGTCTATTGAAGACAGCGACAGTCGTCACTTTTCCCATAATAATTAATTATTAACTATAACAATGCATAAACCAGGTGAAATTCGCGTTTTAGCTTTGGGACTGATTCGCCAAGGCGATCGCACTTTTATTTCTGAAGGCTACGATCCTATAAAGCAGCAAACTTTTTACCGCGCAATGGGTGGTGGTGTTGACTTTGGCGAAACAAGTTTAGAAGCACTTCAGCGAGAATTTCAAGAAGAAATTCAAGCCGAATTAACTAACATTCATTACTTAGGCTGTATAGAAAATCTTTTCACTTTCAACGGTAAACAAGGTCACGAAATCTTACAAGTATATAAATGTGATTTTGTAGATTCCAAATTTTATCAATTAGAAAGCTTAGTCTTTGCTGAAGGTGAAAGACAAAAAACAGCGCTTTGGGTAGAAATTAGTCGTTTTAAATCAGGAGAATTAAAGTTAGTACCTGAGCAGTTCTTAGAGTATTTATAATGAAGCAATCAGGCAAAATACGAGTTAAAGTATTTGGCTTAATTCGCAAGAAAGAAAAGCTTTTTGTTTCTGAAGACTACGATAGCGTCAAAAAAGAAACATATTATCGCGCTTTAGGTGGTAGCATTGAATTTGGTGAAACTAGCCACGCTGCGCTACAACGAGAGTTTCAAGAGGAAATCCAAGCGGAATTAGCAAACATTAGCTATCTGGGTTGTCTGGAAAATTTGTTTACTTATGAAGGTAAACCGGGTCATGAAATCGTTCAAGTTTATGAATGTGATTTTGTTGATTCTAAGTTTTATCAAGTGGAAAAATTAGAGTTTTTTGAAGCAGGTAATTCTCAACATCAAGCGATGTGGATAGATATTTATCGCTTCAAATCAGGTGAATTGAGATTAGTACCTGAGCAGTTTGCTGATTATTTGTAAAGATGAGACGGGGCAATATGATAGTAACCTGACTTCTCCCCATCTCTTAAATTCACTTTCCGCCGTAGAAAAAGGCAATTTCTTTCTCTTTTAAAGGAGCAAAACCAGCATCTACAAGCTTTTTGTCGAGTTCTGCTTGAGGAATGTGTTTCGCACCAATCCGGACGATGCGCGATCGCATAGTATTAGATACGCCACTACGCTGTCTATTTGCCTCTAGCCCCATCACTTGGGTGTACAATTCTAATTTGGCAGGCGGAATCGCAGAACCGTCAAAATCAATTCCCTGCGCGATCGCTTGATCAATCGCATCAGCACCCGTCGTAGTTTGGTTTCCTGGGTTAAATTCAGCAGGCATGGCAATTTAATTAGTCTAAAGGCTATAAGTATATTTTACAGGGAATACTGCGAAGTTTGAAAGCCCTGTGACTTTAGTCTAGGGTTGAAAAACAACGCAAAGCAATCTATTGCCCGAAGAATCATAGTAATGGGTATGGTTTATCTAACTTTTGTATTAAAATAGATATATTAGCGGTAATTCGCAATAAAAAGCCAAGCAAGTCACGCGGACAATTCCTGATCCGGAACTCTGGGGGCTAACCCAAAATGTTGTAGAAGTGGGAATCAAAGACCGATTTTTTTTGTTAAAACTCCGCTTAAAAAAACGCTGTAGGGCATATAGTGTATGCTTTTTGAGGGTAAAGTCACAGGACTCCCCGTAAAGCAAGAATCTCCGCCATAAATGGACGCAGAGTGTCAACAGCCTTAGGTATTGGGGATTTGAAGAGGGTAAAAGGGGAAAAGAGAGGGTGTCTACTCACCGCTTTCTACAATGTTGTTACTCTGTATTTGCAGATACGCTTGTCAGTTTGAGAGTTTTTAGTTTAATCTCAAGCCAATGGTGTAGCAATAGGTGGTGCTATGTCTGAATCTCATACTCCTCATCAAGAAGAGCGTGCTTTAGAAAAAGCTCTGACCAATAAAATAATAGATGATTGTTTTGCTTATTCGGAAAGCTGGCTGCGAGCCATTTTGCGGATGTGCATCTTCTCTTTGGCTCACTTAGATGGACAAGCGGTGTTTGTCGTTGAATGTCCCAATCAAGCAGTAGCTAAACGCTTGAGTCGTAAAACTTACCCTTTTCGAGGAATTGTCTATTATTTAACAGATGAATTGAACGATAGCGATCGCACTTTATTTTGCTATAAAGAACCCAACGGGGGTAATTGGCGCTGTTTTGATACTAGCACCAACTCTTGGAAAACCTTGAGTAATTTACACACACCAATTGCGCCAACTGATAGTTGATTAATAGATCAAAAGTCAAAAGTCAAAAATAATTACTATTGACTCTTGACTCTTGACTAACTACGAGATTGACGCGTCACTAAACCGCCGGCAAAAGCTCCCAAGACTGTCCCCGTCCATAGTCCGGTAGTGCTACCTTGCCAGATTGCTCCTGGTGTCACCCAAGCGTTACAAGCTTCCTTTAATAGCCAACCTTGATTTTGACACTTTTGGCTATGAAGCATTGAAGTAATTTGCCCACTGATATAACCACCAACCAATCCTGACGTTAGTGCTAAAAAGGTGCAAATTAGAACTCGATTTTTAGTCATTGTAGTGAGCGGTAAACCGCTCAAAGCTAAGGTTTTAAGGGCTGAAGCCCTTACTCGGTTCAAGAGAATTTCTACCCATTTACTAACACCTCAACCCGTATTTCTCATCCCGGCAGCAATCCCGTTTATAGTTAACAATGCTCCTCGTAGCAGTTCACCCTTGCTGTAACGAGAATGGATAACCCCAGAGGTGGTATTAGTCATGGACTGCCGTAACCGTTTTATGATAGACACCTGTATAAAACCTAACGGGACAATTGTCCCATTACGTAATTGCACTGAACGCTGTAAAACCGGATCGCCATCCAAAAGTCGTTTGTGATCGGTGATTTTTAGCACCAAATCTCGTGTAAGATAGAATTCGCTGGCGATTTGGTCAAACACCTTATTAAAGCGGGGCTTATCTTCTGGTTGCGACAATTCTTGCACGTAATGTTGCGCCATTTGAATGTCTACTTTTGCCAAGGTCATTTCTGCCTTGGAAATTACCATCTTGAAGAACGGCCATTTCACATAAAAGTAACGCAGTAATTTTAGGTGTTCTTCGGGTTCTTCATTCAAGAATTCTTGTAAAGCTGTGCCGACACCGTACCAAGAGGGTAGCAAAAATCGAGTTTGTGTCCAACTAAATACCCAAGGAATAGCTCTTAGGCTGCTTAAATCTTTCTTACCAGATGGACGACGTGCGGGACGAGAGCTAATCTGTAATTGGCTGATTTCTTGAATTGGCGTTACTTGATGGAAGAAGTCGATAAAATCGGGTTGCTCGTAGATTAAAGAGCGATAATGTGTACGCGATCGCGCTGCTAATTCTTCCATAATCTCATTCCAGGGTTCAATATCATCAAACCCTGTCCGCAACAAGCTAGCTTGGATTACGGCTGTGGTGATGGTTTCCATATGATACAAAGCCAAATCCTGCAAAGAGTATTTGGAAGCTAAAACTTCACCCTGTTCTGTAATCTTGATGCGACCATTGATACTGTGACCCGGTTGCGCCAAAATAGCCTCATAAGCAGGTCCACCACCACGTCCGACAGAACCCCCGCGACCGTGGAAAATCCGCACATTCACGCCATAATCTTCGGCTATTTTTTGCAATGATTTTTGAGCTTTGTGAATTTCCCAGTTACTGCTCAAAAAACCAGAGTCTTTATTGCTGTCAGAATACCCCAGCATTACTTCTTGCAAGTTGGGGGTGAGGGGGTAGGGGAGGGGGAGAGGGGGAGAGGGGGGGAGATTCTCCTTGTCCCCTTGTCCCCTTGTCTCCTTATCTTCCTTGTCGTCTACTTTATAACCGCCGGCTAATAAAGCGCGATATAAAGGTAGTTCAAAAAGTTGACGCATGACGCTTCTTGAGCGTTGCAAGTCTTCCACCGTTTCAAATAGAGGAACTACCTGGATACTGCCGATCGCAGTACCTGGATCAAAAAGTCTTGCTTCTTTGGCTAAAAGTAATACCTCGAGTACGTCGCTAACTTCGCGGCACATGCTAATGATATAAGTTTGGCAGATATTGAGACCAAACTCTTGTTGGAGCGATCGCACTACGCGGAAAGTTTCAATTACATCGTTCGTTTTTTCCGAGAATGGCAATTCTGAGGGAATTAACGGACGCCGGGTTTGCAATTCTCCTACTAACCAAGCTACTCTTTGAGCTTCTGAGAGCTCGTGGTAAGATAACGGCAGTAATTGCAGGTATTCGAGAATCTCATTCAGTGCATCAGCATGGCGGGATGATTCTTGTCGGATATCCAATTGGGTTAAGTCAAAGCCAAAAATTTCGACTTGACAAATCAGATTATCTAGTTCGCGACAGCTTAAACCTGTTTCTGTCAGGTTGTGTTGAATCAATCGCAACTCTGCTAAAAATTCGACTCCCGAACGATACATTGGCGCGTCTTCATTTTTTGGCGTTTCCCGTTTATATAAAGCTATATTGCGGTCGCGTGTATTTTCTAGCCTTTTATGCACGTAAGAAAGCTTCAGCCGATACGGTTCTTGCCGATAACGCAGCGCTAGCGCGTCATATATTTCGCTTAACTGCGATTGATCCAATTCTAGAGATTCCAACAAGTCTGGTAAAACATCACTCCAGTGCATCGACACACTCAATAATTCAATCAGCTGCTTCACTGACTGAATATATTTCTCTAGCACCATTTTGCGTTGATAGCAAGCTGTTTGCCAGGTGGTTTCTGGTGTGACTGATGGGTTTCCATCTCTATCTGAACCTACCCAAGAACCAAACCTGCAAAAGTTTTTGCTAGGTGGTTCTAGCCAAGGAAAGGTGTTAGCTAAAGCGTATTTGAAGCGTTTATACAGTAGGGGAATGCCATCAAATAAGACTTCTTGGAAGTAATGCAGCGTGTAGTCTACTTCATCGAGTACACTAGGTTTGAATTGATGCAGCTCGTCAGTGCGCCACCACAGGCGAATTTCTTCTAGCAATTGTTCGCGTAAATCTGCTGCTTCCCAAGGATATCCTCCACCTGTGTTGCCGACGCGGTTTTCTACTGCATCAAGTTTTTGCAATAGTATTACTACCTGTCGCTGTTTATCGCGGATTGTATGACGGACAATTTCTGTCGGGTGCGCTGTAAACACTAAACGCACATCCAACTGAGAAATCAAGCGTTGAATTTGCTGTGGTGGTACATTAAGTTTGAATAGTAAAGGAAATAACGCGGCAAAAGTTCCTTTTTGTTTGTCGTTGGCAGATACACGCCAGCTTTTTGCTAGCATATCCGCTCCCAATCCGCTGTTTACAGGTATATCGTTTTCTCCGTGGTTGGATGATGAAGTGATGTTTGCTAGATTTTCCGGTTCTGTCGAATCCGCTTCTACTTCATAACGAGTTAATTGCTGCCGTTGTTCGTAGTCTTGTTCGATAATATTGATCAACTGGAAATATAAAGCGAAGGCACGAGCTGCGCGGATGGCTTCGTTAATATTGAGTTGTTCAATCAAATTGAAGACTTCTGCGGCTTGATCATTTCTGGCTTGTCCTTCTGGCGAACAAAGATCCCGTAGCTGTCGCAATAAATCTACCATTTTTTGACCGCATTCTTGCCGCAGAACCGACTCCCACAAGTCTTCGACTACTTGGAGACGATGGCGCAAAAATAATTCTGAAGCGGGGTAGATATTCTCAGCCTGAGCCAAAGAGTATAAAACGGAACTCATATCTTCTATTTTAGTAGAGCCGATTACTGTTTACAATTCTTGGTTTGTAAAGTTAGCGCGTCATCATTAAGGTGATCACACTAACTTTAATTTGAGAAACTTCAGACTATAATTTCTAACTTCGGCTTAATTCGTCTTCATTTGGGAAGTTGAGGATGGGTAAGCGATCGCCCCGAAAAATTTCTTCACTGGCTTGTCCCATCGCTTCTAGGGCAGATTGGGTTGCTTTTTGTGCTAAAAGCAACAGTAGTATAGACGCTGTACCTGTTTGCGTCATTAAAGACTGGGGAATAGTAATTAAACCCAGATTTAATCCAGAGTTGGATGAGTGCTCCATAAAAGGTATCGGTAAGAGGTGATTATTGAAGGAATAATTGAAGCAAACGTAAAATTCATTCAAAACGCAACTGGCTTCACAAAACTCTCATTGTTTATTATGCAAGCTTATAGGCTAACAAAAGTGTTAAAAAAAACTTCAGTTGGGTAATAAATCTATGGTTTTAGTTTACAGGGCATTCGGGCATCGTCCAAGTGGGCAAAGAAGGGCAATGGGCATCGGGCAATGGGCATCGGGCAATGGGCATTGGCAACGTGAAAATGATAAAAATACGTTCCCCATTACCGATTACCCATGCCCGATGCCCCATTCCCTATAAACTAGCTTTTTGTAAAGTCTACTGAGCATGAATACAGCATCACTAGAACGCCAGAAATCTTTAGCGCAGTGGGTCAGCCAAGCAACAGGTATCAACACTTTCGGTGTAAAAGTCCAGTTGCAAGGAAACGACTTACACATTCTTTGTGAAGGTCGAGACTGTCCTCAACGTTGGCAAACTCTGTCGGACTTGCTGCAAGCGTTACAGCAAACCGATTTAGAAATGTTGACAAAAAATCAGGAACCTGCTATTTACCAAGTATTTGTTTATGGTCGCACAAAAGGAGAAAAACGACCGGAATGGTGTCATCGAGTTTATTTAAATCAACTCGACAGACATTTAGAACAGGTAAATCAAGCCTTGATAGAAGATGCGGAAAAATCCAGCATCAAACCTGGTGGGGCGATGATAGTCTCTAATGAAAGTTTGGCACGTCAAGGACACCCAGATGCGATCGCTCGTTATCTCAGCGAAACTTTGAGTACTTTGGGTGTGTCAGTTGAAGTCAAGGTTAAGAACCAACAGCCAGAAGACAAGGGTTCTCCTGAAGAAAGTCGTCTGTGGATATTTTGTCAGTCGAGTTACAGTCCCGATCCATCTTTAATTGCCGAACCTGTAGCTCAGAAACTACGGGATTTGAAACTTAGAGGCTATAAAGATGCTGTTATCGTTTCGCAAGTTGTTGGCGAAATCAAGCCGGAGTGGTTGCTGCGGATAGATTTAACGCCAGAAGAGGTAATGCTGAAAGAGTGGGCACGTTGGGGAGATATACAAGCGATCGCTCGCATTGTCAGTGCAGCTTTGTCAGAATTAAAAGTTACGGTGCAAGCTTCTTTGAAAGAATCGACGCTACATTTATTTTGCACCTCAACTGCTGAGTCCGCAATTGTCCCAGATAAAACAACGTGCTGGAACGCAATTGTACCTCAGTTAGAAGCGATCGCTCCTCAAGGAATTCTCGCTGCCACTGTCTACGGACAAAAAACTACCGAACAACAACCAGATTGGATTGATTGGCTCAATTTACCCGCTTCTGAGCATCCGGCACTTTCCGCATCAGCTTTGGAGTTGGCAAGTTCTGGGGATGAGCCAGCGATTCATTTTTTAATCGAGCGTTTACTTAATCCTGACTTAAATTTACGCCTGAAAACAGGTGGTATTCGCGTACTTTTGCTTCGTAAAGGTGACTTGCTACACATCATGTGTGATGCACCTGTTTGTCCAGGAAGAAAAAAAGTTGCCCCGAAAGTTATTCAGTGCGTCCGCCAGTTAAAAATACCTAATATAATCGGAGTAAGGGTGTACGGTCGGCGTGCTGGTAATAAAGAACCTTTTTGGAATTATGGCGTTGATTTTGAGCAACGCGAACGTTTAGTACCAGAAGCTACCCCAGAGTTTGCAGCGACTTCTGCCTACGTTAACGAGCTTTTACCCTCCGAGAGTAGTGAGCCAATTTTGCGTCCCGATTTAACAACCGAGGAAGTTCACAGTTTTGTCACCGAAGTGGCTCGAGATTGGGGTGCAACCGCGAGAAAAAGCCTTTTAGCGACGCAGCTATTTATAGAAAAAGACTCAACCGAGCGAAATGCTGATTACCAAGGGCTAAAAACCGCTTTGGTTTGGGGAACGCTGGGATTATTGCTTACCCTGCAAACCGATTGGATATTAGGTCAAATCGTTGCTCTGACTACGCAGAAACCAAAAGTTGCTAACGTCGCATCGAAATCGACTTCTGTGAATGATGACGAGAATAATGATAAGAGAACTGCCTTTTTTGCGGATACTTCCGGGAAAAAATCTCAAACCCAAGGCTCCGTATTCAACGCTTCTGGATTTACAAAAGACGATAATACACGCCCAAGAGGAAAGGCAACCGCAACGGCGATTTTATTAGCAGCGCGATCGCAAATGCCGAGTTTCAATGCAAGACAGTTAGATGAGCAACTGGCATTGTATAAACAGCGTCTAGCTAAAAATGGTACTCCGCCAAATGTTTTAATTATTGGTTCCTCCCGCGCTTTGAGGGGAATAGACCCCGCAGCACTTGACAAAGCTTTGGCGAGTCAGGGTTATCCGAATGTAGATGTGTTTAATTTTGGTATAAATGGAGCCACAGCACAAGTTGTAGATTTTATCATTCGCCGAGTTTTAGAGCGATCAGAATTACCGAAACTGATTATTTGGGCAGATGGTTCCCGTGCTTTTAATAGCGGTCGAGATGATTTAACCTTTAAAGCGATCGCTGCATCAGCCGGTTATCAACAAGCAATTCAGAAAGTAGTAGTTAATAGTACGAATGATGTTCAATCGGCAACCAAAGAACAAAAAACAAAAGCCGAAAATAAAAATGTGAACAGCTATCAAGCTATTAATGAATCTTTAAATGAAGCTTTAGCTAATTTTTCGACTACATACCAACAGCGCGATCAATTCAAAGCTTTCTTGAACAAAAAATTCAAATCTTTGCCGATAATTAGTAGTTCTCAAACCGCTGCGTCAAATTCACAAACAACTGAGAACCTTGAAGAAGATTATCAACAAACAGTTGACTTTGATGGATTTTTACCTTTATCTATTCGCTTCAATCCTAAGAATTACTATCAAAAACATCCCAAAGTTAGTGGAAATTACGACAACGATTACAAATCATTTCAAGTAGCAGGTGAACAAGATGCTGCCTTCCAATCAGTGCTAGAGTTTACCCAAGCTCAAAAAATCTCCCTAGTTTTTGTAAATATGCCCTTGACGGCAGATTATCTAGACCCAGTACGCAACAAATATGAGCAAGAATTTAAACAATATATGACGAGTCAGGTAGCAAATTCTAGCTTTATTTATCGAGATTTAAGTCAACTATTTCCCAAGACGAGTAAAAACTTTTCTGACCCTAGCCACCTTAACCGCTTCGGAGCATACGAAGTCTCCAAAAAGCTGGCGAATGACCCGATGATTCCTTGGAGGGCAAAGTAGATAAGTGGTTACTGGTTAATTGTTAGTGGTTAGTTGTTACTAAAAAATTAAAATTAACTGCTAACAATTGTTTCTTTTAAATCATAAGTTATGAATTAAATGAGCTTTATATCAATTTTTTACGGGCTGTTCTTACTGAGTGTACTGGGCATTTATTGGTCTTTAGCAGAAGAAAAATTCCGGCTATGGACATTGTTGATTGCTAGCTTGGTGTTTTATGCATCTTTGCAAGCTCAATACATACCGCTACTATTAGCACTAGTGTTTATTAACTTTCGTCTTGGTTTGGCGTTAGGAGAAAACACCTCACCAGGAGAACATACTCTCGATTGGCGAATTTCTAACGAAGAGTGGCAATTTGCTCAAGCAGATTGGAATCGACGCCGTTTAAAGATTTTGTGGCTGGGTGTAATTTTAAATGTTTTACTTCTACTAGGTTTCAAATATTTGCAACCTTTTTTTAAGTTTGTTTTCCAGTTACCCGCATCAAGCGATTCTTTTAAAGTAATTGCACCATTAGGTATTTCATTTTTTACATTTGAGTGCATTGCATATTTAGTTGATGTTTATCGCGGTGCGCCGGCTACTGAGGAATTTATCAAGTTTGCTAGCTACAAATTTTTCTTTGCGAAGTTGATTTCTGGTCCGATTACTCGCTTTCATAAGCTAGAAAATCAATTCAGCGCACTGAAATTTCCTACTCCTGATATTGTGGCAGAGGGATTATGGTTAATTGCTAGGGGTGCAGTCAAAAAAGGTGTTTTTGCAGACCGTCTGGGGATTTTTGTAGATTTATGTTTTGGAAATTTGCAAAGGGCAGGTAGTACTGATTTATGGTTGGCTACATTTGCCTATGGTTTGCAATTGTATTTAGATTTTAATGGTTACGTAGACATTGCTCGTGGTAGTGCTTTGCTTTTCGGCTTGGTTTTGCCAGAGAATTTTGACTTTCCTTATTTCAGCACAAATATTGCTGATTTTTGGCGACGGTGGCATATGACTCTGGGTGATTGGCTGCGTAACTATATATATTTTCCTTTGGGTGGTTCTCGTCGCGGTTTGGATCGCACCTGCTTGAATTTATTTATTGTGATGTTAATTGCTGGGATTTGGCATGGTGCAGCTTTGGGTTATGTAGTGTGGGGTGTTTATCATGGTTTAGCCTTGGTGTTTCATCGACTTACTGATGCAATAAGCGATCGCTTTGAAAATGTCGAACACTTCTGGCAAAATCCCATAGGTATAGTATTAGCTTGGCTGCTGACTCAAATAATGGTTTTCACCTCTTGGATCTGGTTCCGCTTACCCAACCTCCAAGACTCTTCTTTAGTAATTCAGCACCTTTGGGGTCATTCCGCAGACGCGCAGTTTGCCGAAAAGGTCTATGTAGAAGCTTTGAATCTTAGCCAATCCCAACTCGCTTGGGTGTTAACGATTTTAGCTGCACTTATGTCTGTAGTGTATGCCTTTAACCGTAACTTAAAATTACAGTTCCATTGGCCCGTCAAGCTTTTCTTCGTGCCATTATGTCTCTACGCTGTTTGGCTATTAGCACCTGAAGGCAGCTTGCCTTATATTTACTTTGATTTCTAGCATTCGCTGGCTTCAGTTCTCAACTTAAGTAGTATTCTCAACCACCTCAAAGGGTGGACGACTCTATCCTGCACCCTAAAATAAGAAAAACTTATTATTTTCCTTAAATTCATAAATAGATATAAATGCCACAAATCCGTAAAAACATGTAAAGTATTAATACAGGCAAAATAAATTTGCCTCATACATTGTTCAAAATTCACAGCAATCATAAAAAAATGACCACAACCTTACAACGTCGCGAAAGCGCCAACGTATGGGAACGGTTCTGTAACTGGATTACCAGCACAGAGAACCGTTTATACATCGGTTGGTTCGGCGTATTGATGATCCCTACCCTGCTAGCTGCAACCACCTGCTTCATCATTGCGTTCATCGCAGCACCTCCAGTTGACATCGATGGTATCCGTGAGCCTGTTGCAGGTTCATTGATTTACGGAAACAACATCATCTCTGGTGCAGTTGTACCTTCTTCTAACGCAATTGGCTTGCACTTCTACCCAATTTGGGAAGCAGCTTCCTTGGATGAGTGGTTGTACAACGGCGGCCCTTACCAATTGGTAGTATTCCACTTCTTGATCGGCGTATTCTGCTACCTCGGTCGTGAATGGGAACTTTCTTACCGCTTAGGTATGCGTCCTTGGATCTGCCTAGCATTCTCTGCCCCTGTAGCAGCAGCAACCGCAGTATTCTTGATCTACCCAATCGGTCAAGGTTCATTCTCTGACGGTATGCCTTTGGGTATCTCCGGAACCTTCAACTTCATGATTGTGTTCCAAGCAGAACAC
>JAESFM010000151.1_pt1 | contig 23144 bp, 23 predicted proteins | sample 9266171 | NCBI WGS metagenome assembly JAESFM01 (sample SAMN14505069, study PRJNA617099) | algae metagenome | isolation source: Hassallia sp. WJT32-NPBG1 and co-occurring heterotrophs from well developed... | place: USA: Mojave Desert, Joshua Tree National Park, California | collected 2006-06-22
ATGATGGCAAGAGGAGGGGACGCGCGATCGCACTACGATGGACGGGCGATGATGGGCGATGCTGGGAAGATGGCGGGTAGATGGCGACTAGGGGACGGGCGATGACGGGAAGATGGCAACAGATGGCTAGGGGACGGGCGATGGCGACGCGGGGAACATGGGATGGGCGATGGCGGACGATGGCTACGTGGAGATTGAGATGAAAATTCTAAAAATCAAATTCAAATCCCTCTAAATCCTCAGCAGTCGCAGTTAAGCAGGGTTCCAACAAGTATTCAAATTCTTCATCAATAATCATCCCTTTATTTAGGGGATATACATTTCCTTCAATGTCTGAAAGTATTGTGATATCAAATAAATCTCTTTCTTCATCTTCTAACTCAGGTTTTAACAAGGTGTCGCGCACTTTTTCAAGGATTATGCTTTCGGGGTGATTTATATCTGTTTTGCGGTTACGATTTCTATTTTTGTCAAATATTTTATTTAACGATATTTCACTATTACCAATTAATAAATCAATTTCATTTATCATTAATTTAAAATCTAAAGTGCCATTTTTATTTATAAAAAAACCTTCATAACTTTGATTGTATCTACGTTTATTCGCCTCAACTTCTTTGCTAACAGCTTTAAATTGCTCTACGGATTGAAATGTGAATTGACTTAGTGAAAATTCTCTCAAAAGTCCTGATTTTTCAATACCATCACCTGCTACTCTTCCCACATTTCCCCATCTGTTATGATGTTTTTTAGCATCATTAAGCTTGAGAATTCCTTGTTTAATAAAAACTCTGCCTCTTCTTACTTCACTAGGATTAATCTTTAATTCATTCAAGAAAAACTCAGCAGGTTTTTTATTATCTGTGTATGGTTTCATTACCATCTCATCACCATTTATTTCAATGGTTTCATGCTCTTTTTTATTTTCATAAGACCGCATAGCCATGTTATCACCTCCCTTACCACACAACTTATAATTTGCAGTACCATGAAAAACTCCACTATCATAGAACGCCTTTGCTTCAAAGGTGAACATCCCCTTGATTGGTATGTAATTCACAACAGGTTTACCATCCATACCTTTTTTTACATCAAGAGCGGTTGTAGGCGCTTGCAGAACATCTACATCGAATAAATTTTGTAAATGTTCCATTGCAATTTTATCTATCCATTTATGTGCAGGGTTTGTCCATCCCCATTCCTGTTTTTCAGGTGTTAAAAGTTTTGATTCACCATTTTTTATCAATTCAAGTTGAGGTTTAATTATGAATTTACCTTTATCATTTTTTTCATCTGTAGTAATCCAAGATAATTTTATATGATCAAAATTTCCTATAGGTGCAAGTTTTAAATTTTTAATTAGTCTCACTTCTCTTTCTTTCAATCGATGTATATTAACTACTGACTCACCAGTTACTCTATTATTTTCTAAAGAATAAATCACTTTTAATAAATCGAAAGCTACACCGTCAGTGATTGATTGCACACCATTAAACCCTTTTTCTGCATAGTAACAAGCCGCACGCGCCCTTGCGGTGATATTATTACCTACTACCACATTTCCAATATTAAAAAAGGGCGAAACCATGTCTCCATAAAGTGTATTTACGCACAATTTATAAAGTGTATTCAGTGGGTTTTTAGTACCATCTGGGTTTTTCTTAGGATATATTTTTCGCCAAGCTAAAAGTTCATCAATGATAAATTCTCCTAAGTTTACTGCGTACCAAGCTGTGCATTCTTCAGTGATATTTATAGCGCGACTACCTCCTTTGCGAGGTGCTGTATTTGATTTGTTACTACCTTCATGTTTTTCAATTCTTTCTAGTAATTCATCTGGACTGTTTACCCTATCGTAAGCTGGATAATAAATTGCTGTGTGAATATAAAGATTATCTAATAATTCATTACGTTGTTTTTCACCACAAACTTTATATAACCAATCAATATAATCGTGTGTGATTAATCCGTTAATAATTTGTTTATTAAATATTTTTGAAAGTCCCGTTTTAACTTCTAAATAATTTTCATTAGGAGCATCTTCTATCTCACTATCTGTTTTCATATCACCAATTTCTTTGATTTTAAAATCAAACCAACTAGCAAGATAATCTTGATTAGATTTTAGTTGTGCATATACAGGTTTATCACCATCCCACGATTCTTTAGTACTCACTCTAGCACTCCACAATCCTTGTACTAATTCACATTTTTTTAAACCCCATTTACGCGATTTTAACCACTCTCTAAGTGTGGGATATTTATTAATTTTCGATGGATATTCAAACTCATCAATTAAAGGTCTGCCAAATGCATAAAGCTGATTTCTTTGTCCTTCACCGTAGCAACCATTGTAATCAATATCAACCAAACAACCTTCTAAACCTGTTATATTAGGGCGATTATTTCTACATCTTCCACCTTCAACTTTTGCATTTAGTGCTTTAGTTGATGTTGTGAATTGTTTTAAGTATTCAGCAGTTCCCCACTTGCAAATTTTTTCTAACAGTTCTTTTCTTTCTTTTTTAAACTCTTTTTCATCCTTAAAATTATTAGGATTTAAACCAAATTCTTTACAAACTTTAGCTTGAAAAATATCGCGAACAGTTGCACCAATTGTAAGTTTAGGCGGTTCATAATATTCATCAATTCCTAAGCTTTTCCATATTTTTTTTAAATTTTCAGAATTATTTTGAAGCGCTTCATAAACATGTAGATCGCCTAATGAATAAGCATCAAACTCATCAGGATTTAAAAAATATGCTAGGTGCATCATCGAAATACGACCATCCATCAATGATTTTGATTCTAGCTTTATCCCTGCTGATTCACAAAAATCTTTGTATGAAGCCACTCCATGCACTGCGAAAGTGTCGATAACGCACACCTTCACCCGGTACATCTGATTTTTTATATAAATTATCCAAGGTAACTCTATTGAGTCACTATCGCCATATTTGCCCTTTGTGACTACTCTCATACGTCGTTGCATTTCTGCACGTGTATTTTTCTCACTTAGAGCAATTTTCTTTAAATCTTCTAAGTATCCCCCATTAGCGATCATTAAAAATTCTGCTAGAGCAAAGTGAGAATAAATTACAAATTCACATGTAGGTATTTGCTTACCTTTAAATTCTTTAATTATTTTTTCTTGACGATGGATTCTACTATTTATTCCAATAGAATTAAGCCAATCTACAGGATGAAAACCGGAATTAGCTATGGGATGTCTTAAAGGTTTTTTTAATTGTTTTCCAACATTTTCTAAATCTGGATGCGCCAATATGACACCTTCATCTTGGAATATCCCTTTAATTTGAGTTGTGACACCTAGTCTGCCTTTTTTCCAAAATCCAGCAATTTTTAAAGTGTGAATTTCTTCTTCACTATATTTAAATTTTAAATAATCTCGACTTTCTAAAAACTGCTTGTAATTAGGTTGCCAGTATTCACAGTCTGTGTTTACAGGGATTACAATATTTTTATCTATTTCTATTTCTTTAGTAAAATTTTTTTCATCAAACAAGTATTGCCCATTAGCACGCTGATAGGTGATAATAGGTGAATATATCTTATACGTATTTTTTATCATAACTTTTTCTAATTTTTAAGCGAGCGCTATTAACGCTCGCTTTTTAGTTTTTACAAATCGCTAAAATCGACTAATTGACAATCTAATATATTTACTATCCAAGCGTGATTAGTTTGCGACACCTCACCATTAGCTGTTACTGGCTCCCCTTGTTTATTGCGTTTGGGGTGTTTGCTTGCGATCTTAAATTTTGCACCTTGACCATATTCTTTATAAATACGTTGTAATGCTGCATTGCAGATTACGTCTTTAAAAACTTTGCCAGACTCGCTTTTAATTGTTACTAAAGGGGTATTATACTTGCGTGAAAATTTTCCATTAGAGATGATGGTAAACTCTATATTGTGAGGTAGTTCACTGCTGTATAAGGGTGTTTCTGGCTGAGGAATTAATCTTAGATAAGCAGGATTGGGCATTCCTTCACCCTCTATCCCTTCAGATTCTTGACTTGATAACTCAAGAATATGATCGTCATTTGTGCTGATTGAAATTTTTAACTCAAGTCCTGATTTATGCTTAATTTCTACCCATCCGTTTATTCCAGTTTTATACCGGATAGGTGTAAAACCTTCCATAATTTCAAAATCTGAATAGTAAAGATTTGATTCACCGTCATTATTTAGCCAAACACCAGCCGTATCCGCCTTGTACCCATCTTCAGTTTTTTTCAATCGGAAGATTGGATTTTCACCCAACACTTTTAAATCTGGAATTTTAGTAGCAATCATTGATGCGGGAACGTTTATGGCTTGACCGTTATTTTCTTCAATTTTTTTGTGTAATCCTTTGGCACTTAATGCAAGTTGGTTGCCGATTTCGATTAGATTGATAATTTTAGAATTCGCAGGCATGATGTTTTCCTTAGTAGTTGGCGCGTTCGCCTTTACTCTTTAAATGTATATCATTTGATATTCTTTTGATTTGCAAGTAGACACTTTGGTAACTGGCACATCATATGGGTATCACTTGCAATTCACTCACAATCAGATTACCTTAGAGATGTACATATGATTTGCTTTTAGAAAAAATGGCTAAACCTACATTTAAAGATGCTCAAATGACAATCCGTATTAGCAGCGATTTACTAGAAGCTTTAAAAAAAGATGCCAAAAATGAAAATCTTTCAATGGCTGATTTTGTGGTAAAGCTTTATCAGGCTTACAAAGTACAAGATGATGTCAAAGCTCGTTTAGAAGCTTTAGAGCGTGCCGTATTTCATCAATCCAGCGCTGCCTAATCGTTCCCGCTCGTTCCCCGTTGCCCCCGCCCCGCTTCGCCCTAGCGGGGTTTTGCTTTGGCATCTAGTGGTATGCGAGGCGATCGCTATTCGGGCGCTTCCCAAAGCCAGCTAATAATATCATCGTATTCACTCGCTTTCGATTCGGTATCTGGTAGAAGCCGATCGCAAACTTGACGAAATTTATTAGCTTGCTTCACTGTCAAAATACGACTACGACGGATATTTCTGAGAAATGAAATCTCCCAATTGGTAGCTCTACCTGTATCTATTAGTTTTTCGATTTTAATTTTGCGCTCATTGTGCAACTCGGTAATTGAAGGATCTCGTTGCCAGCTTTTGAATTTACCACATTTAGCGCATACAATTTTTGCAAACTGTCGGCTGCTACTCGGTTCCAAAATTTCTTCAAAATCATGACTTCCGCAACGACCGCAAACGTGCGATAATGAGGTGAAGCTTTGCGAGAACAAACTATTATTTGATGTATCTACAAATGTGTTTACATTTGAAAAATATTCAGACATAATTTAGAGACTAGTTTTTGAAGAAGTCGTCGCATGTCACAAACATCGACGGCTTTTTTGTGTACCTTTTTATATTCGCACAGTTATTTCAAACTCTAACAACGTGTTTCGGGAACGCTGTAAGCTATATACAGTAATCATTTCAGCCGATGTGTGTTAAATATGTACTAAATATCACTTAGAATACCGTATGCTTTTGTTACTAATAGCCCCGTTTTTAGTAGCTCTAAAACTTACATTTAAAGCTTCTTCATTACCAGTAATTTTGAAAACTACATTATTTGATTCCATTCGATAGATTAGCGCTTCATAAGAAGCTAAATATGGTTTCCAATAATTTTTATCAAAGGCGGGTTTTTTATTTGCTAAATAATAAGCTGATTCAATCATTGCCACCAATGCTAAACCGTCATTTCCATATTTTAAATATGGATTGTATTCACTTATGTGAAGTCTATCTGGTAACGGAAATTCTAAAGATTTTAACGTGCGTAAACGTGTCTTCATTTTTGCTAATAACGCACGTTTATTATTTTCACCATTATTTGCAGAAGCATCCAGTAAATCTATAGCTAAATAATCTCGCAAACAATGACCAAACCAAGTTAATCCGTCTTTCCACGGCAAGCTATAACCAGATAACTGTTGATTAAAATAAGATTCTTTGCAAATTTCGTAAGTAGCATTAAAGAATTCTCCTAATAATTTAGCATCCGGCGATAACTTAGATTTCGATTTGTATACTTTACGATATCCCCAAGTTTTATTTAAAAAGTAATCTATACCTAATAAATAATAGTTTTCTATAGCTTGAAAGCAAAACATTTTTGCATTTAGGTCAATTGAGTTATCGTAAAAGATATTTATTTTTTGACTTTCTAAGCCTTTAATTATTAGATTGATTTCTTTTATCTGTTGCGGTTCATTTTTAATCATAAGTTATAACCTTCTTTTTTCTTATTTTCATTCCACATTTTCAACGCTTCATTAACCGCTTCTGATAATGACATTTCACTCAAGGCGCATAAGGCTCTAGTTTGTATAGCTACTTCTCGCTCAATATCCGCAGTTACTTTCGTGTAATTTGGATCAAGTCGTTTACTTTTTGCCACATTAATACATTCATTGGTTGCCAGCATTATTTTATCCTTATATTTGCCGTCATGCCTTTAATCTTAAGAGGTTTGTCATTTATGCCAGCATGTCGGTGTGCCAGCATAATAAGTGGCACAAGCCAGCATTAAACCATGCCAGCATAAACTTATATTTAAATAGTCGGGGCAAAAACGAACCGAGCGGAAGTTGCGTACCCTCAAGAAATCAGCCAGCAAGCCCGACATCGCACACATATATAGATATCGAAATGGAAACCACTAGATCGCAAATGATGCAAGATAGCGCACTATCTGAACTTGATCGTACTGCTGAAATCTTCGCTGTAATGTTAGAAAAATTTGAAAAAACTTATCCCGACAAGTGGCAAGAGATGAACGAGCAACTGTACTCCATCACAGAGATGAATATTGCAGATTTAGCGAATTTGCTACAAGTATTTTCTGAGATTGCAAAATAATTTTCAGACCGGGTGTGCCTGAGAAACATTTACCCGGTCGCCGATTCAATCCCAAAAAGAAATCAAATCATGAAAATAATCATATCAGCATTTTTGAGCCTTAGCGCTCTCCTTTCCCCTGCGATTGCAAGCTACACCCCGCCCGATAATGGGCATCCCGACACCGAGCGCGGTACAGGCACAAGATTTCATCACAATTGCAAACATCGCGGTGATAGCCATAGGGAGGGATGCTAAATGAGCTTATCAAAGGAAATCAACGAACGCTTAGAAAAAGACGGTAGCGGCTACCGCACAACCAAAAAATCTGCTGAGGATATCTCGAAAGTGTGCAATTCCACAGATACAAAGTACATCGCTGATGTGATCCAAGGTATTTCAAATCCGCCGTCAAATAGGAAATAAAAACCGATGATTAAGCAACATATCGAAGATTTCAAATCACTCGAAATGGGATCGAAAATTTGCCTTATTGGTTCATGGGTCGCTGCCTCTGGCGCTGCTTTATTAATTTGTACAAGTGCAATTACAGTAGCTCACTGGATGCAAGGGGATGAGCCTGATTCAAACCTTAAAAAAGCTTTAACAGTAGGACTTGGACTAACTGTTGGAGGTGCGATTTTTACCATTGGTGTGGCAATGGAAGACGATCGGCAATGTGAATTGAGCGCTGAAAATGTGTGGAAAGCGATAGCCGAAAGACGTGCTTTAAGAGAAGCTTCCCCATGCCCAAATTGTAAAAACTTCAATAATGATTGTAACCTTAATTGTGCAATCAATCCGCTAATTGCTTGCACTCCAGAAGCTACAGATTGTAAAGATTTTGAATCAAAGGAAATTAACTAATCATGGCTATCAAAAAAGACAAAGTAGGCACAGTTACAGGCACTTCTTTAAATCCTAAGAATCGCGGTAAAAAAGGCGGATTAACTAACAGCAAGCGTGTCACTGGCGCTACTCCTAATACAGGTACTGAAACGACCGAATCGAAACCTGTTGGTGAGAAAATTTCTGACAGCATTCAAACCGTAGGCGCGGCGATTAACACCGTTAACAATACCGTATCAACTATCCAGTATTACGCTTCTCAAGTTCAAGGTGCTATCAAAGGCACATCTAATGATTCATCCCCTCTAGCGGTCACTGATGGCAAACTAAATACTTCTGAAATACTTTCAACTGCTACTGCTGAAATTGATGAATCCATCGGGAAACTAGAGAGCGGTGAGGCAACTAGACGCAACATTATCATTGCACAACAGCGTAATTATGTTGGCGTTGCTACTAACAACGTTCGCTTACAGCAGGATATCGCTACTCTCAATAACGAGCAAAAACGTCTGATAGGCTTGTTAGTCGATGGAAAGACTCTTGACATTAACAATGAGACAAAAGCCGTCGGATATCATCGTGCTGTTACTCATAGAGACACTGAAATATCTGCATTAGAACAGGATAGAGAGTTACTAATTCACCAACGGATTAAGACTGAAGGCACACAGCAACAAACCTCTTTAGTTCGCGATCAAGAACAATTGAAAATTCAAAAAATGAAAGAGGAAGTTGACAAGCAACGATTTGAGATCGAGAACTTGCAACATGAGAAAGAGGTGATTAAGCAACAGGTTGCTGCTAAGTTTATGGCAGGATTCTAAATAAAACAAGAGGGGTTTCACCCCCTCTCAGTTCTTCTTACTACTTACTAATTAAAATATCATGTTTAAGCAAGTTTACACAGGATTATTTGTTGGTTCAACCATCTTAGGAATTACTGGATTAGTTCAAATTAGAAACACTCAAGGTATAGAAAGAGATATTGCCTTAGCCGTTGGTATGACTGGCACAGCGTCAGCACTAACAACCGTTGGATTAGGTATGACTTATGATCGCAAAAATAAAAATCAAGATACTGACTTAGCTGATGAAGTTCAAAAAACTGAACGTATCTATAAGGATAAATTAACTGTATTAGACGCTGAAATTAAAGCATTGAAAGCAACAATTAAGACTCTTGAATCTTCTGCTAACGAACATCTTAATGAAGTTAAAGATTTAAAAAATCTGCTCAACACTAAGGCTAGTCAATACTTAACAGCGATGGCTGAGAAAGACTTGAAAGTAAGCCAATTGCAAGCTGTTACCTCTGAACGTGATACAAGAATAGCTGATTTTCTAGAAGATTGTCGTCAACACGTAATCAGTTTTCTGAGTTTAAGAAACAATAACTTAGACGGTATTCAGTCAGCAATTAATCAGGGTATTAATCAATCTGAGTTACCTGAAGCTACAAAAGAATCACTAAGTAGTCGGCTGATTGATATCAAGAAATTGCGTGGTGAATTAGTAGACGCTATTGCAGAGATAAAGACAATCGACATTACCACCTTTAAGACCGTCTTAGACTTTATCTTTGAGTTTGATAATAAGTTCTTAAACGTCAAGGTTCGATGGAAAGATGCACTCGTAAAAAGGGTAAAGGTTGAGTCTACTAGTTTGAGAGAAGCATTAGAGGATTCAATGCCTAAGCCTATAGCCATAGAAAGATTTACTAGTGGGATGGATGAAGTCGATCAAAGAATTACTGAAAAATACGAAACACTTCTACTGAACAATAATTCAATCCATGCTCAACTACTCGATTTGTTAGAGCAACGCAACCTAGTTATCGACAACTTGCAACAAACTAATGATTCATTAATGCAAGATGTCGCTGAACTTCAGAAACCATTACTAGCTGTGGGAAGTTCTGATTATGCTGTAGCCGCCAATAGAGTAGCCAATTATTACTATGAAAATTACGGTTACAAGCTTGATGTTTTGAACTGGCTAGAAACCGAAACAGGCTTTAACATCTTGTTCGCTACTAGACGCAACCCTGGATTAACTGAAACCGAACTATTCCCCCACAACACTAGAGAACAACTCGCAGCCTTTTGCAATGCACTACAGGGAACGTTACCCAAATTTGATTTTAACTATCAACATAGCCTGTTGACACTCGAAGTAATCCAGCGTAAACCAGTTAAGAAAGATAGTGCAAAAGCTGACATTGATGCTATCTGGATACCTGCTACCAAGTTTGAATCCTACGTTAAGCGCTGGGAAAGGGTCAGGATTACTGCTGGCTCCACTGGCGGCAAGTCTCCCACAGCTAAGAACTTGGCACTGGCAATAATGAATTCTCGCAAGGGTGTAGGAGAGATACGGCTTTACGATCCACAGCATGGTTCTAAAAAAGATTATTGGGATATGCCCAAAGTAGGCACAAGCCATGAAGACAACTTGCAAGGTATGAGAGAACTTTGTAAGTTAATCGATGAGCGCAGGCACGGACACAACCACCAATTTGTTCTCTACATTTTTGATGAGGTCGATAACACCGTAGTCAAGTTGAAAGAGGGTGCTAAGTTTAAGGACTTAATCAAAGAATCACTTAAAGAAGGTTCCCACGCCGATGTGGGCGTAATCTACATCGGACAGTCAGTTGATGCTAATGAAGTTCCAGGTATGACGCATAGTAACTGGAATAATGCCGTACAGCTTCACATCGGAACTAATGCAGGTTCGGCGATTGACAACTTAAAAACCTTGACCTCTGAAGACAAAGACAGACTGCTTAATCAGTATCGGAAAATTCAAGGCTACTGCGATCGCATGAATGACGAACTCGGACTAGATATCTTTACCGATTCGGGTGCGTACCGTTTTGCGCTGGCTGTACCGTTGACTGGCTTACCAAAATTTATCCAGCTTCCAGCATTCGATAGCTACGACTACAACGATGTGATGAGTGCCGACACGCCTATAGTTAAACCCGTCATTGAAACCCCTAATACTGAGATTAAGTGTCCCTACTGCGCGTCACCTGCGATTAAGAAAAATGGTGTGACTTCCAAGGGTGAGCAATATTACACCTGTCAGGAGTGCGACACAAAACCCAAAAAATGGCGTTTAACTAATACTAATTAGCTAAAAATTGACAGGGTGCTACTCGTTTACTCATCGGGTGCTAGCTCTCACCCAGCACCCAATAGCACCCGATGATGGCTGAAACTATTGATTTCACGTGAGAAATTTCGAGAGCTAGCACCCGATTTTTTACCTATAGGGGTAGTGGGTGTTTTCGAGAGCTAGCACCCGGTTGGTGTTAGTTAAAAATTTAAAGTGATTTATCAGGCATCCTATCGATATTTTAATAACTGTTAGAAACTACCTCAGATATCTCCTAACAGTTCAGTTGCAATAAAAGCTTGAGTTTCCCAACAAAGGCACTTTCCGCGCACCGAGAGCGCACACGACGCGCAAACTACAACCTGTAACACAATTTAACCTTAAGAAATCAAAGACAATGACAACTTCAAATGGTAAAGCTACAGTTCCAGTCACAGACGCAAAAAGCTTAGAAATAACACCCGTCAAACAACCGCGTAAGCCTGCCAACCGTCTCAACAAAGTTAATGCTATTAGCCTTGATTTAGACGCAGGTAGCGCCAATTGTAAGTTTGTTATCAACCATGATTACACCGATACATTCCCCACAATCTATAAAGAGGTGAGTGGTGAACTACCACTAGGAATTAGTGGTTGCTTCTCAATTGGGTCTAAAAATTTTGCAGTTGGTCAAGTCTGCCATTCTCTCAATGGAAATCTTGTAGAAGCCAGTCGCGACAATAAAATCAAAAAGTTGGATGTCTGGATGATAGGCGCTCTGTCTTCTCACCCGGATTTACTTACCGACATCGCCAACGGTCGCAAATACAAAGCTAAACCAGCGCGTCTCAAAATCACCCTGCGTTTACTCTCGCTATCGTCCTGCAAACGCAACGATATCACCAAAATTTTACAAGGGGTCAAAACATTTACCAGTGAAGGCACTGTTTTTGAAGTCGAGATTGCAAACACCGATTACCTCTTCCCTGAAGGCTACGGCGCTGCTTTGGAAGCTTTGCGCCATATTCCGGAAGATGTTAGAGGATTTGACATACTTGATTTGGGAGGTGGAACCATCACCTTTTCAACTTATAAAGTGGGCAAACTTCCCAAAGCGATAGAACAGACACCCGGTAGCGGTAATGGAATGAAAGCGGTTATTGACCGCTTAAGCATTGCTCTCAGTCGTGAGGATAGAGGCGGTCTACAGTTCAAAAAAGAAAACATCGATTCAGCACTCAGAAACTCGAAACCTATTGGCGACGGTCGGCACAGTGTTTTATATCGTCATGGGGTAGCTACTCATGAGATAGGCGATACCGTTGTTTACTCACTGTCTGAATGGGTTATGGCTTACCCCATAGTTGAAAGTTTGCTAAATAATGTCAGTCAATCATTGCTAAACGGTCGTTATGTTTTTGCTACTGGAGGGGGATTTGCTATCAGCGCGATCGCCGAATGGATAGAGAAATATGTTTGCACTGGAATTGATAACCCTAAATTCTTTATTCTCGATAATCCACAAAGCATCAACCTCACTGGATTAAGTCGCCTTAATATTTCTGCTTAATCAAAAACCTGGGAAGCGGTGTAACTTCTCAGGTTTCCGTCCCTTACCTCTACGCAAAGGATTACTTAATCATATGGCATGGCAGCAACGCGATGACAATGTTCAAGGGTACATATACTTACTAAAAGCAAAAGACTTTCACGGCTGGATACCGGGCGCGGTACTAGGGCGCTACAAAATCGGACTTAGCCGCGATGTCGATCGGCGACTAGACGCTCTCCACAGTAACCAACCGCCAACCGACTTAGAAGTGGTAAAAATCATTGCCGTTGAGAACATGGCAGAGGTCGAAAGCGAATTACACAGGGTTTTTAAAAGCCAAAACGTCAAGCTTCTCAAGTTGAGAGAGTATTTTGACTTAAACCCTTTGCAAGTACAACACTGTTTATGGTTGATGCGTCGTTATGAGGCTAGGCGGTGGAGTAGTTCAGAGATTCCCGTTAAGGCGATCGCAGGTGGAGTGATAGCGCTGTTAGGTGTGGGAATGTTGTTAGGGCATAGTTTTCAGTCAGAACCGCTATCTCAGACAACACAAAAAATCATAAAACCAGTTTCAAAGGTCAAATAGCTTTTTAGAACAAGATGTCTGATATAAATATCACCACAACCCGTCACCAAAGCGGGTTTTTTGGCTTAGTTGTTAAAACGAAACTGTTTATATTTACAATAATATATAAAATATTATTGATGAATTTAGTTACATAATTCAGCAAACCTGTTTTATCATTGTGTTGTAATTCATAAAACTTCACTTCATCCTCGACTAGGGAAAAATAAAAAGATGAAAACCCCTAACACAGTAGAAAATATAATCACCCGTCAAATTGACAATAGTGACCGTGATGTCTTTATGCGTAAGGATTTTGTAGACGTTGCTACCTACAATCAAATTGGGCGTGGTCTTAAAGAATTAGTAAAAAAAGGTAAAATTGTTAAAATTGGTTATGGGCTTTACGCTAAAGCCGCATTTTCTCCTTTGTCAAAGCGTATAGTTCCTCGTAGAGGGTTGCGTGAATTGGCAACTGAAGCTCTAAAAAAATTACAAATAGAGGTTGTAGCATCAAGCTATGATCAAGCTTATAATCAAGGACGTACAACGCAAGTTCCAACCGGGCGAGTTGTTGGTGTTAAAGGACGTGTTTCACGTAAAATAGGTTACGACGGTAAATATATAACCTTTGAATACATCTCTTGATCCGAATCTTGTAGAAATAATTGCCAGTGATCTTGGCGTTGATCCTTCGTTTGTTGAAAAGGATTGGTACGCTATGCGAATAATTGCATCGTTGATCAATGTCAATGATTTTGGTGTGAAGTTAGTTTTTTCAGGAGGAACTAGCTTATCAAAAGGGTTTAAACTTATTAAACGTTTTTCGGAAGACCTTGATTTCAAAGTTATTTTACCAAAAACAAATCCTACACGAAAAAAATGTAGTATTTATCGAAAGCAAATTATTGAAGTAATCCGTGGAAGTAGTCCAGAATGGTCATTAGACGGTAATCCAATATCTGAAAATGAAAATCGTAAATTTACTTGTAATATACGTTACAAAGAAAATTTTAAGATACCTGTAGCACTTCGTCCGTATATAAAGTTAGATGTTAATTTTATTTTTCCTACCTTGCCTGTTGAAGAAAGAGATTTACAGTCTTTTATTGCTCAAGCAACGGATCAAGCACCAGAAGTTCCTTTAATGGCTTGTGTTTCACCCATAGAAACAGCGGCAGAAAAATTAAGTGCTTTAACTTGGCGAGTTTTATCTAGAGACAGAGATAGTAAAAAAGATGATCCATCTCTTATTCGCCATTTATATGATTTAACAGCATTGAAAGAAATAATTTTTAATTATTCAAATTTTTCAGATTTTGTTATTAGTGTGATGAGAAAAGATATAGAGAATGATAGAGGAAAAATTAAATCTTCAGCCAACTCAGAAGTAGAATTATTGCAAAAAATGTTGCTTACATTAGAAAATGATTTTTTATATCGTAATGAATACCAGCAATTTGTTACAGGAATGTCTTACGCTGTAGAAGACGAATGCCCCACATTTAGTAAAGCTAAAGATATTGTAAAAAGCATAATTGACAGAATTTAAATTGTGACACACAATTACCGCATCGCCCCCACTAAAGCAAATTTTAATTTCTACCAAGCATCACATTAGCTGTAATCTGTGAATCACAGGGTTTACAGTTTGGCAATGAAAATCAATAGGCACGGACGCGCTAAAATCCTCACCTCCTCAGAGATACAACAGCTTTTTAATGAAGGATTCCAGTCAGATCGTGATTGCGCTTTGTTCGGTGTTTGTCTATATACAGCTTGTCGCATCAATGAAGCATGTACTCTCAACACACTGGATGTTTACGATAAGAAAATGCGTGTGCGAGATGAGATTATCTTTCGTAGACACAACACTAAGGGCAAACTGGCAGCTAGGGCAGTGCCAGTGATTGAAGAATTAAGGAGTCTATTGGTAAAGTACCAACCTAATAACCGCAACGGTTTTCTGTTTCCCGGTAGGCATGGTAGGGGACATATTAATTCTGAATCAGCTTCCAGGATATTGCGTGAAACTTGCGAGATGGTTGATTTTGAAGGCGTTAGCACTCATAGTTTTAGACGAACGGCATTAACCCAAATGAGTAACGCTGGTATCCCGTTGCGAGTAATTCAGGAGATATCCGGGCATCGGAACTTAGAAGAGTTGCAGAAATACTTGGAAGTTAGACCTGAACAAGTGAAGGGCGCGGTGTCATCACTATCGATGTTGGGACATGTGGGTGATGGTTACGTCAGGAAAAGGGAATTTGTTGACGTAAATTCTATGCCTGACACAGAAACAGTTTCGAGTGATTAACTAGTCTGTGGGAGATATCGAGAAATTGGCGTTAGACGACATCCAGGAAAAAGCTCCTATAGCAGGGCATTCAGTGCCAGATTAGCCTCCGCCTAAAAGCATCATCTTTATGTCAATGCGTAAGTTATAATTTCTTCTTTAATACAGGTGTTAAATTTTCTGGAATTCCATCTAGCTGAATAACATTACACCCAAGCTTATAAGCAAACTCAACAGATTCTCCAGCGCCCAATGCGCTATAAAAGCCCGTTGCAAACTTAATTGCAGCTTTATCACCAATTGCCTTATTCATTCCAATCACGTAGGGAATATGTTGAGCGATGGCACTTGCTTGCACTTCTGAATAACAAGCGTTGAGAACAATACACTCAACGTCAGAAGCAAATAACTCAAAAAGTCTAGCCAGCGCTTCTGTACTTACTAACCGCATCTTTCCAGTTTCATCTTCCAGTTGGAGACCTTCATCCCCTGCACCATGACCCCCGAAGTGGACAATTTGTGGCTTTAAGTCTAATAATGATTGGTAAACCTCTTGAACGCGCACAGCCCAGCGCTGTTTTAAGTCAAACAGTTCCCGTTTTTTGGCTCGTTGCAAACCAGCATCAATTTCTCGGACTTCTTCATCTAATCGTAAACGGGAGGTGTTTTTTGGATTGGCTGCCAGAATTAAAATTGTTTTGACCAGTCCCGGTTTCTGCTGCTGTTGTGATGTGTAGTTGGTAATGTTACCACCTATTTGATGGGCATTAACTGTCTCAGCATCTACAAGACCACCGCCAAATTGAGCGCCTTGTAAGTTGAAATTAGATTCTTTTTTCGGCATGGTATCACCTTGATTATTATAAGTTTCTGCATAAAAATTAGGTCGCTCTAACGCCGTAACTACCATAGTTTCTAAACTACGAATTCTGCTATCTTTTTCCGCTAACAGTAATTTAATTTCTCTCTCTGGTAAAGCTTTTAAGTAATTATAAGTATCAAAGTATTCTGCACTTAGTTCAGATTTATCAGCCGTGGCTGCGGTTTTAGCACGGAGTAAAAACTTATCTTCACCTCGCACTTCCATGCCAACAATTCGTAGGTCAGCTTCTGGGTGGTTCTCCGCTAACTGCTTAAATGAAATTGCAATAGCACGAGGGTCAACACCTTGATTATGGTACAGGTCGAGTGTATCAAAAATTGGTTGAATAAAATCCCCAAACTCTCCCGGAGCAAACATCTCTTTATTATTATCCGGTTTGCGAAGTGGATCAGGGTTCTCTTTTGTAGGAACTCGCATATAAACGTATTCACATCTCACCCCATGAAATTTGGTGTCGGTGGTAATGCCCCAATGTTGAATGTATGCCCCCGTGAGAGTAGCCCCTGTTAAATCAGTTCCATTAAGTTGAGTCTGTAATAATTTTGCTCTGGATAAATCTGCATCTTTTAAATTCGCTTTACTTAAATCTGCGCCAATAAAACTCACATCTACTAAATTGGCTCCTTGAAAATTTACTCCTCGCAAGTCTTCACGGTCAAAATTATTGTCTTGTCCCTGGCTTGTCACTAGAACTTGACGCAGTTGTGCTTTTTGCAGGTAAGTTGTTCCAGGGCGAACACGATCCAGTTTCTTAGTTTTGCTGAAACAAGTGCGAGTTAAAATAGATTTTCTAAAATCTGAACTTTTAAGTGTGGCTCCATTAAAGTTGACATCAGTTAAATCAGAAGAGCGAAAGCTTGTACCGCCACTCGCTGCAAAATCAAAAGCAATGTTCCGAATAATGGCGTATTTTTCATCTCCTTTCATTGCTTTCCAGGCAATGTAAGCACTAAGTAAAACTCCGGCTCCGGCGACGACGACGGCTAAGGCGACGGCTCCGGCTCCGGCTCCGGCGACGGCGACGGCGACGGCGACGGCAAAGGCTCCGGCGACGGCGACGGCGACGGCGACGGCGAAGGCTCCGGCGAAGGCTCCGGCTACGGCGACGGCGACGGCGACGGCAAAGGCTCCGAGGACGGCTCCGACGACGGCTCCGAGGACGGCTAAGGCGATGCCTAAGGCGGCGGCGGCGGCGAAGACGACGGCTAAGTTTAATCCTTGGCGAAGGATAACTATAAATAAAACAATTATTACTATTAAGGCAGTCCAGCCACTAACCCGATTTTCTAGACTTGAAGTATCAAATATAGAAGTTATCAACACTCCAGCAAAGGCTGAGAAAAATCCTGAAACTCCAGACAGCAACCACGAAACACCTACTAAAAAAATAGCCAAACGCTTTTGCAACCCAGCCTTTGTACCACTAAAATCTGCACTGTTTAAATTAGCACCAGTAAAATCAGCACTTCTTATATCTGCACTGCTAAAATTTGCCCCCTCAAGGTTTTGTCCTTTAAAAGAGCGCCCTCGAAGATTTTGATTGGAGTAGTCCTGGGGCATGGCTGAATGCTGTATACAAATTTCTTTTTGGATACAGATATACCATAAACAATTCCAGATTTTTTAACGGCTGAAGTTAATTTTATATTTCTACTGTCAGATCCCCAATGACGGGTTTTTGTTTCTGGGGTATAAAAACAATATAATGTACTATTCGTTACTAGTCGTAAACATAACTAGTATCCATGAATACACAAAAATTTGAAGTAGACAATCTTACAATCGATCTCTACAGTTGCCAAATTAGAAATCTTTGCGAAGAATTACGCCTAAATTATTGGTATCACTATCAGAGTATTCATGCACTCGTTTGGAATTTCGCAAGTAATTTAGGAAAGTATAGGAAAGGAGCCGATATCGATATTTTAAGCGACTTATTGTATACACTTTGTAGAGTACAAACCGTATATATTGAGGCAATTAAATCAGGCGAATTTTATTCGATTTTTGATTGCGATATCATTGAGATAAATGATGATATTTAACATGAAAAATCGCTTTATACCACCAAACGCACCGCCACCACTTGAGATTGAAAATTGTTTCTCAAAAGGGACTCAAAAAGATAGTGTTGATGTCAAAACGACCGCAAAACGGCTAACTTTTGACGACATCGAAACGATGAAAAAACCGCCAATTAGAACACGTCAAGGCGATTCGATGACGACTCGTGTAAATAAAGTTGTAAATACACCTGTCATCAGAGAACCGATGCAAATTACTGATGGAACGTGTCGCGGCGCTGCCAACTTCGCACCAATTCCCCAAGATTACAATCAAGTTTCGAGTGATCGCAAAATAGCCGATTTACCAAAAAATTTTCATGCAAATCCATTCGCTGTCGTTATCGATGACGCGCCTCAAGAAATTTTTCGAGGGATGCAACGACCGAAACAAGCGCCACAATTACCAACCGATATGAATGGTGTTTTGCAATGCCACGGTGCTTTAAATTGTGCGCCAATCCCCGCATCGCAATTGGTGAATGTAAATTACAAACAAGCGCCGCGACTCGTTTACTAATTATTTTTAAGCATAAATACTTATCGCCTTCTAGTCGGGAGGCGATTTTTATTGTCAAAAAGTATTGACATTGCAAGAATAGGCTATTAATATGGGTATTGTAAGTAAACTAAACAACCCCATGACCACTGAAACAGATTTCGCCAAGGAATTAGTATCCACTTGGAAAGAGTCACAAGCTACTCAAAACGAAAAATTGCGTAAAACCCTTTGGCAGCAATGCTTTGATATGTGCGACACCAAACAAAAAGAACTTTTTAAAAACTATGCTAAATCGACTGTAATCAAGGTACATACGCCAAAGTACCGTAAAGCTATCGCGGTTGAAGCTGATAAATTAGATGAAAAACTGAAAGGCGGGTACAGTTACACCTCTTACCCTATGGCGTTCTGGAAAGTCGATCAGGAATTACGAAGTGGTATAGACTCAATCACCAAAGTCCGCACAGGTTCAAAGAAAAAGGACAGTGTGCGCGTACCTGTTGAGTGCAGAGAGAAACTTCTTACCCTTGCGAACGATTTGCTAGAAACGCCCACTACCAGCGCACAGTCAATCTTTAAAAAAGCATTGGCAATATCCTTACTCACAGGTAGGCGCTTTTACGTTGAAATATGTCGCAACGCGCAATTTTACGAATTAGAGGAAGTCACAGATTTCAATCGCACTTTGGGTTTTATTGGGCAAGCAAAGGGAGGAATTGAAAAAGCAGAGCAGATATATGAACTTCCCACGTATGCAGAAAACATTGATTTATTGATTGAAAATACTGAATTAGTTCAGAGTTTTGTTAAGTCGAAAGATTGGTATAGAGATGCAATCAGCGCTCAAACATTCCAATCAAAAATCAAAAGTCAGTGTGAGTTAGCCTTAAGACCGTTTAATGAAGTGACAATGCCTTACAGTTTCGCCTTGACAATTAAAGACCTTAGAGCGCTCTATATGGCATTCTGCTATTACAATTACAGAGTGCTATCAGGGAAACATCCAGATATCGATACTTACATCGGATCTATCGCTGGTCATGACGTTCAAACAGAGAGCGGAACTTATTACCGTGCTGGCACTACAGAGCATTACAAAGCTTTTATAGATGAGCGTTGGGATAACTAAAAAAGTCTGACAATACCCCTTGACAAACAATAGGGGTATTGTTAGACTTTAGAAAGAAAAAACAAATTTGTATTTTAAGGATACCGCAAATGTCGCCTAGTAAAGACGGGCAAAAATCTAGACTGAGCTTTAATTTAACAGATGTGGAAATTGTAGAAAAATTTAAATCTTTGAAAGGTGAAAAAACCAATCCTGATTTTATAGTTGAATTACTTAGCGCTTACGAACAATTAAACGGAAAAACTTGTTCAAACGAGCCTAAAGATTATTTTCCAAACTTGCAAGGCGCTGATAGAAAAGAAAAAGAACCTATCCTCAAAGAAATGTTTGGTTTAGAAGCTAAAGACCCGTTATTAATGAGTGAGTGTGAATTATTAGAAAAAGCAAGCGAATACTCTGGTAAGTCTATAGCTGAAATGTCGTTAGAAGGACGTTTATTGATTGCTAAAAATGAAATTGGTAGACAAGTACAATACGCACAAGGGAAAGGTAAGAAAGGTACTGGTGACACTAAAATTGCTCAAACGTTAGAGTTTCTGAAACAATCTGGACAAAAATTATCATTAAATCGACTTACACAGTTAAGTGGTAGCAATCGAAAAACTGTAGAAAATTGGTGCGAACGAAACAATATCGTATTTGAATAATTTACAATGGGAGTGTAAAAACTCCCTTTAATTTTATGCATGAATTTATCAAAGATTTATTACGAAAAAATTTCACCATCAAAACCATAAAAAGTAGATGTTTAAAAAAAGGTTGGGATATCACTGATGAAGAAATTGAAGTTATCAAAAATAATTTAAATTTGGAATTGGAAATAGAACGTGTGAACAAAGATAAAAATATCAAAAAAGGTAAAGCTATCATTCCATTGTTCACACAAGAAAACACATATTTTGATTTCGCAAAACGTGTTGGAGTAAATACAGAATATACAAATATAAATGAATTGATATCAATAGTTCAGAAATTAACCGCTGATATTTTTATTAGACAATCTTTATGTTTGTTGCGTGCATTAGAACTACAATCAGAGGGACATTTTATAGATTTAGATATTCTTTTTAAAGGTTATGATATAGCTCTAAAAGGGTTGTGTAAAGCATGGGGTATATCTAATCTAATTGATGTTAATGCCGCCTTCCAATGTCTTGAATCTAAAGGATATTTAAATACAAATCATGCTCTATCCCAAATACCACAAATACACGAAAGTAATTGATAAAGATTTAAAACCTGTACCCGATAATTGGGAGGATTTTATCGCACTTACCACTATACGAAGTGGCGGAGAGATGAAGAGATTTGAGGCTTATGAGTATCAGAAAATTTTAGTTAGGCTAATGCAGGAATACCCAAATATTGTTATCTTAAAATCTAGACAAATGGGAACCACGCAAGCGGTTTTATCAAGCTTTCTGCACGACGCATGTCTCAATCCGGCATCATCAAACATACTCTTTATGCGTAATGGAGATGATGCATCTGCCATCAGCAGACGCGCCCGTCAAATGCTTCTAAGCATTCCAGAGTATGCTATTGCTGATAATGATAATGTCGGTTATCTGAAGGTAAAAAACGGTGGAGATTTGTATTTTAAAAACTCCGGTGCAGAAGGTAGCCGCTCTTTAGATAGTGCCACCGGAATGTTATTTGATGAAGCTGCATTTGTAGAGAATGTTCAGCAAATTTATGCTGCTAGCAGTCCATCAAGTGCTCTTTCAGGAAATAAATTAAAGAAACTGATTGTATCTACTCCAAGCGCTAAATTTGGTTTTTACTGGGATAAATTAAACGAAAATAATGGTAATAACGATGTAGAGAGTATTGCTTTTGATGTCGCAGAAGGTAAGTTATATAAGGAAATTCCAGGTATCTATTGGTTTATAGATAAAGCTAATTGTTGTAAATTAATCATTCACTTTTTAGCTCATCCAACATACTCAAAAATTCCTAATTATTTAGAATACAGATTGCGACAAGACGGAACCGATGAAGAAACTGTACAACGCGAATATAATCTCAGATTTATTGATAGTACTGTTGCTGTTTTTAATTCTGAATTAGTGAGAAAAAATGCTACGGGAAGTTACGAAAATTCTATTGATAAAACCGCTCGTTATTTTTGCGGTTTAGACACTTCTACTTATGGAAGTGATTACACTGCATTTGTTGTGTTGAAATACAAAGATTTTAAATATTCATTGGTAGCAATTTATAGGAAACGACAACAAACAAGTGATTATCACATGTATCAAATTGGTAATTTAATAAATTTGTACCAACCTGAAAAAATAGGAATTGAGACTACAGGTGGTGTAGGAACGTTATATCTAGAGCAATTGTCAAAAGCGCACAAATCAATAAAATTTGAAGCAATAAACACTACTAATGATACAAAATCCTTAATGATTTCAAGCGTCTTACTAGCGTTAGAAAGAGGTGTTTTAAATTACCCTGATAACTCAAACGTAATTGAAGAAATGCTAAATTTTAGAAGGAAAGGAATTAGATTAGAGAGTGCTCCGGGAAAACATGATGATAGTGTAATGAGTTTAAGTTTTGCTTTGGCTGTTTCGCCTTTTAATACTAATCACGTTGAATCAATATGGAAATTATGAATTACAAATATTGGTACGATTATCAAAATAACTGTTACTATGATTCTCGCATTATTGCAGCATATTACTCTTACAAAGAAGCCACTGTATTAGTGTCGCAAATAAAAGATAATTCGATTTGTATCACATTAAAATACTCAATTAAAAATTGTGGTATAAAGGATTTTGCAGCAATGGTGAACATATGGAAATGTGAAAAATACTGCAATGAACATACATTTTTAGAAAAATTAGTATATGATGTGAAACATATAAATATTGAATTTGAATTAGGGAATGAAAAAAACTACAGAGAATTAGAAGATTTGTTTCAAAGTTTAAAACCTTTTGTGAAAAAAGAAAGTGAAGATATAAGTTTAGAAAGTGAATCTGAACAAAATGCTTTAAAAATTTTAATTTCACAATATGGAAAACGGTTATTAGCCACACTGCCTATTACCCCAATATATTAAAGAGTATCCCATCCATCCCCCGCCATCAGTTGCGCCATCATTAGCGCCATCTGTCGCCATCTACCCGTCCCCGTCCCGCCCGCCCCCGCGTCGCCATCTGTTGCCATCTTCCCGTCATCGCCCGTCCCCTAGTCGCCATCTACCCGCCATCTTCCCAGCATCGCCCATCATCGCCCGTCCATCGTAGTGCGATCGCGCGTCCCCTCCTCTTGCCATCAT
>JAESFM010000152.1_pt1 | contig 23055 bp, 23 predicted proteins | sample 9266171 | NCBI WGS metagenome assembly JAESFM01 (sample SAMN14505069, study PRJNA617099) | algae metagenome | isolation source: Hassallia sp. WJT32-NPBG1 and co-occurring heterotrophs from well developed... | place: USA: Mojave Desert, Joshua Tree National Park, California | collected 2006-06-22
TCAAACGCCTTACAGAAATCATCTACATGGCAAAATAAAGCATCTAAACTAAACATAGGACAGGTGCTGGATTTGACGTTATTTTCAGCTTACTACCTGTCCCTTTCTTTATCCCGAACTCAGGTTACGTACACTCTGCCATTACCTGGATTATCAGTCGATGCTTTCCAAGTACAGTTTACCGACCACCGCCCTTTTTAACTCCAAAAATCTGTTACCCGTCAAAATGCCCAGACTCGTCTCCCAGCTTGGAATACATCTCCGACCACTGGGGGGGTTTAACAATAGGGTAGTGGTGGTCGGAACAATGTCAATCAACTGACACTTAGCATTTTATACCAATCAGCCGTTTGTTAGGGATTGGAAAAGAGGTTTAACTTGACTTCACACAAAACCGGGCTAGAAAGCGATTTAAGAGGGGTTATATACCACCGTGATGTTAATAATCTAGGTTTAAATGGTAAAAGCTTCTAAAATCGCCTTAAAAAACCCTCTAATTAAACATTTAGGTGAAAGTTTGGGTGTAAACGGTTGGGTAGAGAGAGTTTGGGTAGGCTATTTAAGAAGGTTGTGAGTAATATAGGGCAATACCGTTCAGTTAAGGATTTTTTGTGATAGCGTATCCCTCACGGGACGCTTTGCAACGAGCGCGGGGCACGAATGTGCCGTCGAGTACACGTGTCTTGACATTGCATACAACGTCTCTACAAAGGTTATCCTTTTTGCAAATTGTCTTATCTGAACTGTATTGCTTTTTAACCAATATATTTTAGTTAAAAGAGGAGATTTGCTGCTCCTTTAATTCTGTCTAGCGGTTCCACAGAACGGGGTAAAATCGGTAAGTGAATAATAGTTTGATCAGCAAATAAATTAGCATCAAGTGAGCTATCTTGACTGTAGCGATTATGCACTATGTAACGCTGCGGAACTCCCATATTTTGCAAAGATTCAGTTAACCGCACTTGTTCTGCAATAATTGCAGCTTGAGCTTGGATGACACCAATAAATTCAGTATGGTGGGGGTCTTTCAATTTCTTCTGCGCTTGTACAACTTGTTGTCGCAAATTCCGCAGCCGCCCCATGAAATCTACCCTACCTAAAACATTTTGATACTTCATCCACAGCTTGAATATCCAGGCTAACCAATCTGCCAATGCAGATGGCATTTCTAGAAAGCGCAGAAGATGACCGGTAGGGGCAGTATCTAGGATAATTAAATCTTGCTGTTTGCGGTTTAATAAGTCCATCACTATGATCAGGGACAGCATTTCATCAATACCAGGTAAAGCTTGTGCTACAATTTGTCGCCAAGCTTCGGGAGTGTAAGCAATTTTCACCGCCCCGGCTGAAGGTCCTTCGCCGCTCATCATTTCGGCTAATTCCCAAAGATAATCATTTCGGAACTGTTCTAAAACTATATCAGCATTAATTTCTTGACCGCTCAAATTGGTAGTTATCTGGGTGGGTTCGTGTTCTAATTTTGCCCCAAAAGCATCTCCCAAAGAATGGGCGGGGTCGATGGAAATGAGGCGAATATTTTTATCAGGATAACGACTTGCTAACGCCCACCCTATAGCAGCTGCTACTGTCGTTTTTCCAACTCCTCCTTTGCCGCCTACAAGGATAAGTTGCCGTCCTTCTGCGATAAAATCGCTGAAACTGGGTAGCACTTTAGCGGGCCATTGTATGGGTGCTGGTAGAGCAATTGCAACTGTATCAATTTTTTGAATTTGGCTAATAATACTGTCTAATGCGGCACTACCCAGTGGTTCTGATGCCTGTTGCGGTACAATAAAAACAGGCTGTCCTGGTAGTTCTACGAATTTCTCTAGCAATTTTTGTTGTTCGCTATAGCGGTCTAAATCTGTATTAGCATCTCTTAAAATTCGGTTAATGAATAAGCCACCGCTCTTAATTTCTAATACTTGCAAGCTTTGTAGAAATCGTTCCGTTTCTAAGAGGCTCATAGGTTCGGCGATCGCCACCACCAAGCAAGCGCTTATATCTTGATTTTGCAGCAAGCGTCTGCCTTCTGCTAATTGATGTTTCATCTTGACCAAAAAGTCATCGACTTCATCGGCGCTATAACTTCGCTTAAAAGTTTGGGTAATGACCCGATGTTTTTCTTGGAATAATTCTAAAGAATTTAAAACTATATCTAAAAAATCTTTGATTCCCAATAAGTTTAAAGTGTGACCGGAAGGAGCCATATCTACTACTACGCGGTCTACCACTTTTTCTGTCAGCAGGCGTTGAACTTCCAACAGCCCCATAACTTCATCTAAACCGGGCCAGTCTAAATTCCAAATAGGTGTTAAATCTTCGCCTTCAACAAAACTTCCCCGCTCAACTAATACCTCTAAAAACTTACCGTTTTTTGCCTTATATTCTAGGAGTAATTCTTTAGCATCTAGCGTCCGAACGCTCAAGTTAGGTAAATCAGGTAAGGGTGAGGCGTTGTCTTGCACTTTTATTTGTAGCACATCGCCTAAAGAATGGGCTGGATCTGTAGATATTAACAGTATTTGTTCGTTGGGAAATAATCTCGCCCAGCGCCGAGCAAAACCGCAGGCAATGGTAGTTTTTCCTACTCCACCTTTACCGCTAAACATTGCTAGGTGAAGCGAGTCGTATTTTACTATATCGTCCATCTCTACACCTTCTGATATTTTTTATCTTGAAAAATTCAAGATAGAAATTTTAGATAAAATGGTAAGGAGGTAGGGCTTCTCCTAACTGTAATTCCCAACGAGAACACGCTTTTTGCCAAGCTAAAAATTGTTCTGCAAGTAAGGGTTCGTCTTGGCGACTGACTAAAAGATAAATCCGCGCTTCTTCACCCTGTGGTTGAACAACAATTGCCGATTTATATATCTGGGTAATCAGATGAACTGCCTGATCCCATTCGGCAGTTTGAGCTATTTGAAAGTCTTGCTGTATTTGATAACGTTGTTTCTTGGCTAAAAAATACTGTCTTCCTCCTGATGACGGCGTTATAACTGGTTCATCTAAAGTTCGAGGAATAAACTTTAAAATATATTCGGCTTTACCATTGAGTTGGCGTAGCTTTTCTAGATATTCCTTAGCCTGGGATTCTAGATGAGTCAGTAAACTTTCTTTTGAGGCAAAGGAAGTGCCGAACCGCAAGGGTAAAATTGTAGTCTGGCGAAATAGTTCGCAAATCACTCGATCGTGCGACAAAACTGCTTGGATTAATCGTTCGTCATCGTTCTGCAATGATTCTAAACACACCTGTGGTTCCACCAAAGCTGAAACGCCAGTACGACTGATGAGAAGTACGCGATCGCCAATGCCGACAGGTAACTCCAAAACGGTGGCTGGTGCCTCTAGAAAAGCGTAAGTGTAAAAGTTAGATAGTTCCACTCTCAGATTCTTCTGCTTCTTCCAAGGCTTGAATTTTCAGCAAAAGTTCTTCTTCTTGAATTTCAAACTCCTCTTCTGAAATCTCACCTATATCAAATGCTAACTGCAAAGCTAATAACTGTTTTTGCAAATTTTGTGCATCATCTAATTCAGTATTAGCACGTTCTAGAAGTTGCTCTCCTAGCCAGATGATTCCACCAAGTGGTGCTGAAACGGGAAAAGTTAATAGTTCCAGAAACATAATGTTAGTTTACCTTAAGAAAGCTGGGCAAAAGTATAAGGAGCCGTAAAATTGTTGTAGCGAATTCGTAGGCGATCGCCAAATTTCTGGTCGATTGCTTCTACTTTTTCGCTAAAGTTAGATTCACTGTCCCAGGGAATCAAATAAGCCGCATTGTAAATCATCTCTTCCGTCATCGGATCGTTTTCCACAAATTCTTCTGCCAAAGCGTTTAATTCAGAGCGGAAAACATTAATGACTGCTTGCTTGCGAAGTTGCAAACCATTTTCAATCAACTTGCCAATTTCAATGATTTCCGACTGACTTAAAGCTTTACCCTCCAGCGCATCACGCTTTTTTTTCAAGCTGACATTTGACTCTAGTAATCCCTGAATCTCCGACTGGCTATTCCAAAATACCTTAACGCTAACTTCTCTGCGTCCTTCTAATTGTTGAAATAACTCTTCTAGTTTTTCCTTATGGGGACGAGTCAATTGATCGCTAACCGTTTCCCAGGTTTTCACTACCAATCCAAAGCGAAGAGGTAGTAGAGTACGGAACCCTTCACTCATCGCGAGTTCCAAAACTTTTTCATGACACAATAAATTGCGTCGGGAAGTGAGATATTTTTCTTTTTTTGCTTCTGAGTATAAAAAGTTGAACCCGTCAACACTATAGCTGTGAACGGGTTGTTGATCTAGTCCTTCGAGAACCACTTTTTCCGAAAAGGGTGCGGGTAAAATGCCGTAAAGATAAAGACCTAAATTCATAAATTTTTTAAATAAAAGAATCTTTATATCGGCTTTGATGTTAAAATCAGCCGCAGCTTTGTGTGAATCAAATTCAGATTACCCAAGCCCAAATCAACATCGCCATGCACCACAATTCCAATATCTAAAAGTCTGTCTAGCAGTTCCAAGATAGAAGGATTGTTGCTAGTTTCCCCCGGATAGTAAGTTCCGGGCTGTGGTAAAAGGGTGCCGAATTCTCCCAGATTCACATTTAAATCTGCTGGATCGATTTCAAAAATCTCGCATAACTGCAACACTTGTTCTTCCAGCTTTTGCAGACTTTCTGCTGCTCTATCTAACTCTGTTTCGCTGAGAATTTGTTGTTCCATGCGGCGAATGACTTGCGCTTCCATAAGCTGGCGAAGCAATTCTATTACTGTTAACAGTAAAGAAGCCAACCCCGCTTTACTGTTCAATTGGTTAGGGGTACTTGCTATCTCAGAATTTTCAGAGGGTGTGCCAACTAATGTCATAATGCCACCTTTTTATATTTCATCTGGAGGGTTAGTGCCCTTTTCAGTAGACAGAGGCTTTGTTGGCATAGAATAAGGATTCGTTAGTTCACTACTAGCTAGAGCTTTGAGCGATCGCATTTCTGCTTCTAAACTTTGCAACCGTTCCTGAAGTTGGCGATTTTCTTCAATTAAACTCTGGGACTTGCTGGTGAGATAGGGGTCATTTTCCCACCAATTTATTCCCATCTCCCGCGCTTTATCAACCGAGGAAATCAACAAACGAATTCTGATATGCAAAAGTTCGGTGGAGGCGACAGAAACAGAGATATCACCTGCAATCACAATTCCCTTATCCAAAACTCTTTCGAGAATATCCGCCAAAGTAGACCCTTGGGTAGATGTTGCAATTGTTCGACTAGCGTTAGATTGAGAACTTTTCGGCAGCATCGGCGTAGAAGTCACGATTGTTTCGACTCTTTATCTATAGTATTTGACGCTTTCCCATGTTAGACAATAATATAATATTTTTCTTTTTTTAATCCCCTGAATTTTTCTGAATTTATTTATAATAATGCCTTTTTAGATCCAGCATAGTTACGAAAGTCAACAGCACTTCTAGGAGGAAATGTGAGAACTTTTTCTTCTATCTAAAGAGTTAATTTTGGAGTTTGGCGTTCGCGTTCGCGTAGCGTGTCCGAAGGACTCAGCGGGCACTCTGCGCCATCGCCTTTTGGGCAGTGTTCCTTGCCCAATCGCTCGTCAGAACCCTGCGCTACAAGTGCAATTGCCTAGCCTCTTGATCGGAAATTAGATCTTGTGTTTTTGCTGTTATATTATTTAATTTTTTTCAAATAATAAAAAAAGTAAAAAATAGCAAAAAATAAATCAATATCCGAGGTGGAATCAATGTTAAATAGCCTCTAAAATGTGGTAAAACTTCTGATTAAATGGGGGCGAAAAATCAAGAACAAGGGGTACTCATAAAACCTGTCGCCAGTTGGTTGTTACAGAATTTCATATATATCAAAAGAAGTAATCATGGCAATTGAAACAGTAAACTCATCTTCCAGTCTGGCTGAAGTCATTGATCGCATCCTCGATAAGGGTGTCGTCATCGATGTGTGGGTACGGGTATCCCTTGTGGGAATTGAACTGTTAGTAGTGGAAGCAAGGATTGTCCTGGCATCAGTAGAAACTTATTTGAAGTATGCAGAAGTTGTTGGCTTAACCAGTCAAGCTGCTGTACCTGCACGTGCTGTACCTGGTCTTTCTGGTCTAGGTATACCTGCTGTACCTGGTGTGCCTGCTGTACCTGGTGTACAGGATTATGTATCAAGGACGCCCATTCCTGAAAGTGGCAGTTATGCAACAGATGTTTTAACTCGGCAACCTTCCACTGGCAGTTATGCAACAGGTGTTTCACCTTCGCAACCTTCCACTGCTACCGCAACAGATGTGGTGGGAGGAATTTAGTTGTGACTACAGTTGTGCAGGCTAACTCCCATAATTTTGTCAATACACCACCAATCAATCGTCTGATTCAGCGTGCGTTGCGCTATCTTCACGCTGGCTTCTCTGTCCACCTGCGCGGTCCGGTTGGAACCGGCAAAACAACATTGGCAATACATTTGGCGAATCTTTTGCAGCGTCCGATTTTGCTAACGTTTGGAGATGATGAGCACAAGTCCTCCGATCTGATTGGTAACCAACGGGGCTATAACAGCAGGAAAGTTGTTGATAATTATATTCGCAGTGTTGTTAAGCTGGAAGATGAATTCCGCCCGATTTGGGTCGATGGTCGCCTGACCACTGCCTGCCGTGAGGGCTTCACCTTGGTCTACGATGAGTTCAATCGTTCCCGTCCTGAAGTTAATAATGTGCTGCTCTCCGTATTGGAGGAAAAGCTACTGGTGCTACCAAGCGCTGCTCAACAACAGGAATATATTCGTGCCCATCCCCAGTTTCGAGTCATCTTGACCTCGAATGCAGAGGAGTCCTGCGGAGTTCATGAAACTCAGGAGGCACTGATGGATCGCTTGATAACTATCGATATTCCAGAGCCAGACGAACTGACTCAGGAAGAGATTGTTGTCCAAAAATCAGGGCTGACACGAGCAGATGCCTCAGTGATTGTGTCTCTTGTCAAGAAGTTTCGGGAGCGCACACCGCAAAATGAAAAGTCCTCCGGTTTGCGGGCGTGTCTGATCGTTGCTAAAGTCTGTCAGAGCAATAATGTTCCTGTTGTACTTACCAGCACTGACTTTCAAGATATCTGTGCAGATGTTCTGCTGTCACGTTCCAAACTGTCTCAGAGTGAAGCAAGCTTGATTTTTGGGGAACTGTTTCAGGAAGTTCGGTCAACAAAAAAACTTTCTGCTAGACGGAAGGTAAACCAATAATCCTTATTCGCACCATCGGGCAAATTTGTACTGATGGGACGATTCCTAGTTTCAGTAGACCGAAAAGTTTTGCGATCGCTAATTCCGCTTGATGGATATGTTGCTCTTGGTGGTATTTTATTCTACGGTGATTACCCTAACTAGAGACACAGATATAGTCTTTGATGTCTCTAGTTAAGCTGACATCAATTATGCACCTCTCCATATTTTGCTTTGATGTCCTGGATATCTTTAATTTCGATATTGCGGTCATAAGCTACAGCCGCATCTCTTCCCTCTAACAGTATTCTGGCTATGAAAGATTGTTTTTTCTCATTGTCAGAGTCACTGAAAAGCTTCTCACATACTTGGGCGTAAATCTGACGGGTTAAGTGTCCCTTGAACTTATTAACTGTTTTTCCGTCCTTGTTGAACGTCCAAGATTTTCCATTGGTGATAGTAACCAGTGGGGTTAGTAAGTCCATTTGTTCAGCGATATAGCGAGAGCATCTGTTGTGAGATTTTTTAGCCGCGTCTTGAATAGCTTTGGCGGTGCGCTCTGTTGGGATAGACCGCTTGTCATACTTCTCTAACCAAGCGATAGCCTCAACCACTTGGGCTGCACAGTTGCCTAAAACGGGTATTTTTTCGGGTGCTACCAATTCCTCTATGTGGCGTTTCAGTTGACCCTCAAAGATGATGTGAGAGTCATCAACGTATTCAAAGATGCCTGAAGCCATCACCTCAGATTGCCTCCTACCCGTAAGCAACATGAGTGCTATGGAAACCTCTCGCCACTTGGCAGAATTATTAGGAAGGTTGGAAACGGTAGCCACCGCGCAATCAATAAAAGGGCATACATTGATGGCTCTAACATCTGCCTCAGCCTCAGCATTTCCAGCGGAATACATTTTAGTTTTAAGAGAGCTAATGTCTCTAAAAGCTCCTCGTAGCGCGTCGTCAAAGTCCTTGAAAGTATCGGATAGTTGACGGTCATTAACTGGGGGAAATCGGTCATTATCAGCGTCTACAAATTCCTTGATGTATTTTACAATTGCCACTTTCAGAGCAATAGTTGAACCTGGGTGAGCCTTCCCGTTAGGGCTAACGCTATCAGCGTAACTTTCAATAATGACTCGCGACCGCGCCACTAAAACGGCAAACTCAGGTAAGAAATACTTGTTTTGTTGGCACAGTTTCAAGTGATATTCTTGCAGTCCGCAAAGGTCATCAGATTGTGCTTTGCTGTAGTAAATGCATTTCCCGACATTTTCATCAATAATGCAAATATTTTACATTTAGCCAGATGTTAATCCAAAAATGCTTATCAATCATGATTTTTTTAATAAATTAAGTACTATTTAAGGCTTATACAAAATTAAAAGTTAAGTGATATTGCTTAAAAATGACTTTTTCTAGCTTTACGTAACTTTACTATATTGTCGCTTGCATCACCGCTTTTTAAAGACGCTGTACGGCGTTGTGTGCGACACTAAGCGTATTGAGAGGACATTGCTATGGCTTTAAATTCAAAGCAGATAGAAGCGGCTTTCATGCTTGCATCAGGATTAAAACAGGCTGAGGTAGCTGCCAGACTTGGGATATCAGTTAAGACTCTTCAGGGCTGGAAAGATTCAGAAGAGTTTCAACAGGCGATGTTTGAGACAAAAAGCAAGGCAACGGAAATTGTTTTAAAACAGACAGCAAGCGACAATGCTAAAAAACAAGAGGAATATTTAGCTTGTGTCCAAATATACAAAACTCAGTATGAGAGTATAGGCTCTGCTCTTATCGAGATGTCACTGATTAGTTTACGTCTTGGATTAGATGCGATCGCCCGACTCGATCCTGGTGATATTGGCGTGAGACAAATTGAAAGCTTGGCAAGAACCGCAACGTTATGCGCTGGCTTAGGCTTGAAATTAAAGAGCGAGTTTATCAGTCAGGCAAAAGCCGAGAATCCATCCGCTGATGGTTATTTCGGGGACGATCCGGAGTTACTGATGGAGGAACACAGAAAACTACTCGCCTCGCTTGAGCAAGTTGACGGCGATCGCGTACCGAAAGCTTTTTAGGGCATCGCCTCTATGCGATAAATTACTTGTTCAGCAAGTATTTTTAATTCCGATGGGTATAGAGAATAACATTTCTTTAATTCGGGCAAGCCTTCAGTGAGAATTTCCTTAAAACCTTGCCTTGCCTCAAGGGGTAGTATTTCAGAAACGTTAAGCAAGTATATAAAAATATTTAAACATTGTCGGCGGCTTTCGGTGGTGTATTGACTTTTCTCTAGCGCCTCAAGAAGAATACCCAAAGAATCAAATGCTAGATTCACCCGAAGGCAAACTAACTCACTCAAATATTTTAAAGGTTCTGAATCCAACGTCATAAAGCGTCTCCTAAATTTACTGCAAAATGCGATCGCCCAAAACCGCAGTTGTCGCAACTTTCCAACAACTATGCCTCATGTTTAAGTAATATCGCTGAGAAACTTCAGCAAGTAACCGTTCGTATTTTACTGGAGGCAATAGTGTTTAAGCTACGGCGTTAAGCTCTAGCACCCATTCCTTGATTTGTTCGCGCTTAGAGGCTGATAAGCGCCTAGAAGCCTCTTTGAAGACCGAAGGCGGTACACTGGACTCTCGCAAGACAGAAAGCATTTCAAGGCTCTCACAGTCGTTTAACCAACTAGCAATTATTTCAATTTCTTCTGGCTTATTCCATACTTCTGTAGTATGGTCAACTACAGAATTTTCGGTTGATTCTTCTGGCTTATTTTGGGGGACACTTGTTTGATTATTATATAAGAAATTATTTGAGTTCTGTCCCCCGGTTTTGCTCTTAGTGGCGAGGGTTTCAACGATTTGCCGTTTCACATTTTCCCACTTTAAATTTAGAGCGTCAAAAACGGCTTGGCGGTCGGGGTCGATCGCCGAGTCTTCATCCAGTTTGTAGTATCTACGCTTGACTTTGTCTATTTTTTCGGTTCTACTGTAGGCGAGTTTTAGCCCGAAGCGGTCTAATATGCGATTAGCCAGTGCGATTGCTTCTGATTCACGAGTAACAGTTATACCAAGGGCGATTTTAAGCTGTTTTCTATTGGTTAGGCACTTCTTCAAAAACTCTTGCCCTGACACCGATTCGCTGCTATATTCAGCCTCCAAGTCGTCAAGCTTCACCCAATCGAGTACCCCAGACTTAATTATTGCTTCAACTTTTGGGGTATCCGTTCGCACATCCCAGAGACAAGTTACTCCCTTGCTAAATTGTGATAATTTTGACTTCCAGTGCTTCTCATCTTTGTGAGCTAAAGCTTCACGATTCTGTAAGTGCCAGTAGAGTTTAGCCTGGGCTAGCCAGCGTCCATTATCCTTGTGAACCGACTTGTAAACAAAATCTGATGTGATGTCCAACTCTGGCAGATCGTGCTTCAAAAACGCTTTATTGATTTTGTGTTCCTCTTCGGTAGTCCGGGCTGCTTTACGCCTAAGCTCTTGGGCATCTTCAAAAGGGATATCTTCCGCGATCGCTGTTAAGTTAGCATCGCTTCGCTTAATTTCCTCCTTACCAGCGCTCACCGCGTCGCCTGCCTCGGTCTTTTCGTCACCCTCTTCATCAATAATGACGTGACCCTCTTCAAGCAACTCTTGCCGCAACTGCACTGCCAACTGAGATAATGAAAAGTTCCTTCTGGCTACCTGGTTGCAATATAGATCGATATGCGGATTATTCCAGCTACCATCAGTGCCCTGCATTTTCTGGAGAGTTTCTATCAGCACTGGTAAAATATCTTTATCTTCTGGGTTGTCAATTCCAGCAGCCTGCACAAGAGCCATTGCCTTACTTAGAGCTTGCTCTAAGGGAACCATCGCTGTGTCGTGGTAATTAAACAGCCTTTTCTTTATAACCTCCGGCAGATAGCTTGTAGTCTCATCTTCAGAGTTGCCAGCCCTAATTTTAGCCCACACGGTACGCGGTACAGATTGACGAACCCGTGCTAGCATTTGGCGACACTGTGATGGTTCTAAATTACCAAAAAATAAGCCATAGACACGACCAAAATGATGAATATCAATGCTACAGCCAACCCCTAAACTTGGTGTATAAATCAGTATTTTTGGTTGAAACTTTTCAATACTTTCGTTGGGACGTTTAACAAATTCTTTCCCATAATCCTGCTGTGTAACCCTAGAATCAATACGAATTAAACCCCCTGTTTCTCTGGCTAAATGGGGGTACTTTCTTGTTAGGTGAAGGCTTAAAGATTCAGCCTCTTTTTGGTTGTCCACCGCTAAAGCAATGGGTTCGCATTGGTCATCTTCCAGATGTGATTCTATCTGGCTTAAGACCATATCGCGCTTACCCGTATAAAAATTAATTTCCCACGGATCGCCCTTAAAATCATGTCTAACAATGAAAGGTGGGTGATTAGGTGCAATTGCTTTTAAATAATCTGCTGTTACGTCGGTAATGTCAGCGTCAGCGCCTATTAGTAGTCCGCCATTATCGAGAGATTCTCTGATTTTATCTTCAATAACTTGCAGAATTTCAGAGCGTTTATCACGACAGGTACTAGAGGTAGAAACATGATTAAGAACTAGTTCTATCTCGTCAATAACTATAAGAGTATTTGACCAGTCGCGGTGTTTTAGTTTAGCCAAAGAGTCGGCACATAAGCCAATTTCCTTAATGTTTTCAATAATTGATTCTGTGGCTAACTTAACGCCAAATTCTTCTTTTCCGTCAATATCGGCATCCTCAATATAGGTGAATTCCCATCGAATCGCCTGCTCTCTACCAAGAGCAATTCTCGCGTTGATGCTAATAAAATTCATCCCTAAACCAGGATTCCAGACCTTCTCAACTATTGGCTCTGATGCGGGTAAAGATTGTTTATTTGTAGCAAATAAATCTAATTGCTCTGGCGGTAGTTCGGGTACTTCCGGACAAATTACTTTCTCTTCCCAATGCCCACAACAAAGGTCTTTAATCAACTTTATTTGGTGTGACTTACCGCTACCTTTAGGACTTTTTAAAAGCACAGATCCTTTAGTAGGAATTTGCCCAACTAAATTAGGCAAATATTTTTGTGTGGGATCACAGAGTAGGTCGGTAGGGTAGCTTAGGGTATGTAGTCTTTTTTGCGCCGATGCTACTCTCTCCGAATAATCAATTGTCGCTGTTGGTCTGAAGCCTGTGCCGGCGGACGGAATCAGCCCACCCCATTTTATACAGAGCGCCTGAAATTCTGCTATCGATAAACAGGAAATATCAGCCAATCTTTCTGGCGGTAGCTCATCAATATCACCGAAAGATTTATAGACCTGCCCCCACCAACAAAAAACTGGGGTAAAACCGAGCGATCGCAACACTTCGCTAGTTCGTTTGTACTGATTTGCTACACCTGTATTACAAACGCTGCCAGCATCAGGGACGATGATAATTTCATCCCCTGGCTTGGCTCCTAGCTTTTGTAGATCCCGTTCTAGGTGAGTTTTAGATGATGCCCAATTAGCGCCAGCAGAGCCTATAACCGAAGCGTTTAAACGTTCGCGTGTTAGGAACGGTTTAGCGCCTACACCCTCAACAAGGGCAATTCTGCCATTGCTAGAGGGGAAAACTGCTAAAGGTATCTGATCGTTAACTCTGATATTACTATTTGTGCTTAGGAAGTAGTAGCGATCAGATTCACCCTCGGCTAAAACCCGCTTCCGGACTTGCAGCCCGACGATCAGCCCGTCGGAGTTGGTGATCGGGCAGATGTAACCGGGCGTGTGTGTAATCAGCCCGTCGCCTCGGCTGTTTATCCCTGGTAAATTTCCAGGATAAGTTTTATCAAGCTTCTGCCATTTGACAACCGATTTAAAGTTGGATTTGATAATTTGCTCATCGGTGAACCCGCGACGGACTAGATCGGCTTTATCCTCCTGGCAAAGATTTAACTGAGCCAGAATATCGCGATAGTATTCATCACGCTTCGCGGGTGGCATTTCGCCGGCTAATCGTTCGCGCTTCGCTTGCCGCTCTTGCGCCTGCCTCTCAAATTGCAACTCTCTAATTTTTTCGCTGCTGTATTCTTCTCCGGTATCGGGTAATAGTTGCGCCCACCGTCCTGTTGCATCATCGCCAATAACTGTATACCCTTGGCTTCTTTCCCCTCTCCTGGAATTGGCTAAACCTACACAGAGATGCATTTGAGCGCTTTTATGCGTCCGGCACTTGCCTTTGTCGTCACCACAATGAAGGCAAGGATTGTTACGTCGGGTCGGTTGATAACTCATGCTTTCTCCTCCCCAGTCGATTGGAGGTAGGCTAGCAAAGCTATTGAGTGATCACCGCTGTAACCAAGCTTTTCTAAGCATTCCAGCAAATCCGTAAGGCGTTTTCGCTTGATTAATGCCCCAATTTTTGGTAAAATGTCAAAATATTGAAAATTCATTTGGCTGTCTCCTCACTTATGTTGAGGTGATAGCCTTTAACTTTTTAGCAATCTATACGGCTAATTTAGGAGTATCTCGCTTAGGATAAATATGAAAATACATGTTTAGTTGGGGTGTCATCCGCAACTGGGTGAATGGCTGTCAACCATTCTTAGTAGTGCGAGCTACTCGAAAGTTAAAGGTGTCACCTTTTTTTTTACTTTCTATAATTTAAGCCAGAATTCTAACCAGTAACCAAGCTCCACAATTATCCCCGTATCCCTTGCTGTGTAAGACTTCCAGGGGGGGGCTTCGTAAAGTGCTTCTCTACAAGGGTTGTAGCGATTTGCCGATGGCTGAAACAGCTATTTTGCTTTTTTCTTGTTCGTACCTTGTCGTTGCCTAACAATCCCGCCAGTTGCTGAACACCCTACAACCACTATATTTGAGTCCCTTTCTACCAAATTAGCCCAGCTTTTGATAGATGCAATGTACGGAAGCCAAAAATCTCTTTTAAACACATCGGCACGTTCCGCAAGCTGGATACAAACCTCAGTCAATCGATACATATGTGGCTCTGTTTTTTTGTTGCATGGGTTTTTATATTCACTTAAATCCTGCGCGTATCTACGCCGACCTCCCACATAACCACTTTTTGGTATTATTTCCGGCGTTGTCTTTTGGCTGTTGCAAAAATTCAAAAACTCATACCGATGTTCATGAATAATCATTCTTAATAGATCCCAGGCGCGGGGTATGTTTACTAATTCTTCATCCCTAAGCAAGTCACGACATTTGACGCATAAGTTGTAAATAGAAAGCCATTGATTTGCATAAGTTTTTAGGATAGGTATTGAAGTATTGTTTACTTTTGGCAAACTACATAGTTTTTTTCCCCAAGACTCGCGTATTATGTAACACGCCGTAAATCTGAGTAACATTTCTTCGTGCGATATGCCAGACAAAACAAAAGTTTCTAAATTTTCAGGTAGATAGCAAAACGGAGTACCAAGGTTAATCAACGGCGATCGCATCTCTTGGCTAGGTATATTGTCAATTTGCAGTGGCGTGAATGGAAGATGTTTATCTAATTCACGCAAGAAAACCTCTTTAGTAGGAGAGTAAAACACGGGTGAAGGGGTTGTTATTTCTGCAATGAGGATATTTTTAACTTCAACTATTTGCTTCTGATTTGGTGGGCATACATAGTCTGAATTTGCCCAAGTTTTAACAAATTCGACCTCAGCTGCTGTTATAAACTCTCCATGCTTGTATCTCTCTTGAATGATCTGAAGAGTATTACTTATTTCAGTGTTTTGCATAATTTTATGGTTGTTTGTTTTCAACTCCATATATAGAACTAAACTTTACATTGATTTCTTCATCAGTCATTTTTGAAATATCTATATTTTTAATAGCTAAAAGTCCTACTTTTAATAGGTATTCAGCTTGTAGATTTTCTGATCTACCAGAAATTTCCGATGCAGTAAAGACACCATTTTTGACTTCCGGCGCTAAACGATAATTTACTTTTATCTCTTCCCTTTTTGGCTTAGGCTTTCTAGGCATCGCTGGAGCTAGTAACATGTTGTATCCCTTATATTTAAGCACTATGCCATTACCATAACTCTCTTTTTACTATAGTGCCATTACTTTACCATCAGCAAAGTCAAGGTAAACATGGGCAACCTAGAACTAAAACTAATGGCATTTTAATTGTATTATGCCATTATTGTTGTTATCTTATAGAAGTCAGGCAAAACGAACCGAGGGACGCGGCGATCGCCATCAGAGGATCTCAGCCAGTGAGCCTGACAGTCACTATAGCTTTACGGCAACTAAAATTATTCAAAGCAACCATGATTGAAATACTCTGCGAGAATCTGTCCTGCCCATCCTGCAAAGAACCCCATTTCGACATCGACGAATGGGCGCTGGAGCCACACAAGACCCATCTCTGCTTAAGTTGTGGTGAATTGTTTGAAGGCACATTTAAAGCCGCCAGCTACCCCACGCTGACCGCAGTAACGAAAAACTTTTCAGAGTTTATATTTGTCTTTCCTGAATAGCCAAAAGTCCGGGCGCTGGCTCGCAACCAACCCGGACTTTACATCAATTCCGCATCAGATACACGGCATAACGGAACTAACACGAACTAACAAAATTTTACCATGCATAGATCCAAACGAATTACTGTCAAGTTTCACAACGTAGCTTTTCTAGAATCCCTTGCATCCCAAATGGGAATTGCAGATATATCGGAAGCACTTAACTACTTGCTACTTGACATCAAAGGGCTGAATTATCAATTTGGGGATAAGCCAGCGCCCAAGCCTCAGCAAGTGCAGATTGGGTACAATTTCGAGCCTACGTTTACGCCACCCATCAAAGAGAATCATCGCAATTCCCTACAAGTAGATCCAACGATTCAGCGCCTGATTGATGCTGGCTTGGAAATGGATTTTTGATTTTTCAGCCACATTAGGCAGGAAAGGAGATCACCCAATCCTGCCAAAGTTTCACGTTAAAGCACACGAAACCAAGGAAATTACCTCACATGGCTGTAAGAAAAAAAGAAAACGGATCGCTGACGGGATCTAAACGGTACGCCGCCGAAAAAGGTAAAACTATTGAGGAACAAGGGCAAGACAATCACGCCAAGGCTATGGACAAAGTTAAGGCTCGTTTCCAGAAACCTGCTGACGCTGTTAATGCTGTAGCCAATGGTGTCCGAACGGTAGCGCAAGGGGTTAAAGGTGTTGAACGCGCTGCTCGAACTGTCCGTCAAGCTGTAAACGGTGGTAGCTCTACTGTAACCGACAACCACAAAGAATCTCTTGGTAAAGCTTCTCAAATAGCCTCCGAATTTGGCGTTGAGGAAGTTGAAATTAAAGATTTACTTGGCTCAGATCCCTATTCTGCTGATGCCAATATTCCAGAGATGAAAGCGGCTGACGCTAACCGTGAGAAGCTTAAAATACAGCGTCAAAACAATGCTTTAGAAGTCCGGCTTGAGAAGATAAAACAGGGTAGAAAAGTCGTCTCTGTCGCTACTGAACAACGCCGATTAATTGGTGATTTTGTTGATTTCTCTACTGTAGGGATTGAGACTGCAACTAAAGTAGTTAAGAACGAGATAGCTGATGTCAAATATCAAACTGAGCAATCTAAGTTAGAACAATCTGAAGAGTTACTTTACCAACAGCGCGTAGCTACTCAAGGAACCATGAATTTGACTCACGGCATAGAGGATGAGTGGGCGCTTAAGTTTCAGTTACAAGGCACTAAGAACGACAGACTTAGACTTGAGATTGAAGGCTCTCACAGAGACAATGATATCAAGCGAGAGGAACTAGAAGCGCGGTTAGTTGAATTTTAGAACATGTACTAGGGGTGAAATCCCCCTTACACATTATTAGGATTAAACATGAATATTTCATTGAAATCTGCATCACGCGGTCTAACTGTTGTGGCTACTCTTCTCTGCCTTGGTGGTGTTCTTAGCTTTGTTAAATCAAAACAACCTTTAGCATTAAATATTATCGTTGCCTTCAGCACTATGGCTATTAGTAGTGAACTTACGAGTAGAAACAATCACAAAAAAGCTAATGAGCAACTGGCTGATATTATCGCTACCCACACTAAAGAATGGCAAGCACTCAATAATAAGTTTGAGCAACAGTCTAAAGTCTTGAAAGAAACCGAGACGCTACGAGATGAACTACAGCAAGAGTTTTCTAATGCTAGCGATGAGATTATTCTAAAGAATCAGTCCATCCAAATTTTGCAACAAAAATTCAATCAGCTAACTCTTGACTTTGCACTTAGAAATCAGGAGTTAGATTCTAAATTAAAGCAAGATGATATGCGGTATCAGAAATTAATTGACGTTTTTAAAGGTTTAAGTTTTGAGCATCTTAACGAACGCATCTACAAGTTTTTTAATAGTTTAGATGAGTCTGTTAGCAAAAAACTCGACAGTGAAGATTACCAAGCTATCCATGATAATTTAGTGCCTTTTAAAGATAAACTACAGCTTCACTATGATACTCACTGCGAGTTGCTCAAAAGCATAGATGAGATTGGCGGTGATTTATCTGATATTGTGAGTGACATTTTAGGTATCTACTCTCGTATTGTGGATGAACAGACAGCACTAAAGACCCGCTTTAGGAACCTTTTAAACCTTGATGAAAGACGCTCATTAGAAGATGCCTACAACACCTTGGCAGATTATTCTAAGACTCATACGCCTATAACTAAAGCCAAAGACTTGTTAGGAGAATACAACGCTTTCCAGAAAAACCAACTTAACAATCTAGGCGAACAGTTAGAAGACAATGTAAATTCTTTGTCAGAAATGAGGGGTCAAGTTTTCGATTTAATTGCCCAAATTGAACAGATATCTTTAGAGAAAGTAGCACTTAAGGATCAGCTAGCCAAGCTTAATCAGCCGCAAATTTGGAGACTTGCCCAAGGTAGTAATGAGCTAACAAAAGGTAACATCATCATCAACTATTTCTGGAGTAAAGGCATAAAACTTGACCGTGCTTTTACTACTGGCGATGTGTATGAATCTAAAGTTTACTTTCACACAGATAACAATCCTCGCACTTTAGTTTTCAAAGAACTTAATGAACACTCGGAAGCGCTACAGCAATTGTGTTTAACACTCAAACCGATAACTTTTGATTGGGATGCGGACAAAGGCTTAATGGTAGCATCGTTGACTTGGAAAGCTAGAGAGAAGAAAGATACTACCAAAGCTGACATTGACTCTATCTGGATACCTGCAACTAAATTTGAGTCTTACGTTAAGCGTTGGGAACGAGTCAGAATTACTGCTGGCTCAACAGGCGGCAAATCACCCACAGCCAAAAACTTAGCTTTGGCAATCATGCGATCGCGCAAAGGCAAAGGAGAAGTCAGGCTTTATGATCCACAGCACGGAAGCAAGAAAGATTATTGGGACATGCCCAAAGTAGGCACTAGCCATGAAGATAATTTGCAAGGAATGAAAGACCTTTGTCAGCTAATTGATGACCGCAGGCATGGACACAATCACCAATTCGTTCTTTATGTCTTCGATGAAGTTGACAACACAGTTACCCAATTGAAAGAGGGTGCTAAGTTCCGGGACTTAATCAAAGTTTCACTCAAGGAAGGCTCACACGCTGATGTAGGAGTCATCTACATAGGGCAATCAGCAGATGCAAATGAAGTACCTGGAATGACTCATAGCAACTGGAATAACGCGGTGCAACTTCACATCGGAACCAATGCCGGAACTGCCATTGAGACTTTAAAAACCTTGACAGTAGAAGACAAGACTAAATTGCTCAACCAATACCGGAAGATTCAAGAATACTGCGATCGCATGAATGATGAATTGGGTTTGGATATCTTTACTGACTCAGGTGCTTACCGCTTTGCCTTGGCTGTGCCGTTGACCGGACTGCCAAAATTTATCCAGCTTCCAGCATTTGACAGCTATGACTATGGTGAGGTGATGGGTGGCACTCTCACAGTTAACCCCATCATTGAAGCTCCTAGTAGTGAAATTAATTGTCCCTATTGCGCGTCCACTGCGGTCAAACAAAACGGTAAGACCGCCAAAGGTGAGCAATATTATACTTGCCAGTCGTGTGACGGTAAACCTAAAAAATGGCGTTTAGCTACTAGTAATTAGCAAAATATTGACCGGGTGGTACTAGTTTTACCATCGAGTGCTAGCTCTCACTCAGCACCCGACAGCACTAGATGATGACTGAAAGCCTTGATTCTACGTGGGAGTTTTCGAGAGCTAGCACCCGATTTTTTACCTATAGGGGTAGTGTGGTTTTTCGAGAGCTAGCACCCGGTTAGTGTTAGTTAAAGCTCAAAGACAATTTATTAGGATCTTTATTAATTCCTAAAAAACTAACAACAATTGTTTCTATTTTTTCTTAATAGTTCAGTCGCAGTTTAATCAAAAAATTCTCAATAAAGGGCAAATGACCGATGAGCGCCCGTCACTAGACCGACAAAGTAAAAATTATCATTGGTAACAAATTATGAACTTTGAAGCAAGTAATAATGTAACCGACAGCACCGCGTCAAAAAATGAAACTTTTAATAGTGTCGAAACAAAAACTAAAAAGAGAACACATGCCCAAAACAACAAAGCTGTTGATTTGGGCTTAGATATTGATGCTGGAGCCAAGCGGGTTAAGTGCCGACTCAATGGTGTGTATAAGTGCTTCCCTGCTGAAGCCAAGGAAATCAAATCAGAAGTCCCTCTACGCAATGATGGATGCTTTGGCTATCGCAAGCGTAACTATGTTGTAGGATCTGCCATTGATCGGGTAAACGGATCGCTCATAGTGTCAAGCCAAGATAACAAGCTTTCACATTTAGATGTTTGGATACTTGGCGCTCTGACTCACTACCGCAAGGTTTTAAAATCTGCTGTTGACTCACGCCGTAGAAAAACTCAGCCAGTACAGATTAACTTGTGGTTGCGGGTTGTCACTCTTTCCAGTCCACAGCGTAAAGAGTTAGATAAAATGCTCAAGCAAATATCTGATTTTACTTGGGAAGATTTAGACTTCAAAGTTAATGTCAAAGCTTGCGAATTTATTGATGAAGGTGAGGGTGCGGCGCTGGAAGTAGTGACACTTTACAATCACGAGCGTTTTCACTTGCTTGACCTTGGCGGTGGGACTATTACCTTTACAACTTATGAATGGGGAGGAGAAGAACTAAGCACGGTTGCTAAGACTCCGGTTAGTGGTGGAGGGATGACTTCAATCATTAACCGCATATTTAAGAGTTTGACCCGCACTGATAGAGGTGCTATCCAAGCTGAGAATATTGATATCCAAGAGGCGTTAGAGCTATCCCAGATTGGTGAAAATAATACTTGGCACGTACCATTGAGAAGTAGCGGGAAAGTCAAGGACATCTCATCAGAAGTTGATGGCGCTCTTTCGGAATGGGTGGGGAATAACTACGCAATTCAAAAGTTGTTTGACTCTATCTCTCAGAAGTTAGCCAAAGGCGAATATCTCTATTGTTCTGGCGGTGGTTTTGCTGTGGCTGTGATAGCAGAATGGTTGATGAAATATCTAAGCAATGGAATTGATGGAGCGCGTATCAAAATTCTGGATAATCCGCAGGATGTCAACTTGGCAGGGTTAAAGCATCTCGACATTGAAATTTAAATCAAAAAACATTCACCCTAAAAAAAATCAAAACTTATGCCACACGAATTATTAGGCACTCATAAAGCATCACCTGAGTGGTATACACCTTCTCACATTTGGGAAAAAATCTACAACACTTTTGGAACTCAAGAAATTTTAGACCCATGCCCTATTGGTGGTGTGAGTGGACTAGAAACAGAATGGCTAGCTGATTTTATTTACATCAATCCACCTACACCCGCACGACTTTGGGCAGAAAAAGCGATAGTCACTTTCAGAGATCACCCAAACACCAGCATCATCTATGCTGCTTTTTCCGAGTCTGTTCTGTGGCAGGTTCCGGAGTTGATGACCTACCCCATAGTCTTTGTTCGTAATCGCATCAAATGGGATTCTAACAAGACAGACGACGGTAAACGCAATGCCCCACGCAATTACAATGCTTTCATACTTCTTAGCAATAATGCGGTGATCTCCCAAAATTTCAAAGCTCAGTTTGGCGACTTAGGATTTCTAGGTCGGATGGTGATCGTTTAAATCAGAAAGCCTGGGGAAAGTTTGAACGCCTCCCCAGGCTCCACCCCTACACTCTACGCAAGGATACTTAAATCATATGGTATGGCAACAGCGCGATGATTCAGTCCCAGGAAAAATCTACCTCATGAAAGCTATCGGCTATGGTGGGATAATCCCAGGATGCTTGGCAGGTAGGTATAAAATAGGACTCAGCCGCAACCCAGAAGTAAGACTTGACCAACTTCTGAGCGCACAACCCTGCTGTGACATCGAAATAGTTCACACCGTTGATGTGGAAAACATGGCAGAAGTAGAAGCGGATCTGCACAAAGTTTTTGAGAAATCAAACGTTAAGTTGATTAAATCACAAGAGTGGTTTAATTTTTACCCGTGGCAAGTCCAGCAGTGTATCTGGCTAATGAGTGCGATTCGTTGATTAGTGAATCACGGTAATCAGTCCGTACATAACTAATCCAGTGAAACTAGGGGACACCCTAGCACTGAACTCTCAGACTGATGAAGGTGCAAGTCCTTTCCGTCCGATTCTGACGTGACTCCTTACCTGCCCACACCGAATAGACTCGTTATCTATAGAGTGAAGCTGGGAACAGGACGCAATCAGACAACTGTTATGAGTTGACACTGGCGTTAATAGGGAGTTCCTACGGTGAAACAGAGCCTAGAAAAGTGACCTACCAGAAAGCGAGGCATAACCAAAAACCCTCGACTTCATCAGAGCTAAAACCCGCTGCACATTCATGAAGTAGCAGCAAGAATCTGGGGTTTCTGATGGTCAAATTGGCTACACAAGAGCGGAACAACGCCACATGCTTCAACCGGGGGGAACCCCGGCAACGCAGTGGCTCATGAATCATCTGAGGGAACGAATAAAAACGGGTTAAGGGTCTTGGGAAAGTCGAATCCCAGGTAGGTAAGACGAGATACGGAATTCCTTTGATTCGGGTAGGATGCGGCGTAATTGCTGCAAGGTATTCAGAAAACACAATTTGGAAGAGAGCATGATTAGGCACAGTCACGAAGCTAGTGAATCTTGGAAAAATCTAAACTGGAAGAAATTTCGCAAGGATTTATTCCGCCTACAAAGAAGAGTGTTTAAAGCGATTCGGGAAAATAACCAGCGGAAAGCGCGGTTTCTCCAAAAACTTATTCTGAAATCCCGTGCAGCTAGATATTTGGTAATCCGTCAAGTAACCCAGCTAAATGCAGGCAAGAAGACAGCCGGAATCGATGGCAAAGCATCTCTCACTTTTGAGGAACGCTTCGCACTAGAAACCCTGTTAAAAACATCCGCAAGTAATTGGATTCACCAAGGTCTGAAAAGTATTCCCATCCCCAAAAAGGACGGAAGTATTAGGATGTTGAAAATTCCAACTATCGCAGACAGAGCCTGGCAATGCCTAGCAAAATATGCTTTAGAACCTGCACACGAAGCAACGTTTCACGCTCACAGCTACGGTTTTAGAACAGGTCGCTCGGCACATGATGCCCAAAAGCAACTATTCTCAAACCTAAACTCAAAAGCAAAAGGATTCAATAAAAGAGTCATCGAACTCGATATTGAAAAATGCTTCGATAGGATTTCGCACACCACAATCATGGATAACCTTATGGCTCCTAAAAGCCTAAAACTCGGTATTTTCCGATGCCTCAAAGCCGGAATAAACCCAGAGTTTCCAGAACAAGGTAC
>JAESFM010000153.1_pt1 | contig 23045 bp, 22 predicted proteins | sample 9266171 | NCBI WGS metagenome assembly JAESFM01 (sample SAMN14505069, study PRJNA617099) | algae metagenome | isolation source: Hassallia sp. WJT32-NPBG1 and co-occurring heterotrophs from well developed... | place: USA: Mojave Desert, Joshua Tree National Park, California | collected 2006-06-22
CTGCGGTCATACCGAACGCGGTTCTCCTGCGTCCACATGACCGCAGTTCTTCCAACGCCGGCCGTCCCCCGCCAGTCACAACCGATTCAGATGCCTCAAGCTGTTCCCGGATGGACACTAAGGTCGGCATTCTCCTGACCTGTGCCTGCTGCTGCGGGTAGGCGTTGATCGACCGGCGGCTGTTCCTGCCTGAGGCCTGGGCGGCGGATCGGGCACAGCGAAGCAAGACCGGCGTGCCCGAGGAGGTGGCGTTTGCCCCCAAGCCCGCGATTGCGTGGGAGATGATCGTCTCCGCGCTTGAGGCCGGGATGTCCTACGTTTTTGTGCTGGCCGACGCGCTGTATGGCTCGGACACGCGCCTGAGGGTCGTGCTGGAGAGCCGCGAACAACCCTACGTGCTCGCGGTGCGCAGCAACGAGCGCCTGATGACCACCGAGGGCGGCGTTGCAATGCAGGCGCGGCGGAGATCGCCGCTGCCCTGCCCGCCTCCGCTTGGTACCGCATTGCGGCTGGTGAGGGTGCCAAGGAACCGCGGCTCTACGATTGGGTGCGGGAGCGCCTGCCGCGTCTGCAGGAGCCGCCCTGAGATCGCTGGCTGCTGATCCGGCGCAGCCTGCGGGATGCCTCGGACCGTGCCTACTACGTCGTCTGCGCGCCGACGGAGACCACGCTCGCCGAACTGGCCGGGGTCGCCGGGCTGCGCTGGACTATCGAGACCTGCTTCGGCACCACCAAGGAGAAACTCGGCCTCGACCCGAAGCAGCGGACGGACAACTCGCTGCCGCCACACTCCATCTCCGAGATCCGGTACATCTTCGCTCGCCTCGTGCTTGCTGTCGCACCCATGCGCAACCTGCTGCTCGAGTAGTCCCTCTGGCGGCCCCAACACCAAGCCGCTGCACGCGCAGTGCACGTAAAATCAGGGCACAAACAGCACTGTAGTATTGACACCAGACCCACGCCAATCAAACCGACTCTGCAAGTTGTTTGTGAGGAGGCAAGGTGGGCCACAGGGCATCGCCGACGACTGTGTCGCGCTGTCGCTCCGCTGGAGTGCCACCTCTGTGCGATACGGCCGTTTGCAGCGCGGTCATGATCTGTGACGATGCTACCCGAAGCATGACCCGGTGCCGCCCGGTACAGGCCCCGCGGAAGGAGACACAAATGGAACGGCATTACGGCTGGGTCATCGTTGCCGTCGGGGCGCTGATAGGCTGCATTGGCATGGGGTCGATGTTCTCCCTCGCCGTCTTCCTCGATCCGATCGCCGCCGAGACGGGCTGGTCGCGCACTGGTATCTCAGCCGCAATGACGGTCGCCTTCCTTGCGATGGGTCTTGGCGCTTTTTTTTGGGGCTGGGTTAGCGATCGCCATGGCCCGCGCATCGTCGGACTTGCCGGCGGCGTGCTGTTGGGTACCGGGCTTGTGCTGGCCAGCCAGGCCACGAGCCTGCTAGCCTTCCAACTTGTCTACGGCCTGTTCCTGGGCGCCGCGGTCGGCGCGTTCTTTGCACCTATGATGGCAACGGCCAGCGCTTGGTTCGACCGTCAGCGAGCGCTCGCCGTCTCGCTTGTCTCCGCCGGCCTCGGCATGGCACCGGTGACGGTCGCCCCTTTCGCGCAATGGTTGCTCTCCGGCCATGACTGGCGGACCGCGCAGTTGGTGATCGGGCTGGTTGCCTGGGCGATAGTGTTGCCAGCGGCGTTGCTGCTACGCCGCCCGCCGGCGATGGTGTTGGCGAGCGGGGGGCCGGCCGCACAGGCAGGCGAGGGCCTCAGTGCGCGCCAGGCTCTGGGCAGCCGACAGTTCCTCATATTGGCAGCCACCTTCTTTGCCTGTTGCCTCGCACATGCCGGGCCGATCTTCCATGTGGTGAGTTACGCCACGGTCTGCGGCCTGTCCGCCATGGCCGCCGTCAGCGTCTACAGCCTGCAGGGCTTGGCTGGGCTTGGTGGGCGCCTGTTGCTAGGCGTACTCGCCGACCGGCACGGCGCAAAGCCGGTGCTGATCGGCGGACTACTGCTCCAGGCGCTGGCGATCGGGGCCTTCCTTCCGGCCCGCAGCCTTGGGGAGTTCTACGCCGTCGCGACGGTCTTTGGCCTGGCTTATGGCGGCGTGATGCCCCTCTATGCGGTGCTGGCGCGGGATTACTTCGGGCCGCGCATCATGGGCACGGTCTTCGGCGCTGCCACTATGGTCTCCTGCTTTGGCATGGCGACGGGGCCGGCAGTCGGCGGCTGGATCTTCGACCGCTTTGGCAGCTATGCAGGGATGCATCTCAGTTCCCTAGTGATCGGGCTTGGGGCTGTGGCGATCGCCTTTACCTTCCCGCTGCGGCTACGGCCTGAGCGTCTCAAGCCGGCCTAATGCGTCTGCAGCGGCCAATGGCTTCAGGTTTTCAAGGCGTCCTTGGATTGAAGGCGCAGCAGGCCCGCGTGCAGGCCTGTGTTGAGGTGCAGAACTGGATGATTGTGGTCGGATGGTCCAACGTGGCCAGCGGCAAGGACGACCACCGGTCGGACTTCCGGGTGGCACTGGCGCGGTGGTTTTGTCAGCACTCACGCCACACCTGGCGCCATGAGTTGAATGGCGGGTCAGTCTACGCCCGTTCGAGAGTAGCGAGCGCAATGCTGGCACGTTGATGGTGGAACAGGCGACGACGGTTGGCAGGAATGTGCTGACTGTGGCGGGTTTGGAGGCGAAGGAAGTTGCGGGGTTCGTCGTAGCTTTGGCAGAGCCGCTAGGCTGAACCGAAGCTCTTGAAGCCGCGCATACATCGGATGCGTCCATTCACGCCCCGATGGTCGTGTTCCAATCTGTTGTTTTTATAAGCGCTGTTGCGATGGACATCGGCCAGTCCAGCGCCGATCGGACCGCGTGCGGGTAGGAGCCTTGCCTGTCACTGGTGACTTGGTCGGGTGTAACGCCCATGACGACCTTGGCCGAGTGGAAGAAGGCCCGTGCCGCCACCATGTAGTGGTGCTCGCTCAGCATGGTGTCGATAAGTTTGCCGCCGCGATCGATGGCTCGATACAGGTAGGCCCAGCGACCACCAACCTTCAAGTACGTCTCATCCATGTGCCAACGGCGGTCGCGGTCACCACCCTTGCCGTGCAGGCGTTGGCGGAGTTCATCGGCCAGCGCCGGTGCGAGCTTCGCCTTCCAGTCGCGGACCGCTTCGTAGCTGAACACGATGCCACGGGTGAGAACATCTCGGCTAAGTCACGCAGGGTTAGGCGGTAGCGCAACCGCCACAGCACCACCAACGCGATCACGTCGGAGGGGTACTGCGTGGTGTTCAGCACGGTGCTGGAGCGCTCATTGTACTGCTTGCTGCAGCTCCGGCCGCGAAACCGACGGTGGCCCTGGGCGATGCGCCCCGGCCGCTCCGTCACCGCAGCGGAGCCGCAAGCCACACGGTCCATCCCACCCTCCGCCTCCGTTGAGTCCAGAGCCGGAGCCTACCAATCCTGTTGGAGTTGGCTAAACGAGCCGATTGGCGCGTAGTCTGACAGAACCATATGCCTACACTGTGGGACAACAGTTGAGCTGCACGATGCGCCATTGGCGCAAGCGCTCTCGCAGGCAGCGGCTCCGTCAGGCTTCGCGGTAAGCCATGTCGTCGTGGAAGCCGAAGGCGTCCGCGCGCGATGCGGGACATCGCCCCCTTCTACTTCGCCTTTTTGTTCATAAGGGGGTGTCACCCTGGGGCCCGACCTTGCCGATGTAGGTCCGGCTTCTGACATCAATTGAAAGTTTTATTTGTCTCGCCTGACATCCCCACCGAGGCAGTGAGGCCAGCCACTGCGGCGGCATCGCCGCCTTTCGGTTGTAGCGACCACACCGTGAGGCAGGCGAAAACCATCTCGTCAACCACATTGGTATGTTATAATGTTACCTCAAGCTTGGCTTGCGGCAGCGTTTACCGAAGACTGCGCCGACGCCATTCAGAGAGGGGATTGTGGACTGCATGCCGGCATTGCAATGGTCTTTTCTGTCCCGCCGGCCGAGCTGTGGGGCCGCATCTCTCCTCGCAGTCGCTGTCCTGCCTGGTCTTCTGACGGCGAAACCCGCTGCGGCGCAGGCCATCCCGCCCAGCACCACCACCAACCGGCTGCTCGGTCCTGGGGCCTCTCTCCCCGCGCCGGCCGCGCCTGAGGCGACCTTGCCGGAGATGGTCGTCGAGGCGCGGCGCGCCGAGGCGGCACGACAGGGCATACTGGCCCGGTTCGGGGCGCGCGAGTACCAGGTCGACCGCGGCACGATCGAGAACCTGCCCGGCGGCGCCAACCAGTCGCTGAACCAGATCCTGTTGCAGACGCCCGGGGTGGCGCAGGATAGCTTCGGAGATATCCACGTCCGCGGTGAACATCGCAACCTCCAATACCGCATCAATGGTGTTCAGCTCCCGGAGGGTCTCACGGGGTTTGGCCAGGTCTTCGACGCGCGGGCGCTGCGCAGCGTGTCCGTGCTCACTGGCGCCTTGCCGGCGCAGTTCGGCTTCCGCACCAACGCCGTTGTCAATCTGGAAACCAGGTCCGGCGCGCTCGATCCGGGCGGGGCGGTCGGCCTTTATGGCGGCAGCTTCGGCACCATCCAGCCCTTCGCAAGCTACGCCGGAATCGTTGGCGGCTGGGACCTGTTCGCCACCGGTAACTGGTTGCAAAGCAACCGGGGTGTCGAGAATTCGAACTCGAACCGCGTCGTACGCAACAACGAGACCGAGCAGCTGCGCGGCCTCATCTTCGCAGCACGCCAGCTCGATGCCACCACCCGCCTGTCCGTGGTCGCGGGGACGGCGCTGAACCGGTTCCAGATTCCCGCGCCGGGCGGTGTCGAGGGCGCCTTCAGCCCGTTTGGCCAGACGGAGTTCAACAGCACCAACCTCCGCAGCCGGCAATGGGACCGAACCTGGTACGGCACCATCGCCGTGCAGAAAGCCGTCAACGCCGATATCGACGTACAGGTAGCCCCGTTCTTCCGGTACAGCTCCATCCATTACCTGCCGGACCTAGTGAACGAGCTCGCCTTCAACGGCGTGGCCTCCAACGTGGTCCGGCAGAATTTCGCGGCCGGCTTGCAGACCGACGCCGTCTGGCGCATCGCCCCCCGGCACACGCTTCGCGCCGGTTTCCAATTCACCGGCGAGCGCAGCCGCTATGCCGCCGGGACAACTGTCTTCGCCGTGGATGCGGATGGCGCGGCGGTCGATCTCCCCTTCACGCTCAACGACCGGCAGGCCCGGACCGGCTGGCAATACGGCTTCTACCTGCAGGACGAGTGGCGGGTCGCGGACCGGCTCACCGTCAATCTTGGCCTGCGCGCCGACCGGATCGAGCAATACACCACGAACGGCCAGGTCTCGCCGCGCGTCAACCTCGTCTGGCGTCCGACCGACACCACTGTGGTCCATGCCGGCTACGCCCGCACCTTCACCCCGCCGCAGCAGGAGCTGATCCCGGGCCCGGTGCTCGACCGCTTCATCGGCACCACGAACGAGCCCTTCTCACTGGAGAACGGCACGCCCCGGCCAGAGCGGGCGCACCGCTTCGACCTCGGCCTGTCCCAGCGTCTCGCGCCCGGCTGGGTCGTGGGCATCGACGCCTACTACAAGTCGGTGCGCGACCTCCTGGATTACGGCCAGTTTGGCGGCGCGCCGATCTTCACCGCCATCAACTTCCGTCAGGGCAGGGTCTACGGCGTCGAGTTCTCGACCAGCTACCGGACGGAATCGCTGCTGCTCTACGGCAACCTGGCGATCAGTCGCTCGACCGGCCGCGACATCCGCTCGGCCCAGTACAATATCGAGCCGGACGAGCTGGAATATGCCCGCAACAAGTACATCCGCACCGACCATGACCAGCTGCTCACCGGCAGCGCGGGCGCGGTCTGGCGCGCCTGGGACGGCGGACGGCTATCTGCCTCCATGCTCTACGGCAGCGGCCTACGGAAGGGCTTCGCCAGCACCGAGAGCGTCACGCCCTACGTCACCGCCAATTTCGGCATCCAGCAGGACCTGGTCCTGCCCGATGGCGGGATATGGACCCTGCGCTTCGACGTGCTGAACGCCTTCGACCGCGAGTACCAGCTGCGCGAGGGCAGCGGCATCGGCGTCGGCGCCCCCCAGTTCGGGGCGAGGCGCGGGTTCTTCGGGGGGCTCAGCCGGGCATTCTGACGGCCGGCATGAACGGCGGTCCGGGAAGACGCTGCGCCGGCCCGCTCGAACCTCGTCATCCGGTCGCTGCATCATCCGTGTGGTTCCCGGGTGACCCCAGGGTTGCGATCCGCTGAGGCTCGCCGGTGCGCCGCTACCCGGGAGGCCTGGTCCGCCTTCTCGCCTGTCTGCTGCTGGCGCACTGGGCCGGAGCTGCGCTGCCGCATGTCCGCGCCTTGGCACAGCTTGCTTCGGCTCAGGTGGCCGTGCTCTGCAGCCATGACGGGCTGCGCCAGATCCTGATCGATGAGGATGGCCAGCCGGTCGAGGCCGATCGCGCGCCCGATTTCTGCACCTTGTGCTTCGGTCCGGCGGCTCTTCCGGTTGCCGAGCCCTCGCCGATCGCCTATGCGCTGGTGGCCGGGCATTTCCCGCAGGAGGGACTGCTCACCAACACGTCGCGCGCACCGCCGCAACAACCCAGGGCACGCCCCTCGACCTGACGCCGGTTCATGGACCGGGCACGGCTCGTAACGCCGCGCCCAGCCTCGTCGCGGTGCCCGCATCTCCGCTGTCCAGGATGGTGCCCATGCCTTCGACCAGCTCCTCCTCGCCGCCACCGCGAACCGCTCGGCACGCATTGCCTGCCGCCCGCTCCCGGCACTCAATGTGATAGGCCCTGGCCGTTGGGCTCCTCGCCTCCCGCGGCCCTGCAAAGGAGCAAGAATTAGCGCGACGACGGGGCGGCAATCCCAGGGCTGGCCTTTTGCAGCTCGGGGAGAACATGCTCACGTGCGCGCTGAACGTCCGCAGCGAAGTCTACCTCGATCCAAGGAAGATCGCTGATGTCCTGGACTTCGAAGCGGTCGGCCTGGGCGAGAATCAGGTCACGGATGGCCTCTTCATATTCGACCTCCGTTTCCCCGCGGGCCAGGTATTCATCACAGCGATCCGCAAGAGCGGCCGCCATTCCCGCGGAGAAGCGGAAGAAGCCGACTGACTCGCCATACCAGTCATGCGCGCGTGTCGGCCGCTTGCGGAAGTCTACAATCCGGCCGTCTTGCAGACAGATCTTCACCGGCTCATCGCCTGGTTCGATATCGCGGTCCAGGAGGAGGAGATTCTCCCCGGGCGCCTGGACCAAGCGTTCGATCATGCGGGGATCATAGAGAACGTCGCCATCCAGAAGAAGCAGTGGGTGCCCCGCGCGCAATCGAGCGGATTGAGCCTGGAGCGACACCAGGCTGCCCTCACGGTAACGGGGGTTGTGCACGAAGCTGACGCGACCGCGGTAGCCGTGCCGGCCTACCTCTGCCTCTATCATGTCATGCTGGTAGCCAACGGTGATGCTCACCTCGCTGATGCCAGCCGCATCCAGAGCATTCAGATGCCGCGCCAGGAGCGTACGGCCGCCGAACTCGAGCAACACCTTCGGCGGGTGGCCTTCGCTTCCGAGACGCCGCCCGACACCGGCGGCGAGGATGATTGCGGATGCCGTTTGCTTCTCCGGGGACACCTGGGCTCCAGACTTAACTAAACCGTGACAGAAAGATGACAGCAGTTTTAGCGTCTGCCCCCACCGTGTAAACATCGAAAAAGCGAGGAGCTCAGATTTGAATAAGGTCACGACGCTCGGCGCGCGCATGAGCGAGTCCATGACACGGTTCGCGGCATTGCGGCGTGAAATCGCATCTCCCGAGCTTTCCTTCCTCATGGAAGCTCATGATGGCATGTCTGCAAAGATCGTTGAGGAGGCTGGTTTTCGTGGAGTGTGGGCGTCGGGCCTGACCACGTCGGCTTCGCTCGGCTTGAGGGATAGCAACGAGGCATCCTGGACGCAGGTGCTCGACCAACTGGAATACATGGCCGACGCGACCCGCCTGCCGATCCTCGTGGATGGCGACACCGGCCATGGCAATTTCAACAATGTCCGCCGCTTCGTGCGCAAGCTCGGCGAGCGCGGCCTGGCCGGGGTCTGCATCGAGGACAAGCTCTTCCCGAAAACCAATTCCTTCATTGGTGAGGGGCAGGCCCTGGCCGATATCGAGGAATTCTGCGGCCGCATCAAGGCCGGCAAGGACAGCCAGGTCGATGACGACTTCGTCCTGGTCGCCCGGGTCGAGGCGCTGATCTCCGGCCTCGGCATGGCGGAGGCGCTGCGCCGGGCGGAGGCCTACCACCGGGCCGGCGCCGATGCGATCCTGATCCACTCCAAGCGCTCCACCGCCGAGGAGATCCTCGCCTTCACCCGCGCCTGGGGCAACCGCGCGCCGCTGGTCATCGTGCCGACCATGTACTACGCGACGCCGACCGAGGTGTACCGCGAGGCCGGCATCTCGACCGTGATCTGGGCGAACCACCTCCTGCGCTCGGCCCTGGTCGCCATGCGCGAGACCGCGGCGCGGATCGCCGAGGACGAATCGCTGATGCGCGTCGAGGGGCAGGTCGCCTCGGTGCAGGAGGTGTTCCGCCTGGTCGGCAATGCCGAGCTGGAGCAGGCCGAGCGGCAGTACCTGCCGGCGCGGCCGAGTGCCGCCGCGGTGGTGCTCGCCGCCTCGGGCGGCGATCTCGGCGCCCTCACCGCCGACCGCCCGAAATGCATGCTGGACATCCGCGGCCGGCCGTTGCTCGGCAGCCTCGTGCATACGCTGCGCGACAGCGGCGTGCGCGACGTCACCGTGGTGCGCGGCTATCGCAAGGAGGCGGTGCAGCTGGACGGCGTGCGCATGGTGGACAACGACCGCCATGCCGAGACGGGCGAGCTCTGGTCGCTCGCCTGCGCAAGGGAGGCGATCCGGGGCGAGACGGTGGTCGCCTATGGCGACGTGCTGTTCCGCCGCCACATCCTCGACGGCCTTCTGCGGAGCGATGCGGATGTGGTGCTGGCGGTGGACAGCCTGGGGGCCGCGCCTCGGCCCTCCGCCACCGCGCGGGATTTGGTGGCGGCCGATCGCCCCTTCTCCGGCGACTACCTGGACGACGCCCCGGCCCATCTCCGGCGCATTGCCAATGACATCACCACCGGTGAGCTCTGTGGCGAATGGATGGGCCTGTTCCGCGTCAGCGCCCGCGGCGCGGGCTGGCTGCGCGAGGAGATGGCGGCCATGGAGGCGGAGGGCCTGCTCGCCACCGCCGACCTGCCCCTGCTGCTGACCCGTATGGCGGCGCGCCGCCCGGTGCAGGTGCTCTACTTCGCCGGCCACTGGCTCGATATCGACACGCTCGGCGACCTCGCCGAGGCGCGCAACCTGGGTTAGCTTCGCGCCCATGATCAACGCCACCGACTTCTTCGCGGAAGCCGGGCGTGCCGGCTTCGACTTCTATACCGGCGTGCCCTGCAGCTTCCTCACACCGCTCATCAACGGCGCCCTTTCGGCGCCGGGCCTCGCCTATATCGGCGCGGCGAGCGAGGGCGAGGCGGTGGCAATCGCGGCCGGTGCCTGGCTTGCCGGCCGCCGCACGGTCGTGATGTGCCAGAATTCCGGCCTCGGCAATGCGGTGAACCCCCTCACTTCGCTGAACGAGCCCTTCCGCATCCCCACCTTGCTGCTGACCACCTGGCGTGGCGAGCCCGGCATCCCGGACGAGCCGCAGCATGCGGTGATGGGCCGCATCACTCAGGACCTGCTGTCGGTCATCGGCGTGCCGCAGGCCGCCTTTCCGGCGGCCCCCGAGGCCGTCGCGCCGGCGCTCGCGGCGGCGGTCGAGAGCATGGAGGCCTCGGGCCTCCCCTACGCCTTCGTCATGCGTAAGGGCGACGTGGCGGAGACCGAGCTCACCGTGGCGGAGCGCGGGCTGCCGGCGCCGGGCCGGCGGACCGATTTCCCGGCCGGTGGGGCGCGGCCGAGCCGCGCGGCCGTGCTGGAACGCTTCCTGCAGATCGTGCCCGAGGAGGGCGCGGTGATCGCCACCACCGGGAAATGCGGCCGGGAGCTCTTCACTCTCGCCGACCGGCCGCAACACCTCTACCAAGTCGGCTCGATGGGCGGGGCGAGCGGCATGGCGCTCGGCGTCGCGCTGAACAGCGCCGTGCCGGTCTTCGTGCTGGACGGGGACGGCGCGGCCCTGATGAAGCTCGGCACCTTCGCCACCATCGGGGCGCAGGCCCCGCGCAACCTGGTCCATATTCTGCTCGACAACGGCGTGCACGACTCCACGGGCGGGCAGCCCACCGTCTCGCCCGGGGTGGATTTCGCCGGCGTGGCGCTGGCCTGCGGCTATGCCCGGGCGGCGTCCTGCGCGAGCCTCGAGGGGTTCGAGGCGGGCCTTCGCGATGCCCTTGCCGAGCCTGGGCCGACATTGATCCATCTCCGCATCGCGCCCGGCTCCATGGCGAGGCTCGGGCGGCCCACCGTGACGCCGCCCGAGGTGGCGCAGCGCTTTCGCGACTTCCTCGCCGCGCGCCGGGGCGAGACCGCCGGGACGTGAACTGGTCCGCCCTCGTCACGCTGCTGGTCGGGGCCGCGGTTCTGGCGGCGCTGCTGGCCACCAACGACCTGGCCGAGATCCTGCGCCTCCTGGCCGGCATCTCCTGGGGGATCCTCCTCGTGGTCGCCTTGCGGCTGCCGCAGATCCTGGCCTCGGCCATCGGCTGGGCGCCGCTGATCGAGGATGCGGCGCGGCCCACTTGGCCCGCGCTGTTCCGCCTACGCTGGATCCGCGACGCGGTGAATGCCCTGCTGCCGGTGGCGCAGGTGGGCGGCGACGTGGTGCGGGGCCAGCTCCTGGTCCGCCGCGGTGTCGGAACAGTACCCGCAACCGCCAGCGTGGCGGTCGACCTGGCGACCGAGCTGGCCGCGCAATTCGCCTTCGCGGCGCTCGGCCTGGCGGTGCTGTGGTCCTTGCCGCACCAGGGCTCTGCTGGCTGGGCGCTCGCCGCATGTGCCGTGCTCGGCGCCATGGCCGGCGGCTTCCTGGCGGCGCAGCGCTGGGGCCTGTTCCGGCTGGTGGAGCGGCTGCTGCCGCGGCTCGCCCGGCGGGGCCAGGCTGCCCTTGCGGGGCTGCACGAGGCGGTGCTTCGCCTCTATGGGGCACCGCGCCGGCTCTGGGGCAGCGGCGCCGCGCATCTCGCCTCATGGTTGCTTGGCGTGGTCGAGGCCTGGGCGGCGCTGCAGCTCCTCGGCATCGAGGCCGGGCTCGCCGAGGCGCTGGTGATCGAAAGCCTCGGCCAGCTCGCACGCAGCCTGGGCTTCATGGTGCCCGGCGCGATCGGGGTGCAGGAGGGCGGCTTCGTGCTGGCCTGCGGCTTCTTCGGCATCCCGCCCGAGGAGGCGCTCGCCTTCGCGCTGGTCCGCCGCATCCGCGACATCGCGCTCGGCCTCCCCGGCATCGTCGCCTGGCGCTGGGACGCGGCCGCCCCGCGCGCCGCCGGACACGCTGCCCTGGCGCATCCACGACCCGCAGTGAGGACAGAGGGCCCTTGACCGATCCGATCCTGCTGACGCCAGGCCCCCTGACCACCCGGATCGAGACCCGGCGTGCCATGCTGCGCGACTGGGGCTCCCGCGATCCCGCCTTCATCGCCCTGACGGCGGAGCTGCGCGGGCGCCTGCTGGCCCTGGCCCGGGGCGAGGCCACGCATGGCTGCGTGCCGCTCCAGGGCTCCGGCACCTTCATCGTCGAGGCGACCCTTGCGACCCTGCTGCGGCCGGGGGACCGGCTGCTGGTGCTGGCGAATGGCGCCTATGGCGAGCGCATCGCCGCCATCGCGCGCCGGATGGGCCGCCAGGTCGAAGTGCTGCGCTGGCCGGAGGACCAGCCGGTCGAGCCCCGGCGTGTGGCCGAGGCGCTCGATGCCGATCACGGCCTGACCCATGTGGCGCTGGTGCATTGCGAGACGACGACCGGCCTGCTCAATCCGCTTGCCGAGGTCGCGGCCGTGGTGGGGCGTGCCGGGCGCCACCTCCTGCTCGATGCGATGAGCAGCTTCGGCGCCATCGACATCGACCTCGGGGCCGTGCCGCTGGCGGCCGTCATGGCTTCCTCGAACAAGTGCCTGGAGGGGGTGCCAGGGATCGGCTTCGCTCTGATCGAGCGGAGCCTGCTCGCCGCCTCCGAAGGCATGAGCCCCTCCATCAGCCTCGACCTGCATGCCCAGTGGCGGGGCCTGGAGAAGGATGGGCAATGGCGCTTCACCCCCCCCGTGCAGGTCGTGGCCGCGCTGGTCGAGGCCCTGCGCCTGCTGGAGGCGGAGGGCGGGCCGCCGGCTCGCCTCGAGCGTTATCGTGGGAATTGCCGCATCCTGCTCGCCGGCATGCGTCGCCTCGGCTTCGAGCTGTATCTGGACGAGGCCTTGCAGGCGCCCATCATCGCCACCTTCCGGATGCCCGAGACGCGGCCGCTGGCCTTCGCCGCCTTCTACGATGCGCTCGCCGCCCGCGGCTTCCTGATCTATCCGGGCAAGCTGACCCAGGCCGAGACCTTCCGCATCGGCTGCATCGGAGCGATCAACGGCAACGACATCGAGCGGCTTCTGGCGGCGGTGGAGGCAGTCCTGGGCGGGATGACCGTGACCTGAGTGCGCCTCTGGCTACACGCCCTTTGCCCGCGATCCCTGCAGCCCGAGCCAGAGGGCGGCCAGCGGCGTGACAACGGCAGCGGCGACGATCATCGGCGCCGCCGTCCCGGTCCAGACGAAGATAGGCACCAGGATCAGCGCATCATCCGGATCCAGGATGAGGCCGGGCGAGAACTCCCAACCCTGCGGCTGCGCCAAGCGCAAGCCGAAGAGTTGCCAGAACAGGGCACCGATCCCCGCCCCCGCGACGATGCCAAGCACCGGCCCCCAGACGCTAAGCACATCGTAAAGGCCGATTCCGATGCCGATCATCGCCATGACGTTGGAGGCGCAGTCGCTGATGATGTCGTACCAATACCCGCCAGGGCTCGACTGGCCGGTCTGCCGCGCGAGCTCGCCGTCGGCCCGGTCCAGCAGCATGGACAGGACGAAGATGCCACCGCCAATGGCCGGCCAGAGGACGCCGCCGATTGCGAAGGCCACCGCCGCCGCGGTGCCGGTGACAAGCCGCAGCGTTGTGACGTGGTTCGGCGTCACGCCCGTGGGGGCAACCGCCCTCACCGCTGGGCGGACGATCCGATGAATCACGGTGTTGGCGCTCAAACCCTGTCCCCTGCGCTGGAGCCTTGCCGAAGCGTCACCTCGACCGCCGGCCGATTTGCCGGTCTTCGCGCGGCTGCATGGTTAACTAGCACGATGGCGGCAGGACACAACGCACCGGGCACCGCGAGTGCTGACCCATGCCGCCACCTCGTGCGGGTGAACAGGGGAATGTGTAAGTGACCAAAAGCAAGCCGCTCGCCGGTCGCGTGGTCGCGGCAAGCTGCCGACGGCCCTGGCTGGTCCTGCTGGTCGCCCTCGCCCTGGGCGCGGCCGCGTTGCTGCATACCATGCGCAATTTCGCCATGACCACCGACACGACGGAGCTGATCTCTCCAGAGCTCGATTGGCGACGGCAGCGGGCGGCCTTCAGCGCCGCCTTCCCGCAATTTACCGATTCCATCCTTGTGGTGATCGACGCGGCAACCCCGGAGCAGGCCGAGGCGGCAGCGACCATGCTGGCGGCGCGGTTGCAGGAGGAGCCGCGCCACGTCCGCCGGGCCTGGCTACCGGAAGGTGGCCCGTTCCTCGAACGCTACGGCCTGCTGCTGCTGCCGCAGCCTGAGGTGCAGGCGGTGCTGGAGCGCCTGATCGCGGCGCAGGCTCTTCTCGGCCCGCTTGCGGCCGATCCAGGGCTGCGGGGCATGCTCACAGCCCTCTCGACCATCCTTGCAGGCATAGGGCACAACGATGCCAGCCTCGGTGAGCTACGGCCCATGATGGCGGCCCTGGCCAGGACATTCGAGGCTGCGGCCGAGGGAAGGCCAGCATATTTTTCCTGGCGCCGGCTGATAGCCGGCGAAGCTCCTGCGCTCGGAGACGCCCGGCGCTTGATTCTAGTCCAGCCGGTGCTGGATTTCGGGGCGTTGGAGCCGGGCGCCGCCGCCAGCGCTGCCATCCGGGCTGCCGCGCAGGAGCTGGGGCTCCAGCCGATGCGGGGCGTCACGGTACGCCTCACTGGCGCGGTCCCCTTGGCCGACGAGGAGTTCGCAACGCTTGCGCAGGATGCGGTGCCGATGGCAACCGCGATGCTGCTCGCGCTGCTCGGCATCCTGTGGCTGGCGGTTCGCTCGGCGCGGTACGTCCTCGCCATCCTGGCGACCACTCTGCTCGGGTTGGTGCTTACCACCGGTCTCGGACTGCTCATTGTCGGACGTTTCAACCTGATCTCAGTCGCCTTCATCCCGCTCTTCGTGGGGCTCGGCGTCGATTTCGCAATCCAGGTCGCTGTCCGCAGCCAGACCGAGCGCTCACGTTATCCGCGGCTGAAACAGGCGCTGGCTGTCGCCGGCGACGGCCTCGGCACCTCGCTCACCCTCGCCGCAGCGGCCGTCGCAGCCGGCTTCTTCGCCTTTCTGCCCACCAGCTATGTCGGCGTTTCGGAGCTCGGTGCCATTGCCGGCCTGGGCATGGGTATCGCATTGGTCATGAGCCTTACGGTCCTGCCGGCGTTGCTGGTCCTGTTGCAGCCGCAGGCGGACCGCCGAGCAGCACCCGAGCTGGGCTTCTTCGCGCCGGCTGAGGCAATAGTACGTCGGCACCGGGCCTCGGTCCTGCGGATTGGCGCGCTGGCGGCGATTGCATCGGTCGCGCTGTTGCCCTGGTTACGATTTGATTTTGATCCGATGCACCTGCGGAATCCGCGAGCTGAGTCCATGGCGACGCTGGCCGATCTGCTCACGGATCCGAATCGCACATTGAATACCATTGACATCCTCGCACCATCGCTGGCCGAAGCGGATGCACTCGCCTGGCGCGTCGGCGCCCTGCAGGAGGTGTCCCGTGCCATAACGCTCAGCAACTTCATCCCCACGGAGCAAACGGAGAAGCTCGCTCTGATCGAGGATGCGGCTATGCTGCTGGGACCAGCGCTCGAGCCCGGTCCGCCACCACCTGCATCCTCGGATGCTGAGATGGTCCAGCAACTACGGAAGACCTCTTGGGATCTCCAGAATGTGGCAGGCGCATCTGAGCAACCTGCATCCGCCGAGGCGCGCCGTCTGGCCGCAGCGCTCGATCAGCTTGCTGCTGGTCCAGCGAGCGCCCGCACAACCGCAGAAGCCGCAGTCACCGAACCACTGGTGATGTTGCTGCGACAGGTAAGCATCCTGCTGCGGGCGGGTCCTGTAAGCCGGCAGACGCTTCCTCCGGATCTCGTTGCTGACTGGATCGCGGCGGACGGCCGCGCGCGCATCCAGGTGTTTCCCCACGGCCAAACCAGCGACAATGCCCAGTTGCGGCGTTTCTCCGAGGCGGTTCAGTCCGTCGCGCCTGCCGCCACCGGCACGCCGATCATCATCCGGGAGGCAGGTGACAGCATCGTACTCGCCTTCCTACAAGCCTCTGCCTTATCCGCGGTCTCCATTGCCGTGCTGCTCGGCGTAGCGTTGAGACGCACCCGCGACGTCTTGCTGGCGATGCTGCCAATGCTGCTGAGTGGTTTGCTTACCCTTGGCACTTGTGTCCTTCTGGGCGAGCCGCTGAACTTTGCCAACATCATCGCCCTTCCTTTGCTTCTCGGGATGGGCGTCGCCTTCAACATCTACTTCGTGTCAGCTTGGCGGAGCGGAGAGACAGATCGGGTACATGCGAGCTTGATGCGCGCCGTCATATTCAGCGCCTTGACAACTGCAACCGCTTTCGGCGCGCTCTGGATCTCCAGCCATCCAGGAACCGCGAGCATGGGCCGGCTGCTCATGATTGCGCTGGGCTGGGAGTTGCTCATCACCCTGCTTTTCCGACCGGCCCTCTTGGCACAACCGCCGGCCGGTGCCGCCCAAGTGTTAGAAGCTGGCGAAGCTTCAGGATAATCTAGAGCGCTTTCCTGCCTGACTGAATCGCTTGTGACCCCACGGGCTGCGCGGAGGTGATTCAGTTGCGCCTTGGCATGGGGGCAATGGGCATGTCCAAGGCGCTGTCGGTCGATTTGCGGAACGCGTGGTGGCGGCGATCGCGGCGGGGTCGTCCTGCCGGGCGGCGGCGGTGCGCTTCGGAGTAAGCGCGGCCAGCGGGTCCAATGGGCGGCACTGGTGCGGGAGGCGGGGTCGGTCGCGCCAGGGCCGCTCGGCGGGGACCGTCGCTCGACGCAGATCGAGGCGCATGCGGCGCTGATCCTCCGCCTCGTGGGCCAGAAGTCGGACATGACGCTGCAGGAGATCCGTGCTGGCGCTGGGCTTGGTTCGAGGCGCAGCCTGACCTCGACCCGGACCGGCTGATGTTCATCGATGGTTCGGAGCACTGCTTCGAACGGGGCCTCGACCAACATGGCCCGCACCCATGGCCGGGCATCCCAAGGCGAGCGGCTGCGGGCCGCCATCCCGCATGGCCACTGGCTGACCACCACCTTCATCGCCGACCTGCGGAACACCAGCATGGTTGCGCCGATGGTGCTGGACGGGCCGATAAACGGCTCCCTGTTCCAAGACTATGTCGAGCAGGTGCTGGTGCCCGAGCTCCGTCCTGGCGACATCGTCGTGATGGACAACCTCGGCAGCCACAATGGCGCCGGCGTGGGGGCCGCCATCGAGGCCGCAGGCGCGAGCCTGCTCTACCTCCCGCCCTACAGCCCCGACTTCAACCCGATCGAGCAAGCCTTCGCCAAGCTTAAGGCTGCGCTCCGCACAGCGGCCAAGCGCAGCCTCGACGGCCTGTGGACTGCCATCGGCCGCATCATCGACACCTTCTCCCCAACCGAGTGCGCCAACTACTTCGCCGCCGCCGGCTATGACGCAGACTGATGGGAAAACGCTCTAGATCCGCCCACGTGCTTCCATTGTGGGCCGGACCAAGTGCTCGATGAAGTTTTGCAGCTCGGATTGGCGCAAGCGTGGGTCGGTGACTTGCTCATCAAGGCCGAGCTGCCAAGCCAAATCACGGCGAGCAGGCTCGCGGTGCAGTGCCTCGATGCGGCGAGCGTAGTCTTCCACCGCATCTGCGTCGCGGGCGAGCCCCTCCTGCACCAAGTCCCCCACTTGGCGTCGCAGTGCCGCAGCGACCTCGCCTAGCGTCAGTTCGGGGTGGTACTGCACACCCCAGAACACCCCTTCCAAGTGCCGAATCTCGGCCGCCTGCACCGCACTCACGCCATTGCCAGCGAGCAGGACTGACCTCTCGGGCAGCCGCTCGACCTCATCGCTGTGGATTGCAGGTGCGTCCCAGGCGGCCGGGCGCCCAGTCAGCAGAGGGTGAGTGCGCCCCGCCGTGGTTGCCACGATGCGCCGGGCGAAGGCCACCTCGTGCCCGCGTCGGTTTTCCCGGACCGCTCCACCAGCTGCCGCCACAGCGACCTGCAGTCCGGCGCAGGAGCCGAAAGAGGGAGTTCCCGAGGCGAAGACAGTGCGCATGAAGGCGAGCTGACGCGCAACCTCGGGGTTGTCTTGATACACGTGCAGCGGTGAGCCGGTGAGGAACACCGCATCGTAAGCCGCTAGTGCGTCGCGGTTAGGTACCTGTACACCATCCTCCGCAGGGCGGACGAGATCGCAAGCAGCATCGGGTGCGAGGGCACGCAGCGTATTCAGATAGGTCTCGCCGCTGCTACATCCTACACTGGCGCGGCGTCGTTCGCGCTGCTCAAGCGTCTCGCTCTCGGCGATGAGGAACCGGGGCATTGTGACCTGCGGGCGCCACTTCCTACCCAAGGATATCAGGGCCGGTTCGGGTTCGCGGCCCGGTCGGCAGCGCGTCCGGCCGCCTCGGCCGGCCCGCGCGATGGGTCGAGCGTGTCGCGGGTGCGTTGCGCAGGGGTGGGATCGGCGGTGCGTGAGGGCACCGAGGTACCGGGATCGGCACAGGCCGCGGCAAGGACCAGCAGGGCAAGAAAGGTCGAGGCGAGGCGCACCACTGGCATCTGCAAAACTCCGTTGGGGACCAGTTCTTCCTTAGTGGTGCCAAATCGCGGTCGCGCAAGGCTACGGGACGCTTGAGCCGCACACCGTTCTCGGAAATTCTGTCATAAATTATGGACCGCTTCTGCCTCGATACGACGCAGCCGGCTCCTGCTGTAGCGTGTTCGATCTGCCTCTCGGTTGCGACCTCGGCACCAGCCGGACGGCGCGGCTCACTCCAGCGCAAGCGCAGCCTTTGGCCTTGGCTTTACACGACTCCAGTGCACGAACGGTTGTGTTGAGGCGCGGTTCTCCGAGCGCGGCCCAAGCGACCTCGACGGCGCGCGGCATACCAAGTTCGGCCATGGAAGTCAGGGCGCTGACGGCGATCTCTCCGTCGGTGCGCTGCGCACCAAGGCTCCGGGGACCGAAGAGCATTCCCGAGAACGCGGTTCCATCGTGAGTGGGCCCACTCCGCCGCATCGCGGCGCCCGTAGCCGGTGACGCGCTCCTGGGTGCGACGGCCATCCTGCGCGACCTGTCAAGCGCGCCGCCCGCGTCTGATCAGAAAAGCGAGTTTGGCGGCCGCTCCCACGTCGGGTGCCTTCGGTCGGAACACACCCTCGGCGTTCGGCAGCACCTGCCTGTGCTCCACGACGGCACGATAGGTCGGCTCGCCCGCATACCCCGTGTCGACGTAAACGTGCCGGATCCGGTTGGTGGTGCGGTCCAGCAGCACCAGCATGGGGTGTGTACATCGCCTCTGTCGAACTGCAGCGTCCGACCGCGGCGGGACAACTTCATGTGGTCAGGAAATGGCCGGGCGAAGCCGACGAGGGCGAAGATGAAGCAAATCAGACCCTTGGCCTGACGCAGGACGAGGCGATAGACGGCCCGGACGGCAAATGCCGCCGCGATCGCGGTGTCTGTGAAGGTGCGGCAGCCGGCCGGTGCACGCCACCCTTTGACTGCCTCGGGCGAGATCCATAATCGGACGCCGGCCCGTCGCAAGAGCGCGCAGTCATACGCTGCCCAGTTCCGAACTCTGTACCGCGCTCGCGGCCCACCCCGACGACTCCGCACCGCCATTGCACGGTCCCGCCCCTGCGCTCACCCCAGAGCCGAGCCCATCAAGGCAGCCCCTGCAAGGGCGACGCACCAAAGCCCCCACACACCCATTGATGGGTGAAGCTCATGCACCAACGCGTCCGGCTAGACTATTCCAAGACTCGAAATTCAACCTACCTCCTTCCAATACACGCGAAAGTAGCGGTCGACCGATGTTCGGTGCGCCATTTTTGAGATTCTAGGAGGGCTGGGAATGGACGGCGCTGCGAGGAGGGGAGCGCTTTCGGGAGATCTACGCTCCAGACACAGGGTCGGAGGATCCTCATGAATGGGGACACACCGCCCGATACCTTGGGGCACACCTCCGCCGCTGCTGGTTTTCCGGACCGGGTAGCAGCACTAGGCGTGGCCCTGCTCTCCGCCCTCGTCCTCGCCGTCGTCGCGCCGATGGCGGGCGAGAGGTGGGCTGTCGTTCCAGCCTTTATCCCGGCCTACCAATCAGCTGTCGCCATCAACGATTTGGTCACGGCGGCGCTGCTTTTCGCGCTCCACCGAGAGACGCGGCGTGGCCCGATCCTACTGCTTGCCGCAGGCTATCTCTATACGGCCCCGCTCGTGATCGCACACGCGCTCAGCTTCCCCGGGCTTTTCGGACCAGAGGGCCTTATCGGTGGCCCGCAGACAACGGTCTGGCTATGGCTCGCCTGGCATGGACCCTTCCCAGTTATTGTCCTCGGTTACGCGATGCTTGCAGATTCGGCGAACGACCGGCCCAGCCACAAAGGCGCTGCGACCGCGGCCGTCGTGTTGCCGTTCGTCTTGGCCGGTTTGGCCGTCTATCTCGCAGCAGTACTACATGAACACCTACCTGTGCTGTTGGATAACAACGGCTACATCGCGGGCGTGACGCGGCCGGTGCTCGCCATTCCGCTTGTGGCGAGCCTGCTCACGCTCGCGGTAATCGCCGCGCGCACGCGGCTGAGGAGCGCACTCGACCTCTGGCTTGCCGTGGCGATGGGGGCGTGGGCGGTGGAGATTCTGTTAAGCGCCGTTTTGAACTCTGGCCGCTTCCAGGCTGGCTTCTATGTCGGTCGCCTCTACGGCCTCCTCGCCTCCTGCACCGTCCTCGTCTCGCTGCTGCTGGCGACGGCCGGGTTGCACGGCCGGCTCGCCCGGGCACTTGTCGGTGAGCGTGACAAGGCACGGGCGGCACTTCACGCGAGCGAGGCGCGCTACCGCCTCCTCGTTGAGAGTGCACACGGCTTCGCCATCATCACCTTGTCCCCAGACGGTACCATCACCGGCTGGAATGCTGGTGCCGAGGCGCTGATGGGCTACCCGGAGGTGGAGGCCATTGGCCAGCCCGGTGCGGTTCTCTTCACACGGGAAGACCGTGCGGCGGGAGTACCGGAGGACGAACTTCGCAGTGCAGAGGAACACGGCCGTGCCGAGAACGAGCGCTGGCACCTGCGCCGCGACGGCACCCGGTTTTGGGGCTCGGGTCTGGTCATGCCGCTCGCCGATGGTGGCGGTTTCGTGAAAATCTTTCGCGACCGCACAGTGGAACACAGGGCGACTGAACGTCTACGCGAGGGCGAGGAGCGGTTTCGGGCCTTGGTCGAGGCATCCGCACAGGTTTTCTGGGCCACGGCTGCCGACGGGCGCGTGATCGAGGACAGCCCCTCATGGCGCGCTTATACCGGTCAGGGAGTGGCCGAGTGGCTTGGTTTCGGCTGGCTCGATGCAGTCCACCCCGCGGACCGGGAGCGCGTGGAAGCGGTATGGCGCCGCAGCGCCGAGGACGGCTCCCGCTACGAAGTCGAGTACCGCCTCTACCATGCTGGGAGCGAGGCGCACCGGTGGACGCTCGCACGCGGTGTACCACTGCGCCGGCCGGATGGAGGCGTGCGTGGTTGGGTTGGGATGAACACCGACATCCATAACCGACGTGCCGCCGAGGAGCGGCAATCCTTGCTTGCACGCGAAGTGGACCATCGTGCGAAGAACGCGCTGGCCGTCGTTCAAAGCGTGTTGCGGCTGACGCGCGCACCGGACCAGCGTGCTTATGCCCTAGCAGTGGAGGGAAGGGTGGCGGCACTGGCTCGCGCGCACACGCTGCTCGCCCGGGAGCGTTGGGCCGGTGCCCGGCTGCAGGTGGTGCTCGCGCAGGAGCTCGCTCCCTTTGCAGGGCCAGCGGGTCACGAGGCTGCCATCGCGGTGCGCACTGAGCTCGAAGGGCCTGATCTCCTGCTTCCGGCCATCGTCGCTCAGCCTCTATCCATGGCGGCACACGAACTGGCGACGAATGCGGCCAAGTACGGTGCATTGTCCATGCCGGGTGGCCGTGTACGGGTTTCCTGGCAGCGCGACCCGGACAGCTCATTGCGGCTACGCTGGGAGGAACGGGGTGGCCCCACAGTACCAAGCCCTCCGCGTCGACGTGGCTTTGGAATGGGTGTGCTGGACGCCACCATCCGTGGACAGCTCGGTGGCAAAATCGGTTTCGAGTGGGCGTCGGAAGGACTGACCTGCGAAGTTCTCGTGCCTGGTAACCGCCTCGTCGAAAGCACTTGGCCTTGGATCACATCGCCCGCGCCAGCCGAGCCTGCTGCGACCTGGGCGGAGCCGGCCGCCGGGGCGCTTGAGCGGCGCTCTCGTCCGGATACGGCGACCGGCTGGACGCGTCAGCGGGTACTGATCGTCGAGGATGAGGCATTGGTAGCGCTCGACACCGCCGCAACGATTGCCGCACTCGGCTATGAGGTGGTTGGGCCGGCGGCAAATTTCGACGAGGCGCTGCATCTGGCTGCCGCAACACCGCCACCCGACGCCGCCGTGCTCGACCTCAATCTCGGTGGCGAGGTCTCGATGTCGATAGCGGATCTGCTTGTTGCACGCGGTGTGCCAGTGGTGTTTGCCACCGGGTACGCCGATCTGCCGGAGGACGCCCGGCGGCACGCGCTGGCACCGCTCCTGCGCAAGCCAGTGTCAGCTATAGAACTTGGGGCTGCATTGCGGAAGTTTCTCTCGGCCGACGCCCCGCCACGGTGACGAGGTGCGACGATCCAAAATGGTGCAACGGCATTAGCCGGTCCATTCATGGTGCAGCCAGGTGAGTTGACGGGTCACCGCAGCAGTCAGTTTCAGCCTGTGCTTCCCATCAATCGTCTTAGGCATGTCGCCGATGACGCTACCCATGAAGCTTTCCCAGACGCCTCAGGGGTGCCCTCAAGAGTCTTCAGGTTCTCGATCAAGGAGTAACGGCACCGCGTGTGCAAGGGCCTGCAGCACGTGCTGGCTGAGTTAGCCCGATTCTACCAGATCATCAATCGGGTGCAGTGTCATCGGTGCGGCTGCGGCTATCACGATCGAAGTCAAAGAGAGGCGGCGATAGAGCAGGTTATGCCTGCCATTGTGAAAAGACGGATGTTATTGTGTGGCCCTTAAATGAAGGCCTGCGCCGTTGGAGTGGATTGCCGGGCTGGCTGCCTTCGCCCTGATTATCTGGCTGATGTTGGAGAACAAGACGTTCCGCTACGTCGTTCTCGACTTGGTCGCCGTGATCGGCATCCGAGGCTGGAATTGGTATGAGAAGACCCAGGCGGACGAACGCCGCGCCTACACTTTGATCCGACCCTCCGAGATCGAGTTCCGGGATATTGTTTGATCCCAGGATTTGATGGTGCAGTCTTCCGGCAGGCGTGGAAGGACGCACTATGGGCCAGGTTCACCATGGGAGCGCCACAACGACAACGGCGGTCTGTCGAGCGATACAGCATAGGCAAGAGAGCCTGAGAGGGCTCGCCAGGCGCTACGGGATCAACCCCAAGACCGTGGCCAAGTGGCGAAGGCGATCCTTCGTCTCCGACCTGTGCACTGG
>JAESFM010000154.1_pt1 | contig 23030 bp, 22 predicted proteins | sample 9266171 | NCBI WGS metagenome assembly JAESFM01 (sample SAMN14505069, study PRJNA617099) | algae metagenome | isolation source: Hassallia sp. WJT32-NPBG1 and co-occurring heterotrophs from well developed... | place: USA: Mojave Desert, Joshua Tree National Park, California | collected 2006-06-22
GTACGCGCGCCATCGTCGATGCCTGCTGTGACGCGTGGAACAAGCTCATCGCCGAGACCGGTCGCATCCAGTCGCTGACAGACTTCGAATGGGCGCGACAGGTCAATCCATAAGCAGCTTGGTATGAAGCCTATATACGCAGCCAGCGGCACGAGGGTTGGACCCTGCTCCCTGCCCACTATGACGATGGCGGCCTCTCCGGCGGCAGCATGAACCGGCCGGCCCTGCAGCGCCTCCTCGCCGATATTGCTTCGGGCCGGGTCGACCTGGTTGTGGTCTACAAGGTCGACCGCCTGACCCGTTCGTTGTCCGACTTCGCCAAGATCGTCGAGGTGTTCGACGGCCATGGCGCATCCTTCGTCTCGGTTACGCAGCAGTTTAACACCACTACCAGCATGGGACGGCTGACGCTCAACATGCTGCTGTCCTTCGCGCAGTTCGAGCGCGAGGTCACCGGCGAACGCATCCGCGACAAAATTGCCGCCTCCAAGCGCAAGGGCATGTGGATGGGCGGGTCTGTTCCCCTTGGCTACGAGGTCCGGGATCGCAAGCTGGTGGTACACCAGGCCGAGGCCGCGTTGGTCCGCCGCATCTACCAGGTCTACCTGGATTTCGGGACGGTGCGACTAGCGCAACGGCACCTCGCCGCGGAGGGCATCATGGGCAAGGGCGGCCGTGCTCTGGAGCGCGGGGCGTTGTTTCACCTGCTGCAGAACCGCCTCTATCGCGGCGAGATCGCGCATCGAGGCCAGGTTTACGCCGGCGAGCACGCGGCGATCATCGATATCGCGCTGTGGGAGGCGGCGCAGCAGCAGCTTGCCCAAGGGCGAGCGGATCGCCGGTCGGGTGCCAATGCCAGCTACCCGAGCCTGCTGGCGGGGCTGCTTACCGATCCCATGGGCGAACCGATGATGCCGACGCATGCAAGCAAGGCGGGACGGCGGTATCGCTACTATGTTTCGAGCCGACTGCTCACGGGCCTCCGCGAGGAGCATGCCGATGCACTGCGGGTGCCGGCGGCCGCGCTGGAGCGGGTGGTTGCTGACAGGCTCATCCGCCTGCTCACCGATGGAACCGAACTGCTTGGAGTGATGCGGTCCGCGGACGACTTGCCAACAGAGGGCGCACAGCAGCGCAGCATGCTCGCCGCGGCGCAGAACCTGGCACGTCGATGGCAGCAGCAGGGGAACACCGTGGAGCGCGAGACGCTGCTGGCTTTGGATGCGCAAGTTGCAGTGCAGCGGCACGAGATGACCATCCACCTCTCGTCGCAGCGGCTGCTTGCGGTGCTCTCCCGAAAGGCTCGTCAGGCCTCATTCGCATCCGACGACGAGGCTGATGGGCATCTCCCGCGCATTACAATCACGGAGGCGGTAGCACTGCGGCGGGCGGGTCGGGAGATGGCGCTGCTGGTCGCATCGACGGTTGCTGCGGATCGGGCAGACCCTTCGCTAATCAGGCTGGTTGCGAAAGCCTGGGCGCTGCGCGAGGCACTGGTCTCGAGCAGCGCCCAAAGTCTGACGGCCTTCGCGGCCGAACAGGGCATGTCCCAATCCTACGCGACGCGGCTAGTTCGTCTCGCCTGGCTGGCGCCGGACATCATCGAGGCGATCCTCCATGGCCGCCAGCCGGCCAACCTGAGCGCGTCCCGACTGATGCGGGACACCCGTATTCCAACCGACTGGCAGGAACAGCGCCAGGCGCTCGGCTTCGTCTGAGCTGGGGCTGTCGACCGACCATCGGCCGCACTGGTAGAGGTCAGCAGCAGGCTGCCTCACGGCAGGCACCAATCGCCGCTCCCGGACCCCCATCCGTACTGCCACAATGCCCATGGGAGACGCGGGCGCACTTTGGCCGCCAGAAACCGCCCCACCGGCGTCTCTTATGTACAACTGAGGAAACGCCGCGGCGTGTCAGGCCGGAAGCCCGGGGCTTTCGTTACCACCGGCCCAAACACCCCCAAATGGCTGCGACAGGCTGACTGGGTGGTTGTGGACGCAGTCTCGAGCGAACCCGTCTCAGTCAAACCAGGTGCCTACATTCCCTGTTCAACGGGAAAATACAGGGATGAACAGCGTATCCACGCCCTTGGGGGTGAGGGCATCTCCGACAAAGGAAACCAGCTCAAAGGGTTGTGGGCCCGTTCCCTGGCACGGTGAACAGGGAAATACAGCTGGTAGGTCAGGGATTAGATTGGAGCTTGCAGGGACCCGGCGTCGGTCATGTCATGGCTAGCCGCAGCTGTGGCAGAGCCCCTCTGCCGGTAGCGGTGGCCAGGCTGCAGCCCAAAACCCTGGGCGAACAATCTCTCGCTAAGGTTTTCATGCCTTAATTCTCGGTCCACTCACGACAGCCAGGCCTGGAGCCAGCCGATGCGCGCAGACAGGAAACCTCAGCCGCCAGCAACCAGGACCGCTCCGCGGAAAGGACCCGGACGGCCCGAGTACTATAGTTACGAGCAGTATATGCAAGTCTGGCTGTTCGTTCAGGAGTTGATGGCGCGCAACGGCTGGTCGGCCAACCGCGCCTGCCTCTCGTGCGACTTGACGTGGATTGTCGGCGGTCGTGGTGGATCGGAACTAAACTATAAAATACGAGGGCAGACGCTTCGTAGCCTCTACCAACGGGCCAATCGCGTTTTGAGGATAGAGCGTGAGGAACAAGAGGAGTTTCTACGAGCACTTCAGCGGATCGGCGGCACCAGCCTTCGTGCTGCCGACCCGCTCCCTATCGCGGCGGCTTGGAACGCCGAACTGCAGCGCCGGTTCGCTTCGGACAGCTAATTTGCCTAATAGGGCATCTTTTTTTCTATTACTCCACAACTGCAGCGTGATCATTAAGCGGTCTCCCAACCCAATGGAGACCACCGATGGTTTACCCATCGCCGAACCAAGCTCAGCCCACCCGCCTGATCCGAACTGAGGCGGCTCACTATCTCGCGGTCGAGTATCGTCCTCTTTCCAGCCTGCGGCTCGACCCGCGCAACCCGCGAATTCACAGCCCGCGGCAGATCCGCCAGATCGGCCGCAGCATCAAGGCCTTCGGGTTCAACGTCCCGGTGCTGGTCGACAGGGAGGGCAGGGTGGTGGCCGGCCACGGCCGGGTGCTGGCCTGCCAGCATCTCGGTTGGACCGAGGTGCCGACTATCCGCCTTGATCACCTGGGCCCAGAGCAGGCCCGCGCCTTCATGGTGGCCGATAACCGCCTGACCGAAACCTCGTCCTGGGACGAGCGACTGCTCGGCGAAACCCTGCGCGACCTCGCAGAACTGGAACTCGAGTTCAGCCTCGAGGCGACAGGCTTCGAGATGGGCGAGATCGACCTAAAGATTGAGGGCCTCACCACCAGTTCCGAAGGCAAGCCAGATCCGGCTGACACCATCCTCCCGCCGCCCGCTGGCCCTGCGATCACCCGGCCTGGCGACCTGTGGCTGCTGGGCCGTCACCGGCTGCTCTGCGGTAGTGCGCTGGAAGAGACTTCCTACGCGGCTCTCATGCCAGGCGAGCAGGCGGCAATGGTGTTCACGGACCCGCCCTATAACGTGCCCATCGCCGGGCATGTGAGCGGCCTTGGCGCCGTCCAGCATCGAGAATTCGCCATGGCCTCGGGCGAAATGAGCGGCCCCGAGTTCACTGCCTTCCTCCGCACCGCCCTCGGGCTGGCGGCCCGGAATAGCCAGGACGGCTCGCTGCATTTCGTCTGTATGGACTGGCGACACATGGCGGAACTGTTGACAGCCGGTGGCGAGGCCTATTCCGAGCTCAAAAACCTCTGCATTTGGGCGAAAAACAACGCAGGAATGGGCTCCCTGTACCGCAGCCAGCACGAGCTGGTATTCGTCTTCAAGTCCGGCCATGCCCCACACCGGAACAATATCGAGCTCGGCCGCCATGGGCGGCACCGTAGCAATCTCTGGTCCTACCCTGGCGTTAACTCCTTCGGGCGACCCTCGGAGGAGGGCAACCTGCTGGCGCTGCACCCGACCGTAAAACCTGTGAAGCTGGTAGCTGACGCCATCCTCGATTGCTCGTCCCGTGGTGACTGGGTGCTCGATCCGTTTCTCGGTAGTGGTACCAGCTTGATGGCGGCCGAGCGAGTTGGACGCAGATGCTGCGGCTTGGAACTCGACCCGCTCTACGTCGACACCATCATTCGTCGCTGGCAGGCCATGACCGGCGACACCGCCCGGCAGGCAGGGAGCGGCAGGTCCTTTAATGAGACTGCCGCGGAGGTCTCGAATACGCCAACCCTGCAGTGCGAGGAGCCCCGTCATGGCACGTAAGCTCAAGGGCGATTACGAGGTCGGCTTTGGCAGGCCGCCGCAGCATAGCCGCTTCCGTGCGGGTCATTCTGGCAATCCCAAAGGCCGGCCCAAGGGGGCCAAAAACCTCGAAACCCTGCTAGCCGAAGCCTTAAACGAGAAGGTTGTAGTCAAGGAGGACGGCCGACGCCGGGCAATCACCAAACGCGAGATCATCATCAAGCAGCTGGTCAACAAGTCGGCCGGCGCTGACCTCCAGGCCATCCGCATGCTGCTGGGCGTGACGCAAGGGTTCAAAAGCGCAGCTGTGGACGTCGATGATTCTGAGGCAGGGGACCAGCCTCTATCCGAAGCTGACCGGCAGGTCATGGAGGAGCTGAGCAGGCGCCTGCTGCGGCCCGAGGAGGATGGGGATGCCTAACCTTACTCCACGGGAGTATGCCGCCTTCCTGCGGCAGGATTTCTGTGCCTTCGCCCAGCGCTGTTTCCACGAGATCAACCCGGGGGCGGATTTCGTCCCCGGGGTGTTCATTGAACTACTAGCATCGAAGCTTACCGCGGTCCGCACAGGCCGCATCAAGCGACTCATCATCAACATCCCGCCGCGCTACCTCAAGTCGCTGCTCGGCAGTGTGGCGTTGCCGGCCTGGTGGCTGGGCCACACGCCCACGGCGCAGATCATCTGCGCCAGCTACGCTCAGGACCTCGCGGATAAGCTGTCGCGGGACTGCCGGACGGTCATGTCGGCATCTTGGTACCAGTCGTTGTTCCTGACCCGCCTGTCGCGCCAGCGCCAGGCCGCCGGGGAGTTCGTTACCACGGCACATGGTTCCCGCCTGGCCACTTCGGTCGGAGGCGTCTTGACCGGACGTGGTGCCGACCTGCTGATCGTTGATGATCCACTCAAGCCTGATGAGGCGCTCTCAGGAGCGCAGCGGGGCGCCGTCAATGCCTGGTTCAGCAATACGCTGCTCAGCCGCCTAAACGACAAGCGCAACGGTGCGATAATCCTTATTATGCAGCGGCTGCATGAGGACGACCTGACCGGTTATCTGCTACGGCAGGGCGGATGGGATGTGTTGCGCCTGCCCGCTATTGCAGAGGCCGACGAAGAGCATCACATCGAGGTAGAGTTCGGCCGGCTCCGTACCTTTCGTCGACGCGCGGGTGACGCGCTGCACCCGGAGCGGGAGCCGATCGAGGTACTTCGAGACATGCGCCGGACGATGGGCGAGTACAACTTCGCCGGCCAGTATCAGCAGTCCCCGGCACCCTTGGACGGCGGCATGGTCAAACGCGACTGGCTGAGATTTTATGCTCCGGGTGACCTACCGGCGGACTTCGACTTGGTCTTCCAAAGCTGGGATACGGCGAGCAAGCCGACGGAACTCAGCGACTACAGTGTATGCACCACTTGGGGTGCAAAGGGCGGAGATCTTTATCTGCTGCATGTGCTGCGCAAGCAGCTGGATTACCCCGGTCTCAAGCGGGCTGTCCGAGAGCAAGCCGCCCTGCATAATGCGGCGGCCGTGGTGATCGAGGACAAGGCGTCCGGCATCCAGCTCATCCAGGATCTGATCGGTGAGGGGATGCACGCGGTCAAGGCTTACAAGCCGGCTGGCGACAAGATCATGCGCCTGCATGCGCAAACGGCGATGATCGAAAATGGCTTCGTCCACCTGCCCCGGGAGGCTCCTTGGCTGGACAGCTACGTCCATGAGCTGCTGATTTTTCCCAACGGACGCTATGACGACCAAGTGGACTCCACGGCTCAAGCCCTGGACTGGTTCCGGCAGCGCCCGACTGAGCCTGCCATGCTGACATACTACCGGCGCATGTCAGAGCAACTCGATCGGCAAGAAGCAGATTAATATTCCTGCTTGGGTGACCCTGGAGCATGGCTCACCTCCGTCCCGGCTTGCAGCGCGGCAGGCGCTCGAAGCGGTAGGCATAGTCTACAGTGGCTAGCCTGACCGGGTCCCAACAATGCTCCGCGACCCGACAGCTTAGGGCGTCCGGGCGCAGCGCTACCACCTACTCGACGTGCTCAGGGTGCGGCTGGAGTTTCCGGCGCTGCTGCGCCGCGCGCTGGCGCACGCGGAGCACCCCGGATCCTGATGGAGGACGCGAGCTCCGGCTCAACCCTGGCCCAGGCGCTCCACCCCGCAGCGGGGCGGCCGGGACCTCGATCCGGCCGCGGTTGGACAAGCCGGTGCGGGCGCAGCGGGCCTCGACGGTGTTCGAGACCGGGCAGGTGCTGCTACCGGCGGAGGCGCCCTGGCTCGCCGAGTACCGGCGCGAGCTGCTGGCCTTCCCGGGCGGGCGGCACGACGACCAAGTGAACAGCACGATGCAGTTCCTGGCCTGGGCGGAGGAGCGCCACGTCGCGCTGCCCGACCTCACGCTGATCCTCATCACCACCGAGCCCTGGCCCGACGTTTACCGGTCCGGCTGGTAAGGTCGCTCCACGGCCGCTCTGCCGCGGCCGTGGAGGGCTTAACATTCATGTGTGGCGTGGCGCCGGACTTGATCGCCGGCCGGCAGGGCAGACTATGCTCACGTATACAAAACGCCAAAACTGCAAAAATCCGAAACGGTTTACGTCCCAGCGCACTTGTGAATCCTGCGGGCGATTGCTGATTACGCCAGGAAGGAGGCCCATGCGGACAGTACCGCCGCAGATTTAGAACGCTGCGCCTCTGCGGCGCCGGTGATCTCCGTCCCGGGCGAGACAACCGGTTCCCGGCGGAGTGGAAGCGTCGGCGCTACTCCGTAGGCCGTGACGGCGGCCCCCTTCGGGGAGGACCCGGCTTCGGGGCCGTGTCACTGAGCTGGCGCGGCTTTGCCGAGTGTCTAGTGACCTACGCGGAGCAAAGAGGAATGACAGATGACGGGAGCCTTCCGGAGCAGTCATCATGAAGGGGGCGTCTTCCGGCTGCTCGTCCCTGCGGGCGACACGGCGCCGTCCGGAGCGCCGTCGCTTGAGACGGCCGGTCGGCGGTGGCGGCCTGTCGACCACGGGGCCGTGCCGCTCCCCGCAGACGGCCCGGAGTACAACTGCGTCTCGTACTCCTGGGGACGCGGGAGGACACCGAATCCGTTCGACCCGGACCGGCCCATGTCTGATCGAGCCTTGCCCGCCCTCGAGACTGCGATCGTGGCGTCGGAGGCTCCACCTCCCGCCGTCTGGCTGGACGCCGTGTGCATGCCGACAAAGGAAGCGGCCCGTAGCCTTTGTTTGCGGAGCATGGGCGCCATCTACGCCGCCGCGAGCGGCGTGCTTGTCGTCCTATCGTCCTCGGCCTCCTCCGTGCTGCACAAGGTTCGGCGTGGCGAAGCCCTAGGCCTGGACGACCTTCGGCTGCTCGAAGCGGACCATCGGGTCGGCCGGGCGTGGACCTACCAGGAGATGGCCAACAACAATGCGGTCGGCTTGGTCGCTGAAGGCGACACGGCCGCCCTCGTCGTTGGCAACAAGCTTTTTAACGCCATCGGTCACGCCATCACGCATTACCGTAGGGCGGAGCGGGTCGATGCCTACGAGTTCCGCAAGCGGCAACCCCGGCTGGATGCCCTCGAGACGCTGACCGACGACGACTGGCTCATGGCCGGTTACCCGAGCGTTCCGCCTACCGGATTATGAGCGACATGGCGGGCAGGGCCGCCGCCGACCCCGACGACTTAGCTCCTGGACCCCGGCGGATCGGGAACAGCCCGGCTGCGCGACGTCGGCGCTTTCGTCGGGTCGGTGCCACAAACTAGGGAGACGGTGACCATTGGATAGGCGACGGTCCTCGGGAACAGGGTGTTTGGCGGTGTGCGCGGATCAGCAGCCCGGAGCTGACGAGCCGCGAAGGGTGGGCCGACGCCGCCGATTGACGTTGTCATTACGCGGCGGCGAGCGGCCGGCAAGCCGGGTGGAAACAGGCTGCAGAAGGGGGCGCATCGATGAATAATCTGGCCGACTGGTTGGAGCTGGCACCCCAGCCGGCTCCGCTCGAGCCTGGTAGGAAATGGCATGTGTTTCTCAGCTACCGCTCGTCGGAGCGGCCCTGGGTACTCTCGCTGTACGACACCCTGACGCAGCTGGGCTACTTAGTCTTCATGGACCAGTTCGTTCTGAACTCCGGTGCAGCCTTGGCGCGCTCACTCGAGGAGAACCTGGAGGCTAGCCAAGCCGGTGTCCTTATCTGGTCGACCCGTAGCGACGACTCGGAGTGGTGCAGGCGCGAGTACGACAGCTTCCTGGTGCTTCGGGACGAGCGCGGGTTCCGGTTCGTCATCGCCCGACTGCCTGGCGCGACGATACCGCTTTTCGCGCGCACTGCCATCTGGGAGGACTTCTCGGAACTGCGCGACGGGCCCAGCGGCACAGCGCTGCTACGGCTGCTGCATGGTCTTCAGGGACAGCCCATTCCAGCGCGCGCTGTCCGGCTCGCGGCGGATATCGATCAGCAGACAAAGCGAAGCTTGGCACTGCTGAAGGCGCATACTGATGCATACGACGCGCCAGCTATCGAGCAGCTTGCGAAGTCAAGCGACCTAGCTTGGCGGACTGGTCCTCTGTTGCCCTGCGCCGCCGCCGAGGCACTGATTTCTATGCGCGCCCATGACGCAGCGCTTGTCGTGCTGGACCGGACCGAGGCGGCTTTTCCGCAAGCCATCCGGCCGCGGCAGCTACGTGGCCTCGCTTTGGCACGTTCGGGCCGTTGGAGGGAGGCCAAGGCGGTGCTTGGTGAGCTGTACGAGTTGGGCGAACGGGACTCGGAGACCGTCGGCATCTATGCCCGCACGTGGATGGACTCCTTCGAGGCCACGGGTGACCGCCTGCACCTGCGGCGCTCGCGCGATCTCTATGCCGAAGGCTTCGACTTAGCGTCGTGCAGCTACTACCTGGGCGTGAACGCCGCGGCAAAGAGCATCTTCCTCGATGATCTGGACGCCGGCAAAGACTTCGCGCAGCGGGTGCAGGCCATCGTCGGCACTGAGCCCAAGCCCGGCGACTACTGGCACACGGCCACCGTGGCCGAGGTGCAACTGATCCAGAGGAACTTCGTCGAGGCGGCGTGGCTATACAGCCACGCCGTTGCGATGACGCCGGGGCGTACCGGTGACCATGCTTCCAGCTGCAAGCAAGCTCGCAGGCTGCTGGCGCACCTGGCACCGTCCCCGCAGGAAGCTTCCCGCGTGCTCGCCGCCTTCCGCCGTGTCGTGCAAGCCGACGACGCGGCTTCTGCTGTGGAAGCGATACGCGGATCCGGCCAGAAGGTCGTCACATTTTGCGGCTTCTCAGGTACCGGCTACGAGGACCCGGCGGCCGTGGAGCGCGTGTTGCGCGAGCAGCTGGCGCGCTTCGCGCCGCAGTCGACCGCCATCTGCGCTGGCGCAACAGTCGAGGGCGTCGGCATGATATACCCTGTCGCCCGGCGCAAGGGGTTCCGCACCATCGGTATCGTCTCCTCGCGCGCTGAAACGGAGGGCGCGGCGATGTCGGACGATGTGGAGGTCGTCTACGTCATTAAGGACGACACCTGGGGCGGCCGGCAGGGGACGCGGTTGTCACCGACCTCGGAAGCCATGGTGGAGGCCTGCGACGAGATGATCGGCATCGGCGGTGGCGCCATCGCGCGCGATGAGCTGGAAGAGGCGCGCAGGCGCGGCAAACCCGTCACGTTCTTCCCCGCGGACATGAACCATGCGCTGGCCGCGGAGAGGGCACACAAGTTAGGGGATCCGCCGCCCACCGATTTCCGCGGCGAGGCCTACGCCCTATTCGACTCGCCGTAGGAAGGAGCACCCATGAGGAGGTACGCTGTCGTATTCGTCCATGGCCTAGCCAAGAAGCCGCCGCCGGCGAAGCTGGAGGAGATCTGGCGCTGGGGCCTGAGCCGCCCGGATCCCAACGGGGAGGCTTTTCCGAACCCGAACCCGGGCATCGACCTCGACGTGGAGGGCGTGCCGGCGCTCTTCAACTATTACGCCGACGTGTTCTACAGCGAGGACCACGAGACGGAGTTCGGGTCCTACTACGAGGCCGAGAGCGCAGTGGTGCGACCGGACAAGCTCGACGCGGTGGCCGGCGAGCTGCGGCCGCCCCAGCCCGCGAACGAGCGCGAGCGCCGGTTCCTGGCCGAGTTCGAGCGCAAGATGAGCGAGCAACCGACGCCGCCGACGCCGCCTTCGGTGCTTGCAGCTCCGGCGGTGGCCGACGCGGCGCAGTTCGAGATCGCGTCTTGGGTGCCCGGACCAGTCAAGCAGGCCATCATCAAGAAGGCCGCGATGGAGGCCTACTACTTCCTGTTCGACAAGGAGTACCGGCGCGAGGACGGGCAAATATTCAATGTGCGGCAGGAGCTGCGCCAACGCCTTCTGGACGCCCTGCGCGAGGCTGGGCGAAAGGCTGGGAGGGTCGTACTGGTGACGCACAGCATGGGTACCATGGTCGCGTACGATGTACTGCGCAACTGCCCAGACTGCCCGCCGGTGGACACACTCTTCACCCTGGGCTCACCGCTTGGTGTGCAGGAGGTGCAGGACGAGCTCGTCGCCTTCGGTCAGGACCGGGTTGACTTCCCTTCCGCCACGCTGCGGCGCTGGATCAACGTCTACGACCCGCTGGACCCGGTGTGCGGCGCAGACCCGCGGCTTGCCAACGACTACCGGGAAGCCGACGGCAAGCGCGTGGAGGACGTGCGGGAGAGCAACTGGGGCAGCTGGCGACACACGATCACACACTACCTCGCCGGCAAGCAACTGCGCACGCACCTTGCCGAGGCGCTGGAGGTGCAACTGCGATGAGCCCGCAGACCCCGGAAGGCGTTGCCGCCGCACTTCAACAGGGCCTCTACGGCGATCCGCCGCAGCAGTTGCTGGCCCAGGCCGCTCGGTTCATCGCCGACGCGTTGGCCTCGCCCACTGCGGCCATGGGCAAGGACGAGATCCGCAGCGCGGTGCGGCTGCTCAACAGCCATCGGCACTTTGATCTCACGCGGCTGATCGGCCAAGCTTGGCACGACACCCGGGGCTGCGATGCCCGCATCCAAAAGCACTTGGCTCAGGCGCTGATCGAGTTGGGTGCCTTCGATGCGGCCGACAGCCTGCTCGACGAAGGCTTCGACGCGGCAGCCACGTCCGGGGACCTGGACTTCCTTCCAGAAGTTCCCGAGTACCAGGGGCTGCGCGGCCGCATCCTCAAGCAGAAGTTCGTGCGGGATGGTGACCTCAATCTGCTGCGTGCCGCAACCGACGCCTACCTGAAGCAGTACCTTGCGACAACGAGCTTCTATCATGGCGTCAACGTCGTCGCCCTGCGACTGCTGGAGATCCAGAACGACCTTCCGCCTCGGGAGGGGATTGACGCTGGGATCCTGGCGAGAGCAATGCTCGAGGCGGCACGGGCCGTGCGCCGCCGCGATGCCACGAGCCCCTGGGCGCTGGCCACGGCTTCCGAAGCCTGCTTGGCGATGCACGAGGCGGAGCCGGACGCCGGATGGTGCGACCAGTCCGAGCTGTGGCTCCACCGCTTTCTCGCCCACCCGGAAGCTGGTCCGTTCGCGATCGAGAGCTATCACCGCCAGTTGCGCGAGATCTGGCGAGGCGACGCGCGGGGCAATCAAACCTGCGCCGATCGTCTCGCGGGCATCGTTGAGCGGCACGTGGTGCGGACGCAGCGGCGCTGGTCGGTCGATCCGGCACGAGCGAGGGAACTTGCCGAGCACCCCGAGGAGTTGGAGAAAAACTTCTCCGGCGAGAAGTCGTTCACCGTGTCCGATCTGCGCTGCATGCTTGCGCTGTGCCCGAACATCGCCAGCGTGACCGACGCCAGCGGTGTGCGCATGGGCACGGGCTTCCTCATGCCGGGTAGCACCTTCGGGCTGGGGGCCGAGTTGGTGTTCGTTACCAACGCCCACGTGGTCAGCGATAGCGTGCCGCAAGCGCTGCGCCCGGCGGACGCGCGCGTCACGTTCGAGATCGAGGCGGCCGCCACCGGCAAGCCCCGGACGCACGAGCTCGACCGGGTCCTGTTCACGTCGGAGCCCGAAGAAGTGGGCCGCGTGCTCGAGACGCCAGAGAAACTCGATGTCACGATCGTCTCGCTCAAGTCGCTGCCCGGATGCGTGAAGGGCCTGCCGCGTGCGGCCAACGTCCCGCTACCCTCGCCGACCACCAAGGCCTTCGTCGTTGGGCACCCGAAGGCCGGCCCGCTGCAGTTCTCGATGAATGACAGCGTGCTGTTGGACGTCTGCCGCTACGAGCGGCTGATGCATTACCGCACGCCGACCGAACCGGGCAGTTCTGGCAGCCCAGTCTTCAACTCAAAATGGGAGGTCGTGGCCTTGCATCACGCCGGCTCGCAGAAAGCCCCTCGCCTGAACGGGCGGGGTGAATACCAAGCCAATGAGGCGATCACTCTGCGGGCGATATGCCAGGCGATAGCGGTAAGAGGCTATCCGCCCTAACTGTCTGGTCGCGGAGCATTGTTGGGATCCGGTCAGGCTAGCCATTGTAGACTATGCCTACCGCTTCGAGCGCCTGCCTCGCTCCAAGCCGGGACGGAGGTGAGCCATGCTCCAGATCCATCCCAATGCCCGCACTACCCCTGCCGTCCAGGCCGAGATTGCCCGCTCCGGCGAGCCCAGCGGCGTCCTGGCTGAGCGCTATGGCGTCAGCACCGAGACCATCCGCAAGTGGCGCAAGCGCGGGCCTGGGGATTGCCTCGACCACTCGGCCAAGCCTCATAAGTCGGCCCTGAATAACCCCGTCAGGCCGCGCTGGCTGTAACGGGGAGAAGGTCCGGCTGGGCGATTGTGTGGATGAGGCTGGTGAGGAGGGCGAGCAAAAGAGCCCTGAGGTAGGCGAGGATCTTGCGGATGCTGTGCCCGCAGCCGCACAGGACGGCGTAGAGCGCGTCACCGAGGGTGCCCTTGAGGGCGCAACGAGCAAGGCGGCCGTCGGTCTTCATGTGGCCGATCTCGGGCTCGATGGCGCTGCGTCGCCGGAGGAGCTTGCGTAAGCGTGGCGTCAGGCCGCGCCGGGTGCCGCTGACGAGCACCGTCGTGCCGTGGACGCGATGGCCGCGATAGCGGCGATCGACCGCAGCGAGGGTGGGGCAGGATCCGGTGAGGGTCTCCACCTGCTGGAGGGCCTCGGGAAGGGTGTGGCCGTCGTAGGGGTTACCGGGCATGGAGCGCATGCCGACGACAAAGCCCCCGGCGAGGGTGGTGGCGATGCTCACCTTGCAGTCGAACTCATAGCGCACCCGCGCCTTGCCCTTGGAGATGCAGTCCACCTCCGGTTCATGCAGGGCGTAGATCTTACCGGGGCTTTTCGGCGTCTGCTGTAGCAGGCGCGTGACGAGCGCCATGCGTTGCTCGATCCGCGTCCGCAGCCCCCTTTGGGGCAGGGCGCCGAGCTTGCGGCCGATGTCACGCAGCACACGCCCGGTGTAGCCCTTGAGCGTGCGCAGCACCTTGCGCATGCGCCGGAACTGCCGGGCATGGGCGTGCAGCCCTGCCTGCGCTGCCAGGCGTGGAGCCTTGCGGTTGTAGTTCTATCGCAAGGTGATCCCGGCTTTGCTGGCCAGCGTCACCAGGGAGCGGCGCGCCCTCTCGTACAGCCTGCTGTCGGTCGGATGCGCGATGGCCTTCTCCATCACCGTGGTGTCCACCGCGATCTCGGCCAGGCCGCGCGGCGTCACGGCACCGCAGGCACGTCCTGTAGCGGCTGGGTGAATGCTCCCCAGAAGTGCTGGCTGAAAATTCCCCAGTCCAGCGCCACTGCCCGGGCCCGGGGGCGAGCCCCCGGGCCCGGGCGGCGCCGGCCATGCTCCAGGATGCCCTCCGGCATCATGGGAGCAGCCGGTGGTCACCCTTGGGGAGCTCGTCATGATCCTGGATCTCGCCCGGCAGGGCCTGACCGTCTCGGCCATCGCCCGCCGTACCGGCCGCGACCGCAAGACCATCCGCACCTACATCGCGCGCGGCCTGGAGCCGCCAGCCTACAAGCCGCGGCCGCCAGCCCCGTCGCCGCTGGCGCCCTTCGAGGCCTTCCTGCGCGAGCGTGTTGGCCGCTTCCCTGACCTGACCGGCCGGCGCCTGTGGCGCGAGGTCCGCGACCTTGGCTTTGATGGCGGCTACTCCACCGTGACCGACTTCCTGCGCACCGTCCGGCCGCCGGCCACACCCGCCTTTGAACGTCGCTTCGAGACCCCGCCCGGACGTCAGGCGCAGGTCGACTTCGCCCACTTCCGGGTCCGCTTCGAGGACGAGCCCGGCGCCGAGCGCATCGTCTGGCTATTCTCCCTGGTGCTCGGTCACAGCCGGATGATGTGGGCCCGCTTCGTCGCCCAGCAGGACCTCGCCACCGTGCTGCGCTGCCACGTCGCTGCCTTCGAGGCGCTCGGCGGCGTGCCGGAGCAGATCCTCTACGACCGGATGCGCACCGCGGTCCTCGGCGAGGTCGACGGGCGCGGCATCGTCTACAACGACAAGCTCCTCGCCCTGGCTGGTCATTACGGCTACCTGCCCAAGGCCTGCCGGCCCTACCGCGCCAAGACCAAGGGTAAGGTCGAGAGGCCGTTCCGCTACGTCCGCGAGGACTTCTTCCTGGCCAGGGCCTTCCGCAACCTCGGCGACCTGAACGCCCAGTTCACCCAGTGGCTCGACCAGGTCGCCAACCGTCGCCTGCACGGCACCACGGGGCGCATCGTCATCGAGCACTTCACCGAGGAGCGGCCAGCGCTCAGGCCGCTGCCGGCCGGGCCGTTCAACGCCGTCCTCCGCCTCGAGCGGCGCATCTCGCACGAGGGCATGGTTTCGGTCGGCGGCAACCTCTACTCCGTCCCCGACGGCACACGCCGGCGTCCGGTCGAGGTGCAGGTCACCGCCGCCGAGGTCCAGATCCTGGAGGAGGGCCAGCTCATCGCCGTCCATCCCGTGCTTGAGGGCCGTAGCCGGCGCCGCATCGCCGAGGGGCACCGCAGCCTGCCACCGCCCTCCAACAGCACCACGCCTCGGCATGGAGCCACAGCGCCGTCAGGACCGCCCGCCGGCGTGACGCCCCGGTCGCTGGCCATCTACGAGGCGGTCGGCCGCAGGCTCGCCGCCGGGGAGCCTGCACGATGACCGCCGCGCCGGCCACCCTCGACCGCATCCGCCGCCACCTGGTCGGCCTCCGCATGCCGCGGGCCCTCGAGGTGCTGGAGCACCTGCTGCGCCAGCTCGAGCGCGGCGAGATCTCCGCCCTCGAGGCCATCGACAGCCTGCTCGACGAGGAGCTCAGCCTGCGCGAGGGCCGCAGGGTCAAGGCCGCCCTCAAGATGGGCCGGCTGCTGACCATCAAGACCCTCGCCGGGTTCGACTTCGCGTTCCAGCCATCCCTCGACCGCAACCGCATCCTGACCCTCGCCGGGCTCGACTTCATCAGCCGCCACGAGGTCGTCCATTTCCTCGGCCAGCCCGGCTGCGGCAAGACCCACCTCGCCATCGCTCTTGCCGTCGAGGCCGTCCAGGCCGGCCGCAGCGTCTACTTCACCACCCTCGCCGAGCTCATCGGCTCGCTGGCCAAGGCCGAGCGCGAGGGCACGCTGCGCGAGCGCATCCGGTTCCTCTTGTTCTTTCAACTGGTCAACGCCCGCTACGAGCGCGGCGCCATGATCCTGACCTCCAACCGCGGCTTTGCCGAATGGGGCGAGGTGTTCGGCGACACCGTCGTCGCCACCGCGCTGCTGGATCGCCTCCTCCACCACGCCATCGTCGTCCGCATCGAGGGCGCCAGCTACCGCCTCCGCCGCCATGCCGATCTGCTGCCCGACACCAGCTCAGCCCGACCGATAACTCCGCCTGACCCGCCACGCCGGCGCGGCAGGCCACCCAAGCTCCGAACCGCCGACCTCACCGCCGCGACATAATCACCAGCCAAACTGGGGAATTTTCAGCCAGCGCTTTTGCGGAAATCCACCTCAGCATTGACACGTCCTGCCTCGATGGTCTTGGTCAGCAGCCACTCCACACCCTCCTCGCCGATGCGACCACGCCAGCGGCTGAGTGAGGAGGGATGAATGGGCAGCCGGTGCTGGAAGAAGGTCTCGCCAGTGAAATGCTGGAAGTACGGGTTCTCCACCCAGCGGGCGAGCACCGCCTCATCGGAGAGGCCATAGGTATGCTGCAGGACCAGCAACCCAGCCACCAGCCGCGGATTGGTAGCAGGCCGTCCCTCCTGAGCAGGAAAGAAGCTGGCCCATTCCCGCTCGAACCAGTCCCAGTCGATCAGCGCCGCCAGTCGAACCAGCTCATGCCGCCTGTCGACGATGTCGACGAGGCGCGGCCGTAGAAGGTCGGCCTGTTCCAGCGGGCGCGGGCGATGCTTCATGCCCGCCAGAATTGCAGGATTAACACCCCATTCCAATCAAACCTTGCAATTCCACAGCGTCCAAACCGGCGCAGCTCCCAGACAGATCAGTGGGTTGCGAGTTATTCAGGGCCACCCACTTCGCCCTCGACGACCTCACCTTCGTCGTTAGCCACTTCCTACCCCACCTCAACCGCCACAGCGTCTGGCGCATTCTCAGGGCCGAGGGGCTCAGCCGGAGGCCACCGCCACCCTAGGACCGTCCTAGGCGAGGCGAGGGCCGCTTCCGGGACTATGACCTCGGCTTCATCCACATCGACATCAAGCACCTGCCGAAGCTGCAAACCGCCAACGGCGAGCGCCGCAAGCGCTACCTCTACGTTGCAATCGACCGGCGCTCGCGCTCCGTCCACCTCGCCGTCAAGGATGGTGAGACCGAGCGCAGCGCCATCGCCTTTCTCCGCGAGGCCGCCACCGCCTTCCCCTTCCGCCTCACCCATGTGCTGACCGACAATGGCAGCTGCTTCAACCCAGCCTTCGCCAGGGTTTGTGCCGAGCTCGGCGCCGAGTACCGCCACACCCGACCCTACTCGCCCCACACCAATGGCATGGTGGAGCGCTTCGATGGCCGGGTCGGCAGCGAGGTGCTGGGCATCACCATCTGGTCCCACCAGCAACTCGAGCAGCTGCTCCGTGGCTTCAACGCCGCTTACAACAGTCGCCGTCAGCGGGTCCTCGACGGCAAAACCCCCGACCAGGTTGTCGGCGAACGCCTCAAGGCCCGACGAAAGCTGGCCCGAGCCAAGCCGGAGGGACGTGCTGGCCCAGAGGACATCGCCAAGGCCCGCCTCATCGCCGAAGCCGCCAAGGAGGTCTCACAACCAGACAGCTAAGAGTCCTTTTGTGGACGGCCACTCCAACGCAAGGACGATGTGAAGTCGTAGCGCCGCGGTCGGGTGCGGTCATGATGGGATGGACGGCCCGCTTTCCTAACTGATCTCCTGGCCGAGAATGCGGCCAGGGGACCCAGCGAGAGGAAGCGAGGATGGCGGTCGAGGTCATTGGTCTCGACCTGGCCAACGCCGTCACGACACATACATCACGCGAGAAACTCCATCTGGCGTCACAAATGCGGCTAGTCCCGATCCATTGGCTGGTGCACATGGTGGGTTGCGAACAATTGCGGAAAGGTTGGCTTGGGCCCATCCATCCCTGTCGAGGCGTATTTCGTGGATCTGGTGGTCGGCTTTACCTCGGTAGACTACACGCACGACGCCGTCGTGAGAGACGTAGGCGATCGGCGCTCCGGCCGCGGGTGTAGCAGGTGGGTTGCGCACGAGATCTGCCAATCTGGCTCTTGCCCAACCATCATGATCAAGGTGGATCTCGTATATGTGGGCATCGGTCTGTCCTCGATAGAACACCCGGGCCACACCGTCGGGACCAACGAGAACAGCGGGCTGATCCAAGCTTGCTGCCGGCGCGGGCGGCTCATTTCGGACTAGAGCAGATAGATCTGCGTGTGCCCATCCTTCTCCGTCAAGTCGAATCTCGTGGACTCGTCTGTCCAAGCCGACGTAGACCACACGCAACACCTGATCCGGGCTGATGTAGACGGCCGGATCAGTCGCAGCGGCAAGTGCGGGTGGCTGGTTTCTGACGATGGACGAAACGTCTGCGTGCATCCAACCATGGCCCTCAAGCCGCAACTCGTGGATATGTCCGTCATCGAGCCCTCGGTAGAATACACGCGGCACGCCATCAGCGTTCACGATGGCGGAAGGGCGGCCGACGGCTGGAGGTGAAGGCGGCTCGTTCTGAACGATGGCGGATAAGTCAGCTTGAGCCCATCCCTCTTGGTCTAGTCGGATCTCGTGGACGCGCCTGTCCCAGCCCACGTAGATCGCGCGCCACACGCCGTCTGGCGTGACGAAGGGAGCCGGTCCGGAGATTGACGATGATGCCGCAGGAGGATTTCGGACAAGCGCAGACAAGTTGGCTTGCGCCCACCCCTCTCTGTCGAGTCTAATTTCTTGAACCTGTCCCTGCCAGTCAGCGTAGAGCACACGACCTACCCCATCCGGCGTAACATACGTTGCAAGATTACCAGCCGCTGCGGGTGAGGGAGGGGTGTTCCGGACAAGGATTGATACGTCCGCCACTGCCCAGCCTTGCTGGTCAAGGCGTATGTCGAGGATGTGCTGCTGGGTTAATGCAGGCCAGTTTCCCGCTGGGGCTGCTACGTTGAGACTTGACGGCCAAGGGTGCTCTTCAGGCCGACGGGGCCACTGCATTGCATCGAGGTGCCACCGGTTCGCATCAGAGGGCAGAACACCACCCATGTTGTAGCGCTCAACGATAAGGTGCGCGAGCTTTTCCTTCCTGCTTAAAATCTGATCCTGCTGGGCCGGTTCCGGCGGCCTTGCTCCTCGCCGCGTCTCAGTTGGGATCACCTTGCCTTCGAAGATACATTCGAGCCGCCAGATCTCCTTTCGAAGACTGATAATCTCATCGCAGAGCTCCCAAGCCCGAGATCTGGTGGGAATGTTCCGGTGAACGTCTGCGGCGCGCATGTATCCATAAGCCATTGCGATCCTGATCAGCCCGGTATCGACTGTAGTGGTTCCATGTAGATCAGGGGAAAGGGTTGGCTGAATGATTCGTACGTTGCGCCCCTTTCCCCAACCGGTCGGCGGATGGAGGTCACGCTCAAGGTGCTCGTCGATACTGATGTCAACGAGCCCCCGCGCGACGAGCTCGGGCAGCTTCTTGCCACCGTAAGGCGCATGGCGGTCAGCGCCCGATTTTGATGCCACTACGCCGTAGATAGTGTCTGCCCCTAATGAGAGTGCAGCCTCCATCGGGAGCACGGTCCGGAAGCCGCCATCGATATACCACTCGCCACCAAGGCGAACTGGTTTGAAGACGCCCGCGATACTTGATGAAGCTAAGATGCCTGAAACGATGTCAGTGGTCACCGGATCACCAGGAAGAGCCATGCAGGTCGCTAGGTCTCTCCGCATCTCGTTAATGCGTCTGGTTAAGTCCTTTACCTGCTTCGCCACTACGGCCTTATTGGGTGCTCCTACGAAATCTGCGCTGAGGGAATTGAGCTCCTCCTGCAAAGCCTCTATTTGATGAATAATTTCGCGGCATTCTTCCCTAGGACCAAGGACTGACCGGGTGTTGTCCCGCTCCAGTAGCGCACCCGTCTCGGTCACGTAGCGCAACGCGCCGGTTTCCAAGCTGACGGTTGCAAGCCGCAGTTTTTGAGCGCCACCGGCACTCCAAGCGGCGATATGACCAGGATCAAGTTGTCGCTCAAATCCAGCGTTAGGATTACCGCGGAGTCGCCATTCAATAGGCGCTAGACTGAATAGGGAAGTGGCTTCCTTCATTTCCTTGAGGGCGGTCAGTACTGCGACCGCATCGTCAGCCCAGAGAGCCAAGGAAATGCCTTCAGCAATTTTCTCGAGCATTCCCCATTCTGGGAATTTTGTATCTGGACCATCAATCCGGTCACCCGGCTCGTCCAAGAGGACAGATCTGATCCTTTTGTCGATACGGCTGAGCCATGGCTCCTCTTGATACATATCAGAGTTGACGGAGAGGCTTAGCCAAATGGCCTCAAGCCCCGAGAGACCTTGGTTAGGCCCCCCTTCGCCCTCTGCGAGTTTGGCGCCATTGATGGCACCGACTGAGCAGCCACAGATAATGTCGGGACGGATCCCTTGTTCATACAGATAGCGAATAGCGCCAACCTCGAAGTCACCCTTGGCTCCACCACCACTTAGGACAAAAGCTACCGGCATGATCTTCCTCCTCCTACGTTTTTAGGTGGCGCCCCTGGGCGCGAACTACTAAACGCCGGTCGGCCGTGCTGCATGCTAGATTCAGTAACCAATGCTAATTGTGTTACTTTGCAGATTGGACGAGCTTGCGTACGTAGCCGTGATTACCGTACACAGGCGGCGCGATCAGGGGACCAGGCGAGGCACTCGCCGATGCGCTTCCGATTGGCAGTCACGGCGTTCGACCTTCCTAGGCCGAAACCAGCTGCCGGGCTCTTATCAAACGGGCTCTTAGGTGAGGACCGACCGAAGATAGCTGCGGTTGGCGTGTCTGCCGCCATCAATGCGGACGGCTCCTCCGCCGGTAACTGCGCGGTTGTGCACGCGTCTCCTCCCTACCGCCAGGACGACTGACAGGTAACGCTAGGCTTGTACAAAGCGGAAACCATATCGCCTTCTTCTATCCAGAAGCATAGAACAGGTTCCTCACATTCGACCAAGCTACGCGTCAGATTACACCAGGACGTGATCTGTCCGGGTGCGAGAGGATACTCTGGGCTCAACCCTCGCATTGGGAGCAGGCATGTCAGCCGTCCTTGCTCGCCGTCCGGAAAACATGCTCGGTAACGTTATCGCGCAAGGGGTTGAGGAGCTGAAATAGCTCAACGCCAACGCGGCGGTGTTGCACCGGGTTAGTCTGCTGTGCGGGTTGGTGGGCTGGAATGCTGTTTGCGGGTCGCGCGCCGGATATTGCGGACCGCTTGCTCGACTGGCGGCTCGGCCCAGCAGTATCAGCCCTGGCGACGGGGCTGAAGGATTTCTGGCTCATCTTCACTCCTTAGGAGTTACGATGAGCCAGAAATCCTCCGCCTCTGACCCGCCTCAAACGTCTCATGGGCCCTGACACCGGACAATCGCGCGACATCAGCCTCGACCAGCGCCCGCCAGTTGTACCCCGACGCGCTCTGGTGCCGAACATCGGCGCTGCGTGTCGCTGGCTCATCCCGTCCACATGGCAGGCACGCCGAACCCGCGCATAAAGATCCACGACTTTCATCCCCCCGGCCTTTCGCCAGCCGCTCTGACGAAAGGCGGGGCAGCGCTCCTATTTCACGCCGCCGCAGCCAAACTACCCAGTCGCTCCTTGAGGGACTTTCTCTCCGACGCTCTCAGTGACCCAAAACTGACTGATTCTGAACAACGCACGCTATTTTGTGCGCCTTTCATAGTTTTCACGTAGCTCAACGTAGAAATTTCCGACTGGGGTAAGTCGAACTACGCCGATTAGATTCTGTCTGTCAGGAATTGCATCAATATCGACCATTTCAATATATCCACCATCGCGTAAATATCTTAGCTCGCGCTCGAAGTTTCCGTTTTTCCGATACAAATATTCTGTACCATCGCGTTGCCGATGGTAGATTTCTTTAAGATGTCGAAAGATGTAAAACCCCATGGAAAACACAACAAGCTCGTTAATCACGTTCTGCTGTTGTTCAATTTGTTGCTGCTGCTTGTTCAGCTGTGATTGTTGATCGTGAAGATTCGCTGCGAGCTGTTGGACGGCGGCACGCTTCTGCTCCGAGCGTATGGCGTTCCGAATTTTGAAACACGCAGGTCCGAGAGCGGCGACCAGCCTCTCTGAATCGTTCTGCGCCAAAAACGGCGCCAAGCTAACACCTGCCAAATCCGATGGCAGCTTTAGGTTACTGTCTCGTTGGCACACGGCGAATGTGCGTGACCTTCCCAAGCGGCCCATAAAAAGCCCGAGTTCTAGGAGGACATTATCTCTCGGAGCGTTTTTTTGTTCCCCCGCACTTACCAGCAGATCCGCAGGCGTCAACACGAGTACTGCAAAGTCGAATGTATCGAGTGCCTGCACCAGGGATTCTAGCGTCCCCATACTCAGGCCAAATACTCCCTCATCCCAAACCTCAGCGTCGGCTACGTCGGATAGCTGCACTTGAATTGCTCTAGCAACCTCCTTTCCGCTGCTGGATGAACCGATAAACACTCTGGCCCTTGTCGCTAGACTGTCGGTGGTACCGTTTCGAGAAAGGGCGCTCGTCCGGCTTTCTGGCCCAGCACCTTGTAATTCGCCCGACATTCGTTCCTCCCTCACGAGACGGTACAGTCACGGGAATGATCGGTCCCGTTGGGTGGTCCGCGACGGATGTTAGTGTCGCGGTGGCGCGGACGCCACCGGTCGGGGTGACGCAGGCGGCGGCGCAGCGGGCGTGGTTCAGAATCATACCAAGCGCACGAAGGTTCCACCTTTGGGCCCACCGGTCGGCTTTGAAGCTCCTGTAGCGGTCAAGGGGCTGCGGAAGCCGTCTGGGACGGGCGTGTCGGCCGGCAGAGATAGCCAAAGATCTCGCGGGCGACGTAGCGTTTGAGGCAGCGGATGATTTCGGGCTTGTTCTTTCCCTCTGCGGTGCGTCGGCTGACGTAGTCGAGGGTGGGTTGGTGGGCTCGCATGCGGACGATGACCACGCGATAGAGGGCCGCGGAACTGGCCGGACTGGTGGGTGGCGAGATCGAGGCCGCAGAACTTCAGGAACTGGCGGTGGTGTCCGAAGCGGCGCAGGTCCCCCGCCTCGGCCAGAATGGCGAGAGCGTTGATCGGCCCG